>Ga0075424_100008199_pt1 | contig 10189 bp, 13 predicted proteins | sample SoiMethybrSBSTD3_FD_75301 | JGI IMG/M metagenome (GOLD analysis project Ga0075424, IMG submission 75301) | Bulk soil microbial communities from a Populus tree surrounding site in Tennessee, USA - Soil MetaG P. TD hybrid SBSTD3 | ecosystem: Environmental > Terrestrial > Soil > Tree plantation...
ACCGCCCAATATGCAATCAGAACTAAGAAACACGTCGGAGGAAAAACAGCAACGACCCAGCGGGGTTGACCCCAAGGCTTGTGTTGTGGAATTCCTGGTCCTGCTAGAGGATCAGAAGAAGTGAAATGTACGACAAACGCTAAAATTGACTGAACTAATTTCCTTCAGTGACCTATAACAGCCGTTTTGTTTATCCGCTCGTCTTTCGTCGTGCGAACACTGCCTTACACGGTCTCATCATCACCGGCATCGCTGTTGCTGTTGTTCTGCAAGGAGAATCAGCAATTCAACAACAATCGTACTGGCCTGCGGATCAACTGGCAGTTCTTAGTCTTTTGGCTACTCTATTTCGCCGCAGGAGTGACCGTCACTGGATCATCGCTCACCATACCACGCCGCGAGAAGCACGCCTTGTATTTTCAAAAGCAAAGCCAAAGATGGCTGTTTACACGCACATCGTTCTCCAGAGTAGTAAAAAATTTCCGGAACCGGCTTTGGATGAATTTATGGCCGAAACACGTCAGACCTAGCGGGCCACTGACTATTGGGGAAGAGCTCATGTCATTCGAAATCGCCGAAACGGTCACGGTCAAGTGCTACAGCGGCAAGTAATTACCAAAGCGCGGCAGTCGATGTTGCCGTCGCAGAAGTGAAGAATATCCCGGTCCGCTCAGTGTGGCTGTTGATCTGCACTGCACGTCAGTTGCCTGAATACCCAATGATCCATCTGAAGATGCGTCATCAATAGAAGAGTTGCCTTGATTGATCGCCGTAGGGAGTGCTGTTCATCCGCGATCACCAACAGCGAAGAATTTATAAGGTTCGTCCACGCCCATTGATCACTTCTGAGCGTTACGGTCCATGCCCCCCGGCTCGTCCGTGGATAGACTGGCAACGCATCCTATCAGAACAGAATCCACCAACTGGACGACAACGGCCATAGCTGAAACGGCAAGACGATCCAACGCGACAGTTATATTCTCTCTCTAATTTTCTACGATATTCCTCAAACAAGTCAGGTTTCGCTTGGCACGCTGGCGGCGTAGAAGCGCTCGAACTCGCATCGGTTAGGAGGACAGCGATGAACCAACGCGGCAAATGCCTGCGCAGATTGGCATTAAAAAAAATCGTTATAGGCCAGCTTTTTGCCTCTCTAGCCCTGACACTTACATCGGTCGCCCGGACTGAGGCAGCTACGATTCGAGTACCGCAAGACGCGATACCACTCAGCAGGGTATCAACGTCGCCGCTAGTGGTGATACCGTCCCCGTCGCGCCGGGCACATACTTCGAGAACATCAATTTTCTAGGGAAAGCGATCACGGTGCAAAGCGAACAAGGGCCTGAAGTTACGATCATTGACGGTCATAACACTTTTGGCCCTATTGTCACTTTCCAATCCGGCGAGACTCAGGCCTCTCGCTTATCCGATTCAGACTACAAAACGGCAGGGCGTTTTTTGGAGCTGGTATTTTTATACAATCGGCTTCGCCGACCGTCGATGGTAGCTCGGATCAGCGGCAACTGGCTTTGGTGGCGAGATTTACATGCTGGGAACAGGAAACCTTACCTCCTAATCAATAACACGGTCTCGGGAAATACCGCTTGGGCTGGCGGCGGTATTTTCATTGTGGTGCGATCATGGGGGCTGATATTATTCAGAACCTGATTGTTAGTAACTCAGCATCCGCCGGAGGCGGCGGCATCGCATGGTCGCTGTCAGGGTCTCGCTTAATTAACAATACCATTGCCGAGAATGATTCCATTAATGGATCAGGCATATCAGTATTCTTTGCGCCGGTACTCACCAACGCTCTGATCGCTAATAATATAATTATCGCAAAACAAAATCAGATTGGACTCGATTGTTTCAATCCGATCAACTCCCCGATATTTGAGTTCAACAATGTTTACAGTCCAGGGGGATTTTCCTACGGCCCAGGATGCGGACTTCAGGATCCCATCAAGGGCACTATCTCGCTTGATCCACAGTTTGTTAATCCAACGGTTGGGAATTATCGGGTTCGTTGGGATCACCGTCTATCGATACTGGAACCAACGACATACATGGACTGCCTATCGCAGATTTCGATGCGAACCCAAGGATAGCTGATGGAGATGGCGTCGGCGGCCCTATAATCGACATGGGAGCATTCGAGTTTGGGGACAGTATACCTCCCACGATCAACGCTATCAGCGCGACACCAAACACTCTCATCCAGGCAAATCATCAGATGGTGCCTGTGGTCATTAACATATCTGCTTCGGATGACTCTGAGCCAGTAGCTCTCTGCCGTATTATTTCGGTAAGCAGTAATGAGTCGGTAGAAGGTCTAGGGACGGCGATACGGCTCCTGATTGGACCATAACTGCAGATCTCGTTCTGAAATGTTCGAGCCGAGCGTTCGGGTAAAGGAGTTGGTCGAACCTATACAATCACCGGTGAGTGCGCAGACTCCTCTGGTAACAAATCAACGAAGCCAGTGACGGTCAGCGTTCCTCGAAACAATTAAGATTCGGTTTATCGACCTTGGAGCGCCCCCGGTCGGATTCACACCGCCCTCTCCTGGTTGGACTCCAGGCGCAACGACAGAACACGTGAACCGCTATTGGGGATCTATCTCGGAACCAAGTCTTTGCAACCGCGCAGGAGAGCGCCTATCCATTACCGTTCCGCTACCCCTCCCTGATCTCGTCTTTGCGAACGATCCCAGCTATGATGATTAGAGTGGCGCTTTAGAAACTTGCGCTCTGTCACCGCGATTGAAAAGATATCGGGATGAATTTACTCCAATTCGACCTCTCTGTTCTAGCAATCTCCGTTGTCGCAGGCGGCCTTGGCTCCTTGCTCGGACTTGGCGGCGGCATCATTATCATTCCGGTTCTGACATTGCTGTTTCACATCGATATTCGCTACGCGATCGGCGCCTCGATCGTTTCGGTCATAGCGACCTCGAGCGGCGCCGCTGCTGCTTACGTTAGGGAGCGCATGACCAATTTGCGAGTCGCAATGGTGCTCGAACTGGCGACCAGTGCGGGAGCTTTGACGGGCGCCTATTTGGCGGGCCAACTCGCCGTTAGATGGCTTTACGTCATTTTCGGCATCGTGATGGGTTATTCGGCGCTGATGATGTTTCGTAAGCGGCACGAAGCGCTCGACGAATTCGCCGTGCACGCGCCGTGGGCCGACTACCTGAGATTGCATAGCAGTTATTACGACGAGAGAGCGGGCCGAGAAATTTTTTACCGCGTCGCCCGAACTCGTGTCGGTCTGATGCTCATGTACGTGGCGGGGGTAGTGAGCGGATTGTTAGGCATCGGTTCGGGCGCTCTAAAGGTTCCCGCAATGGACTTGGCCATGCGTCTCCCGATTAAAGTCTCGACGGCCACCAGCAACTTCATGATCGGTGTTACGGCTGCAGCGAGCGCGGGTGTTTACTTCGTTCGCGGTGACATCAATCCGATCATCGTGGCGCCCGTCGCTACCGGAGTACTGATCGGCGCGGTGGTCGGGTCGCGCTTGTTGGGGCGTTTGCACGGCACGACTATTCGGCTTGTCTTTGTCGCCGTCTTGCTCTGGGTTTCCGGCGAAATGCTGCTGAAAGGATTGCGTGGATGAACCAGCGGCATACTCATCAAGCGACTTCCGAAACGACAGTCGAAGAGAAGGTGCGCAAGGTGGAGTTGCTGATCAGCAACCTGCTACGTTTCGGTGTGCTGGCAAGTCTGGTTCTGATTATCGGCGGCACTCTGCTGTCGTTGGCGCACCATTCCGAGTATCTGACGTCGGGGGTTTCCTTTCAGCGTTTCATCGAACCAACTGATGCCGTGCCGCACAGTTTGGCCGGATTAGCGACTGGACTGAAAGCTTTCAGCGGGACGGCCATTGCGGTATTGGGAATCTTGTTGCTGATCGCCACACCGGTAGTCCGCGTCGGCGTATCCATTTTTGCATTCATCTATCAGCGTGACCGGCTTTACACTTTGATTACGGCAACTGTGTTTTGCTTACTTTTGTTGTCTTTTGCCCTCGGCAAAGTGGAGTAGCCGTAGCGCGGGGCCGGCTTCTTACTGCGGCCGATTCACGGCGATACTCGAGTCATGGAGCAAAAAACAGCAGTTCGACGGTCGATGAATCGACTTAACGGGAATACGGGATGAGCCGGTAGTTGCGGCCATCAGTCAGTTCACATTAGATCGTGCACACAGTCTCGTCGGTTTGCCGATGTTCGACGGGTCGACATCGTCCACACGGATCGCGAGCTTGCTTATGATAGGGCTGCTCGTCTTCGTGACTGCTTTTCTCATCCCGGCAGAGGTTGGCGCCGAGACTCAGCTGCGCTTTGTGACCTGGCGCTCGGAAGCCGCTCGGGTTTTCCAGCAAATCATCGCCGATTTCGAAATCAGTCATCCAGGAATTAAAGTCATCCAGGAAATCGGCCCGAGCTCCTCGACCGAATTCCATGATCTCGTTACCCAAAAACTGCGCAATCGCGATGCGGAGATGGACGTTTTTTTCATGGATGTTGTCTGGCCCGCGGAATTTGCTGCTGCGGGTTGGGCACTACCCGTGGATCGATTTTTTCCGCCCACTGCGCAAAGCGGATTTTTGGATGCGCCGGTCAAAGCCAATACTTACGGGGGACACATCTATGGCATCCCCATGTTTGTCGATGCCGGCATGCTTTACTATCGCAAGGATCTGCTGGCCAAATATCAGTTGCGCCCGCCAGATACCTGGCCCGAACTCGTGCGGCAGGCACAATTCATCATCAGCCAAGAGCGCGATCCCTATCTGACCGGTTACTCCGCGCAGTTCAAGCAATACGAGGGGTTGGTATGCAATATGATGGAGTTTATTTTAAGCAATGGCGGCGCGCTCTGGGATGAACAGCGGCTTAAAAGCGCGGTGCACACGGCTCAGGCGATGGAAGCCGTTCGATTCGTGCGCGATGACATCGTCCGACTGATCGCAAACCGCGGTATCCTGGCGTATCAAGAGTCCGAGTCCCTCGCCTTGTTTACGCAGGGAAGAGCAGTTTTTCATCGCAATTGGCCCTACGCTTGGGAAGCTTCCAATGACTCCGGTCAGTCGAAAGTAGCCGGGAGAGTGGGCGTTATGCCATTGCCGGCGTTTTCCGGCCAGAAAAGCGCGGCGACGCTGGGTGGATGGCAATTGGCCATCAGCCGTTTTTCGCGTCATCCGCAGCTTGCCTGGGAATTCGTCCAATTCATGACCAGCAGCGAGACGCAAAAGCGAATTGCGCTCGGTACCGGCCGCGCGCCGGCCCGCAAGGACCTGTACCACGATCCGGAGATCCTCAAGAGAAGCCCGCAATTCCAATCCCAATTCGAGACCTTTACTCTTGCCACGCCGCGGCCGCGTACACCGGTCTATCTGCCGCTGTCGAACATTCTGCAGCGTTACTTCAGTTCGGCCATTGCGATCGCCGATTCCAACATCGAAGAGTTGGCGCGCTCGGCGGCGCGCGACATGGACCGCGTCTTGGATCTGTTGCGCGATCGGAGAAAATCGTGACGAACCGGCAGGATCCGGTCTGGCGATTTCTGCTGCCGAGTTTTCTGTTCATCGGTGTATTTTCTCTTTACCCTATCATTGAATCTTTTCGTCTCAGTTTTTACCGGATGATATTGACGATGCCGTGGCTGGGCGCGAAATTCGTTGGCTGGGAAAACTATTGGGATCTCGCCACCGATCCGGTCGCGCGCGGCTCATTTGTCACATCTCTCTTATTCGTTGCGGTGACCACCCCGATCGAAGTGCTCGTGGGTCTCGCCATGGCGCTGGTATTGAACGAGTCGTTTCACGGGCGCGGCTGGCTTCGGGCCATTGTTCTTATTCCATGGGCAGTGCCCACCGTGGTTTCTTCGCAAATGTGGCGGTTCATCTTCAACGACCGTTACGGATTGTTTAACTATCTTATTTTCGGCAGTGCCACGCAAAATTACTGGGCGCCGCTCGCCGAGCCGGGGTTGGCTCTGGTGGCAGTCATGCTGGCAGACATATGGAAAACCAGCTCGTTTGCCGGCTTGATCCTACTCGCCGGGCTCCAGGGAATACCCGGTGAGCTTTATGAAGCCGCGGATATCGACGGCGCGACCACTTGGCAGAAGTTTCGGCATGTGACTTTGCCGTTGCTCAAATCCGCTTTGCTTTTGGCCTTGCTGTTTCGCACCATCGACGCGCTCAAAGTTTTCGATCTGGTGTTCGTCATGACTCAGGGCGGGCCAGCAGACACGACAAACATTTTGCAATTTTACGGCTACAAGAAGATTTTTGCCGAAGGCATGATCGGTTACGGCTCGGCGATTGCGGTAGCGGTATTTGCGATATCGTTGCTCCTGTCGATCCTTTATCTACGGATGAGCGGCGCGGGAATTATCAGACGGGAACCTGCAAAATGAAAAAGCTCGCATTCGTCGGCGCCGTGCTTCTGATCGGAGCATTCACTCTGTTGCCATTCTTGTGGTTTTTCCTCACTTCCTGGAAAAGCGCCGGCGAAATCAGCGCTATCCCGCCGGTGATTCTACCGAGTTTTCGCTGGGACAATTATCGAGCCGCGATCGTCGAGTACGGTCTGCTGCATTACATCATGAACAGCGCGGTGGTGGCGACGGCGACCACGGTCATCAGTATTTTTGTCGCGTCTCTGGCGGCGTTTGCGCTCGCACGGTTCAGATTACACTGGGCGCGGTACTATTTGATGCTATTGCTGGCATTATCGATGTTTCCACAAATTGCCATCGCCGGCCCGGTCTGGCGCCTGCTTAGCTTTGTCGGCTGGCTCAATAGCTATCAGGGCATTGTTGCCGCCTATATCGCTTTTTCGCTGCCATTTGCGGTCTGGGTGCTTACGACGTTTTTTCGGGAACTGCCGTACGATATTGAAGAAGCGGCTCTCATCGATGGCTGCACCCGCTGGCAAGCGCTGCGCCTGATCGTGTTTCCGCTGGCCGCACCGGGAATTTTTACGGCGGCGATTCTGGTTTTTATTCAAGCTTGGAATGAATTTTTCTTCGCATTGATTATCTTGACCTATCCGGCGCTACAGACGCTGCCGGTGGGCATTGCGCTGTTTCCAGGCGAGTATACGATGCCTTGGGGAGAAATTGCTGCTGCTTCGACGTTGGCGACGTTGCCGCTTGTTGCTCTGACGCTACTCTTCCAGCGGCGCATCGTCCAGGGACTTTCGGCGGGAGCCGTAAAGGGTTGAGAACAAGTATCCGGAGGAAGCGATCGGCTCTCTGACTGTTTGCCAACTATCAAAGAAATTCGGCGCTGCCGCCGTTCTCGAAGAAATTTCCTTCGAGGTGGCCGACGGTGAATTCTGCGTCCTGCTCGGTCCGTCAGGGTGCGGCAAGACGACACTGCTGCGAATTATCGCCGGGCTCGAGTCCGCCACCGGAGGGAGCGTTCATGTCGACGAGCAGCGCGTGGATCTTTTGCCACCGCGGGAGCGCGACGTTGCATTCGTGTTTCAAAACTACGCGCTTTACCCTCATATGACCGTATCCGAAAATCTCGGGTTCTCTTTGCGCCTGCGCGGCGCGCCTAAAGAAGAAACAAAAAAGCGGGTCGCTGAGGTGGCGCGGCTATTGGAGCTCGACCATCAGCTGGACCGCAAACCGCAGCAGTTGAGCGGGGGCCAACGACAACGAGTGGCGCTCGGGCGCGCCATTGTACGCCGGCCCAAGCTATTTCTTTTCGACGAGCCGCTCTCGAATCTCGACGCGACGCTGCGCTCCAACATGCGGGTCGAGCTCGCCCGGCTTCACGAGCGCCTGCGCTCGACCATGATTTACGTGACACACGATCAGGCCGAGGCAATGACTCTCGGTGAGAAAGTCGTCGTGCTGAATCGCGGGCAGATTCAACAAATTGGCACGCCGGCAGAGATCTACCATCGTCCGGGCAATTTATTTGTCGCCGGTTTTGTCGGTCAGCCGCAAATGAATTTCATCCAGGGCCGAGTTGCTGATGGTAGAGTTCTCGTGGCCAAATCGGGAATGAATTTGGATCTGACTCGGATTATGATCGACGACCGGCTAAAAGTTTCGCCCATCGACTACACGATCGGCATACGCCCGGAAGACCTGCGCCCATGCTCGCGCAGCGAAGCCTGGTTTGGCGGCATCGCTGATTTTGTCGAGGACCTCGGTTCGGACTGCTTCGTTCACGTTATGGCCAACGGAGAAAAGCTGATTGCCCGCGCGCCGGGACGAACGCCGATCAGAAGGGGCGATGAGGTTTTCTTACGCAGCGTTCCGGAGCGGGTGCATGTATTCCAAGGCGATAAACGCGTGGAATAGGTCTCGACTCACATCAGCGCAGCAGCCCGACATAAATCCCCGCAATGATCGCAGTGGTGATGACGCCGGCCACGTTCGGCCCCATCGCGAAGGGAAGAATGATTGCATGCTTGTTGGCGGCAAGGGCGCATTTTTGAGCGACTTTGGCGGTGGTGGGAACGCAGGAGACCCCGGCGATACCGATTAACGGGTTAATTTTCCCGCCGGAAAGCTTGTAGGCGATCAGGCCGGAAGCGATGCCGCCCAACCCTGAAAGGATAATCGAAACCAATCCCAGAACCATGATCAACAAAACGCGCGCATCGGTCACCACGTAAAAGCTGAAAAGCGCGCCCAGCACGAATCCGAGGAAAAACGTAGAGCCGGTCAGCATCACTTCATCCAGAAATCGCTGGTAGCGCGGCAAGTCCGCTTCGCGAACCATCACGCCGATAAAAAACGACGCGAACAGCGGCGCCGCGACCGGGAACAAAATCGAAAGAACGGCGGCGGCAAGCACAGAAAAGATCAGTTTTTGCCGTGCAGATACCTTGGGAATCGAATGCAAGTCCATGGCGATGCCCTGGAGGCTTTTGGGAATAATGAGCTTGATCATATAGGGATAGAGCGCATAGGTGATGCTCAGATAAACATAAGCGACTACTGAAATCGGGACGAACAGTTTTTTCGCAAGCTCGAGGGAAGTGAACAAAACCATGGGCCCGTCGGCACCGCCGACGATAGCGATGGCGGCCGCTTCTTTATAGTTAAAACCGAGGCCAACCGCGAGGGGAAAGGTCAAAATCGAGCCTAGCTCTGCGCCGATGGCGATCAGGAGACTCGTCAGAGGCGACGCGATCAAATAATCGAGCGGCGTAATTACGCCGATGCCCATGAAGACGAGACAGGCGATCAGGCCGTTGGAAAACATCAGATTGTAAATCGGCTGGAGAAAAAAGATTTGCATGCTGTTAACGACTTTTTCGGGGTCGGCGAGCATGGGATCGACGAACAGGTTGGCGAGCTTTCCTTCGATGGTGAGGGTCGCGCCGTTTACCAAAACCATAGCGAGCCCCATCGGCATCAGCACCATCGGGTCGAGAATGTCTCGGGCGCTCAAGTAGATCAGGAGAAATCCTGTACCGATCAAAGCCAGGCGGATCAGAATGGTTTGGGCATCCATCTGCCCAAAAGTCGAAAGGCCTTCAAAGATATGCGCAGCTTGCGTTAGCACGATGCGCCTCCGTTTGGTGATGTAGCGATTCGCATGACGGAAAAGACTTCTCGCTGACGCTCGAAATGACACACGTTGATCAACCGGAAAGGAAATTGGGAATTTTCCGAAAGTAGAACACCAGCTCAAGGCGTAGATTTCGCACGGTCGCTCGAGACCCAACGGATTGTTACGATCACGAGCCAGACCAGCAGCGTCACGGCAATACTAAGCCCATAAACTCCCATGACATATTCCAATGCCACCAACATTCTTCCTCCTGTGGCGGAGTTAACAATCCAACCTGCTGGAAGTTCAATCTGACCGGCAAGTCGGGACTCTGCTACGTCCGGAAATATAGTGTCGACGGGAATGTTACGGTCGTAGGAGCCGCAATATATCACGGCGAAGCTGATTCACAATCGGCGCAAGCCGTGCAGGCAGAGCCAGGGTGCAGGCAGTCTTGGAGTGACTCCCGGAGAGGAAACTCGGACCCCCGCATCACTGCAATTTCTTAATGCGAAGTTGCCGGCAAGCCGCTCGCTTGAGCGACGATGTTGTCGAGGCTCTGGTCGAGGTCGAGGGGTCGGTTAATGCGTTTTTCGTCACGCTCAGGGATCAGCGCATAAATTTCCAGGCGGTTTCCTTCGGGATCGAGAAAATAGCA
>Ga0075424_100008201_pt1 | contig 10188 bp, 8 predicted proteins | sample SoiMethybrSBSTD3_FD_75301 | JGI IMG/M metagenome (GOLD analysis project Ga0075424, IMG submission 75301) | Bulk soil microbial communities from a Populus tree surrounding site in Tennessee, USA - Soil MetaG P. TD hybrid SBSTD3 | ecosystem: Environmental > Terrestrial > Soil > Tree plantation...
TAGAACGTCCGCGTTGACGAGATGGCGCGTCCCCGCGCCGCCGGGCGCGGCGGCAATCAGGAAATCGGCCCACATCGCGAGCTCGATCAGACTGTCAAAATATCGATAGGAAGAGCCGCTGACGGGTTTCCGGTTGTGATAGCCCACCTCCATGTCGAAGCTACGCGCGGCGCGGTGCGCAATCCTGCTCCCGATCTTACCCAGGCCGAGAACACCCAGGCGCTTGCCGGAAATGGTCGGGGTGTCGACATGCCACTGGTCTTGCCATCCACCGGCACGGACGAGGCGGTCGGCCTGAAGCAGGTGCCGGGTGGTTGCCATCAACAGCATCATGGCGGAGTCGGCGACAGCGGATGCGTTCGCGTCGGGACAATTGGCGACGGCGATGCCTCGACTCCGGGCTGTGTCGAGATCGATGGCCTCATAGCCGGCGCCGACGGCGCAGACGATCTCGAGATTCGGAAGCAATGCCATCTCGTCGCCGCTGAGGCCGCCACGGCCGTTGGTCAGAACAACCCTGACGGTAGCGCGGCCGTCGCGAAGGGCGTCTATCCGGCTCGCGTACCTCGTCCCCTCGCGAACGGCGTAACCGGCTGCGGTCAGTGCGGCTATCCGTTCAGGAGTGAGCCGCACGAGAGCCAGGACATCAGTGCTCATGACCGCTGCCAACTGGGCGTCGGGGCCTGCCGAGGCCGGAAACTTCTAGTCCACTCCGAAGTCGTAGATCTGGCCGGTGGTGCCCTGGGTGCCGTAGGTGAGGACGAAGCCGTACTCGCCCGGCTTCAGCGGCTCCCTGGGAGTCAGACGGTAGTAGCCGCGCGCGTCCTTCTCGGCGGGCTCCAGGTCGACCCGGTCCTCGCTGCGCACGCCGTACTTGATCGAGCCGCCGCCGTAGGGCGCGTACGAGCCGCTCGAGATCTTGAGGTTCCGGTCGTCGTGGTCGCTGCCCGGCTTGAGCCGCACCAGCGGCGCGTCGTTCGCGGACCACGCGCTGTAGAAGGTGGGCTTCTTGTCCGTGATCCGATACTGCGCCTTTCGGCCCCTGAGAACCAGCTCACTCTTGGAATCGAAGAAGCCGGTGCTGAACTCGATGGACCCGACGGCGGCGGTGAGCTCTACGGCCTTGCCGCCGGAGAGGTACGAGATGGTCTGCCGGGCGGCCCCCGGGGTGGCCGCGGCCGTGGGGGGTGGCGCCGCCTGCTGCGCCGGCGCGGCCGCGGTGCCCGAGTGGCTCACCATGGCCTCGATGATCTGATCGGAAAGCCCCGCGTTCTTGAGGGCGATGAGCCCCTTGGTGCTGGTGTCGAACTTGGTCGCGCTCGAGCGGATCTTCGCGAGGATCAGCGAATCGGACAGCCCGGCCTTCTTCATCGAGATGACCGAATCGTTCGTGAGCACGTCCTGCGCGGTGAGCGACGTCGCGCTGAGCAGGGTGAGTGCCGCCACCACCAGCACGAGTGTGAGCCTAAGTCTTGCCGTGATGCGCATCATCGTACCCTCCCGATTGATGACCGAGGCCTGCGCTTCCGCTGTGGAATTTTTATAGATTCCCCTCGGCGCCCCTGTCAAGAAAATGCGCCCCGCCCGGCCGGGGCATCATGCCTTGACCCGGCGCCCTGGCGCGTGATACCCGTCCAGCACGCCCGGACAGGCGTGCGACGACCGCTCTCGTGATTGGAGGACGCGCGATGCTGGAGCTCCTGGTTCGCGGAGGCGATGTGGTGACGCCGCAGGGCATCGGTAAGTGGGACGTGGCCATCGAGGGGGAGCGCATCGTCGCCCTCGCGTTGCCCGAGCAGAAGCTCGAGGCCACGCGAGTCATCGACGCGAGCGGCAAGATCGTCGTGCCCGGCGGCGTCGAGCCGCACACGCACCTCGCCCACTTCATCTCGATGCATCCGGAAGAAAATCTCCACACGCTCGGCCCTGAAGAAGACACGCGCGGGATGGTTTTCGGCGGGACGACCACCCACGTCGACTTCTGCTTCGTGCGGCCCGGGACCGACATCGAGCAGGCGATCGAGAGCCGGTCGGCGCGCTGGAAGGGGAATTCCTACGCGGATTATTCCTTCCACGTCGCGCTCCAGGGGCAGCTGCCCCTCCGGGTCTTCGACCAGATCCCCGAGACGATCCAGGGCGGCTTCCCGAGCTTCAAGGTGTTCACGGTCGAGGTGCTACCGCCACACCCCAAACGGAATCCGTACCGGCTGGACTACGGCCGCATCCAGCTGGCCATGGAGAAGGCGGCCCCGCATGGCGGCATCATGGCCGTCCACGCCGAAGACAACGACATCGTCCAGTTCATGTACGAGAAGTTCCGCGAGGAGAAGCAGACGGACGGCTGGCTCCTGCCGCTGGTGCACAACAAGCTCTCCGAGCAGCTCGCGTTCCGTCGCACGATCCAGCTCGCGGCGTACACCGGCGCTGGCGTCTACTTCGTCCACACATCCGCGCGCGAGGGCGTCGACGCCGTCGCCGAGGCGCGGGCCGCGGGCTACCCGATCTACGCCGAGACGCTCCATCACTACACGTGCTTCACCGCCGAGGACTACCGCACGCCGCGCGGCTTCTGCTACCACACGTATCCGTCGCTGAAATATCCCGAAGACCAGAAGGCGCTCTGGAACGGGCTCGTGCGCGACGGCATCTCGACGACGGCCACCGATGAATTCCCGACCTCGCTCGAGCTGAAGCTGCGCGGGCAGGATCTGGAGAACGTCACCGGCGGCAACCTCGGCGCCGAGGCGCGGATGGGGATCGTCTACTCGGAGGGCGTGGTGAAGCGGGGAATGTCGCTCGAGCGGTTCGCCGAGGTGACGTCCACGAACGCCGCGCGCATCCTCGGGCTCTACCCGAGGAAGGGCGCCCTCGCGCCCGGCAGCGACGCCGACATCGCCATCGTCGATCCCAGCATCCGGAAGACGCTCACGAAGGACGACTTCCACGTGAGCGACTACAGCCCGTGGGAAGGGTGGTCGATCCAGGGCTGGCCGGTGACGACGATCCTGCGCGGCCGCGTGGTCGTGGAGAATCGGCGCATGGTCAGCGATCGACGCGACGGCAAGCTGGTGCCGCGGAAGATCTCGCCTGAGATACTTCGCCGCGCGGCGTGCTGAGACTCTCGAGGGGGGACGGTGAGTGACCTGACGACCGATCACGTGGCGGCGCTCGCGGCGGCGCTCGGGCTGCAGGTCGCCTCCGACGATCTCGTCGAGGTCACCCACCGCCTCAACGCGCTCATCGAGGTCCTGGAGCCCCTCGCCGCCTTGCAGCTCGAGACGGTCGAGCCGACTCCCGGTCTCGCCGACGGGCCGCCCGCTTCGTGATGGCTGACCGCACCGATCTCGCCTTTTTCGGGGCCCGTCAGCTCGCCGGGCTCGTGCGCGATCGGAAGGTGTCGCCGGTCGAGCTGACACAGCTCTATCTCGAGCGAATCGAGCGCCTCGACGGGCGTCTCCGGGCCTACATCACGGTGCTGCCGGAGGCGGCACTGGCGTCGGCGCGGCGGGCGGAGGCGTCCGTGATGCGGGGCGAAACGCTTCCGGCGCTTCACGGCATTCCCTACGCGGTCAAAGACCAGTTCGATACCGCCGGCGTGCGCACGACGTCCGGCTCGCGGATTCTGGAGGACAACGTGCCAACCGCCGACGCGACGACGATCGCGAGGCTGAACTCGGCCGGCGGCATCCTGCTCGGGAAGCTGAACCTCACCGAATTCGCGCTCGGCGGCACGCAGCAGTTTCCGTTCGGTCAGCCACGCAACCCGTGGAATACGGATCACGACCCGGGCGGCTCCTCGTCGGGCTCGGGTATCGCAGTCGCCGCAGCGCTCTGCGCCGTGTCGCTCGGTGAAGACACGGGCGGCTCCGTGCGATCGCCGGCGTCCTTCTGCGGCGTCGTCGGCCTACGGCCGACGTGGGGCCGGGTGTCGCGGCACGGCTCGTTCCCGCTGAGCTGGTCGATGGACACTCCGGGACCGCTCGGCCGCACCGTCGAGGACGCCGCGTTGCTCCTCCAGGCGATCGCCGGCTACGACCCGAACGACCCGTTGACGAGCTACGCGCCGGTGCCGGACTACGGGCGCGCGCTCGGCGATAGCGTCCGCGGGCTCCGTGTCGGGATCATCCGCGAGCTCACCTTCGGGGCGGACACCGAGCCGGAAGTGCGGGATGCCGTCGTCGCCGCGGCGCGCAAGCTGGAGGGGCTCGGCGCCGCCACCGAGGAGGTCTCGCTCCGCCTGGTCCCGCTGGCCGGGGCGATCTTCATGGCGCTGGCCGACGCCGACGGCGCGGGCGTGCACCACCGCTGGCTCCGCACGCGCGCGGCCGACTACGACCACGGCACCCGGCGGCGGCTCCTCACGGCGAGCCTCATCCCGTCCGTGATCCAGCAGCGCGCGGCGCGGGCGCGCGCGCTGCTCCGCGCCGAGATGCTCGACCTGCTCGCGCGCCACGATGTGCTGTTGTGCCCGACCGCGCACCAGGCCGCGCCGCCCATCGCGGCCGCGCGCGCGGCGATCGCCACGCGCCACGAGGCCGCGGGGCGGTTCTTCACGCGCCGCTCCTACGTCACGCCGGCCGCCCTGGCTGGAACGCCCGCCATCGCCGTTCCATGTGGCTTCACGCGCTCGGGGCTGCCGATCAGCGTGCAGCTCATCGCGCGGCGCTTCGATGAGGCCACGCTGCTGCGGGTGGCGCACGCGTATGAGCAGGCCACGGACTGGTCGAAGCGACGTCCGCCGGATACCGCCTGAGCTGGCGAGCTCCCTTCGGCCCTGCTCAGATTGCCGCGGGCAACTCGACGATGAACGCCGCCCCGCCCTCGGGCCGATTGGTGGCGTGAAGGGTGCCCCGATGCTGTTCGACGATGGAGTACGAGACCCAGAGCCCGAGGCCGGTGCCTTCGCCGGGTGCCTTCGTCGTGGTGAACGCGTCGAAGATTCGCGGGAGCACGTTCGGATGAATGCCGGGCCCGGAGTCGAGCACCTCCAGACGAACGTCCGACCCGCCGGTCTCCGACAGGCGCACGGTGATAATCTTCTCACCCTTGTGCTGGGCCATCGCCTGGTGCGCGTTCTGGACGAGGTTGAGGATGACCTGCTGGATCTGGCCCTCGTCGGCCAGCACCGGCCGCACGTCCTCGAACTCGGTGACCACCTTGACGCCATCGCGATGCAGCTGATGACCTTTGAGCTCGAGCACCCACTGGATCTGGTCCTGGAGCCGGCAGGCGCGGCGCTCGGTCTCGGTCCGCGACGTGTACCTGAGGAGGTTCTGGAGCATCTGCGCCGCGCGTGACGTCTCCTGGACGATGATGTGCAGCCGCTCGCGGCTCTTGACCGGATCGTCCGAGCCCATGAGCAGGAGCTCGGCCTGGCCGAGGATGGCCGTCAGGCGATTGCGCGTCTCGTGTGCGAGGCCCGCTGCCAGCTTGCCGACTGTCGAGAGCTTCTCGCCCTCGATGAGCTGCGCCTCGGCCGACTTGAGGTCCTCGAGCTGTCGCCGCGTCGCCGAGTAGAGCTGAGCGTTCTGCAGCGCCAGGCCGATCTGGTTCGCGCACGCCTCGACGAGGGCGATCTCACCCTCGACGAACGCCTCGCGCGTCCGGCGGCCGAGCGACAGCGCGCCGAGGATGCGCCCGCGGCTGCTGATCGGCACGCACACGAGAGCGTGAATGCCTTCCTGCGTGACGGCGGCCCGGGCGGCCGGCAGCAGATCGGCCGACTCGCTGACGTGCGCCCAGTGCAGGGTCTTCCCGGTCGCCGCGACCCCGCCGATTAGGCCCTGGCCGATCGGCAGCACGGCGTTGATCTCGCGCAGGCGCGGGCGCAGGCCTCGATCGCCGCGCAGGTGCAGGGTCTTGCCGTCCGCCGACAGCAAGTGGAGGCTCGAGATCTCGTGACCCGTGACGTGCGTGAGCGCGTCGAGGGCGATGCGGAGCACCTCGTCGACGTCGAGCGTCGCGCTGATGGCCTCGCCGATGCGGTGCAGGATCCGGACGTGAGGTTCCACGTCGACCGTCGGCGCGTCCGCGGCGCGGCGAACCAGCTCGCCGATCTGCCGCAGCCGCTCGTCGTCGCGATCCTCGAAGTTGAACGCGTACCCGTCGGCGTCGGCGCGCACGAGCTCCGAAGGCACGTCGAGCCGGGTGTCGCTGTCCGGAAGCGTGATCGACAGGGTCGTCGCGCCCCCGGAGTGGCGGGCGCCCTTCGCCTGCACCTTGATGCCCGAGGCGCTGAGGTTGATCGAGGTCGATTCCCACTCCGCTCCGTTCTTCTCGCGAACGCGAACCGGCAGCTCGACCACCGCTCGCGGCGCCCGCCGGCGCTCGCTCGGTGCCTCGACCTTGCGGCCCGGATCGTCGGGCTTCGGCTCGAAACACGCCAGCGCCTCCTGGAGACGCCGGAGGGCGACCGGCTTTCCGATGAAATCGAAGGCGCCGGCCCGCAGGCACTCCTGAGCTTGGCTCTCGGTCGCCCGACCCGAGATTACGAGAATCGGTACGCGCAGGTCGCGAACCGTGGCGTGCTGGAGGAAGTCGAGGCCGCTCATTCCCGGCAGGCACACGTCCAGGAGAACCGCATCCGGCTTCTCCGCGCTGAGCGTGTCGAGCGCCGTCTCAGCGTTATGCGTGATGACCGGCTCGTGGCCGATCTCCTGGAGGAACTCTCCGAAGACCTCGCAGACCGCTTGATCGTCGTCGATGACCAGTACGCGCATAGGTGGCGCCCGCGTTGCGGGCTACCTTGTTTCCAGCAATCGGCGTACCAGGGGTAAATGGTGCTAAAGTGGCTGAAATTACTGCCTATTTGGCCGAGACGGAATGGCTAGCTGGATGATCCGTCGTCAGGACCTGGGGAGTTCCTGGCCAGCCAGGCCGGAACCACGTCAGGTGAGAAAAACCGTCAGAAATGCGTCGGGCGTAGGCCGAGCGTTAGGGCGATCTTGTAGTACGACGCGAGGAAGCCTTCCCACCATTCCTGCCGTTCGCCGCCCCGGGACACCTCGACGAAGAGGCGCAGGCTCTCGTCTTGCCACTGCTGGATCGTGGCGAGGTTTCCGGGATCGTCGTCGATGAGCGCCTTGACGAGCGCCCTGCCGTAGCTGATATGCCGGGTCTCGTCGCGGATGCGCGCCCGGTGGTTCACGGCCGAGAGCACGTCGCCCCGAGCCTCGGCGCCGTCGGCCAGAACTGTGAAAGTGCCGGGGCCGGCGGCGCCCTCTGCGACAAAGTTGCCCTTCACGAGGATCTCGATCGAGTCCTCGAGCTCGAGCAGGTGGCGGAAGAAGCGGCACGTGGTTCCCGGCGCCTCCCAGGCGGCCAGCCAGTCGCGCTCGGGAATGCCTGCACGCTCGAAGACCTCCCGGTCCATCTCCAGGTGCCGCTGCTCGTCGGCCAGCTGGAACAGTGCACACTTCTTCAGCTCGTCGAACGGCGCATTGGCCGCGGCGGTCGCGACGTAGTGGGTGGCCGACAGCTCGGAGTAGTAGTTGTTGGCGAACTGGTCGACCGCGCGCTCGAGGTACTGTGGGCTCACAGTCCGGTAGCTCAACGCTTCCGGCGAGATGGTGGCGCGCTCGGCGAGGTAACGCTCGCGCTCGCGGGCCTGCAGCGCGACGTACCGTTCCCAGGTCAGGTTGGCCGGGTCGCTGAAGCGGCCCGGGTCCTTGAGGACGAGTCGCTTGCGCGCCATCGCCGGCCAGTCGTTACGCGCCCGGTCCGCGCTCCATCGAGTACGGCTGCCAGCGCACGAGCTGGCTCTTCTCGAGCACGGCCGGATTCACGCAGCTCCGCGGCCAGCGCCCGTTCAGCACCAGCGCGATCTCCTGACCGACCCGCCGCTTGCGGACCGGATCGAAGCGCGCCGAGGCCGATGCGGCGTGAGGCGTGAGGATGACGTTCTCCATCTTGAGCAGGGGATTGTTCGGGTCCGGCGGCTCCTGCTCGAATACGTCCAGGCCGGCGGCGGCGATCCAGCCTTCCTTCAGCGCCTTGATCAGCGACGGCTCGTGGGTCGTCGGCCCGCGGCCAGTGCTGATGAAGAGCGCCTCCGGCTTCATCAGCCGGAAGTGATGCTCCTTCAGCATGTGCTGGGCCTCCGGCGTCGCCGGGGCATGCATCGAGACGATGTCCGAACGCTGCAGCAGCTCGGTCAGGTTCACCGGCTCGACGCCGTACTGGCTCATCACCAGCTCCTCGACGAACGGATCGTAGGCGAGGATGTGCACGCCGAACGCCCGCGCCCGCACCGCCACGGCCCGGGCGACGTGGCCAAAGGCGATCAGACCCAGGGTCTGGCCCATGAGTCGCGGGAACTGCGACAGGAGCGGCCGGCCCTCGGCCCAGCGGTTCTCTCGGACCATCCGGTCCATCGTGGTGAGCCGGCGGTAGGTGGCGAGGATCAGCATCATCGCGTGGTCGGCGACTTCCTCGATGAACGTGTCCGGAACGTTCGTCACCGGAATGCCGCGGGCGGTGGCGGCGGCGACGTCGACCGAGTCCACGCCCACGCTGCCGAGCGCGATCACCTTGCACTTCGGGAGCCCGTCGATGATCGTCTTGGTGATGCGACGGCCCTTGGCGTAGAGCGCGTCGGCGTCGCGTCCTTCCTTGGCGAAGTCCTCGTCGGTCTTCGCCGCGATCTCGACGATCTCCGCGTCGATCGGGGCCAGGGCTTCCATCTCCAGCTTGTAGCCCGCGCCCGGAACAGTGAAGCTCACGCCACTCGGTGTGATGATCTTGAACTTGGCCACGCTCGTCCTCCTTGGGTCTCGCTCACCCGCCGTTCGGCTGCCGCATTGTCGCATAGGATGCTCCGCTGCACACGCCGCGGGCGGTGACTGCCTCGGGCCCCGTAGCTTGCACGCTTTCCGGCTTTTGCCCTAGTATTCGCCCCAGCCGTCTGGGACTCACTTTCGCGATTCGAACCCTCCGGGGAGGGACTCTCGCATGATGAAGCGAATCGTCGCCGTCGCTGTCGCCGCGCTCGCCATGACCACCGCCCTGGCGCACGCCCAGGAGGTGAAGGTCGGCGTCAACCTGCCGTACACCGGTATCGGCGCCGAGTTCGCCCAACTGGTCGACCGCGGCATGGAGCTCTATCTGAAGCTCAACGCCGACAAGGTAAAGCCGTACAGGATCACGCTGATCAAGCGAGACGTGAAGGACCCGAGCGGCGCCAACGCCAAGATCGCCGTCCAGGAGCTCCTCACCCAGGACAACGTCGACATCCTGGCCGGCTGGATCTACTCCCCGAACGCGATCGCGTCCGCTCCGATCGTGACCGCCGGCAAGAAGCTGGCGGTCATCATGAACGCGGGCACCGCGCACATCACCAACCTGTCGCCCTACTACGTCCGCACCTCGTTCAGCATGTGGCATGCCGGCTACGCGCTCGGCGAGGCGTCGGCCAAGATTCTGAACGCCAAGACCGCCGTCGTCGGCTACACGGACTTTCCGCCCGGCAAGGACAGCCTTGCCGCGTTCAAGCGGAGCTTCGAGGCGGCCGGCGGCAAGGTGGTCGACGAGATCCCGATGGGCGGCGCCGGCGCCGTACCCGACTTCACGCCGTTCTTCCAGCGCGCCAAGGACATGAAGCCGGACGTGTTCTTCGTCTTCGTCCCGGCCGGCGACCACGCCGCCGCGGTCGTCAAGACCTACGCGGCGCTCGGCATGCGCGCAGCCGGCATCCGGCTGATCGGCCCGGGCGACATCACGCAGGATACGAAGCTCCAGGCGATGGGCTCGGCGGCGGTCGGCCTCATCACCATGCACCACTACCACGCCGACCTCGACAATCCGGAGAACACACGCTTCGTCGAGGCGTGGAAGAAGGAGTACGGCGCCAGCACGACGCCCGACTTCATGGCGGTCGGCGGCTACGACGGCATGGCCGCGATCGTCCACGTCGTCCACGCGCTCAGGGGCAAGATCGAGACCGACGCGGCACTGGGGGCGCTCAAGGGCTGGAAGTTCGCGAGCCCGCGCGGCCCGATCATGATCGATCCGGTCACCCGCGATATTGTGATGAACGAGTACCTGTCCGAGGCGGTCATGAAGGACGGGCGCGTGTTCCAGAAGGTCATCGGAAAGATCGACGGGGTCAAGGACGCCTGCAAGGAGCAGAAGATCGGGCCGTGCGCGGCTAGTCCTAAATAGATGGGGGGCTCCGGGCGCCCCCCAAGCCCC
>Ga0075424_100008202_pt1 | contig 10187 bp, 10 predicted proteins | sample SoiMethybrSBSTD3_FD_75301 | JGI IMG/M metagenome (GOLD analysis project Ga0075424, IMG submission 75301) | Bulk soil microbial communities from a Populus tree surrounding site in Tennessee, USA - Soil MetaG P. TD hybrid SBSTD3 | ecosystem: Environmental > Terrestrial > Soil > Tree plantation...
GGCGTTGACGATCGGGTCCCGCGCACTGGGAGCGTCCGAACCGCGTCAGGTCCGGAAGGAAGCAGCGCTAAGGACTCCCTCTCAGGTGCCGCGGCTCCGCCCGATCCGAGCAGGCGACGCTGATACCTCCGGTGAGGCCGATCTCGACGTCGGAGCGCGCAGCCGAGCTTTGCAGTACGCAGCCGCATACTTTCTCGACGATGTAGTCGGCAGGCGCTAGCGTAGGTCTGCGGTGCCGTTGAATCTCAGGCGATCCACCTCTGCGGCCGACATCGTCGTGCGATCTGAGCCCACCGTTGCCGAGAAGGCGACTGGGCGATCCGACTATCTCGAGCGGAACCGTGAGGCCTGGTCCCGCTGGGCCGCCAGATCCGCCGCGAAAGGGGCGGAGGGCTGGCGCACCGACCAGCTCCGCTGGGGAATGTGGATGTCGGCCGAGTCGGAGCTGGGCCTGCTGAATCAACTCGCGCCGGGTGCGGACATCGTCGAGCTGGGGTGCGGGTCAGGGGCGCTCTGTGGATGGTTCATGCGCGCGGGATTCCGTCCCGTCGGAATCGACTTCGCGCCGCTCCAACTCGCCGCTGCCGAGCGCTTACAGCAGGAGCACGACCTCCGGTTCTGGCTCGTCCAGGCCAACGCCGAGAGCGTTCCGTTCGACAAGGAGAGCTTCGATTTGGCCGTTTCCGAGTACGGCGCCAGCCTCTGGTCCGACCCTCGTCGCTGGCTGCCGGAAGCCCATCGCCTTCTCAAGCCCAACGGCCTGCTCATCTTCTTCACGACCGGCGGCATGATGACTGCGTGTACGCCGGAAAGCGGCGACCAGCCCGGCCGGACGCTCGTACGCGACTACTTCGAGAGCTACCGGACGGAGTTCGGCAGCGACAGCGGCGTCGAGTTCCATCCGACGCACGGTGAATGGATCAGGCAACTCCGGGCATGCGGCTTCTCCATCGAGGGACTCATCGAGCTTCGACCTCCCGCGGGCGCCAAGCCTCGATACGACGTCGTGGATCCCGAGTGGGCGCGACGTTGGCCGAGCGAGGAGATCTGGATCGCCCGAAAGACGTAACCGTTGCTGACTCAAGTGGAGTAACGAAGGAGTCGCAACGCGTGTCGAGAGTGTGCGAACGAGCCCGCCGAGGTTACGCGTCTCGCGTCCATAGGGACGCTAATCCGGCTCGGTAGGATCCTCGAGTGACCGCGCTCTACCGGAAGTACCGCCCGCAGGGCTTCGACGAGGTCGTCGGACAGGAGGCGGTCGTCCGGACCCTGCAGAACGCGGTCGAGCACGACCAGGTGCGCCAGGCGTACCTCTTCGCCGGGCCGCGCGGGACGGGCAAGACCTCGATGGCGCGCATCCTCGCGAAGGCGCTGAACTGCGCCGGAACGCCCGGCCCTTCGCCGTCGCCCGACAAGACGTGCCCCGTCTGCCTCGCGATCGCGAACGGCACGTCGCTCGACGTGGTCGAGATGGACGCCGCGTCTCAGCGCGGGATCGACGACGTGCGCGAGATCCGCGAGCGCGTCGTGCTCCAGCCGGTCGAGGGCCGGTACAAGATCTACATCCTCGACGAGGCGCATCAGCTCACGGATGCGGCCTGGCAGGCACTGCTGAAGCTCATCGAGGAGCCTCCGCCCCACCTCGTCTTCGTCTTCTGCACGACCGAGCTCCAGAAGGTGCTCGCGACGGTCCGCTCGCGGTGCCAGACGTTTGTCTTCCAGCGCCCGCGTCTACAGGAGGTCGTGACACTCCTGCGCCGTGTGGCGGAGGGCGAGGGCATCCAGGCGCAGGACTCCGCGCTGTCGTTGATCGCGCGTTCCGCCCGCGGCTCGTTCCGCGACGCCGTCTCCACCCTTGACCAGCTGGCCGCCGCGACCAACAACTCGATCGACGCGCAGTCGGTCTTGCAGCTCGTCGGAGCGGTCGAGGAGGAGTCGCTCCTCAGGCTCTGTGACATGGTCGTCGACCGCGACACGTCGGGGGCGCTCCTCTTCGTCGAGGAGCTGGCCGAGCGCGGCCAGGACCTCGGTCGAGTGGTCACCGACCTCATCGAGCACCTTCGGCACCTCCTGCTCGTGCAGCACATGGGTCACGTCCCGGACTCGCTGCCGGTGACGGACGAGGCGAAGGACCTCCTGCGCGAGCAGGCCAACCAGCTCCCGGAGCCCACGGTGCTCCGGCTCATCGACCTTCTCGCTGTTGCCGTGGACGACATCCGGCAGGGCGCAGACCCGCGTCTCCCGCTCGAGCTCGCACTCGTCAAGGTGACGCGCCCGCACTCCGACCTGTCCCGCGAGTCGCTGGCGCATCGAGTCGAGCTCCTCGAGGCCCGTGGCCCGGCCGTGACCGCGCACTCCGAGCCCGTCGTCGAGCCTGCGCGTCCGGCGCCACCCCGAGCGGAACCGACATCGGTGCCGCCGTCCGACCCGTCCGAGACGCCGCCGGTCGAGCTCGAGCAGGTTGCGGAAGCGTGGGACCGGGGCATCCTCGACGCGGTGCGCGAGCGATCGATCCCCATCGCGAGCCTCCTGACCGAGGCGCGACCGACCGACCTCGCCGAGGACACGTTGACGCTCGAGTTTCCAGCCGGCGCGGACTTCCATCGCCGGCAGGTCGCCGAGCCGCAGAACATCGGGCTGCTGCGCGACGCGCTCTACGAGGTCACGGGGCGCAAGCTGTCGGTCGTCCTCGAGTCCAGAGAGGCCGACGCCGAGGCCGCCGACGCAGACGACGACGAGCCGGCCGGCGAAGACCTGTTCATCGCAGCACTCAAGGAACGATTCGATGCCGAAGAGGTGGAGGACAAAGACGCATGAACTTCGACATGAACAAGATGCTCCAGGAAGCCCAGCGCATGCAGGCCGAGCTCACGAAGGCGCAGGAGGAGGCGGCGAGCGAGGTCGTCGAGGCCTCCGCCGGAGGCGGCATGGTGACGGTGAAGGCGAACGGCGCCGGCGAGGTCGTCTCGATCACGATCGACCCGCGTGCGATCGACCCGGACGATCCCGAGCTGCTCGCCGACATCGTCCTCGCGGCGGTCAACGAGGCGCTCCGCTCTGCCCGTGCGCTGATGGAGTCGAAGATGGCCGGCCTGATGCCGGGCGGACTCGGCGATCTCGGCGGATTACTCCCCGGCAGCTAGGCGGCCTGCCCGCCAGCGCAGGCCACCATCGAGCGCCCCCTCGTCGAGTAGCCGCTTGAGCTGCGCGAGCCGCGTGTAGCGACCTGTCTCCAGAAATTCCTCGCGGGTCAGACCGTTCGTTGCATACGCATGCGCGAGCTCTCGGGCTCCCGCAGGAACGTCCCAGGCGCAGCTGAATGACGGCAGCGTCGTCCGGAGCTTTGTGAAGTCGACTCGGTAGCTACGCGGGTCGGTTGTAGCGTCGTCCCCGAACTCGATCTCGCAGCCGAGGAGCTCGCGCAGCACCTCCGCGAGGTCGGAGATCCGCACATTTTGTTGCTCGGAGCCGATGTTGAACGCTTCGTCGTGCACGACCTCGCGATCAGCCTCGAGGAGCGCGACGGTCGCCCGCGCGATGTCCTGGACGTGGACGAGGGGGCGCCAGGCCGAGCCGTCCGAGAGCAGCCGGATGCCCCCCGTCGTATGAGCCCAGGCCGTGAGGTTGTTGAGCACCACGTCGAGACGGAGCCGCGGCGAGACGCCGTACGCGGTCGCGTTTCGCATATAGACGGGAGAGAAGTCGCCGTCGGCGAGCTCGTGCAGCGCTTCCTCGGAGCGCACCTTCGACTCGGCGTACGGCGTGAGCGGCCGGAGCGGCGCGGACTCGTCGAGGAGATCGTCCGCGCCCGACGCGCCGTACATCGAGCACGAGGACGCGAAGACGAAACGCGCGACGCCGGCCTCTTTTCCGGCCCGTGCGGTCGCGATCGTCCCGTCGAGGTTGATCGAGTACGTCCACTCGGAGCGGAGGTCGCCTAGCGGATCGTTGGAGAGCGCGGCCAGGTGGACGATTGCGTCGAACCCCTCGAGGTCACCTGGGGTGACGTCGCGGACGTCGCGGATGCGCTCGACGGGCGGGGCAGGGTCCGGACCGAAATCGCACCCCTCGTAGTACAGCGTGTCAAGCCCGACGACCTGGTGGCCTGCATCCTCCAGGACGGCACGCGTGACCGAGCCTATGTAGCCGTGCTGTCCGGTGAGCATGACCCTCACGGCGACGTAACGTCGGGCAGCTTTGACATGGGACGGACGCTCACCTCCGTGACCTCGCCTGTTCGCGGCAGCAGGAGGGCAGAGACGACGACGTCGGCGACATCCTCCGGACGCAACAACAGCTCGTCGCGATACATCCGACCCTCGCGTTCGTGAACGGTCTCCTGCATCGGCGTCGCGGTCCTTCCGACGTAAACAGTCAGAACACGCACACCATCCAAGTTGACCTCCTCGCGCAAACCATCCGCGAGTGCCCGGAGGCCTGCTTTCGTCGCGGCGTAGGACACGTTGCTCGCGCCGACATGCAGCACTGCGCTCGAGTTCAAGAAGACGACCTGCCCGCGGGCCTGACGGAGCGCCGGCAATAGCGTCCGAGTTATCTCGAAGGGCGCGCGCAAATTCACACGGTACTGGCGATCGAGGTCGGATACTGTCAGTGAACTGAGCCCGCCGACGGCAATCGCGCCGGCGGCGTGGACGAGGATGTCGAGCCCACTTTCCGCCTCGAGCACCTTGCGTGCGAGGGACCCGAGATCCGCGTCGCTCTCGAGATCGGCGACGATCGGCACGACCTCTCCATCCCCCTCGCGCCTGGCCGCTTGGTCGGCAATAGCGGCGAGCTCATGGGCCTGTCGGCCGATCGCGTACACGCGTGCGCCCGCTCCGTTGAGAATAAGGGCGATCGCCCGGCCGATGCCGCTGCTCGCTCCGGTGACGACGCACGTCCTGCCGGATACGAGCACGGTCAATGCACCTTCTCTAGAAGCTGCGCAGCTTCGAGCCGGTCGGCCGCGTACCGGACGTCGGCGAACGAGAGCCCTGACCGCTCGGCGATGTCGAGCAGCGAGTGCGTGCCGTCGGACTGGTTGAGGACCCAGAGGATTGTCAGGTGTGCAGCGTCGGGGTCGCCACCCCCCAGGGCGCGGTACAGCCCGCGCTTGCCGAGCTGCGGCTCGCCTTTGGGAGCGAGATTCGCGTACGTCGCGTCGCCCTCGAGCACATCGCAGATCGCGAGCACCGCAGCGAGCGCGGCCTCCAAACGCTCCGGGCTGATTCCATCAAGATCGTCGGCCGAGGAGTGATATCCGCGGAACTCGCCCTCGAGCGAGCGCGTGAGGCACCCGACGGGGAGGTCGAAGCCAGGCGAGTTGAACTGCCGCTCGTCCCAGCCCCACGGAACGAAGTCGAGGGTCCTCCCGCCGGCTGTGTGCGAGACGACATGCGACGCAGCACGGTCGACAACGGCGTCGCCGCGGCGGCTCCGCTTGTACGTGAGCGGTGCGGCATCGCCAACGCACGCGATCACGAGTCCGGCGACGATCCGCGGCAGGAGCCCCTCGCTTCGCGCCAGCCACGTCAACGACCCAATCGTGCCGGGGATGAAGAGGAAGCGGTAGGACAGCCTGTTCCGTCGTCTGGAGAGCGCAGCCGCGAGCTCCGCAAGGAGCACCATCCCGGAGAGGTTGTCGTTGGCCAGGGAGGGATGACAGACGTGCGTCGTCAGGAGCACTTCGTCGTCGACCTCTCCACGAATCATGCATTCCCCATACGTCAGCGATCCCGGCGCCAACGAGCTGTCGATGACGACCCGATACGGGACGTCCTCGAGCGCGTCGAGCTGGCGTCGGGCAAGGCAGAAGCCCCAGGTTCGCTCGTAGTACGACGTGCGGTACGGGATCCAGTCGGGGTTTTCGTCGTGCGTGTGAAGATGCGGGCGCAGGTCGTCGAGCGACATGCGTGCGTCGACGGGCTCGCTGTACGAGACGACGTGGAGATTCGACTCCCGGAAGTCGATGAGGCGCTCGCCAGAGAGCGTCGCAACGTACGCGTCGCGGATGTTCCACTCGTCGGGAACCCTCCAGTCCAAGACCTCGGTGCCGCTCGGAACCTCGCGAACCTCGACGGAAATTCGCTCCGAGAGGAGCTTCAGGGTCTCGCGGACACCGTCGCCAGTGATGCTTCGACATATCGGGAACAGACGCTCCGCGAGTGCGTGCATGCGCTCTCCTGCGCCGGTGGCCGGCTGAGTCGCGACGGTCACGAGTCGCGCTCTCCCGGCGCGAAGTCCGGATACGTTCGATCCCGCTCGTTGATCACGACAACCTCTTCGGGCCAGGCGATCCCGAACGCCGCGTCGTCGAAACGCACACCGCGAGAGGCATCCGGCGCGTAGAACTCCGACATCTGGTACTCGATCTCCGTCTCGTCCGCGAGCGTCAGGAAGCCGTGCGCACATCCCTCCGGGACGTAGATCGCCAGCCGGTTCTGCGCGGACAGCTCGACACCCACCCACGTGCAGTACGTTGCCGAGTCCGGCCGCAGATCCACGGCGACGTCGAACACCGCGCCTGCAGTGCACCGGACGAGCTTCGTTTCTTCCTGAGGAGGAGCCTGGTAATGGAGACCACGGAGCGTCCCTTGTCGTCGGTTGAACGAGATGCTGCTCTGCACGTGCTTGCCTGTCAGCCCTTGCGCAGCGAACTCGAGCGTGTCCCATGTGCGCGCGAAGAAACCGCGCTCGTCGTCGTACCGCTCCGGCTCGATCACCCAGACGGCTTCGATCGCGGTCTCGCGAAAAATCATGCGACGCCGAGGCGGAGCTTGCGACACACGAACGCCTCGGCATAGCGGGTAGCCGACTCCGTCCCGCGAAGCCTCAACACACTCCGGAACAGCTCCTCGTCGAACCAGTGCTTGCCCGCCTGGCTGACATACGCGTCGCGGATCAGGCGCAGTTTCTCTTCGACCTGTTCCTCGGAGAGTGTGACGAAGACGTTCGGAGTGCCGAGATCACCGTCGAACTTGGGAATCTCGTATTCGAGCACTAGGTGGTCTCTGAAGGTGTTCCACGTCAGCTCGCAGGCGAGCCTGTGATCCTGATGGAGATCGTGTCGGGCGTGCGTGAAGACGACGTCAGGGGCGCTCGACTTCAGGCCCTCGAAGACCTCCTTCACCGCTGTTCCCGAGTAGGGAAGGAACCCGTCGCGGAAGTCGTGTACGCGGACGTCATGACCCGTGGCGTCGCCCAAGAACGCCTCAGCCCCGGCCCGCGCCTCGTCGGCCCGTTCCCCCGCCGCCGCGAGGACGACCCAGGTTACCGCGAGGCGGGGTTGGGAACGAGCGAGTGCACGGATCGTCGCGCCACATCCGATCTCGATGTCGTCGGCGTGACAGCCGATCGCGAGGATGCGCTCGATAGGCGGGGACGCCCCGTCGAGGGATAACTCGAGCATCAGGCGTCCGGGACCGGCTCGCGCCGCCAAGGCACCCGGCCGCTCTCCAACAAGCTGTCGAGCCGCTGCTTGTCCTTGATCGTGTCCATCGGCTCCCAGAAACCGTCGTGGCGATACGCGAGCAGCTCCCCACGCGCGATGAGCCGCGCGAACGGCTCGACGACGAGCTCCTCGTCCGGTCGAATCTCGTCCACGATCGACTGACGGAAGACGAAGTAACCGCCGTTGATGCGCAGGTCGCTCTCGGCGAGGGGCTCGACCGAGGTCACGATCCCATCGCCGTCGGAGCGGACGACGTGGTACTCGAGCCGGGGCCGGACCGCGAGGAAGATCCCGGATTTGCCGCTGACCCGGAGCGTCTCGACCATGTCGTCGAGCGGCACGTCGGTCACGCCGTCACCGTACGTCGCGAGGAAATACTCCTCCCCGGCGAGGTACTCCTTCACGCGCCGGAGCCGCTCGCCGATCGACGACTGCGCACCCGTGTCCACGAAGGTGATGCGCCAGTCCGAGATGTCCGCGCCGAGCAGTTCCATGTCGCGGCCCCCGTTCGTGAGCACGAAGTCGTTGGCGAGTGCCTCGCGATAGGTCAGGAAGTACTCCTTGATGACCTCGGCGCGGTACCCGAGGCAGAGGATGAAGTCGGTATGCCCCCAGGACGCGTACCACTTCATGATGTGCCAGAGGATCGGATGGGTACCGATGGGAATCATCGGCTTCGGGATCCGGTGGGTCGCTTCGCCCATGCGAACACCCATCCCGCCGCAAAAGATGACGACCTTCATGCCGTTTCCTCGGCGAGCTCGAGTCGCTCTCGGGCACGGTCACCGGGCTCGATTGCGATCGCGAGCGGAATCGGGACGATCAGCTTCGCGCCCCAGTCCGCGACGTATGCCAGCTGCGACGAGATCTCGTCGATGAGGTTCCACGGCAGCACGAGGATGTACTCGGGCCGTTCCTCCACGATGCGGTCCACGGGCTGAATCGGGATGTGGGTGCCGGGTGTGAAGAGCCCGTGCTTGTGCGGATTACGGTCGACCGTAAAGTCGAGGAGGTCGGTGCGGACACCGCAGTAGTTGAGCAGCGTGTTGCCCTTCCCGGGAGCGCCGTAGCCCGCGACCCGCTTCCCGTCCCGGCGGAGGCCGATGAGGAGGTCCAGAAGGGCGCGCTTCGACTCCTTCACTCCTTCGGCGAACAGCCGATAGCGCTCGGGCGAGCGAAGCCCTCCGGACCGTTCGCGCGCGATGACGGCGTCCACGGCGTCCGCGACCGGATAGGGGCCGCCCGCGTGCTGTGCGTAGACCCGCAGCGAGCCGCCGTGCGTCCAGAGCTCCTCGACGTCGTAAACCTCAAGGCCGTGGAATCGGAGAATCTCCGCCAACGTCCCGAGCGAGAAGTACGAGAAGTGCTCGTGGTAAATCGTGTCGTACTGAAGCTCGTCCAGCAGGCGGAGGAGATGAGGGAACTCGAAGGTCGCAGTTCCGGAATCCCGCAACAAGACCTTCGTCCCGCCGATGAAGTCGTGTAGGTCCGGCACTTGCGCGAGCACGTTGTTGCCGACGATGAGGCTCGCCCGCTTCCCCTCCGAGGCGAGCCGTTCGGCCGTGGCGCGACCGAAGAACTCCACCAGCGTGGGCACGCCACGGTCCTCCGCCTCCGCCGCGACGTTCGCAGCCGGATCGACACCGAGGATCGGAACGCCGGTTCCCAAGAAGTGCTGCAGAAGGTATCCGTCGTTCGACGCGAGCTCGACGACGAGATCGTCCGCTCCGAGGCGGAGGCGGGCGCGCACCATCTCGACGTAGGTCGCGGCGTGGTCAACCCAGGCGGTCGAGTACGCGGAGAAGTACGCGTAGTCCGAAAAGATCTCCTCCGCCTCGACGAACACGGGGAGTTGAACGAGCCAACACCGGGTACAGACGCGGACGTGCAACGGATAGAACGGCTCCATCGCCTCGAGCCGTCCTGCGGGCAGGAAGCTCTCGCAAAGCGGCGACATTCCGAGGTCCACGACGGTAAGCCCCAGTGGTGAGCCGCAGAACCGGCAGCTCACGTCGTGACCGTTGTCAGTGGCCGACACGCACACAGACTAGTCGGGCATCTTCCTCGTTCAAGCGAGGTCGAACGGATCGCGACGGGACCGCCGTCGCCAGGTCTGCACTCCTCGTGCCGTCAGGCTCGACCTGACGCTATCGTCGGTCTCCTGGTCAAGAGCATTCACGATTCGGCACAAGACGAACGAATCCCGAGTGAGCCGCAGTTGTGATCGTCTGCGTCCTCGGGATGCACAAGAGCGGTACCACGGTCGTCGCAGAGACCCTGCACCGCAGCGGTATCGACATGGGCGTTTTCGACGAGCGGCTGGGCTACGACGACGGCAACCAGTTCGAGCGACACGAAGCCATCGACCTCAACCGCGGGCTGCTCGCCGCGGCGTCGATCCCCACGCGGCTTGGAGCGCGTGCCGGCCGCATGGAACGCGACCGCGCCGGCTACCAGCCGAACGCGGACGCGAACTCCATCGTCCGCCGCGGAAAGCTCGCGCGGGTCCTCGCCAACGCCGACCTCGGCCCCTTCCGTCGGCTCGCCGAGGACCTCAGCGCGAACCATCGCGACTGGGGGTTCAAGGATCCGCGGACCTGTCTCACGTACGACGTGTGGCGCCGAGCGCTACCGGAGCACCGAGTGGTCGCCGTGTACCGACGGTTTGACGAGGTGATGTCCCACTTCAAAGTCACCTGGACGTCCCCGTTGCTGATGGCACGTCAGGTTCACAGCT
>Ga0075424_100008204_pt1 | contig 10185 bp, 9 predicted proteins | sample SoiMethybrSBSTD3_FD_75301 | JGI IMG/M metagenome (GOLD analysis project Ga0075424, IMG submission 75301) | Bulk soil microbial communities from a Populus tree surrounding site in Tennessee, USA - Soil MetaG P. TD hybrid SBSTD3 | ecosystem: Environmental > Terrestrial > Soil > Tree plantation...
AACAGGCGCCGCCCCGCGGCAGCTGCCGACGGACAGCGCCGTCAACGCTGCGGCCGGGGCGTCGAGCACCGCCGCGCCTCAGACGCTCAAGCAGCGGATCCTCGGGCAGCTCGCCGGGCTCACGAGATACCTGTTCGGGTTCCTGTCATCGACGATCTCGGTGTTTGCTGGACTGGTGCTCATTCTCGTGCTGTCGATCTACATCGGTGCGGACCCGGATACGTACCACGATGGTCTGATGAAACTCTTTCCCCGACCATGGAGGAAGCGTGCGGGGGAGGTGCTGACCGCCATCGCGATCGCGCTTCGGAAATGGCTCGTGACGCAGCTCATTGCGATGGTCGTCATCGGCGTCGTGTCCACCATCGTGCTGCTCATCCTCGGCGTGAACGCCGCGGTGCCGCTCGGCGTCATCGCGGGGCTCCTCGAGTTCGTCCCGACCGTCGGGCCGATTCTGAGCGCACTGCCCGCCATCGCAATGGGTTTCGTCGACTCTCCGGAGAAAGCGCTCGCCGTCATCATCGCGTATATCGCCATCCAGCAGATGGAGAACTATCTGCTGATTCCGTTTCTCATGCGCGAAGGTGTAAACCTGCCTCCGGCGCTGACGATCGTCGCGCAGGCGCTCATGGCATTGATTTTCGGGTTCCTCGGCCTGCTCTGCGCGGTGCCGATCCTGGCCGCGTCAATGGTCGCGGTGAAAATGCTCTACGTGCAGGATGTGGTCGGAGAACCGGTGGAAGTGTTCGAGGACCTCGAGGATGACTGACGCCGGGCCTGACGGGCCCGGAGCAACCGAGATACCTGTCGTCGCGACATCCGAACGCGACGAGCCCATTCCGCTCGTGCGTCGGTTCCCCGCCCTCGCCGCGATCCCCCGTGCGCGATTGGGCCGTTTCCCCACGCCGGTGGAGCGGCTCGCGGGGTTTCGCGACGTCGACTCGCTGTGGGTGAAGCACGAGGACCTGTCGTCCGATGTGTTAGGCGGCAACAAAGTCCGGTCGCTGGAGTTTCTGCTCGGACGACTGGGCCAGGGGGACACGGTCTTGACGCTCGGTGGCGTGGGATCGACGCACGTCCTCGCGACCGCCGTTCACGCCGCGCGGCTCGGGGCACGCACGATCGCCGTCCGCTGGCAACACGACATGCACCCGTCAGCCCACGAGGTCGCGGAGCGGACGGTCGCAGAGTGCGCCGAGATCGTGACGACGTCCAACATCCTGACCGCGATCCCGCCGCTCCTGCGCATTCGCCTAACGCGACACCCGTATTACATTCCGCTCGGCGGCAGCACGCCGTTAGGCACGCTGGGTCACGTCAACGCCGCGCTCGAGCTGGCCGAGCAGGTGGAGGCCGGCCAGCTCCCGCAGCCTGTTCGACTGGTCGTCCCGCTTGGCAGCGGTGGCACCGCCGCCGGGCTCGCGCTTGGGTTCGCCATTGCCGGATTGGACACCATCGTCGTCGGCGCGCGGGTGGGGCCACGCATCGGAGCGAACCGCTGGCGCGTACTCCGCCTGGCGGAGCGAACGCGTCGGCTCATCGCGCGTTTTACCGGTCGGGCACCCGCACCGGTGCGTGGCGACCGCGTCGCGGTCTCACACGACCTGTACGGCGGCGCGTATGCTCGGCCCCACCCGACCGCCGAGCATGCAGCGGTGCTCGTGGACGAGCTTCGTGGCTGGCGCCTCGACGCGACTTATAGCGCCAAGGCATTCGGCGTCGCGCTGGACATGGCGTCCGAGCACGGGACGCCGACATTGTTCTGGATGACGTTCGACGCCCGCTGGATGAAGACTCTCGGCGCGGAGGAACCCCGACCGTGATTGCGCTCTGCGATGGCGTCGAGATCGGCTACGACGATGTCGGCACCGGGATGCCGGTGGCGTTCATTCACGGCTTTCCGCACAATCGCACGCTCTGGGCGCCGCAGGTGAGCGCGCTTGTGGACCGGGCGCGATGCATCGCGCCCGATCTTCGTGGCTTCGGCGAGAGCTCGAGGCACGGGCCGTTCAGCATCGACCAGTTCGCCGACGACGTGGCGATGCTGCTTCGGTTGCTGGGGATCGAACGCCCCGTCGTAGTCGGACTCTCCATGGGCGGCTACGTCGCATTCGCACTCTGGCGCCGCCACCGCGAGATGGTACGCGCCCTCGTGTTGGCAGACACACGAGCGGGCGTCGACAGCGAGGAGACGCGTGCGAAGCGCATCGCCTTGATGGAGGTCGCACGTACGCGCGGCAGCGGCGCCGTCGCGGACGGTCAAATCGTGGGCATGATCGGTAAGTCCACGCGCGCGAAGCGCCCTGCACTGATCGACGACGTGCATCGCATGTTGGGGAGCGCCTCGGTGGAAGGGATCTGCGGCGCGCTGGAGTCAATGCTCGGCCGCGCGGACTCCATACCCACGCTGCCGACGATCGATGTGCCGACGCTAGTGATCGTGGGCGCGGAGGATGTCCTCACTCCGGTCAGCGAGGCGGAAATCCTGCGGGACGCGATCCGCGGCAGTCGTCTCGAGGTGATAGAGCAGGCCGGCCACGTGAGCAACCTCGAGCGCCCGGCGGCGTTCAATCACGTGCTGAGTGAGTTTCTTGCTGCGCTTGACTATGAGTGAGAATCGTTGTCATCCCGAGCGAAGCGAGGGATCCTCGTCGTCCCGAGCGAGAGCCCCCTACCAGCAAGATGAAGTTCCCTCGCCTGACGGCTCGGGATGACAATGGCTATCGCGTCGGCTTACCCGGCGGACTGTCCGACTTGAATACGTCGCGGTTGATCTGCACGTACTGCTTCATGTTCCCGGGCACGTCCTCTTCCGGGAAGATCGCCGTCACCGGGCATTCCGGTTCGCAGGCACCGCAATCGATGCACTCGTCCGGGTGGATATAGAGCTGCTGCTCGCCCTCGTAGATACAGTCCACCGGGCAAACGTCGACGCACGCCTTATCCTTCGTTCCGACGCAGGCTTCCGTTATGACGTATGGCATTGCGGGCTCTGAGGTAGCAATTGAGGTCGATCGGTTATGATATCCGACGCGGTGCCAGCGAGACAAGGGCGCGACCGGCTGCGTAAGTTATCATCCGCCATGCGCCTCACTGTCAACGGCCGCACCTGCGAGCTCGATGTCGCTCCCGATGTGACGCTGCTCTCCGTCCTGCGAGACCAGCTTCAGCTGACGGGCGCAAAGCCGGCATGCGAGCGCGGTGAATGCGGTGCCTGCACGGTCCTGGTCGCCGATCCCGACGGCACGCCCGAGCCCGTCTACTCCTGTCTCGCGCTCGCGCACTCCCACGAAGACGACGCGGTCACGACGATCGAAGGGCTGTCGCACAAATCAGGGCCGCATCCGGTGCAGGCCGCTTTCGTCGAACACGACGCGGTACAGTGCGGTTTCTGCACGCCGGGGCAGGTTCTCGCCGCGGTCGCGCTGCTCGCTCGCGATCCCGACCCTTCGGACGAAGCAATCGTGCGCGCAATGAGCGGCAACCTGTGTCGGTGCGGAACCTATCCCAAGATCATTCGCGCGATTCAGAGCGCCGCCGTGGCAATGCGAGGGTCCAATGGCGATTGACACACGCGATCCGCGTGAGATGGGCACGGTCCCCCGGCGGTTCGTCACGACGACGGTCGAGGTCGAAGGCCGCGAGGAGAGGAAGGTCGTCGAGCTGCCCGAGCACGAGCCGACACCGTGGGATGAGGACGCCGAGCTTCACGTCGTCGGCCAGCGCGCAAGGCGAGTGGACGCGCCAGAGAAAGTCGCGGGCCGGGCGCGGTACACGGCGGACCTAACGCGTCCGGGGCTGCTGCACGCGGCCATCCTTCGCTCTTCGGTGGCCCGCGGCCGAGTGAGCCTGGACCTGGCGCCGGCGCGGGCGGTCAATGGAGTCGTCGATGTCATTGGAAGCGCGGAGCTCGAGCGGCGGATCCGGCTCGCCGGCGGGGCGCTCTTCGACACGACCATCGCATACGCCGGCCAGCCGCTCGCTGCCGTCTGTGCCGAGACCGCGGACGCCGCCTGGCGCGGCGTAGCGGCGATCGTCGCACGATACGAAGCGGAGCCGCATGTCGGTACGTTCGATGCAGCCGTCGCCGACGGCGCACCGACGGTGCGCCGATCGTCAAAGAAACCGGCACCGGCCGACGCCGCGAGCTCACCCAACCTCCTGCCCGGGTCGCCGGACATCGTCGAGCGTGGCGACGTCACCCGCGGACTGGCGGAGGCCGACGTCATCGTTAGGCGCGAGTACCGCACGCCGGTGCAGCTTCATACTGCCCTCGAGCCGCACGGTGCGGTGGCCGAGTGGGACGGCGACCGGCTGACGATCTGGGAGTCCACGCAGGCAGTGTTCCGCGTTCGCGAGCAGGTCGCTCTCGCTCTCGGAGTCAACCAGTCCTCCGTGCGAATCATCAAGGAGCACATGGGCGGCGGGTTCGGGGCGAAAACGTCCGCCGGCGCGCACACGTTCGCCGCGGCGATCCTCGCCCGTCGCACCGGCCGTCCGGTTCGCTGCGTCAACGAGCGTGAAGCCGAGCAGACCGATACCGGTAACCGACCGTCCACCACGCAGCGCGTCACGTTAGGCGCGCGCCGCGACGGACGGCTCACGGCGATCGTGTGTGAGGCAGACGTACCACTCGGGATCGGTGGATGGGAAGGCGGGCCGGCCGGAATGTTCCACGAGATGTACTCGTGCCCCAACGTGCGCACCGTGGAATCCTTTGCGTGGGTGAACACGCCGGCCATGATGGCGTTCCGCGCGCCGGGTCACGTCGAGGGGGCGTTCGCCCTCGAGACCGCGATGGATGCGCTCGCGCGATCGCTCAGCATCGATCCACTCGAGCTCCGCCTCATCAATTTCGCCGAGCGTGACGAGAAGAAGGACCGGCCGTTCTCGAGCAACCGGCTGCGCGAGTGCTACGAGCGTGGCGCCACTCGCTTCGACTGGCACACACCGCGGCCGTCGCAGGGCCGGTTGCGTCGAGGCAAAGGCATGGCCGCGCAGGTCTGGGGAACCGGGGGAGGCCCACCCGCCTATGCGATCGTGAAGATCAACGGCGACGGCTCGGCCGACGTGCTCACCGGGACACAGGACCTCGGCACGGGATCCCGGACGATCCTCGCCCAGATCGCAGCCGAGTCGTTAGGTGCCCGGCTGGAGGACGTCCGCATCGTCCTCGGCGACACGGAGCGGACGCCATACACGGGCCCGTCCTGGGGGTCGATGACGACGGCGTCGGTAGGGCCCGCCGTGCGAGCGGCAGCGGAGGATGCGCTTCGCCAGCTGCTCGAGGCGGCATCTGAGGTCCTCGACGTTCAAGCGTCTCGCCTGAGCGCCAGAGACGGCGTCATCTCGAGCGACGTCGGCGCCGCGTCGATCTCGTTCCGCGCGTTATGCGACCAGCTCGGCGATGTCATGGTTCTCGGGCGTGGCGCGCGCGGTCCAAACCCAAGCGGCGTCGGGTTGGCAAGCTTCGGGGCGCAGTTCGCCGAAGTCGAGGTCGACATCGAGACCGGGGTGACTCGCGTCGTCAAGCTGGTGGCCGTTCATGACGCTGGGCGCATCATCAACCCCACGCTGGCCGAGTCCCAGGTCGAGGGCGGAATCATTCAGGGCCTGGGCTACGGGCTGTTCGAGGAGCGAGTACTCGACCCGGCAACGGGGCGGATGCTCAACGCGAACATGCACGACTACAAGATCCCGACGATCGGCGACGTGCCACGGATAGAGGTCGAGCTGCTGGATGTCCCCGACCCGACCGCAAATCACACCGGGGCGCGAGGCCTCGCCGAACCGCCGATCATCCCGACGGCGCCGGCGATCGCGAATGCCGTCGCGAACGCGATCGGCGCGGAGATTCTGGAGCTGCCTCTCACGCCCTGGCGTGTGTTAGGCGCTCTACGTAGTCGTCCCGAGATGTGAAGGGCTATCATCCCGAGCCGTCGCGTGTTGTCATCCCGAGCCATCAGGCGAGGGATCTTCGTCGTCCCGAGCGAGGCCCTCTACCAGGAGGATGAGGATCCCTCGCTGCGCTCGGGATGACAGGGTCAGGTCCGCCACGGCGGCGGATCGCCGCGCTTCCGCGGCAATTCCGGATTCTCCCGGTAGAGCGTCGCCGTCTTTCCGATCACCTGAATGACGGTTGCGCCCGTGGCGGCAGCCAGCTCGCCCGCCGCGTCCTTCGCCGTGACGTCCGCGTTCCGCCCGAGCTGTACCTTCACCAGCTCGTGGGTACGCAGCGCGTCGTCGAGCGACTGAACGACCGTGGGGCTCAAGCCGTACTGACCGACGTGCACGAGCGGCGTTAGGTGGTGCGCTTCGGCACGCAGAGAAGCACGATCCTTTCCGGACAGTGGCATAGTGGTCGGGAATGGGAATCGGAATCTACGCGTCTCTAGAGCAGTTCCGATTCCCGATTCCCGATGCCCCACTCCCTATTCCCTATCCAGCGTAGCAGTACGTGCACTTCCCCTTTTCCTGCGCGCGATGCACGGCGAGCACACCGGACGGTACGAGCGTGAAGCCCGGGATGAGACCCTTCTCCCACTCCGCCTTCGCCGCGTCCGCGGTCATCCCCAACTTCTGGCCCAGCATCCCGCTGACGACGGTTTGGGCGACGTTGCAGACGACGAACGTGACCCCTCGTGGCTGCAGCTTATTGATCGCCATCTCGGGGAACATCAGGTCGCCTTCCTTCGAGTTGTAAAAGATGTTCCGCGTCGCCGGCGCCTTGGTCGCCGGGTCCGTTATCTGGGCAAACTCACCGAGCTTGTACTTCGCCCAGATGGCGTCCGTGTAGGCGATCGGGATCGAGAAATGACGGAAGCCGATGACCGCGTTGAGGTCCGCATCCTTGGCGTTGTAGGCGGACTTCATGGTGTCCATCCAGTTCATTGCGTACGCCAGTGCGAAGCCTGAGTTCGTGGTAGTGGCGTCGTAGTACTGGCGGTATCGCCCCTTGAGGTTGTCCACCCATTTGTCATCCATGGGCGGCGCCGTGAGGATGGACTCGGCGCTGAGCAACGCTGGGGCACCGAGGAGGGCGAGGGTACCTGCTCCGACCTGAGCGAGGAACGTTCGGCGAGCGTTATCGTTACCGTGGTCGGAATCGTGAGCGCTCATGACGCAGTTCTCCTTCCGAGGGGTGCGGTCGAAACACCGAGCTGCGCCGCCCGGGCGGGTCGACCCAGACTGACGATAGCACTCGGCAGTCGAGAATCAACCAGCCATCGGATGGGCATACTACCGGCTTGTGGCCGGGGGGCAGCCTTCAGCCCATTATGCGGCGACCTCCTCCTGTAACGGGAATCCGTGCTGCTTGCGGCCAACATCGCCCTCGTGCTTGGCGGTGCTCTTGTAGAGCTCGTAGCGACCGTCAGCCGCCAGTTCGGCGACCCGAGCCCGTAGCGTTGCCATCTCAGGGTCGGACATCGCCGTGAAGTCCCCCGCGATCCGCACGTTCTGCCGGAGCACCCGCATGGAGTCGATGCCGCTCACGGTCGTCGTGACGGGGAGGCTCATCGCGTAACGCAGCGCTTCATCGGCGCTTACCACCTTCTTGCGCACGGCGTCTCCCTCTCCGCCCATGCTCTTCATGCCGAGGATCGCGAGGCCCTGTCTCCGCGCTTCGGGCAGCACCTCGTGTTCGAACGATCGGAACGTCGCGTCGAAGCAGTTGAGGGGCATCTGCACCGAGTCGAACGGAAACCCGTAGGCGAGCATTGCGAGGTGGATCTCCGGCAGCTTGTGGCCGGTGAAGCCTACGTATCGCACGAGCCCCTGCTCCTTGGCCTCGGCCAGCGCTTCGATCACCCCGCCCGGCGCAAAGTGGCGCTCCGGATCGTTAGGGTACACGCACTCGTGGACCTGCCAGAGGTCGAGATGGTCGGTCTTGAGCCGACGCAGGCTCTGCGTGAGCTGGCGCATCGCGACCGCGCGGTCGCGGCCGTGCGTGCAGACCTTCGTCATAAGAAAGACCTGGTCGCGACGCCCCACGAGCGCTTTGCCGAGGATCTCTTCGCTTTCGCCTTCGTGATACTCCCACGCGTTGTCCATGAACGTGATGCCGGCGTCGATCGCGGCGTGCACGATTCTGATCGCCTCGCGCTGATTCCCGACGAGGCCGAGGTGGTACCCGCCGAGCGCCAGCGCGCTCACCAGCTCGCCGGATGTTCCAAACGGTCGCCTTGGGATGTCGGCCTTCCTCATGCGCGCGGCGTCCCGTCGGCGCGTGGTGGTCCTCGGCATCGTCGTCCGGAGCTCGGGTTTGTGACGCAGGTCGCACGAACCGAGCCGAAGATGACCTGCCGCGAACCGAACGGGGCGTGGGGTGTACGATTCGCCAAAGAACCTTCGGACCGGGGGCCATGACATCCGTACTTCGTTCGACTCGAGCGCTGATCGGCGCCGCTTTCCTGCTTCCAACGCTCGTGGCGTGCGACAGCGTCACGGGCACTGACAACCTGAGCTCCGAGCAGTCCAGGCTGGACCGAAACTGGGACCGGTTTCAGTCCGCTGCGCCGCTCAGCTACAGCTATGTCGTTCGGGTCAACTGCGAGTGCCCGACCGACGTTACCCGCCCAGTCACGGTATGGGTCGATCGCGGGTCGATCGAGTATCTCCTGTACGAGGATGACGGCCGCCCGGTACCGCTCTCCTATTCGAGCTCGTTCCCGAGCGTCGAGCAGCTCTTCGACGCGATCCAGGATGGTATCGATCGACGCGCTGACGTGATCCAGGTCGACTACGACCCGACATACGGCTATCCGACGAGCGTGTATATCGACTACGATCGCCGCATGGCGGACGAGGAGCTCAGCCTAACGACTCACGGGCTGCAGAGGTGGGACTAGACGGGGACGGGCGGCTGGCGGCGGGGGACGGGCGACTGTAACAGCCGAGGGCGGCGGACGGGCGACGGCTAGAAAGCGAGAACCCTCGGGAAGCCTCTCTGCTCTATCAGAGATGAGCTTCCCGGGGGTTTCCGCTGTTTAACCGTCGCCCGCCGCCCGCCGCCCGTCCCCGGCAGTTCGCCGCCAGTCGCCAGTCGCCTAGTTAGGCTTTCCGATCGATACAAGCCGGCCGGCTATTCAACTCCGGATTGTTCTCCTCGGCCTGCGGCACCGGAAGGTTCACATCCGTCCCATACGTGCCGCCGCGATAGTGCTCACCCACCGGGAACACCTGGTCCTGCGTGCGCCCGTATTGTCGGATGAGCCGTCGCATATCGCCAAGGCGATGGCCACGGCTGTACTGCCAGAACGCCTTTTCGCGGAAGTACAGGTCTTCCGCTGCTCGCTGCGTCGCCGGGATCGCAAGCGGTGCCATCGCCGCCGGCTGAATCTCTCCGAGCTTCGGCGGAGCCGCGCGCAGCGCGTTCATGATCGTCATCATGCCCGCGATGTCGCCCGCCTTGAGCTTGCCTTCCGCCTCGATGAGCCGCGCGTCCAGTCCGTTCACGACCGGAACGGACGTTAGGCGCGCCCAGAGCGATGTCACGCGCGCGAACGTCTTGCCGTCCTGCGACTTCGTGGTGTCCTTGCCGTTCGAGGCAATGAGGTACCGGGCGGGCACGCGCGGGTCCTTCGCCGACAGGAATGGAATCGCGTTCTTCACGAACAGGTTGCGGGCGTTCCCCTCCACGCTGTCACCCACGGCATACCGGAGCGAGCTCGCCGGTTGGTTCCACAGCACGTTGCTGCCCGACGTCACCGCGAACGTGACCTCGTAGCTGAAGTTGGTCGGCACGGCCGCCACCGTCACGACAGCGGCCGCGTCGGACTGACGATTCAATCCAACCAGCGCGCGAGCCTTCGTCACGAGGAGCGAGCGGCGGATCTTGATGCCGTCCGCGTCCGTCGCGCTCTGTACCAGCGCCAGACCCGAATCGGCCGACGCGATGGCGACCTCGAACACTTCCGCGTTCGTGCGCGGTGTATCGTAGGCAATCTCGTCGGTGCTGCCGTCACTCAACGGAATCCCGTTGCAGAAGTCGTTCGCCATCTGCATCTCGGCGAACGCGCGGGCAAAGTACATCTCGGCGATCTTGGCGACTTCGGTCTCGCGGTACTGTTTCAGCGACTTGATCGCCTGTGTCGCGGACGTGCGCGCTCGCGCAAGGTCGCGGAACATGCCTTCTACGGTCGAGTTGCTCGTCTGGATGCTTCGCTCATCCGTCTCGTCGTTCTG
>Ga0075424_100008205_pt1 | contig 10185 bp, 12 predicted proteins | sample SoiMethybrSBSTD3_FD_75301 | JGI IMG/M metagenome (GOLD analysis project Ga0075424, IMG submission 75301) | Bulk soil microbial communities from a Populus tree surrounding site in Tennessee, USA - Soil MetaG P. TD hybrid SBSTD3 | ecosystem: Environmental > Terrestrial > Soil > Tree plantation...
ATCGGACCGAAGACTGCAGCGCGGCTCGAGGCGCTCGGCATCCGCACGATTGGCGAGCTCGCGCACTCCGATCCACCCTGGCTGGTGGAGCAGTTCGGCGCGAGCCGCGGCGCTTGGATGTACGAGGCGTCTCACGGCCGCGACGACCGGCTCGTGGTCACATACAGCGAACCGGTCACGATCAGTCGCGAGACCACTTTCGAGCGCGATCTCTCCGCCAAGCGCGATCGCGACGCGCTGTCGGAGATATTCACCGAACTGTGCGAAGGCCTGGCCGAGGACCTGCAACGCAAGGGTTACGTCGGCAGGACGATCGGCCTCAAACTGCGCTACGATAACTTCAAGACGGTCACGCGCGACCGGACGATTGCCCAGCCGACGCAGGACGCGAAGGCGATTCGCCGCGCGGCGAGCGAATGCCTGAAGCGCGTGTCGCTGGAGCGCCGCATCCGCCTGCTTGGCGTGCGGATCAGCGGTCTTTGCCGGCCGGAGGAGGCCGCTGCAGCGGCCGCGCACGTGGTCGGCGAGCCCGACGCGGAGCCGACGCCATCGCTGTTCGATCGCGAATTGTAAGATTTACACGCTTCGCGATTGCCGTGGAGATTGAACCCGCGCTTGGTCGCGCCGGTCGTATGCCTCGATCGAGACGATTACGATCATGGTGCGCGATACCACGAACACCTGGGACGTAGCGAGTGCGTCCGACGTCGTTGCCGAAGCCGTCGAAATGGCGGCCGCAGCGGGGCTCGTCTACGTCTCGGATGCGCAGCCCGGCATCCGCCGCGAGCGCAATGGCGGGCAATTCATCTACTTCCGGCCGGACCGACGGCGAGTGACGAAGGCGGGCGAGCTCGAGCGCATCGCCCGCCTCGCCATTCCGCCGGCGTACGACGACGTGTGGATCTGCATGCATCCGCGCGGCCACCTGCAGGCGACGGGACGCGACGCGCGGCGGCGCAAGCAATACCGCTATCACCCGGAATGGCGCACGATTCGCGACGGCGCGAAATTCGGGAGCATGGCGGAATTCGGCGAAGCGCTGTCGCGTCTGCGCGCGCGGGTCAGGCGCGATCTCGCGCAACCCGGTCTGCCTCGCGACAAGGTGCTTGCCGTCGTAGTGAGCCTGCTCGATACGACGTGCATCCGCGTTGGCAACGCCGAGTATGCGAGGGCCAATGACAGCTACGGGCTCACCACGCTGCGCAACCGGCACGTGCGGTTCATTCGCGCCGGGCGGCTGTTGTTCCGCTTCCGGGGCAAAGGCGGCGCTGAGCACGAGGTCGTCGTCGACGACGAACGCTTGGCGAGGATCGTGCGCCGTTGCCAGCAGCTGCCCGGACAGCAGCTGTTTCAGTATGTCGACGATGCCGGCCAGCGCGGAGGGATCGACTCCGGCCAGGTAAACGAGTATCTCAGGGACGCAATGGGCGCCGATTTCACCGCCAAGGATTTTCGCACCTGGAGCGCGACCGTACGCGCGATCGCGCTGCTCCGTGCCACGCCGCTGCCCGAAGAGCGCAGCGAGCGCGCGCTCAACGCGTGCATCGTCGCGGTCGTGAAGACCATCGCCGCCGAGTTGCGCAATACGCCTGCGGTCTGCCGCAAGTCGTACATCAATCCGCGCGTGTTCGAGGCGTGGCGGAGCGGCGAGCTGCACGCGGCGATCGGCGCCGATGTCTCGATCGCGCCGCGCAAGGCCGAGCGACTGGCGCTGGCGTTTCTGCAGCAGCGTTGCGCCGCGCGGAGCGGGCCGACGCAGCGGCGAATACCCGTCCGGCGCCCGGGCGCCGCAAGCCACTGGCACGACGCTGCGGGGCGCGGCGAGCCGCTGGGACGCCGGCGCGTCGTGGCGCCGTCGTCGTAAGCGGGTGGCTTGTGCGCGGCGCAAAAGTAGGGTCAGAGACGACTTTTGCCTGCCTCTCCAAAGCAGTAGAGTTTCTCGCAGAAAAGTCGTCTCTGACCCTACTTTTCGCGCAAGCCGGGTAACCCGCTCGACGACGCGCCTGGTGCCACCACGCGCTAGAGTCACAACGGCTCGCCGCGATCGAACGCGATGCTTTCGCGTGCTCGCGCCCGGCATTCGGCGAAGAACTCGAATCGAACGCTATGACTTCCCGGCGAAGTGCTCCAACTGCATCCCGACGACGCGCCCCAGCGAGGCCGTCTCGGCGAAGCGCTGCCTTAGCCACGCCGCGTCGTTGCCCTCCTCGAGGCAACGCACGATCTCGCGCAGCGCTTCGTCATCGTCGGGCCTCGCATGCGCACGGATCGCGTCGAGCGTGGCGCAGACGTCGTCCACCAGTGGGCGGCGCTCGCGCGTGAACGGATCGACGATCTCGCCCTGCAGGCCGAAACGACAGGCCTGGAAACGGTTGAACCCGTACACCAGATACGCATCCTCGGTGACGTCGAGCTTCGATCGAGCGAGGATCTCGCGAGCGACGCCCTGCGTATAGATCGCGAGCGCAGCGGCGCGCTCCACGGTCAGCGGCGTGTCGAAAACGCGGATCTCCACCGTGCCGTATTCGGGCTTGGGCCGGATGTCCCAGTAGAAGTCCTTCATGCTGTTGACGATGCCGGTCGAACGCATCTTGCCGAAGTAATCCTTGAACTCCGCCCAGTTGCGGAGGAAGGGCATGCGCCCGCTCAGCGGAAACGATGCGACGGTATTCATGCGCGAGCAGTCGAAAGCCGTATCCGCGCCCTGGGAGAATGGCGAGCTCGCGGCGAGCGCGATGAAGTGCGGCACGTACCGCGACAACCCGTGGACGAGCCGCACCGCGGCGTCGGCGTCCGGGCAGCCGATATGCACGTGCTGCCCGAACACGGTGAATTGCTTGGCGAGATAACCGTACAGCTCGGAGATATAGCGCGGCCGCTGACCCTCGGAGATGTGGCGCTCGGTCCAGGCCTGAAACGGGTGCGCGCCACCGCCGCAAACGCCGACGTTGAGCAGCTCCGCGGCCGCGCAGACCGCGTCGCGCAATGCGCGCAGGTCTGCGAGCACGCCGGGGTGCGTGAGCTGCACCGCGGTCGCGACTTCGATCATGCTCTCGGTGATCTCGAGCTTGACGTCAAGACCCGGATGCCGCTTCTTCACCAGCGGAAGGAGATCGGAGCTGGCGCGCGTGAGGTCGCCATCGCGCCGGTCGACGAGCTGCAGCTCCAGCTCCACGCCGAGCGTGAGCGGCTCCGAGGGTTTGAATTCGAGCACTTCGGTCATGCGTCGCCGCGCGTCGGCTCTCCCGCCCGGCGCAGCGCAAGCTCGGTAAAGGCGGGGCCGAGGATGGCCATGAGCAGCACCACCGCGCCGCTGATTTCCGCGGCGTGCTTGAGTTCCGGCTGCTGCGCGACGCTCGCCGTCAGCGTAAGCGCGAGGCTCGACAGCGGCGCGCCAGCGATGCCGACCAGAGCGCCCTTGGCGGCGCTCAACGCGGACGGCGAAGCAAGTGCCGCGTTCGCACCGACCTTTGCCAGCAGGCGAACTGCCGCGACCGCGACAGCGACGCCCGCGAGCGTCCAGGAATCGAGCCAGGTGAGCGATGCGCCGACGAGGATGAAATAGGCGAATGTGAGGACCGCGCCGATTTCCGAAGTCTGGTGCGACAACACGCTGTGGGTGCGATCGGTTCCGCGCACGATCAGGCCGAAGAAGAGCGCCGACAGGATTGGCGACAATGCAAGCGGCGGCGCGTAGGCGTACAGCAGCACGCAGCAGCAGATGATGCCGATGGTGAGGAGCGGTCCGCGGGCGCGCGTGATCATCGCGTACAGACGCAGGGCCGCCGCCGCGAGCGCTCCGAGGAGGAACGAGCCGGCAAGAAGGTATACCGGCTGCACGACCGACGTGATATCGACGTGCGCGGCGGCGCGATAGCCGGCGAGAAAGAACTGCACCAGCAGCACGGCGTACACGCTGGAGAGCGTGCAGTACAGTAGCGAGCGTTCGGACACCTGACCCCGGGCGCCCAGGTCCTTGCTGACGGTCATGACGACGATCGGCGAGGCCGTCATGCAGATGACGGCAACGAACGCAGAGTCGAACAGTGGGATCGCGAAGCCCAGCACCAACACGGCACAGATCGCGATGAACGTGACAGCAGACTCACCGAAACTGGCGGCGATGAGCCAGGGATTGCGCCGCAGCCAGCCCAGCGGCACGCGCTGCCCGACTTCGAACAGGAGCACCATCGCCAGCGCTTCGAGGAGCACCCTCGGCAGCGGCATCAGCGCCGCCACTTCGCTGCTCCGGCGCAGCGCGCCGATCAGCACCCCCGCGACGACCAGCGCCGTGATGCGCGGAACCCGGAGCACGCGCACCGCGGCCTCGGCCAAGAGCAATGCGGCGAAGAAGAGCAGCGCCGTGATGGCGAGCGGCGTGACGAGCACCGCCTTCATCAGCGCGAGGAGCAATTGCAGATCGGCAGTGATCAGTCGCCCCTACAACCCCCGGCTGAGCGCCTTTTTCAGCTCGCGCAGCTTCGCCTTGACCTTTGCTTCGTTCTCGGGACCCATCCGCACCAGCATTTTCTGCCCGGCCGAAAGATCCTGTAGCGCCGGGTCCGCGTATTCGTACAGCACCTTCGGCTGGACGAGCGCGATCGGCCCGCGCACGTCCGGCGTGGCGAGCAGCTGATCGATCACCTCGAAGACACGGTCGTTGAAATAGCGCGACGGATAGCCCAGCTCGGCGTATGCCTGCTGGAACAGCGGATAGAAGCGGACGTAGAGCGCAACGAGCTTCGCCGAATCGACCGCCTCGAGCGCGCGCACGTACGCCGAGTACCGGGCCGCGTTGTCCGCGCTAATGACGATGCGTCCCTCCGGCCCGCTGGTGCGAAAGGCGCCGGTCACGGGCTTGATCGGCATGACCCGCTGCGCGACGGTCTTGCGCGGCAGATTGTCGATCGCCGCGACGAAATGGCGGACGATGTCCTGCGGATGAAAGAACTGATCGAAGACAGCCCTGCCGAACAGCGCCGCGAGCGCGTCTTGCAAGGTGGAATCGCTTTCGGCCAATGCCGGCAGTGGCGGGCCGGCCGGCGCGGCCGCCGCTTCGATCGGGTGCTCGATGCGTGGTTTAGCACTCGGCTGCGGCGTAACCGACGGCATGGCTGCCTCAGGCGCCGCCGTCGGCCGCGGTGGCTCCGCGCGCAGCTGCCAGAGATAGTAGAGCACTCCGGCGGCGGCGATGATCGCGCCGAGAAGCAGCGGGAATCCCCAGCGCATCGGCGGCTTGCCCGGCCGGAACAGGGGACGATCGTCGGCCGCGATCTCGAGATCAGGAGTTTTCATCGTCTCGCCTCAACGGGCGCAGCACCAGATCCACTGCCCCTGGATGCCTTGATAGATGCAGAGCACCGCCTCGATCGCCAGCACGATGAACGTCAGGCTCGCGCCCCAGAACCGGCCGAAGGAAGAATGCTCCGTGAAGGACAGCGCGTAACCGTGGAGCAGCCGGGCGACGAGAAGCACGATCCCCAGGGCATGCAGCACGTAGATCGAAAAGCGGCTCACTTCGAGGAAGCCCATCATCAGCAGCGCCAGCGGCACGTACTCGGCAAAGTTGGCGTGTCCACGGATGACGCGCAGCAGGCCTTGATCTCCGCCGTCTCCGAGGTAGGTACCCTTCCCCCGGCGCTGTATGACGCGCCAGCTCAGCACCAGAAACCACAGCGCCAGCAGACCGGCGTATAGAGGGGTTACGAACAAGGCTCGCTCCATCGATCAGGACGGCGCGGTCATTATCGCCGAGAGTCGCGGGCCGCGTCACGCCGGCGTATGAGACAGATCGCATCATCAGGGACTTGTCGCGGACGGGCGTGCCGCTTGCTAAGATGTCGCTGAAGCCTTTCGCGCAACGCGAGGGCTATGTAGGAGATGCATATGTCCAAACGATCCCGTAACTCCAAAAAGCATGCCAAGAGCCGCAAGTGGTCAGCCGAGGTGGCGCGCAAGAGCGATGCTCTCGACATCAAGCAAGGAACGTTTGCTAGCGACGATCCGCGCGCGATCGCGCGGTCGCTGAAGCAATCCGCCGACCACAGCACCCGGCGCAAGTCGAATCCGTTTCGCTCGGCGCTGTCGATGCTCACGTTCTACATCAATCGCGCGGGAACCAAGCTATCGGCCAGACGCCGATCGAAGCTGGAGCGCGCGAAGGAAGAGCTGCGCGACCTCTACCACAAGTAACGCTCGCGGGTTGCGGGGCGCTTCGCTACCTCGCTTGCTCGCCTCTCGCTGCTCACGGCGCTCCCTCCTTGCGCTGGTAGCGACGGTGGGAAAGTCGCGCGTCGGTCGCCGGCGCCGATTCGCGGACGCTCGACCCCCGCTACGCTGCGCTCGCGGGTTCGACGGGCGACTCGCTGCTCACGGCGCCCCCTTGCGTATCGCCTCGTATTGCGAAGGCGTCGCCCTGGCGTGGGCAAGGTACTCGCGAATGTGCAGAATATCCTGGCGGCCCAGGGCGTCGCCATGGTGGGGTCGATGCAGAGTGCCTTCGACACCGTTCAACTTTACGCGCAGGCGCGCCTTTGCCAGCGGCTCGGTCGTCGCGCCGAGATGGTGCAGCAGAGACTCGACCTCGCGCCACTGGATGTTTCCGCCGACTGGATCCTGAAAAATGGCGCGGAGGAGATTTTCGTGTTTGCGGCTCATCGGTGGCTGCTTTCAGAAGGAAGAGGAGAAGAGTTGTCCGTTCGTCTGCCGGCGTTGCGGTCGGATCGGGTCAGCCCGGCGCCGTCCACACTGTTTCCAGCTCGTCGATGGCCGTTACGCTGCGGCCGTCGAAATGAAACGCATAGTGCTTCGACTGCCGGCAGTTGCGCAACAGGCGCGGGCGGAACACCGCGGCGCACACACCGCCCTCGTGGCGCACGCTGCGGTAGAGCACGCCGTCGCGGCCTTCCGCGCGCAGCGCGCCGCCCAGCTTCCGGCTCGGGCCGTACTCGTCCGGGTGGTGACACTCCGCGAGCCTGCGCACGTCGACCAGTCGCGCGTCGAGGTCGGCGAGATACAGCCGCAACTCGAGCCGCAACGCTCCCTCCCGCGTGCGAAGCAAAAACCGCTCCTGATGATACCGGACTTCGGCCAGCGCCGTTTCAAGCTTCTGCGCGCAATAGTAGATGCCGAATGATCCGTCCGAGAACCGGCTCCCCTCGGGGTTGAGGTGAGTAAACGCCGCCATGATCGGCGTCGTCCCCGGACCGGCGACGCGGTCCTCCTTCGCCACGAGCGAGAGCTCGCCCGCCTCTTCGCGTAAGCGATCATTGGTCATCGCCTCGAGCGCGAAGACGGCCTCGAGGTCCTCCGGCGCCGCGACGCGGTCAAACAACCCTATGGGCGGAAACCGGCTCGGAACGACCCGATGGCTCGGCCGCCACCGCGTCCGGCGGGCGTACAGGCGCGCATATTGCGCACGCGCCTCGGATGTCTTAACCACCGCGCCAGGCATCGAGGTACTGCCTTACGACATACAGGTCGGCGACGTTCCCCGAAAGCATCCGTTCCAGCGCCGGCTTGCCGCCAAAAATCGGGGCAGCGTTGGGCTTGCGGACCCAGGTATCCGCGGCCGCGGCATCGGGGAGCAGGATCTGCAGCGCCTTGTAAATACCGAGGATGTACGAGACCCGCTCCAGCGTGTCGCGTCCGAGTTGCCCGTGGCCCGTCTTCTTCCAGAGGAAAAAAGTCGAGCGTGGCGGGCTGCCGAGGAGCGTGCGCGCTTCGTCGCTGGAGAGCTCCCATTCATCGGCGATGCGGAAGAAAGTGCGCAGCGCAGGGCCTGACAGGCGATCGGGCTCCGCCTGTGGCTTGGCGACGTTCCTGGGCGCGGTGCGGGCGGCTGAGCGGGACACGGCTCGATGTCGAACGTTAGTACAAAACAGGACTATATGGTCCTTATAGTCCAATACAGGACTAGAGTCAAATGCCGAAGCCCTTCGCCAACGTCCTACACGAGAATCAGACAACCGCCGATTCACGTCCGCGCGCCTCTCTTGCACAATCATCGCCGTGTAGGGAAGACAAAGCAGCAACTTCAACTACCTGACCTGGATAGAGTTGACTGGCGGCCTCGTCCCTACATCTATTGCACCTAGAGCAGCAACGGTAAAAATAATAACGCTGATGATTCCTTGAGCCCGTTCTGAACGGGACGAGCGCAGGAAATCGACGGGCCGGGAAGGATGGCCCGTTTTGTTTTTTGGCGAGTCTTGTTACAGGCCTTTTTTGCCAACTCGCCTAGCGCAGCAAAACGGCCCGCCGGCAACGGCGCGGCGGAACCGTTTCGCCAATCCATAACGCAGCTTCGCAGGAGATATCCTTTATGGCTAAAGACAATCAATCGTCTCAATCGTCCGGACGCCAACAGACTTCCGAGATGGCGCAGGGCGGTTCGTCATCTGCGCAACAGGGCGCCAACCCGCGTACAGCGGGTCAGCAAAGCGGTTGGCAGAGTCCCGACAAAACCGAACAGTCGACCGGCGGTGCGCTTCAGCAACGCCGCGGATTAGGGCAATTCCCGTCGTCGTATTACGGCGGTTTTGGCGGCGGGCCGCTTTCCATGATTCGTCGCGTCAGCGAAGACATGGATCGCCTTTTCGACGCCTTCGGATTCGGCCGAGGCCTGTTCCCGAGTCTCGGCGAAAGCGCCTTGTCGGGCTACGGCGAGGGCGGTTCGTCGCTGTGGGCGCCCCACATCGAGGTTTTTGAGCGCGACGGCAAATTCTTCGTCTCCGCCGATCTACCCGGCGTCAAGAAGGAGGACGTCAAGGTCGAGATCACGCAGGACGCGGTGACGATTCAAGGGCAGCGCAACCAAGAGAAGACGAGCAGCGAACGCGGCTTCTACCGCAGCGAGCGCAGCTACGGCAGCTTCTATCGCACCATCCCCCTGCCGGACGGCGCGCATACCGAGAATGCGTCGGCAACGTTCCGCGACGGCGTGCTGCAGATCGAGATCGAAATGCCGCAGCAGAAATCGAGCGGCCGGACGCTGGAGATCAAGGACGCGGCTCCGGCCCGCAGCGCGACCGGCGAGTCGCAGCAGATGGCTGGAGCGAAGCCACAGCAGCAACGCTAACGCTTCGTTTCGGCAGTAGATAATGGAGCAGCCCGGGTTGTGCCTCTGGATGAAGTTCCGGAGCAGGCGCAACCCGGGATTCGTATAGCCTCCTGGTCCGTTCCGGTGCGCGAACGCGGAACTTGTGTCTCTCCGGAGCGGCCTCAGCTTGGTACAGAGAAGGAAAAGGAGGCTCGTATGAGGTCCTTGTTCGCTTCGCTACTTGGCGCGTCACTACTCACAGGCTGCGCGGTCGCGCCTTATGACTACGGCTATGGCGGATCGTATTATTACGATTCGCCTGCCTATTACGGCTACTACGATTATGGCCCGACCTATTATTACGGGCCAGGCTACTATGGTGGCGTGGTCGTAGGTCCGCCGGCCGTCGTCGGCAGCTTCAGTTATCGCTCTGGCAATCGTAATTGGAATGGCGGCACCTGGCGGCGCAGCAGTGCCCAGCCCAGCAGCACCTCGCGAAGTTCGACCGTTGGCAGCGCGAACCCGCGCAGCGGCCGTAGTGCAGGCGTGAATCGCGGAAGCACCTCGAGGCAGCAGGCTAACGCGCGCGAGCGCGAATCGCGTCGTGTCGCGGCCCGCAATATAGTTAACGATCACGGGTCCTGACCAATGACACCTTCTGCCCGCGCCGCTCGCTTGCTGGGGAGGCGTTCCTCTCTGCGGCGGCCGTCGCTGCGAACGCACAGGAGGCATTCACCACGCGGATGGTGAATGTCCGGGCCGGCCCCGACACGTCGTATCCGACGGTCGCGGTGCTTGGACCGGGTGCGTCCGTTGAGGTGATGGGCTGTCTCGACGACTGGAGTTGGTAGACCAGCCGCGGTTATCGGCGAACGCAACCCATCGAGCCTTCGTTGTGGACAGCGCGGTCGGGCAGCGTGAAAGACTCGCCCGCCCGGAGGGCTTGCTCGGGCTGACCGTCGCGTTGAAGCCGGAACTCGCCCTCGACAATCTGTGCCATGACCACGCCCGGATGGTTGTGCCGACCGGCCCTGAACCCGGCGGAAATTTCCAAGGCGGCAAATCTCGAGCGCAGAAAATCATGATGCCCGTTCACGCATTTTGCCGCAAGACTGCATGCGCAGGTCCCAAAACGTCTGCGCACC
>Ga0075424_100008208_pt1 | contig 10184 bp, 6 predicted proteins | sample SoiMethybrSBSTD3_FD_75301 | JGI IMG/M metagenome (GOLD analysis project Ga0075424, IMG submission 75301) | Bulk soil microbial communities from a Populus tree surrounding site in Tennessee, USA - Soil MetaG P. TD hybrid SBSTD3 | ecosystem: Environmental > Terrestrial > Soil > Tree plantation...
GCGCGCGGGCTCCCTGAGCGATCTTCGCGTCCCTTCCCTGATCGTCGCCTCCGACCTGCCTCCGAGCGAGATGGCGCTCGCGCCTCGGGACAAGATCCTAGGCTTCGCCACTGACCTGGGAGGCCGCACGTCGCACACCGCGATCATGGCTCGGGCGCGCGGCATCCCGGCCGTCGTCGGACTCCGCGAGGCCATGAACTCCGCGCGGGAAGGCACGACCGCGCTGATCGACGGCTCGCGGGGCGTCGCCGTCTTCGATCCCGATCCCGAAACGCTCGAGGAACATCGGCGCAAGCAACGCCGCTACCGCGAGCTCGCGGCGAATCTCGCCTCGCTCAAGGACCAGCGCTGCGTCACGTTGGACGGGCGCTCCATTGAATTGGGAGCCAACTTGGAGGTGCCCGAGGAGCTTCCCGGCATCTTGGAAAACGGGGCCGACGGCATCGGCCTCTACCGCACGGAGTTCTTCTACTTCTCGCGCCAGACGCTCCCGACCGAAGAGGTCCAGTACGCCACGTACCGCTCGATCGTCGAGGCGATGCGGCCGCACCCGGTGACGATCCGGACCCTCGACGTGGGCGGGGACAAGTTCGCGTCCTACCTGGGGACCCCGGTCGAGCGGAACCCCTTCCTCGGCATGCGGGGCCTCCGCTTCTCGCTTCGCCACGAGGAGATATTCCGCACCCAGGTGCGGGCCATCCTCCGCGCCACCGCGCACGGGAACGTGCGCGTGATGTTTCCGATGGTCATCGGGCTCGAGGACTTCCGGAAAGCGCGCGGGATCGTCAACCGGGTGCGGCGTCAGATGCTGGTCGAAGGCACGCCGATGGCGGATCGCGTCTCCCTGGGGGTGATGATCGAGACGCCCGCTTCCGTGTTCGCGATCGATCTCCTGGCCCGGGAGGCGGACTTCGTCAGCATCGGCACGAACGACCTGATCCAGTACACGCTGGCCGTCGATCGGGGGAACGAGGCGATCGCGGAGCTCTACGAGCCGCTGCACCCGGCCGTGCTTCGCGCGCTCCGGACGGTGGTCGAGGCGGGCCAGCGGTTCGGAATCCGCGTCGGCATCTGCGGCGAGATGGCGGGAGAGCCGCTCTACTCCGTCCTCCTCCTCGGCCTCGGCCTGACGGAGATGAGCGTGAGCCCGTATCTCGTCCCCGAGATCAAGACAATCCTCCGCGCCTCGACCTACGAGGAGGCGGTGACGCTGGCCCAGCGCTGCCTCGGCCTCGCGACGCCGTCGGAGGTGCGCACGGTCGTGCTCGAGTTCATGAGCCGGCGCTTCCCGCAGCACTTTTCCTCGTGAAGCGCCCGGTGAAGCGCCTCGTGACGCGAGCCCGGAAGCCGGCGCCGCTCGACGATCCCAAGCGCCGGGCACGGCTCGACCCGGCCGGCATGGGGGACCGGATCGAGTCGCTTCCAGCGCAGCTCCGCGCCGGCGGGGACCTCGCGGCTCCCGCGCTGGGTCGCCTTTCGCCGGATCTTCCTCGAAGGCTCGTGCTCTTCGGCATGGGCGGATCGGCGATCGCCGGGGATCTCCTCCGCCTCCTCGCCGATCGCGAGGGTTCCGTCCCGGTCCACGTGGTCCGCCACTACGAGCCCCCTGCCTGGGTCACGCCGGAGGACTTCCTGGTCTTTTCGTCCTATTCGGGCGGCACCGAGGAAACCCTGGAGGCCTATCGGACGCTGCGGCGCCTCAAAGCCCGTTCGGTCGTGCTCACCACCGGCGGAACCCTGGGCGCGCTTGCCCGCGAGGACGGGATTCCGATCGCGGCCCTTCCCGCCGGGCATCCCCCCCGGGCGGCGCTCGGGTACTCCTTCTCGACGCTCGTCCACCTGGCCGGGCACGTCGGTGTGGTCGCCTCGGCGGAGCGCCGCCTGGAAGCGGCGGCGAGGGGGGTCGAGGAGGTCGTTTCCACGAACGGAAGGAGTGTGGTACAATCCCGCAACTCTGCCAAAAAACTGGCGATACGCTTGGGCGGCCGCGGCGTGTTGGTGCTCGGCGCGGAACGGGCCCAGGCTCCCGTGGCGCTTCGATGGAAGGGACAGCTGAACGAGAACTCGAAGCACCTCGCCTGGGCGTCCACGGTTCCGGAGATGACCCATAATGAAGTGGATGGGTTGATTTTTCCGAAAGGCCTCGCACGGAAGACGGCGGTCGTGTTGCTCCGCGACGCGGCGGATCACCCCCGCGTGGCGAAGCGCTTCGACTGGCTCAAGACCCATTTCGGAAGGCGGGGCGCTCGGGTGGAGACGGTCACGGTGACCGGGGCCGATCCGATGACGCGCCTCTTTCGGGGCGTGGCCATCGGGGATCTCGTTTCGTACTACCTGGCCCTCGGGAACGGTGCCGATCCGAGCGCGCTCCCCGGGGTGGAATCGCTGAAGAAGGCTCTGCTCCGGTGAAGCCGGTCGTCGTCATTCCGGTCGCCGGTACGGGAACGCGGCTGAAGCCGCACACGTTGACGACGCCGAAGGCGCTCCTCGCGGTCGCGGGGAAGCCGATCCTGGGCCACATTCTGGACCAGGTGGCCGCCGTCGGGGTCGAGCGGGTGGTGCTCGTCGTGGGACCGGGCGAGCAGGGGGAGCGGCTGCGCGCGTTCGGCGCGGCCCGAACCGACCTTCGCGTGACGGCGGTGGTGCAGGAATCGCCGCTCGGCCTGGGCCACGCGGTCGCCCAGGCGCGCGAGGCCGTGGGCCAGTCCCCGCTCTTGATCGTCCTCGGCGACACGATTCTCCGGGCGCCGCTCGAGGGGCTCCTGACCGGGGGTTCCTGGGTGGGGGTCAAGGAAGTCGAGGATCCGCGCCGCTTCGGCGTCGCGACCGTGGCCAAGGGTCGGATCACGTCCCTCGTCGAGAAGCCCGACCAGCCGGAGTCGAAGCTGGCGCTGGTGGGGCTCTACTTCCTGGAGCACGCGACGGCGCTCTTCGAGGCCTTGGAGGAGGTGTCGCGCCGCGGGGAGCGAACGCGGGGCGAAATCCAGCTCACGGACGCGCTGGCGTTGCTCTTGGAGCGAGGGGAAGTGCTCCGTCCGTTCCCCGTCGAGGGCTGGTATGATTGCGGGAAGACCGAAACGCTGCTCGAAACCAATCGTGCGCTCCTGGACACCGAGGCCGGCCTGACCGGCGGCGTTCCGGCGCGCCCGGGCGTCGTCATCGTGCCGCCCGTCGCGCTCGATCCGGGCGCCGACGTGATGCACTCGGTGATCGGTCCTCATGCTTCGATCGGCCCCCGCGCGCGGGTGCGGCGATCCGTCGTAAAGAATTCCATCGTGAACGAGGGTGCCGTCGTGGAGGACGCGCTGCTCGACCGGTCCGTGGTCGGGGAGAGCGCGATCGTGCGCGGCGCCTACCAGCGGCTCAACGTGGGCGACTCATCGGAGGTCCAGGTTTCATGAATCCTCAGGCAACCGAAACGGCACCGGCCAAGCAGGGCGCCAAGGCCCTCGGCCATTCCATGCTCTTCACGTCCGAGTCCGTGACCGAGGGGCACCCCGACAAGGTCGCGGACCAGATCTCGGACGCGGTGCTCGACGCGATCCTCGCCAAGGATCCGAAGGGCCGCGTCGCGTGCGAGACCCTGGTCACGACCGGCCTGGCGCTGGTCGCGGGCGAGATCACGACCGAGTGCTACGTCGACATCGCCAAGATCGTGCGGGAGACGATCCGGTCGATCGGATACGACGACCCGCACTACGGCTTCGACTGGGAGACGTGTTCGGTACTGGTCGCGATCGACGAGCAATCGAGCGACATCGCGCTCGGCGTCGACCGGAAGGGCGCGGGAGATCAAGGGTTGATGTTCGGATACGCGGTTCGCGAGAGCCCGGAGCTGATGCCGCTTCCGATCCTCCTGGCCCACAAGCTGACAAAGGCACTCGCGGACGCGCGACGCTCGGGGAAGTTTCCGGAGCTTCGTCCCGACGGCAAGTCGCAGGTGACCGTCGAGTATGTCAACAACGTGCCGCAGCGGATCGACACGGTGGTGCTCTCCACGCAACACGCGGAGATGAGCGACGCCGAGCTCGTTCGGTTCCGCGAGCGGCTGATCACCGACGTGATCCGTCCGGTTCTGCCCAAGGACCTGGTGAAGGGCGAGCCCACCTACCACATCAATCCCACGGGGCGCTTCGTGCTGGGCGGACCGCGCGCGGACACAGGCCTGACGGGGCGAAAGATCATCGTCGACACCTACGGCGGCTTCGGCGGCCACGGCGGCGGCGCCTTCAGCGGCAAGGATCCGACGAAGGTGGACCGCTCGGCCTCGTACGCCGCGCGCCACGTCGCCAAGAACATCGTCGGCGCCGGGCTGGCCGACCGCTGCACCGTGCAACTCGCGTACGCCATCGGGGTCGAGCAGCCGGTCTCGATCATGGTGGACAGCCACCGCACCGGCACCGTTCCCGACGCGCGGCTCTCCGAGCTCGTGCGCAAGCACTTCGACCTTCGTCCGGACGCCATCATTCAGGCGCTTGATCTGCGGAAGCCGATCTACAAACGGACGGCAGCGTATGGACACTTCGGACGCGAAACGGAGGGCTTCCGCTGGGAGCTGCTCGACCGCGTGGAGGATTTGCGACGTGACGCCTGAGACGATGGCCATGACCGCCCAAGGGCATGTGAAGAATCCCAAGCTCGCCGACGAGGGCGTGAACCGCATCGAATGGGCCGAGCGGGAAATGCCGGTGCTGCGCCAGGTGAAGGCGCGCTTCGAGAAGGAGAAGCCGTTCCGCGGGCGCCGGATGGCCGCGTGCCTCCACGTCACGACCGAGACGGCGAACCTCATGATCACGCTCAAGGCGGGCGGGGCGGAGGTGACGCTCTGCGCGTCGAATCCGCTTTCCACGCAGGATGAAGTGGCGGCCGCGCTCGTGCACCGCTACGACATTCCGACCTTCGCCATCAAGGGCGAGGACGGGGAGACGTATTACAAGCACATCGACGCGACGCTCGACTCGAAGCCGGCCTTCACGATGGACGACGGCGCCGATCTCGTCACGGTGCTCCACACGAAGCGCGCGGAGCAGGCGAAGACGGTGATCGCGGGCACGGAGGAGACGACCACGGGCGTGATCCGGCTCCGGAGCATGGCCCGGGAGGGCGCGCTCCGCTATCCGATCGTCGCCGTCAACGACGCGAAGACGAAGCACTTCTTCGACAATCGTTACGGCACGGGGCAGAGCACGCTGGACGGCATCCTTCGCGCCACGAACAAGCTGGTGGCAGGCTCCAAGTTCGTCGTGCTCGGGTACGGCTGGTGCGGCCGCGGCGTCGCGACCCGCGCCCGCGGCATGGGCGCGCACGTGATCGTGACGGAGATCGATCCGCTTCCGGCGCTCGAGGCCGTCATGGACGGGTTCGAGGTGATGCCGGCCGAGCAGGCGGCGAAGGTGGGCGACATCTTCGTGACGGTGACCGGCAACCTGAACGTGATCCGCATGGAGCACTTCCGCTCCATGAAGGACGGGGCCATCGTCGCGAACTCGGGGCACTTCAACGCGGAGCTCGACCTGGAGGCGCTCGCGAAGGAGGCCAAGTCGGTGCGCACCATCCGCCCGTTCGTGCAGGAATACGTCGTCGAGCGCGGGAAGCGAGTCTTCGTCCTGGGCGAGGGGCGGTTGATCAACCTCGCGGCGGCGGAGGGCCATCCCGCCTCGGTGATGGACATGAGCTTCGCGAATCAGGCGTTGGGCGCCGAGTGGGTCCTGGCGCACGCTCAGGAATTGAAGCCGAACGTCTTCCCGATCCCGGCGTCGGTGGACGAGGAAATCGCGCGGCTCAAGTTGGAGGCGCTGGGCGTGCGGATCGACACGCTCACGCCCGAGCAGGTCGCGTACCTCGCCTCCTGGCAGCAGGGGACGTAAGCCGGACCACCGCGCATGTGGCTCTTGGGGCGGGTCTCCGTCCGACGGAAGTTCCAGATCCTGGGGCTATGCCTGCTCTCGGTGGCGCTCTTTCTCGCGCTCGCTCTGGCGACGCGGGACGCGCGTGACACTCCGGCTGACCTGATCTCGACGGGCGCCGTGCGAAACCAGGGCGGCGTCATCGGCGCGTTCGCGGCGGCCGGGCTCGTGAGCGCCTTCGGCATCCTCGCCGCGTGGCTCGTTCCGTTGCTCCTCGGCACCTGGGGATGGAACCGCCTTCGACTTCATCCGCCGGGCGAGCTGGCGATCCGCACGGGCCTCGGCGCCGCGGCCGCCGCCACGGCGGTCGGGCTCCTCTTCCTGGTCACCGGCGGCAATCGCTCTCTCGTGGGCCATTCCGGCGAATGGATCGGTGCCACGGCGTCGCGACTCCTCGGGACCATCGGCGGCGAGCTGGTGCTGGGCACGGCGCTCGTCGTGCTCGGCGTCGTCGCCTTCGAGCTCGGCACCGCGTCGCCCCTCCGCCGTCTCCTGGGCGGTTTGCTGACGCGCCTTCTGCCCGCCAAGCCTCCCGCCAAGAAGCGTGGCGCGGCCGCGGCCGCCGAGGAGGGGGCTCCGGTCGTCGCGCTTCCGCGCCGTGGAAGGAAGCCGCCGATCGAGGAAGAAGAGGATCTCGCCGCGGCGTTCGCTCCCCCGGAGGCCGACCCAACGCGCGCCTCGAAGCCGCGCATCGTGGGGCGTCCCGCCTCGGGCGAATCGATGGCGATCCCGTTCCCGCCGGCTCCCGCCACGGTGGGCAAGGAAGAGAAACGCCGCGCGGCGACGGCCGGCCCCCCCGAGGCCGGCCTCGGGCTCGGTCCCGCGGCCGCACCCGACGCGGCGCTTCCGTCGATCGACCTCCTCGACCGACACGAAGCGGCTCGCCAGGTGGTGGACGAGGCGGAGCTCTTCGAGTTGTCGCGCGTGCTCGAGCGGACGCTCTCGGACTTCGGCGTCGCGGGCAAGGTCTCCGAGGTGCACCCGGGTCCGGTCATCACGCTGTTCGAATACGAGCCGGCGCCCGGCGTGAAGGTGAATCAGATCCTCCAGCGCCAGGACGACCTGGCGCTCTCCCTCAAGGCCCAGCGGATCCGGATCGTGGCGCCCATCCCCGGCAAGGCCGCGGTCGGCATCGAGATCCCCAATCGGGTGAAGATGCTCGTCTCCTTCCGGGAGATCGTGGCGTCGCCGGCGTTCCAGGACGCGAAGGAGGGACTCCCGTTCGCGCTCGGCAAGGACGTCGCGGGCGTGCCGTTCGCGACCTCGCTCGACAAGATGCCGCACGTGCTGATCGCCGGCGCGACCGGATCGGGGAAGAGCGTTTGCATCAACACGCTCATCATGAGCCTTCTCATGCGCCGCACGCCCTCCGAGCTCCGCTTCATCATGATCGATCCGAAGATGCTGGAGCTGACGCCGTACAACGGCATCCCGCATCTTCGCATGCCCGTCGTCACCGACCCGAAGAAGGCGGCCCAGGCGCTTCGCTACTGCGTGAAGGAGATGGAGCGGCGCTACCAGGTGCTGGCGAAGCAGGGTGCGCGGAACATCGAATCCTATAACCGGCTCGGTCTGGATCCGGGCCTGACCGAGGACGCCAAGCTCCCGTACCTGGTCGTGGTGGTGGACGAGCTGGCGGACCTCATGGCGCTCCTTCCCGCGGAGATCGAAGAGCCGATCGGACGCCTGGCGCAGATGGCGCGCGCGGTGGGCATCCACCTGATCCTGGCCACGCAGCGCCCGTCGGTGGACGTCATCACCGGTGTGATCAAGGCGAACTTCCCGTCGCGGATCGCGTTTCAGGTGGCGAGCCGCACCGATTCGCGCGTGATCCTCGACATGAACGGCGCCGAGAGCCTCCTCGGGAACGGCGACTCGCTCTACCTTCCCGGCGGAAAGCCCGAGCCCTACCGGATCCACGGCTCGTACGTCTCCGGCGAGGAGATCGAGCGCGTCGTCGCCTTCTTGAAGAGCCAGGCGGTGGGACAGCCGGTCGTCGACGATTCGCCCCTCGAGCAGGTGCGCGCGCTCGAGGCGTCGGACTCCGAGGACGAGCTCCTCGAGGAAGCCATGCGGCTCGTCGTGCTCCATCAGCAGGCCTCGACCTCGATGCTCCAGCGCCGCCTCAAGGTCGGATACTCCCGCGCCGCGCGCCTCCTCGACCTTCTCGAGGAGCAGGGAATCGTGGGGCCCTCCGAGGGCGCCAAGGGACGGGAGGTGTTCGTCACCGAGCACGAGCTGGCCGAGCGCCGCTCCCACGCCGGCTCCAGTGTGGACGAGGGCGCGTGATCGGGACGACGGGAACGCCGATCGCGCTCGCGGGTCCGCGCCGGGCGGCGGGCGCCGAGCCGGTCTCGCGCGTCGCGCTCGTGACCATGGGGTGCGCGAAGAACCTCGTGGATTCCGAGATCATGGCGGGGCTCCTCGCGCACGGCGGCTTCGCGATGACGGCCGACGCGGGGACGGCCGACCTGGCGGTGGTGAACACGTGCGCCTTCATCGGCCCCTCGAAGAAGGAGTCCATCGATCGCATCCTGGAGCTCGCCGCGATGAAGCGCGAGGGGACGCTCAAGGGGTTGATCGTGGCGGGCTGCATGGCGCAGCGCTACCAGGGCGAGCTCCTTCGGGAAATCCCGGAGATCGACGCCGTGGTCGGCACGGGCCAGGTCGAGGCGATCGCGCGCGTCGCGCACCGCATCCGGCGCGCCCCGGGGCAAGGCATCCTGGAGGTCGGACCCCCCGGCACGGCCGTGGACCTGGCGTCGCACCGCGCCGTCTCGACCCCGCGCCATCTCGCGTACCTCCGAATCGCCGACGGCTGCGATTTCCGCTGTACGTTCTGCATCATTCCGGCGCTTCGCGGGGATCTCCGAAGCCGGCCCCTGGAATCGGTGGTGGCCGAGGCGCGGCGCCTGGCCGAAGCGGGCGTGAAGGAACTTCTCCTGATCGCGCAGGACTCGACCTCCTACGGGGAGGATCTCTACGGCTCGGCGCGTCTTCCCGAACTCCTCCGGGCGCTCTGCCGCGTCGAGGGTATCGAATGGGTTCGCGTGCACTACACGCATCCGAAGACTTGGACGGACGAGCTGATCGCGGCCTTCGAGGAGGAGTCGAAGATCTGCCGCTACGTCGACATTCCCCTCCAGCACATGACCGACCCGATGCTCCGCCGCATGCGCCGCGAGGTGACGCGCGCGGACATGGAGCGCCTCTTCGAGAAGATCCGCCGGCGCCTTCCGGACGTGGCGATCCGGACTCACTTCATCGTCGGATTCCCGGGCGAGACCGAAGAGGACTTCGAGGCGCTGCTCGAGACGGTGCGTCGCGAATCGTTCGACCACGTGGGCTGCTTCGCGTATTCGAAGGAGGAAGGCACCCCCGCCGCCCGCATGAAGGAGCAGGTGCCGGAGCGGGTCAAGTTGGAGCGGAGGCGGCGCCTGATGGCCGCCCAACGCGACATGGCCGCGCGCGTCTGGGGCCGGTGGGTCGGACGCGAGGCGGACGTGCTGATCGACGGGCCGGCGGAGGGCAAGCCCGGAACGTGGATCGGCCGTGTGGAGCAGCAGGGCTACGAGGTGGACGGCGTGACGCACGTGCGCGCCGCGCTGGTGCGCACGCTCGCGACCGGGTCGTTCGCCCGGGTCGCGATCCGAAAGGCGCGCCATTACGATCTCGATGGGGAGGTGCTCGCGTGATGCGGCTCTTAGGTCGACTCGTCCTCGCGCTCGCCGCGCTCTCGGCCTTGCCGGGCGGTGCTGGGGCGGTGACGAAGACGCACGGAATGATGCTCGATTCGGTCGCCACGGTGGTCGCGGCGGACCTGCTCCGCGACGTGCCGTCCACGTCGGGACGCGGCGTGAGCCTCACGCTCCCGGTCCGAGGCGACACGCTGGGCGTCCTGGCCCAGCGCCTGGTCGAACGGCTTCGCGCGCAGGGCGTCCCCGTGCATCTCGCGGGACGCGGGGCGAAGAGCGACTCCGCGGCGTCGGGGAGCGAAATGGCGCGCCCCTACGAGATGGGCATTCGCGTGGACGGCTCCGGCGTGTCCTATCTGCGACGGATCCGGTCGTTCCCCTTCGGGGTGAAAGGATATGAGCGGCTCGCCGCGCTTCGAGCCAGCCTCACGATGGTCGATCCGATGACGGGAGAGGTGACATGGGCGAAGTCGTCGAGCGGCAGCGCCGTCGACGTGGTGCGAAAGCGGGACCTGACGGCCGCCGCGGCGGGGTCGGGCGGAATCAATCCGGCGGTCCCGCCGGGGGGCGGATTTCGCCTCCT
>Ga0075424_100008209_pt1 | contig 10183 bp, 9 predicted proteins | sample SoiMethybrSBSTD3_FD_75301 | JGI IMG/M metagenome (GOLD analysis project Ga0075424, IMG submission 75301) | Bulk soil microbial communities from a Populus tree surrounding site in Tennessee, USA - Soil MetaG P. TD hybrid SBSTD3 | ecosystem: Environmental > Terrestrial > Soil > Tree plantation...
CCCGCATGACGAGCAGCGCATCTACGCACGTAACCTCGAAGTGGCGTCCGGCGGCGGCGTCGGTACTGCCCGAGCCATTGCCCACGCATACAGCGTCTTCGCCACCGGAGGAGGGGAACTGGGGTTGCGCCGCGAGACACTGGACTTGCTGGCCGCGCCCGCGACTCCCCCGGCGCGCGGCTTTTACGATGAATGCATGAAGGTGGACGGCGTGCAGTTCTCACTGGGCTTCATGAAGCCGAGCACTGTCTGGCCATTCGGCAGCGCCAGTTCGTTCGGCTCGCCCGGGTCCGGCGGTTCTCTTGGCTTTGCCGATCCAACCGCTGGCGTCGGCTATGCCTACGTGACGAGCCAGATGGGGACACAATTAACCGGAGATCCGCGGGATGTGGCACTCAGAGAAGCACTTTAGCACCGTGGATCGGCAGCGCGGCAACTATCTGGCCTGGTTCGATTCCGGGGCCAGACCACCAGCACGCAAACCGGTTTACCCCGTGTACCGGATCGATCTTTCATGAAAGCGCTTCGTCCGCATCCGGCACTTCCGCTGGAAAGATTATGCCCGCGCTGGCACTCGAACCCCGTGGTGATCGCCACCGTCGAGGGCAAACGTTACCTCGTATCGGCACAAGTCCGGCGACCTTCGATCAAACAACTAGCACGACGCTCGACAACCCGACCAATCCTCCTGACACCTGCGTGGGGACGGGATACTACCAGAAGATCTGCCATGACTTCTTGGTCGAGCCCTATACTGTGAATGAGGACGCAAGCGGAAATTTTTTGGGGCGAATCAACTATGTGCCTTATACCCCGTGTAATTAGGTTTATTGGAAGTGGGTTTCTTCTTTTGGCTGCGGAGCTCGATGGCTTCTCGGCCGAGCGGACAGTCCTTGACCTGCGAAACGTTCCAGCGGCTAATAGGCGGTCCGCCGGGGTACCCGGCTCCTCCATGGCCTCTGATGGATCGGGAGTACGGTCACCAGCAAAGTCTTATGAGTTGCCAGTTCGCGTCAGGATCAGCAAGCTCACCGCCGACCAAAATGGAATGCAACTAACTGTAGAACTGGAGCTCCTGAATACGGGTACATCACAACTCAGCATACCGTCATGTGTCGACGCCCAGAAGGCGCATGGACCGAAAACGTTCGACCGGCGCATCCTTGAGTTTGGACTAATTTTCGATTCTCCTAAACAAATCGACAAGTTGATGGATGTGACATACGGCTCCGCGTCAAATGTCGGGTGTTCGATTCGTTTGAACCCTGGCGATAGCGTTTTAGTCATTGATGAGATGCGGGTTCCCAGTCAAGTCTTGGAGTTCGGAGGCAATATTCGAGCGAAAGCATTTGTTCGAGAAGTGAAAATTGAGGACGGGCGGTACCATATTCAGGCGAACTCGCGTCGAGCAGAAAGCGAGTCGGTCAAGGCACCACTCTAGCCTGGTAAATCATCGGGTCGCACGCCACTGAGACGCCTTTGCGGCCATTATCCACTGGTTTCGCCCTTTAGCATCTTCACGCAATGATCAATGAAGCGAGCCTCGCCACTGAACTCTTCGATCATCCCGTATTCAACAATTTCCGCATATCGCCGAAGAATCCAGGCGTACAGGTCAGCAACTTGAATCATGCCTTGCATGATGGGATTTGACGATGAACGCCGTATCGATCACTTGGTCCAGAGGTTCCCTGCTTCGGTCCCGCGCGGGAACCGGTGGAATGGTCCTAATCACCGGCTCGATTTACATTGTAGGCAATTATCGCGGCACTCACTCCGATAAAGTTCTCAAAAATTTCAGCTTTTCCTCACGACGAATCGCCTTGATTTCGGCTATCTCCTGCACTCGGGGCTACACGCCAGCGGGAGTCCGATTCCGATGTCTCTCAAAGGTCTCCGCCTGACCCGCCCCGAATTGTTCATCGATTCTGAAAGTGCATTAACCGCAAATTCATGTCCTAACTCTAACTCGGAGGTACAAACGATGAGGCGAATGTCCGTGGTACTGATCGCATTGACAGGTACGTTGGCGCTTGCAGCCCCCAAGGCACGGGCCTCCTGCTCCAATGGCAGTTTGCATGGTAATTACGGTTTACATGCCACCGGCACCATTAACGGGGTCGGAGATTTCGCTGCGGTAGGTCGATTCAGGTTTGACGGCGATGGCCATCTCACCGCGAAGCTTTTCTTCAGAATAGCAGGCAACAATGGCGTTGCCCCTTCTATCACCGGCACATACACCGTACATCCCGACTGCACCGTTTCAGATCAGTGGGGCGGCAGCACTCATGTCTCGGTAATCGTGGACGGAGGCAATGGATATCTCATCCTCAACAACACTGTCGGCGAAGGCGATACGATCAGCGGTGAAGCCAGAAGGCTTTCACCGGAAGACACGGACTGAAGTCGATCGAATCAGAAGTCTGACTGCGCTGTGATCGACGCACTGGCCGTTTGTGCCGTGGCGTTGATTTTCGGCCTGCGGTCCCGTTACGCCACATCCAAGTCACTGCGGCATCCCGATGCGCCGCAGCAGGTCAGTAAAGTGTGGGTCCGAGCGGACCGGGGCGAATTCATCCATTCTCGCAAGGAAGACTACATCTCTCTCATGTGCTGTATAAGCCCTCTCCAACCATGCAAAAGCTGCATCCTTATTTCCGAGGGCGACATAGTCACGCGCAACATCCAGCGCAGCAAAATGTGTTCTATTCCGGTCCTTAAGTACCTCATTCAAGATGTTTTTGGCCAAATGCTTATTACCCGCTGCAGCATAAGCCCAAGCCAGCCAGAGCCGACCGCTCGCAGAGTAGAAGGCCTCTGCTCCTCCAGGTAAAAGCATCGCCCGCTTCATCTCTGCAATCCCTTCTTCGTAACGTGCGCTCTTGACGTAGGCAATTCCGAGATCCATGTGTGCAGGAATCCAATTCGGATCGAGCTCTATAGCCTTCTGAAACCATTGGATCGACTGGTCATGTTCCTGTCGCCATCCGAAAGCCACCCCCATTTCATCGTTGAAGAAAAGTGAAAGGGGATCAAGTCTCCAGGCTTTTTTCATTTCTTCGACGGCTGCCTTTGGCTTGCCCATGATCCACAAGCAGTAAGCGTAATGGTGATGCGCCGGTGAGTCGTTAGGATTAAGTTCAACAGCGTAACGGAGTTCCTGTGAGGCAGCATCCAGGTTCCACTCGTAACCGACTTGAATCCATGCCAAAACGGCGTAGGCCTCAGAAAGTGTGGGCTCCAGTTCAATCGCTCTTAAGGCCGCTGCTCTAGCCTTGGAAATAGCTTCGTCTAACGGGACGATGCCCTGGTTTCCGAGCGAAACCCACACGTGGGCCAAGCCCGCATAGGCAGGTGCATATTGGGGATCTAGCCGAGTCGCTCGCTCGAAGTATTCCATGGCCCTTCTAAAATCCGTTTCGGAAAATCGGAACAGATGATACCGACCCCGTAGGTAGGCTTCGTACGCCTCGGAATTTATCGGGCTTGCTTTGGCAAGCTGGGTTTGCTTCTGCCGTGTCAGGTTCAGCCGAATTGCATCAGCGATGGCAGTCGCTACCTCGGTTTGTAATGCGAATATATCTCCCAAGTCACGGTCATAAGTCTCAGCCCAGACTTCCGCCCGGTTATCGGTCTGAATGAGCTGGGTGGAAACTCGCACGCGATTGCCATCGCGATGTACGCTCCCCCTGAGCACATATTGAACGCCCAACCGGCGGCCAACCTGATCAGGGGCTTCGGCATTGCCTTTGTACCGATCGACCGACCCTCGGGCAATCACTCCCAGTCGCTTCGGATCAAGTTGACCAAGCCGGGTTATCATCTCTTCAGTCAGTCCATCGCTGAGGTACTCCTCCCGCACATCGCCGCTAAGGTTTTCAAAAGGCAACACTGCCATCAAGACTTTGTACTGCGGCTGCCGCAGCAATCGCGAGCGAACGAAGGGGACGCTCAAGAGCACGACGGCCAAAAATAACAAACCGCTACCGCAAAGCATCCAGAATCGGCGCAGAGCGGGATTGAAAGGGACAGCTTTCATGGCAACTCGTAGCACCGGAGTGACTGGTGCTACCAGACGATAGCCGTTCTTGGGAATGGTTTCGATGAAGCGCGGCTGTTTGACGTCATCGTCGAACGCCCGCCGTAACTCTGAAATCGAGTGCGTCAGTACGTAATCCGTGACGAAAGTATCCATCCACACAGCATCAATAAGGTGTTTCCTGGAGACAACCTCGCCTTGATGTTCTGCGAGACAGACTAGGACCCGCATGGCCTTAGGTTCGAGATGCAATATCTTGCCACTCTTCGCTATGCGATTCAGCTTGGGTGAAACAAGCCAGAATCCCACCTGGAAGTCGTCTTCCATAGGCCAGCTCCGGGGCGATAACGTCGTGCATTATAGTTCAGGCTGTCGAAAGTTCACCCGCATGATCGCTCAGGACTGGTGGACGCAAAATCGCTTAGGCGTGGCTCCCTACCCGCCCGGCGAGATGTTCGACTGGGTCGCGGTTGGGAAGATTGAGTTTGGACTTAAAGGGAAATGGAAGCATCAACTCACGATTCAACTTGAGACTGTTGCATGACTCACACCCACTCGCTGTCCGTTTAGCGGCCTTTATGGCCGCAGAACTCCCACCTGGACGACCGCGATATCAAGACTGTAATCGCGGCTGCAGTGCGGCAATTATCACGGCAGGCGGGACACCTACGTTCAACAAACTTTTCGTTTCGACACGAAGTCGATTTCGACCGCTTATCGCGTGAGTAGTGGCAGTTTAGGGTGTGCCAAAAATCTGCACGGCGCCATTCTCAAAGCGGAGCAAACTGAGGCAAGATGCAATCTGGCATGTTGGAGATCAGGACAAAAGTTCTAAAATCGTCTGCTAGGGCCGAGCACCTTTTTGAGGATTCGCAATCCCTCCGCGCTAGTGGTTTGCTAGTTTGGGAAGCCAATTTTTAGGGCTTTCTCTTGCGAGATCATGGCGCTTTTCTGCCTGCTCCAGCAGAGAGAAGTCTTCCTCCGACATGCGCACATTGAACTGAAGTTCTTTTTTTCCAGGCATTTCCCCCAATCGTTACCGAAGGACGATGCCAGAACCGAAAAAAGATTAGAAAAACAATTCTACCCGGCAAAACTTTTCGGTGATTATTTTGAACGCGATTGTATTACCGAGGCCAAACTTCAATGATGCCGAATCATCAGCAGAAAGAGGAACTGGTGATCTTGGAATGGTCATCCGTGAACCTGTAACCGCCTAATTACGGGGTCGTTGGCTTCCGCATTGACGACGAGTCTGTCATGGAAACCGGACCTCGACACCCCGGTCCGCATTCACCTTCCTGGTGGCTTCCATATCGAGATCGGAGACAGGGATCTTCCGTGCCCGCTGCTCTGTGAAAGCCCAGAGGGTTTTCCCGACAATCGCGTAGTTCCGGACCTCACTGCGGTGACCGTCACGAAAGACCAGAATTGTGGGTGTGTTCTCTGCAACCGAGGGCGAAGGCTGCGGCGGTACCTGTCGAGCTTGCTCCCGTAACGCTTGCTCCTGTCGTAGCTGCTCGATCTCGCTCGTCAGTCGTCCAACCTCAACGGCCAGATCACCAGATCGATCGGCGACGGTCGATGGAGTCGGTTCGGCGACTTGGTACGACGGTGCCGTATAGACCGGATAGGGCACGAACACAGGTTGGGCAAAGAGGAACCGATGGGGGAAGAAGAACTGCTGGCACAAGAAGGGATCGAAGAAGGTGCTCGTGAAACAAGAATTTCCGAAAAAAAAGTGAACCCGTAAGTCGCGACGAAAGCCTCGCCTAACAAACACACGCCGCTGACCAAAGGGACGCGGACTCACTATACTTAAACCACCACGGGAAGGCTGCACGGCACGAAAGCGCGGGCTCATTCGTGTGGGAAAGCTCGGGCGCGGCGCAGACCGCATTTGCGCCTCAAGGCTTGGCTGGAAAGCCGCAGCTGCCAAAAAAAACGCTATGGCAGACAGGCTATACACGAAACACCTGTGTCAACACTGGTCGGGGCGAGGCTGCTCGTCGCAGTGCTCACCAACAACGCTATCGCCTATTCTATTGCGGTATGTCACGGAAATGTAAAACCTTTCTCATGGTGAAGACGTGAAAAAAGTGTTCCGAAGCAGCGGAAAGCGATCAGTAAATATCCACGCCGCCGTGGATAGGAATCGTCGGCGACGGACGATGATGCGCCCCCGCTCATCCTGATGCGAAATTGAGGACGAAGGTGGAACACAAAGGCGGTGGTCGTTCTAGGACGAAGTCAGACCTCCGATTTTCACCCTCTTTAATCTCCGGTGGTTTGAACTTGGATGGTTTTCAGACGCCGTGAGCCCTTTCCCTGAGCACCTATTGGGCAGCGGTGTTGTGGACTCCAGCACTCCATCCGCAACCCCACAAAAGACAAACGGCCGCAACTCGACCGCTTGATGTCAGGTTCTAGCAAGTTAGAGTTCCGTTAGATAAGATCAATTGCAGCAACTCATCACATTTTTGATCGTGGTTTGTCGCCCGACCGAAAGCCCGCTCATGGCTAATAGGCGAAAACTTGAAAGTTCAACTCGCCATTGAGAACTTCATCACTCGGCGCACGCCCTCGCGCTTCTACAGGGATGCTGGAGACGGGGACTCGCCGTCCCCTTCTCCAGACCTCATCCCCGCTGAGGAACCGTCCACGAGATCACTCCATAAAATCGGAGATTTGTCTCAATGGAGGGGTTCAACTTAGACAACGGCAAGTGTGCCAACCAAAGATTGTCTCAACCGAGGGCTTCACCTCACCTCGGCTGGCCAAAGCTGTGCCAAAAACCTCCTGAAACCAGTCCGCGTAAGCGTTTGAACGCATTCACCCCCGTTGATCGCAATTACGTGGATCAAAAAGACATAGTTTCCAAACGCTAAAGCTTAGTTACAAATGATCGCGGCAATCCTACTCTCTGGATGCAGCTCAACAACTTGTGGGAATTTTAAAATAATGTCGATCGCCGAATCCCAGGCACAATTTTGATGATTCACAACCTCTATTTTTGACTGGTTCTTAAGGTGTGCCAAATCTCCGGAGACTGGCTTGAGCCAAATCGGCGTGTTACCCGGCCCCGCCCTGCTGATCACCAGGACGCGGTTACTTTTCGGCTCAAACCGTTGCCCGGCACCAGCACGATTAGCAGAGCGTACAAGCCGGAGCTGAGCTACTCACCAGGTCCTTAAGGCGGCGCTATAATGCGCGCATTATGTCCCTCTCCGCGGGTACAAAACTCGGACCCTACGAGATTCAGGCGCCGCTCGGCGCGGGAGGGATGGGCGAAGTCTATCGTGCCCGCGACACCCGGCTCGAGCGGACCGTCGCCGTCAAGGTGTTACCCGATCATCTTTCCTGCGACCCTGCATCGAAGCAGCGTTTCGAGCGTGAAGCCCGTGCGATCTCTTCGTTGAATCATCCAAACATCTGCGCGTTATACGACATCGGCACACAGGATGGCATCGACTTCCTGGTAATGGAGTGCCTGGAAGGCCAGACTCTGGCCGACCGGTTGCAGAGAGGCGCGCTCCCGATCGAGCAGGTGCTGAAGATTGGGATTGAGATCGCGGACGCCCTCGACAAGGCACACCGGCAGGGCATCGTTCATCGCGACCTGAAGCCGAGCAACATCATGCTGACGAAGTCGGGAGCGAAGTTGATGGATTTTGGTTTGGCCAAACCGGCACAAGGTGCGTTTATTGCGAAGGCGAGTGCAGGCACGCCAACCCTCTCCAACCGGCTCACTGTAGAAGGAACCATTGTCGGAACCTTCCAATACATGGCTCCAGAACAGTTGGAGGGCAAAGAAGCAGATGCACGATCGGACATCTTTGCCTTCGGCGCTTTGCTCTGCGAGATGGCGACCGGTCGTGCAGCATTCACGGGAAAATCCAAAGCCAGCCTTATTGCATCAATACTGTCCTCGCAGCCACCGGCTGTGTCGACACTGGAACCGCTGACTCCGCCAGCACTTGATTGGGCGATCCGGACTTGCCTGGCAAAAAACCCAGATGAGCGCTGGCAGTGCCTCAGAGATGTTGTCCTCGAGCTTAAATGGATCGCAACTGGCGGCTCACAACCCGAGCGCTGGGTAAAGCGTCCACACCAATACCGCGTGTTGATCGCGCTCGGAACGATGGCGGTCATCGCCGTAACCGCAGTTTCATATCTGCTATGGATGAGCATGCAGCCACGCTCGAGAGGGATTGCTAGATTTGTTGTGCAACTACCGGCCGGACACAGCCTGGTCGTCCCCGATGTGGATGCTCCAGCGTTGGATTTGTCTCCCGATGGCAGATACCTTGCGTATGTAGCGCAAAAGTCTGAGCAGCAGGCGATCTATTTGCGCCCCATCGACGAGTATGAGGCGAAGCATGTTCCGGGAACAGAAAATGGAGTAGCTCCGTTCTTCTCACCTGACGGAGATTGGCTTGGATTCATTGCAGACGGAAAACTGAAGAAGGTGCCTTTGCGAGGCGGACCTCCACTCGCAATCTGCGATGTTCAGATCGCGGCAAAAGCAAGTTGGGGCAGGAATGGCTCCATCGTGTTTCGACCAGTCTACGGTGCGGGACTGTCGTTAGTCTCGGCAAACGGAGGCATACCCTCCGTTATAACTAAGCTAGATCTCTCGCGAAGTGAACGCGCACACAGTTCCCCGGAGTTTCTGCCGTCTGGAGACGCGGTGCTATTCACAATCTGGACGGGTGTGACACTGGAGCGTCCGCAGATTGCAGTTCTTTCGCTAAACAACCACCAGCAAAAAGTCCTCGTCGATGGAGCCACGAGCCCCCATTATGTTTCTACCGGCCATCTGGTGTACGAGCAAGGGGGGTCACTATTCGCAGTTCCCTTTGATGTTTCACATCTGGAATTGAGTGGAACCCGTGTTCGCCTTTCCAGCAGCCCACAAATGTCGACTTTTGGTCCGATATTCGACGCACAGTTGGCAGTCTCGACAACTGGCACAATGGCATATGTTCCGGGATCCGATACGACGACGAACCTCGATCGCACGTTGGTGTGGGTTGATAGGAAGGGCATGGCAGTACCCCTTTCAGACGTGCATCGGCCCTATGCTTCCCCACGCATCTCTCCCGACGGACGGCGGATAGCCGTTAGCATCTTAGAGAGTGGGAATTATCAGATTTGGATCTACGATTTGGAGCGAGATACGCTCGGTCGTTTGACCCATGAGAAAAGCAATGCACTGAGTGTTTGGTCTCCAGACGGTAAGCAAATCGCATTCAGCTCCAATGTCCCAGGTCCAGCAAACATCTATGTTGTCTCGGCAGACGGCAATGGTTCACCGGAACGGCTGACCTCAAGCAAATTTGCGCAACTTCCGGGTTCATGGTCAAAAGATAATGTACTGGTCTGGACCGAAGTTGACACAACAACGGTCGGCGACCTGTGGGCACTATCGCCCCGTGGAAGTGATCTCCCAATCTCCATCCGGAGAACGCCGTTCGATGAATTTGAGCCTACGTTCTCCCCGGATGGTCGCTTTCTAGCTTATGTTTCGAACGACTCAGGAACCTATGAAGTATACGTGCAGACCTATTCGAATCCGTTCCGCAGGTGGCTGATTTCAACTCGAGGTGGCTTTGAGCCGGTATGGGCTAAAGATGGACACGAACTCTTTTACATCGTGAATAACAAGATGATGGCAGTTCCCGTAAATTTGGAAGCCGGATTTCATCCTGGTAAGCCGCTGGCATTATTTGAGTTGAGATACGAGCCCGGGCTCGATGGATTTCCCCCCTACGATGTCTCAGCCGACGGGAAACGCTTTCTGTTTGTTAAGCCGAGCAAAGGCCAGACTACAGCTAACGAGATCGATGTGGTTGTAAGCTGGGCAGCGGAGCTGCAATCTAGGTTCGGCCGTTAAGTATCTCCCGCGCTCAACGACGTTTGCAAGTTCACAGACAGGCGATCATTAGAGGATGGTCGGCAACCCTTACCTAATCGGATAAGGTAAGGCTTGCCCGTCATCTCATCCACCCGCGATATTAGTCTCAAAATTACTTGATGCATTTGCGTAACGCGATCTTGAGGCAACGACTGGCGAAGAGCAAATTCCGATCTGCAAACACGAACGCAAAGATTCTATCGTCGTCCACCGTCACGGAGTAGAGG
>Ga0075424_100008211_pt1 | contig 10181 bp, 9 predicted proteins | sample SoiMethybrSBSTD3_FD_75301 | JGI IMG/M metagenome (GOLD analysis project Ga0075424, IMG submission 75301) | Bulk soil microbial communities from a Populus tree surrounding site in Tennessee, USA - Soil MetaG P. TD hybrid SBSTD3 | ecosystem: Environmental > Terrestrial > Soil > Tree plantation...
AGCCACAAGCAGCGCCCCACCTAATGATCCACGGCGCGAGAGCTGTCGGTGACCGGTACAGGCAACGCTCACAAATCACCCATAGCCACAGCGTGACACCGCGGAGATTGGCGAAGGTGGCGACGGACATATTGGCTGTTCGGCTCATTGTCGCAGCATGGTGCTATTCGCACCTCGCAGAAAGCCACGAGGCGCAGTTGCCTCGTCAGCGCGACACCGCTACATCCTGAGATCGCGTCCGCTCAAACGCCTATGATGGGGTCGTTCCGCCTCTTCCCTCGATAATCGCAACGAGGTCCGCCTCGCTCTTCGCACGACGGCTTCGGCCTTCGAAGTGGGCCCCCTGTTCGATCGCGAACGACATATGGTGGATGTCGCCCTCAACCTGCGACGAAGCTTGGAGGGCGACCGTTTGTCCGCAGACAACGCCGGAGATCTTGCCACGCACGACGACTTGTCGACCCGCGACCATTCCCGACACCTGTCCTCTCTCACCCACTATCACCTCGGCCGCCTGCACGTCACCTTCGATCTCGCCGTCGACTTGAAGCATGCCGCGACTGATGATCTTGAGCCCCTGTCCGATGATCTTGAGGTCGTTTCCAATCACCGACTTTTCGCCGCCTGAAGGCGAGCTAAGGGGCGATTGGGCGCCGTTAGGACGGGCGCGTGGCTCGAGCGGCTTGGGATCTGTCGAAGAGTTACGCGTGTACATGAATCCCTCAATATGAGATCGGCTCGTCATTCGCCGAGTAGGCTCCCCGCCATGGTCTCTCTAGCATGTTATGTTATCACTGCCTACCTGAGGGAGTGGCGCGGTGCTTCCGACCCGTTTAAAATTTGAGTTCATCCAGCCCTGCCATCCTCAGCCCGCCGAGACGGTGCCAGCGGGCAATGACTGGCAGCACGAGATCAAGTTCGATGGCTTCCGGGTCCAGGCCCACATAATCGGCAAGACCGTCGAACTGTACAGCCGCAACGGGTCTAAATTCAGCCGGCGCTTCCCGCGGCTGGTTAGCGTGCTAGGCGAGCTTCCCACCAGGTCGGCAATCATCGACGGCGAGATCGTGGCTATTGATACGAGCGGCGTGCCTGACTTCTGGCCTCAGTTTCTGCGCTCGGCCAAGCCAACGGAGCTCCACGTTGTGCGTGCCGCGGATGGCGCAAGGTCAAGACGGATGTCTGGGGCGACGCCAATCGAGAACGGTGGCGGACGTTTGAGCGAGGCTAGAACACGGTGGCAAACGCTCGCCTGCCAGCACGTACATGAAGGCAAACCAAGGCCACAAAAACGAGTGGCCAGGCCAGCAATGGAGCGTCGAGCATGAATTTCCCTCAATCAAGCGCCGATAAGGAGTGTCCAAATGGCTAGGCAAGTGCGAGTTCTCATAGCGGACCGGATGGGATCCGGATTGCACACGAGTGTCACAGCAGACACGGGCCGGCGGATTAAGCTCGAAGTTCGCTACGGCAAGATCGCAACGATCGAGTTAATGGCGGAAGGCTCGCAGGAACCTCAGGTCGTTCGCGAAGCACTGGTGGAGTTGATTGAAGCGCTACAGTCCGCTGTCGACGATCCTGACGGGATATGCCTATGACCAGAGGAGATGAATTTCGTCTCAGCTGCTGCGCGAGCTGCCGGCTAGGTCGGCGACGGGGACTTGGCGGGCTTGCGGGCTTATGTTCGCGGCGAAGCCTTGCGTGACACTTTCCACGGGTTGGATCCGCCGTCCACCATGGTGTGATGCTGACCTACGTCGAAGCGCATGCCCGATGTGAAGCTAGAGCGAGGTTGTCTGTGTGCCCTCCGGTTGCACCTAATGACAGCGCATCTGCGAAGCTCAATTGGCGCGACAAAGCGACATTGGGAAAACTTGTCGAGGCCTACGCGCGCGCCAAAGATCACGAGGCGGCAGGACGGCTTCTTGGGGGTAACCGCTGGCGCTGCTCGGCTAGCAAAGCTCCGATAATTGGATAGGTCGCAAGCGAGTGGGCCAAAAAAGCTAGAATAAGGGCCGTGGGCGGGCGTTCACTTAAAGGCCGATGTCAGGTGGTCCTAGCCACGTTGCGACCCTGCTGAGATAGGCCGCCGCGGAATCTCAATCGCAAGACATTGGGCGCCCACCGCCCGCAGCCACTTATCTGCGATGGGCAATGCTTCTGCGCTTGCACACCTCCGAGGCCGCTCAGAGGGCCGGCTTTCGCAGTACCTGCCGCGGCGCGTGTTGAACTTGACGCGCCAAACCGCGGTCAGGTCCAGATCCAGTCGGTGCCTCCGCGGTCCGCTGGGAGGGTAGCCTACGTCCCATGCCCGTGGATGACCATCGTGTACGGCACCCCAGCGGGTTTGGCGTCTCATCGCCAGACCTCCTTTCGCCAGTCTGGGGGCAGCAATTTCCTGGGAGAGTGCCTCCTCGACTTGGTTGGCGATTGGGGCTTTGGGAGAGTAACAGTGGAAGAGGTCGACAAAGGCTCTGATGCAGCGGTGCCCTCCCCGACGACAATGAAGGGGGCCCAGTAGGCGGGATGTCCCTGATGGGGCTCGCCGCTTTGGATCATGGCCAGCATGGAGCGTCGGAGGGCCTCGGAGCGTCCGACCGTTTTGTCGGTCGACATCGTATCGACCGCCATTGTGATGAGCTTGACCGTGCTGTCAGAATCGACGGCCCAATGGGAGACGAGCAAGGCCCGGGCGCCGGCGTAGAAAAACGCGCGCGCGAGCCCGGACAGCGGTTCCGCGCTGTCAGAACCGCCAGCCGCGGTGTTGCATGCAGAAAGGATCACCCAATCAGCATTGAGCTTGAGGCTGGCGATCTCGGAGGCGGATAGATAGCCATCATCATCCGGCGTCGCCTTTCCCGGGGGTGAAAGGATCAAACCTGGCTCGGCGCCCGATGTGAGTTCGCCGGCCAGCGCACCATGCGTAGCAAAATGCACGATCCGATAACTGGCGAGTTCCCCGATTGCGCTCAGCCGCTTGATCTCATGCTCGCTTGCACGAGCCCCGAGCCAAATCGCGCTCTCAGGGGCGCCGAGGTCAAGAGCTACCGCGCACAGCTCATCCGCCGTTTCAGGCAGAGGAACCTGGACACGTATCTCCGCCACTTCAGCGAGGCCACCGCGCTGCTGCAGCAGCTGCGCGCCGCGGCCGACGAATTGCGCCAGGCGCGGTTCTGCAACTTTCGCGCAACTTTGCTTAGAGCGGGCCAACTCGGCGCGTATCGCGAATGTGGCATCCGGCCCCTCAAGCAGGGGATTGCCAATGCCGAGATAGGGCTTGGTTGCATTGCTGCTCTTGGCAAATTGGCGGAGAGACTTCAATGAGCCGACAGAAGGCAATACGGTGATTGGGTGTTGTGCTCCGAGCCAAGCTGCGGTTCGATAGTCCTGAAGCGCGCCCGGAATGGCGTCAATTGGATTCTCCGACACAAGTACCGACGGCGGAAGGCCTGTCAGCGCACCGGATGGCACGATGAGCAAATGCTTATCTTTGATCCTTGCCGCGAAAGGCGCGATAAGCGTCTGATAAAGCTCGAAAGCGATCTTAAGGTTGAATGGCAGCCATTGGTGGGATGATTTATCGATTTTCAGGAGCGCACGGCAAAGGGTTTCCCCCTGGTCCAACCACCGCTGGGCATCAAGGCCACAACGGAGCGCAGCAACCGAGCGCGCCAATTGGTGTGTGCCAACCGGAAGACGGACCCATTCTGCATCCTCCTTGGTCACAAGCCAGGCAAACCCAACCTCTGGAACATCTCCCACGGTTTGCAAGTCGAGATATTGCAGGAGGGCTTCATTCGGGCGGAGGAAGGACTGAGTTTCAGCGATTGACATCGCGGGGGCCTTCGAGAGCTCCGAGTACTCCGGAAAATTCTTGCTCAACAACTGATCGATCTCGTTGATCCGAGCGCTTGTCTTGGTAATTCGCAACTTCAGGCGGTCTTCGGCGGTCCGGTCGCGTTGATCGGGTGCCTTGGCAACAGCGCTGATGAGGAGCTTGTCGAGGGCGTGCATCTCCTGTAGAAGATCCTGTCTCTCGCGCAGAAGACGCGCCAGCCCACCATCACCTATTGCGTGCCGCGCGGCGAGTTGTGACAAAGCCAGAGCCGCATCTGTGCCGAGCGCGTGCTGGGCCGCAATGTATCCCTCGTTCATAAGCTCGGAGCTGCCGGAACCTGCGCCGTAAGCAACGTGCACGAGCCGCCGGAGAGCCGATGATCTCTGACCTCCCTCGGACGGAGCAAGGGTGGCATCGCGGTCGGCAAGCTGCATGCTTATCGCAGCGGCCCGCCGTGCCGGCGGAAGAGCGTCAGACCATCGCTTCTGCTGGATGTAGTGCAAGACGAGCGTATTGAGCGCCGCGGCTATGGTGGCGTGTGTTGCCCCATACAGACGCTCGTTGATACCAAGCGCTTCCTTCAAGTTTTTCTCGGCTTCTTCGTATCGGCCCGTTTCGGTGAGCAGAACGGCGTGGTTCTGCAAGGCAAGGGCGGTATCGGGATGTTCGCGACCAAGCGTCTTCTGAAAAATGGAGATCGCCCGCAAATAGAATTGTTCGGCTCTATCGAAGCTGCGCTGGACGCGATAGAGTCCGGCAAGATTGTCGCAAATGATACTCACCTCTCGGCTCTCCGGGCCGTAAGCCTTCTCTGCAATCTTGAGCGCCTCCAGGAACTTGTCTTGGGCTTCAGGCAGGCGTCCTTGGGCCTGATAGAGCACCGCAAGATTCTGCAGGGTAGTGGCGATGTCAGGGTCTTCGGGGTCGGAGGTCGCTTTGAAAATTTCCAGAGCGCGAAGGCGCAGCTGCTCGGCCTCTGAGAGGCGCCCGTGCTCGGCATAAAGAGCTGCCAGATTGTCAAGCGTGATGGCAAAATCACGGTTGTTCGGTCCGCCCACTTTTTCGTAGATGTCGATCGCTTGGCGATAGAGGCGCTCAGCTTCCGCAACGTGCACGAGGCGTTTGTGGCATAAGGCCTGCGCAACCAATGCAGCGGCATATTTTGCGCTTTGGTCGCCGCCGTTCTCCTTGCGGAGAAGCTCTGCAGCCTTTTCGGCCAGTGCAAGAGATTCGTCACACTTACCGGACGCGTTGAGCTGGAGAGCCCGGGAGGTCAAAGCGCCGGGGTCGCCGGTGTTTGATCTGGTTGCCTCTGTGTTGACGCCGAGCCAGTAGACGTTGGGCTCCAGCGTCGCCCAGACCTTGTCAAATTCCGCGCTGCTTCCGTTCCTGGACGAATTGGGTGGCCGATGGAGACCTAAGAACACCTCATCGCTTTGATCGCTGGCAGGCTTCGAACTGTATGTTTTGCGAGCATATGTGATAGAGCCGTCCGCATTGCGCACAATTGAAAAGCTCGCGGACACATCCTTTTCGAGAGACGACGCGAAGATATCAAGAGCTTCAATAAGGTCGGTTCCCCCCGTTCCTTTTTGCGCCATGACGCGCGTCGCGTAGGCGTAGGCGAGCAAATTGAATTGCTGGCCAAGCCAGATCATGAACTCGCGGCGCTTGACGTGATCTAAGGGTAGACCATCAAACTCGACGATGAATTGCCTCGCGTCACGTGTTACGCCCGTAAATAAACGTGGCACTTTCCCCTGACTGCCCAGGTTCACAAACCAACCCTGCACCTGGGCGAGAAGCTGGTCAGCGACGTCCGCAACGTCAGTCTTGCTGGTTGGCGTCTCTTGCGCATGCGCGCCCAAGTGCAAGGCATCCACAAGCACGAAAAGAGAGATGGCAAGTATAAGAAAGTACGCCCGCATCGCTCCCTCCCCGCGAACACTGGAAGAGGTATATGCCATCACAGTGTGACGGAGGAGCGGCGCGGTCTCGACTCCACCCAGATTAGGAAGAGCCGGCGCTGCGACCGTCGCACATTGGCATGTGCGATATGCGGTGCGGCACATGATCAAATTGCGGGTAGAGCAGTGGTGGGGACTATAAGAGTCTCATCGAGCGAATGAGGTAGGTGACTAGCGACCCTTCCATAGATAGGCCACAGGCGGGCAGAATTGGTCCCTCAACTAGGCATTATCAGGACCAAAGATAATGTGCCGGACTGCCGGGCAGCGCTGCCGGTAGCGGGCTCGCGCAAGTAGCCGCGCCACACGAGCATCCCAGGGGCGGGATCGCTTCGTGCTCGATGTGCAGGGCTGGTTTAGAGACGGTGTTCGCAATTGCACCCACCCCAATACTGGCCGACCGATCGCGAGGCCCATGCCCCGGGATCGCCGTAAATCGCGGCCACACCGCTTACCAAGTGCCGATGGGCCGTATTGCGCCCGGCGTTCCGCCAGCAAACCGGCTTGGTGTGCCTCCGCCTGTCGTGGCCTGAGCGGACGCTAGCTATCTCGGCGAGTTCGCGACGACATCGAGGCCCTGCGCCCGCAGGTCGACATTGTCGTCGCATCTTGCCACTGGGGCCTCGGGCGCGAACCGCTGCAATACATGACGGACATTGCACACACCGCGATCGATGCCGGTGCCGATGTAGTGATGGGACATAGGCCGCATTACCCATTGCCAATCGAAATCTACAAGTGCCGACCGCTCCCCTATGGTCTTGGCAATCTCACGTTCAGCGCCGGCCATCTCGGCCGCAGGCATGCCGGCTGGATTGGCAGGCTGGTTGAAGTAATGGTCGAGGACGATTCCATTAGAGGCTGCCATTTCCATTTCATGCGCAGCAACGCGAACAACGAGTCGTTCTTGTGACACCTCGTCGACGAGGCGGAAACCCTCGCCGATCGCGGTGCGTGAAACAGCAAGCTCGGCGCGACATTTAAACCCGAGGGCGACCGCGTGCGGGTCATGCCATGACGGCACGGACCGCGCTTTCTGTGTCGCTGATCGTGCGGCGGGGGCCGTTTTGCCAAGTTTTGTTTAGTTTGCGCTGAGGTAGTGGACCCTGACGGCTAACGTCAAATTCGCTTCGGACGATGCAGCGAGCAGCCTCGCCAAAGAAGTGACCGATTGAACGTCAGTGGTCAACTTGGCCAACGCGCTCTTCAGAAGAGCGCCGATGGCCTGCTTGTCCGCTTCGCTCGTTGCCGCGAGCGCGGCTTGTCTTGCAGAGCGCTGCAGTCCCTAACAAGACGCTGAAGAAACGTCTGCAGTGGGCGGAATGGAAACATCCCTCACTCGCGCCCCATCGTGTGGATCGGTTCAAAGCAGCCATAGATGAGGCGCTTGGCATCGAAGGGAATTTCCCCGGAGACCTCGAACCGTCCGTCTTCGCGCATCCTTGCTTCGGCGGAATCGAGACTCGCCTTGTCAGGCCACACTTGCCAGGAGAAGACAATCTTCTCCCCCTCCCTAGCATTGACTGCGCGGCGGAAGTCGGTCTGCTTCCCATCGGGCACGTTGTCCTCCCAGGACTCCACGATTTCTAGACATCCGTATTCCTTAAAGATCTTTGCCCCCTTCTCAGCCCATTTGCGATAGGCCTCCATCTTTTCCTCAGGCACGGGAATCACAAATCCTGCGATGTACATGGTTCAGGTTCCTAAGGATTGTACGCGCGACCTGCCAAGGCGTGATTTTGCGACTAAGTCAGCTTCATTACGGACCCACTTTTGGGCGCGATGAAGGGTCGAAGGTGATAGATGCCGTAATGGGCCCGGCCCCTCAGCTTAAGGGAAAGGTGGGCTGTCTCCCGCTAAGTGATGGTGAACGGGGTCCCTAGATGTTTGTTCACCGGGCCCCAAGCATCGAAAACCCATTGGGAGACAGCCCCGTGAACTACTATGCCGGAATCGACGTCTCTTTGGAATCCTCAAGCGTGTGCATTGTCGACACAACTGGAGAGATTGTGAAGGAAGCCAAGGTGGAGAGCCACACCCCGAGGCACTCGTGAAGTTCTTCAAAGCCTTGGCCTTCCCTTGACGGTCGTCGGCCTCGAGGCGGGTCCACTGTCGCAATGGATCTATGCGGGCCTCATCGAGGCAGGGTTCGTGACCAGCCTCGTGGAGACCCACCATGTCAACGCCGCGTTGTCCGCTGCTACGGTGAAGACCGATCGGTGAGATGCACGCGGCATCGCTCAGCTCTTACGCATGGGGTGGTTCCGGCCCGGTTCACGCCAAATCGGCGGAATCACAGGAGGACAAGCTGCACAAGGCCGTGCTCAAGATTGTCCGCCAAGACGAAGTCTGCCGCCGGTTCATGACCACGCCGAGTGTTGGTGCCATCGTCGCCATCACCTACAAGTCGGCACTCGATGACCCCGGTCGGATCAAGAAGGCCAGGAATGCCGGGCCGATCTTTGGATTGATGCCGAAGCGATACGAATCCGGCGAAACTGATGTGACCGGCGGCATCTCGCGCGTTGGCGACGAGATGGTTCGCACGGTCCTTTACGAGGCAGCGAATGTGTTGCTCTCGCGGGTCACACGCTTCTCGGCGCTCAAGCGCTGGGGGCTGGAGCTGGCCAAGCGTCGCGGTCTGAAGCGCGCCAAGGTCGCCGTGGCGCGCAAGCTGGCGGTAATCCTGCATCGCATGTGGATCGACGGCTCCACCTTTCGGTGGACCAAGACCGAGGCGGCCCACGCATGATCGCTGCCTATCATGACAGCGCCGATGGTTGCGCGCCCGAGGTCCTCGCCGTCAACCCCTTGCGCCTGTGGCGCAAACCGCTGCGCGGCTTCGGGGGTGTGACCGCTCGGCTCGGCCGCGCACAAGATGCCGCCATGCCCTTCAAGGCAAATCCTATATGCTTCGATCACGGAGGATAGCGAGTCGCTGAGCGGGCAGTGCCCTTGCTCACCGAGGTCTCGTCGCCGGGACGGTGGATGTGATGAAGCCGCATGCAGGCTTGTCAGTCGTCATCCGACGAACTACGCGTCGCTAGATAGTGCTCACCATTTCCCCTCTGACCGCATCGTGCTGGCAGCCTTTGCGCTGACCGCGGAGAGAAGCAAGTAACCGGCTGACGAGACGAGATCTGCGAGGTGTTGCAACGCACTGCCCGAATGAACGAGATCTATCTTGCAAAGGCGAACGATCTATGACCGTTGACACTTCGGCAGTCTGCCGCACCGGGCGACTTGACATCACCGGGCCCATTAGAGAAGCCTGCATACTGCAGTGAAGATTGGAATGAGAGGCATCCTCGGGAGACCACTTCAAGGCGCCGGGTGTCGATCTTCATTTTAGGCGGTGTTGTGGGCTTGTGCGCAGCGCTCGCGGTGTTTGGCATGGGCCGCACGCAAGCGGCCGCTCCAATCGGACGCGGCTCCAAGTTCGGGTAGCTTTCGGTGGTCGAGCCAACGGAGTTCGGCCAATCGGTAGAGATTAACACGTCAGTACACCGGGGCAGAGACGCGACCGGACCGCCACCAGGGATCACAATGAGCACCATGACCAGCCCGAGGGGGTACCTCGCCTCGATATCCAGGACCTTGAAGCTTCTGCACGCTATGGAGACGTGGCAGGTATCCGGGAATACGTTCGCGGGACGCCTTCCTTGCCGCCTTCAGCGGCTTGGATCCGGAGCGGCGCCAATCCGCGAGGCTCATATTCGCCAAGGCGCATGCCACATGTGAGGCGAAGGCCAAATTGCCCTTTGCGGCACCCATTGCGCTCAATGCCCGCGTATCTTCCAAGCTGGCGAACTGGTGCGACCCGGCGATCTTGGCGAAACTCGCCGACGCCTATGAGCGCGCTAGAGATCACGAGGGAGCGGCACGGCTGCTTGGAGTCACGGTGGGCGCCGCCAGGTTGGCAAAACAGCGATTCTTGGATCGGGACGCAACCGCTAACGATCCAAAAGGCCTGTAGAGGCCCGCCGGCAGGCGCCCTTACCCGGGGGCGTCCCTCCTTGCCTATTCGGGAAGGCTGGTGTCACGCGGTGCTAGGCAGATTGCGGCCCAGCTAAAGGCGGGTCGGGCGCTCTCCACCCCAAAAGCTCATGCCCGGATGCCGGGAAGCGCGCTCTGGGCGCTCGTCGCATCCCTCGTCTCTTGCTAGAACACCGCCGAGGCGAGGGTGGAGGGTATTGTGCGCGTCAGCGTCGTTACGTGGATTGCCCCTGTTGGGGGTTGCATCACATTTCTCCTGACCATGGGAATGTCAGGCCTCGCGTCGGCCCAGGGCACTCCCGGGGCGCCCCCAAGTACGGCTGGTCTCGGCCCCGAAGACTGCTACTGGCGGGGCAAGACTCCGGACGTCATCGTGTCAG
>Ga0075424_100008213_pt1 | contig 10181 bp, 6 predicted proteins | sample SoiMethybrSBSTD3_FD_75301 | JGI IMG/M metagenome (GOLD analysis project Ga0075424, IMG submission 75301) | Bulk soil microbial communities from a Populus tree surrounding site in Tennessee, USA - Soil MetaG P. TD hybrid SBSTD3 | ecosystem: Environmental > Terrestrial > Soil > Tree plantation...
TTCCAGCGGTGCCCCGGCTCGCGCCGATCTACAATCCGGTAACGCACATGGTGCCGCCGCCGTTCCCGTTACTGCTCGTCGTGCCGGCGATCGCCATCGATCTCCTGACGCGGCGATTCAACGGCCGCAGCGACTGGCTGCTGGCACCCATACTGGGGCTGACGTACGTCGCGGTCATGCTGGTCGCGCACTGGTGGTGGGCGGAGTTCCTCCTCACACCATCCGCGCGCAACGCTGTTTTCGCCGTCGACCAGTGGGACTACAACGTCAAACTCGGCGATTGGCGGTACGAGTTCTGGACCGCGGAGCGGGGCTTCCGGGAGATGGCGCGAGGCCTCGCGATCGCCGTGGTGACGGCGATCATCTCGACGCGCTTCGGGCTCTGGATCGGGCGCGGCATGGCACGCGTACAGCGCTAGTGCGCTCGCTGCGCCGACGGTCCCTCATTGCGGCGCTGCTGGTGGTTTGCTCCGCGCATATCGGCAGCCCCGACGCCTGGTTCGACGGCCCCGCCGGACCGTACAAGGTTCTGGTCCACGTGCAGGCGCCGCCCGTGGTGCCGGGCATCGCGACGGTGAACGTGCAGATCACCGAGCAGGGCATTACGCGCGTGACGGCGTTCGTGAACAAGTTCGATGCGACAGGTGGAACGCCGCCGCCGGACGTCGCGATTCGGGATCCCGACAACGGGTCGTGGTACCGGACGCGACTCTGGGTGATGAGCCCCGGGTCGAACAGCGTCACCGTGACGGTCACCGGTCGTCAGGGCGAAGGTTCCGTCGTCGTGCCCCTGGTCGCGCTCGCAGGCCGACGACTCGAGTTCAGCCGCCCGCTCGCCCTTCTGCTGGCAGCCGTAGCGATCGTTCTCATGTCAGGCCTGCTGACGATCGTCGGCGCGACGGTGCGGGAGGGCGTGCTGCCGCCGGGCACCGAGCCGGACGCGCAACGCAGGCGGCGCGCACGATTCGCGATGGCCCGCGCGGTGATCGTGATCGCACTGATCGTCACCGGAGCGGGGGCGTGGTGGCGCGCCGAAGACGCGGACTTCGTTCGGCGTCTCTATCGGCCGTTGCGGGTGAGCACTGCAATCGACAGCACGACGGGGCGTCTCGCGCTCGCCATCACCGATTCGATCTGGCTGAATCGCAACGACGTCGGCTGGTTCCGGGCGCGTCGAATCGCGCAACCGACTCCCCTGATCGAGGACCATGGCAAGCTGGTGCACCTGTTCGTGATCTCGACCGACGGACGCACGGCATTTGCGCATCTGCATCCGACCACCACCGACTCGGTCACGTTCACGGCACCGATGCCTAACGTCCCGGCCGGGACGTACCGCGTGTTCGCGGACATCGTCCAGGCGTCCGGGTTGACGCAGACGCTCCCGTCCGCGATCACGATCCCGGGCACGCGGCAGACGGGGACGGATAATCTCGACGCGGACGACTCGTGGGCGGTCGGGCGTCCTTCAACGAGCTCCGCCGAGCCGACACGCTCGGTGCTGGAAGACGGGACGGTTCTCAACTGGAACCGGAACGCCACGCTGCTCACGGCCGGCTCCGAGGCGGGCCTACGGTTCTCGGCCACGCCACCAGCCGGCGACACGGCGTCGCTCGAACCATTCCTTGGCATGGCCGGACATGCCGTCGTCGTTCGCGATGACGGTCAGGTGTTCATCCACCTGCACCCGCTCGGTACCATCTCGCTCGCCGCGCAGGCACGGCTCTCGCGCTCGGCGCCTAACGCGATGAGCCACGCGATGAACGCGCCGCAAGCCGGCAACGACTCACTCTACTTCCCGTACGCATTCCCGCAGCCCGGGAAATACACCGTGTGGGTGCAGGTCAAGCGCCGCGGGCGAGTCCTGACGGGATCGTTCCCCGCAACGGTGGGCTCGATCGCGCGTCAGTGAGGATACCGTTCAACCCGATGACCCGGCGGTCACGAGCACGAGCTTGCCGGTCACGCCTCCCTGTCCGAGCAGCTCGTGCGCGTGCCTTGCCTCCGTGAGAGGAAAACGCTGCGCAATCAGCGGCTTGATCTGGTGCTGTCGAAGGAGGTCGAACAGGGCGATCAAATCTTGGCGAAACAGCGCGGGTTTCAACCGTTTCAGCGTCTGGATGCTGTAGGGAACCACCCGCTTCGCGCCCGGCAGGAGCCGGCCGCCAACGATGTACACGCCGAAGATCGCGAGCGCACGAAAGCGATGACGACCACCACCCGAGCGGCCCGAGGCCAATCGTCCGCCCCGTAACGAGCCAGTCAGGCCATACGCTACTACCCTCCCACCTCGACGCAGCGCCTTGCGGGAACGCCAGATGTGCGTGCCGCCGATGCCGTCGAATACGACGTCGACGCCGTCGCCCGTTAGGCGGTGAATCTCCGTCACGAAATCCTGATGCTCGAAGTCGATCGGAACGCAGCCCAGGTCGCAAACGGCCAACGAGTTCCGCGATGAACAGGTCCCGTACATCTCCAGCCCTGCGATGCGCCCGAGCTGCAAGAGCGCCGAGCCGACGCCGCCTGCCGCGCCGTGAATCAGCACGCGCTGGCCCGGCCTGACGTGAGCGGAGCGATGGAGCATCTGGTACGCCGTGATGTAGTTCAGCACGAGGCTCACGGCCTCGGCGGCGTCCAACCCGGAGGGCACCGGTACCAGCTCGCGCTGCGGGAGGCAGACGAACTCCGCATACGCGCCGTGTATCGGCAGCGCGGCAACTCGATCCCCTACCTCGACTCCGGAGACCCCTTCGCCGAGGCGATCCACCTCGCCCACGAGGTCCCACCCAGGCGTGAAAGGCACCCGCGGAGTCTCGGGGTGAATGCCCTCGCGCATCATCACGTCGGGCAGGGAAACGCCTGCCGCAAGCACTTTCACCCTCACTTCACCACGCTTCGGCCCCCGGGACTCCTCCTCGACGACCCGCAGCTGATCGGGTCCACCGTAGTGATCGACGATGATGCGTGTGTTTGTCATGGAGCCTTTTTTCGTGCGCGCTCCACGTTCGAGCGATCCGTCACCGTTGTCTGTAGGACGTTGCCCCTGACGTCTGTAAGGGATTCCCTGTCAGATGACCAACACGACGCCGGTGCCGATCAACCAGAGTGACCACGCGATGTAGGCGACCGGCGTTAGCTTCTCGGCCACCTTCCACCCGGTGGGCTCATGACCGCCGACGAACTCGAGTGAGCAGAGCGTGAGGATCGGCCCGATGATGATCCCCAGCACGGCAATCCAGCTCGGAACGACGCTCGACTGCATGAGCGCGACGCCGACGAGCGTCGTCCACACACCCGTGAACGCGTAGCCGAGGTGCTCGCCGACAGCGACGCCGAGGTAGCGGTTGAAGGCCTGGAAGATGACGTCGACCGCCTCACGCTTTGCGTCGCTCGCGTTAGGGTCGGCGTCCGTGCGCGCGAGATACGGCACGAGAAACGGCCACCGCACGAGACCGAGGAACTGGACGAGCGCCGCGAGCACGCCTGTCGTTGTGGCCACTGACAGCAAGGTGGGATTGGCGTCGTCGATCGCTCGCGAGAGCAGAACGACCAGTGGCACCATTGCGACCGCGGTCAGCGCGAAGGCCCACCATGTGAGAACGAGCCGGCTGCCACCGGCTCGGAATAGCGCCAGCACCTCGGACGTCGGCCGGCGCAAAACGTCCGGGTAGTCGAACCGAGCGGCGAGCAGCGAGAACGCGACGTTGAAGCCGATCGGGACGACGATGAGGAAGGCGCCGGCGATGGTGGCGGTGGTCATCTCGAGACCGTGTGGGAGTGATATGGCGGTCGCTGGGCGACCAAGCCTATCGAGCGTGACGTTACGGCGCAAACGATAAACCCGCGCCGCTGAGCCGACGGGCGCCTAGCGGCGTCAGCGCAGATCGCTTCCGGTGCCGTATACGACTTCAATGTGACGCAAGCCTTCACAGGGGAACAACGATGTGACGGAAGAGACTGAAAACGGCTGGATCAGGCTCTGCATCGACGCTGAGGAGTCGAAGTCCGTTAGGCAGTATCCGGCAGTTTTTGCCTTGATCCGTCCAATTGCTGTTCCCGAAAAAGGCTTGCCGAACAAGGAACAGCTCGTGGCCCCTCGAGACCGCGCGCTATGTACCCGCGAGTACCGACTTCACTCGGGCGTCACCGATGCGTGAGGTCCAGTTCCGAAACGATTCACCATCAGAGCGGCCTTCCGTGAAGGCTCGGCACAGCCGCTCGAGCGCCGACGGGACCTCGGTCGCGGTGGCGCGATATCCGACTCGCCGCGCGAAGGACGCACCCACACCGACTCCTCCGCCGACGAAGATGTCGAACCCCTCGACTTGCGCTCCTGGATTCGATGCGTCGGCGACGAGCACGCCTTGAAGTCCCAAGTCCGCGATCCAGTGCTGACCGCACGCGTTAGGACATCCCGTGACGTACAGGCGAATCCGCTCGGTGAACCCGGGAAGGCGCCGCTCCATTTCGGCGGCGAGGTCGATGCTGAATCGCTTGGTTTCCGTGATTGCCAGCTTGCAGAACTCGGAGCCCGTGCACGAGAGAGTCCCTCGCTGGAACGCTGACCCCTCGAGGGGCAACCCTAACGCCGCACCGTCGCGCGCGAGCGCGGCGAGATGGTCGTCCGGAACGTTCAGCACGAGAATGTTCTGCATCGCCGTGGTTCGGATCGTGCCGTCCCCGTATCGGTCGGCCATGTCGGCGATGCCGCGCAGCTGGTCCGGTGTGATGCGTCCCGAGACGACGGAGAACCCAGCGTACGACACACCTGGTTGGCGCTGTGAATGCACGCCGACGTGGTCGCGGACGCGCGCGTCCGGAACGTGTTCTTCGACCGCTGGTTCCAGCGTGTACCCGATCCGCCGCTCGACTTCCCGAAGAAACGTCTCCGCGGTCCATCCGTGAGCGATGAACAGGAATTTCATCCGGGCTTTGGCCCGATTGACGCGCAGCTCGTCGGAGTCACGGAAGATTCCGCCGATCGCCTTGACGACGTCAAGCACCTGCTCGCGGTGGACGAATGCGTCGAGCCTGATCGAGAGATGCGGCCGAGTCGACAAGCCGCCACCAACGCGGATGTGGTATCCGACTTCGCTCCCGCGACGGACCGCCGTTACGCCGATGTCGTTGATCTCCGGATACGTGCACCAATGCGCGCAGCCCGTGACAGTGATCTTGAACTTCCGCGGGAGGTTCGCGAGCTCCGGATTCCCGTTCAGCGCACGATCGATCTCGATGGCCAGTGGTGACGCATCGATGATCTCGTCCCCGTCGACGCCCGCGAGCGGACAACCGGTTACGGTCCGCGTGTTGTCGCCGCACGCTCCCATGCTGGTCCACCCAACGGCTTCGAGCGCATCCCAGATCGTCGGGATGTCTTCGATCCGCAGCCAGTGAAGCTGGAAATTCTGGCGGTTCGTGATGTCGATCGTGCTGCGTGCGTGGCGGTCGGCGAGGTCCGCGATCGTGTGCACCATCGCCGACGTCAGCGCGCCATTCGGCGTACGCACGCGCATCATGAAATACGGCACGGCATCCCCGCGGGTCCCGCGCCCGTCGCCCTGGGTGTAGAGCCCCCAGGCACGGAACCGCACGTTCAGGTCTTCTTCGGGGATGGACTGAAACCCTTCTCGCGCATAACGCCGGATGTCATCGAGGATCGACCACGACGGTCGCTCCCGTTTGATGCGCTCGACGCGCTGGGCGGTGGTCTCCTTCACGACATCGGTAGACGCGCTCATCTCGGCTCCTGAATGAACTGCACCACCTCTCCCACGACGAGCGTCGCGGGCGACGTGAGCTCGGCCTCGGCGACCAGCGTAGGTAGAGTCCCGAGTGTGCCGACAACCGCCCGCTGAGTCGGGAGCGTCGCGCTCGCGATGACAGCGGCAGGCGTGTTGAACGACAATCCGTGGGCCAGCAGCCGACACGCGATCTGGCGTATCGTGGCCAGTCCCATGAGCACCACGATCGTGGGCATGCGCGCCACTGCAGCCCAGTCGACGTTAGGGTCGGCGTCATTCTCGCCGCGGCCGGACACGACGACGAATGCCGATGCGGATCCGCGATGTGTTACCGGAACGCCGACCGCGGCCGGCGCGGCGATCGCAGCGCTCACTCCGGGAACCACGCGCACGCGGACATTCTCAGCGCGAAGCGCGGCATACTCTTCGCCCCCACGACCAAACACGAATGGGTCGCCGCCTTTGAGTCGAACGACTTTGTGTCCACTGCGCGCGAGCCGTATCAGCAACCGGTTGATTGCCTCCTGACGCCGCTCATTGCCGTCACCAGCACGCTTTCCGACGTAGATGCGTCGAGCCGTCGCTGGTGCCTGCGCGACGAGCGCCGGATTCACCAACCGGTCGTAGACCACGACGTCGGCATGTTGGAGCGCCCGAAGGCCGCTTACCGTGATGAGTCCGGCTGCGCCGGGCCCGCCGCCGACGAGGTAGACCGCGCCGCGCCGTCTCCCGTCATCGAGCCGATCGTTAGGCGGCGAGGCCGGGGATGATCGGTCGTTGGCATGTTCGACGGCCCGACGTATGAGCGCCGCAATCCGAGCACGTGCGCCACGTCGGTCGCCGCGACGGAGCCGGCGCCGCACCGCGGACGAGGCGACGATCTCGTGCCAGAGTCGTGCACGGGCGGCGTGATCAGGCACCGCTCTGGCGACTTCGGGACGCAGTGAAGCGAGAAATGACGCGAGCTCCTGATACTCCGAACCAACGCGTCGAGCGATCGAGTCACGAAGTCGAACCGCGAGTGCCGGGCTTGCTCCGCCAGTCGAGACGGCGACGGTGACATCGCCTTGCCGATGGATCGCCGGAGCGATGAAGTGGCAGTACGTGGCGTCGTCCGCTGCATTGAGCAGGACGCGTCGCCGTTCCGCTTCGCGCCAGATGGCTGGATGGAGGCTCCGCTCCTCGGCGGTTTCGAGCGCGGCGATCGCCAGGAATGCCCCCTCGAGGTCCCCGTCACGGTACTGCCGCCGATGCAGCGAGATCGCCCCTTCCGCAGCGAGCTGCTCGAGTTGCCCGGCCGGCGCCTGTGCGATGACCGTCACGCTCGCACCGGCGTCGCGAAGCCCGTTCACCTTGGCTTCGGCGAGCGGGCCACCACCGATCACGACCGCGACACGACCGCGGAGATCGAGGGAAACAGGGTAGTAGTGCGACGTGGACACGCGTCTCGTTAGGACCGATCGCAACATGGAGGGGGTCGCGTGGTCCGCCAAGAGAAACGCGCGCCCTCACCTATGCCGCTCACGCATTCTTATGGTGCGTGGCGTGCATGGGGTGCGCGCCTAACGCTGAGCCCGCTCGTTCAGTTTCTCGTACGCTGCCGGCCGAGTTTCCCTGAGGAAGGCCAGACCCCCGGGTGTTGCTCGAACAACGAGCCGGCCGTCCGCGACCGCCCGCTCCACGAGGCCGCGCTCGGTGGCGTCTTCCCACACGGGAAGTCTCGGGCACGACGTGCGCCACGCATCCATCGTCTCGCGATAGGTGCGCTCAGTTCGTGCGACCCATTCAACGAGATCCAGGATGAGGTTGTCGACTGTATCAGTCATAGGCGCGGGCTAGACACCTTGGAATACGCAAAACGAATAGAAAGGCGGGCATTGCCGCTTTCCGTTGCCCGTCCCCGTCGCCCGGTTTATCGGGGCGACGCCTCGGGCTGGAGCGCCGGCGAAACCTTCCAGCCGCGTTCCAGCGCACCCGTCGCGCGCAGACGCCGGCACCGCGCGCGCAGACCATCGAGGCACTCCTCGCGGCCGTAGATCGTCCGCGACGCGAGATCGCGGAGCTCCGGCGCTGTGGTCTCCAGCACCGAGTCATCGTCCGTTCGCAGGTTGTAGTGAAGGCTGGCCTCGCGCACCGCTTCGTCGGTCGTCACGACGATGAGGCGAAGGCCGGACTCCTTTTCGTGCAGCAGCCAAACGGTCTCCGAATCCTCGGGCGTGCCGCGCTCGAAATTCTCCGACACCTCGAACCCTTCGCGCCTCGCGAGCGCGAGATAGCGATACGGCCCATCGGACGCGGTGGTGTCTTCGATGTCCGGCAATCGAGCGACTTTCGGCGCTTCACGCTTCGACCCTTCGACCTCCACACGGGGGCGCGCGAGTCGATCTCTGATGGCCGCCACTTCCACGGAGATCCGAAGTGCCTCGGCTTCGGCAGCTCTTCGGCGCGCCTCCTCTGCCGCCTCCGCTGCCCTCCGCCTCTCCTGCTCCTTCGCTTCTTCCGCCAATCGCTGCGCTTCGGCTTCCGCGGCTATGCGCTCGGCTTCGTCGTCGGCCTGCCGACGAGCCTCCGCCTCGGCCGCCTGTCGCTGAGTTGCGGCTTCCGCCTCTGCCAAGCGGCGCGCCTCCGCTTCTGCAGCCGCTTGTCGAGCATCGGTTTCAGCTGCCTGCCGCCTGGCCTCTGCTTCCGCCTCGCGCCGACGTTCCGCCGCTTCGAGCTCCACCAAGCCGCGCCGTTCTGCTTCCTCACCTTCCGCTACGCGGCGTCGTTCTTCTTCTTCAGCTGCCGCTACGCGGCGTCGCTCCGCCTCCTCGGCGTTTCGGCGGCCCTCCGCTTCCGCCACGCGACGGCGTTCCGCTTCCTCGGCTTCGGCGATGCGGCGACGCTCTTCTTCCTTCGCTTCGGCTATGCGGCGACGCTCTGCTTCCGCGGCGGCCTTGCGCTGCGCCTCCGCTTCGGCAGCCTGACGACGAGCCTCTGTTTCGGCCGCCTTGCGCCGCGCCTTTTCCTCGGCCGCCTGGCGGCGGGCCTCGGCTTCGGCCGCGCGGCGCTGTTCTTCCTCGGCTGCTTTCCGCTGCCTTTCCTCTTCTGCCTTGCGCCACTTTTCCTCTTCCGCTTTGCGTCGCGCTTCCTCGTCGGCTTTTCGGCGAGCCTCCAACTCCGCGGCTTTGCGTTCGGCCTCTTCCGCCGCCTTACGGCGAGCCTCCGCTTCGGCCGCTCGGCGAGCCTCTGCCTCTTCAGCGCGACGGCGTGCCTCCGCTTCCGCTGCCTGACGCTTTGCCTCCGCTTCGGCTGCGCGACGTCGCTCCGCCTCTTCGGCCTCTGCTATTCGACGACGCTCCGCTTCTTCCTCGGCCTTGCGCCGCGCCTCGGCTTCAGCCGCGCGGCGCTGCTGCAGCTCTTCAGCCGCCTTACGGCGCGCCTCCGCTTCGGCTGCACGACGGCGCTCGAGCTCTTCAGCGGCCTTTCGCTGCTCCTCGGCTTCCGCGGCTCGCCGCGCTTCGGCCTCCGCCGCGCGGAGCTTCGCGGCCTCGACCGCCTTCCGCTGCGCCTCCTCGCGCGCCGCACGTCGCTCGGCCGCTTCCTTTGCCTTCCTCTCGGCCTCTCTTGCCTTCCTCTCCGCCTCTCTCGTCCGGACCGCGTCGGCCTCGGACTTCCGCTCCGCAGCGCGCGCAATCCACCGCGCGCGAATCCGGCCGATTTCGTGAGCGACGAGACGATAGGCCGCGACCGCCCAACCGCCCAACGCCTTCGCGAGGTGAAACACCGACCGGCCAGCCGCACGTCCCGCCTGGGCGATTGCATCCCGGGTGGGAGTGCGTCGCATCCGGATGATCGGCCGCGCGAGCGCAACGGGACGCCGAGGAGCGGGAGAGGAGACCGGTGCGGAGACCGCTGCGGAGACCCGTGGGGAGACTGGTCCGGAGACTGGTGCGGAAACCGAAGCCGAGACGGGAGCCGCCTGCCGAGGGGACGCCACCGGCTGCGGCCTCTCGATCAGCGGAACGACCGTCGCAGTTGTTAGGTAGGCGGGCCACGCAACGCATGTGGGTTTGGGCGCCCGACTGCCCGCTTTCGAGTCCGTGACCTCGTAGAATGGCGCGTGGAACCAACGCCCGGCGCGCGAGTCGAGAAGATAGAAGGCGCCGGCGCCACCATCTGCCCCAAAGGTCAGCGCGGTATGCCAGGGCTCGTCGAAGAACGCGGCATGTACCGCCTCGAGCGTTGGCGAGACCGCTGCGTCCGAGGATCGCCCACTGCTATACCAGCCGAGAACCTCGCTCGAGTGACGTCGGCCGAGGTGCCCGAGGAGTGTTTGAATGGCGTCGGTCGCGGCCCCCTTTTCGAGCCATGGCACCGCGGTCGCCAGGTGCGCGTCGATGAGCAGATATGGCGTGAGCGTGATCGAGCAATCGAATCGCGTCCCGAGGAGGAGTC
>Ga0075424_100008214_pt1 | contig 10180 bp, 12 predicted proteins | sample SoiMethybrSBSTD3_FD_75301 | JGI IMG/M metagenome (GOLD analysis project Ga0075424, IMG submission 75301) | Bulk soil microbial communities from a Populus tree surrounding site in Tennessee, USA - Soil MetaG P. TD hybrid SBSTD3 | ecosystem: Environmental > Terrestrial > Soil > Tree plantation...
GACGCTCTTGTTGCGGGCGGTCGGCAGCCAGTAGATCGCGTACACCGTGTTGGTGTGCATCACAGGCCCACCCTCGTAAAGGAGCGGTCCGTGGCCGTTCGTGGGCGGTGTGGGCGACGGATCACCGGGCCGCTGGATGCATCCGTTCGCCTGGTTGCTCCATTCCTCCTGCAGCTCGTAGTGGTGGCCGTTGATCAGCTGGTTGTAGGCGTCAAACCCGAGCGTCCCGCCGAGCGGGGCCCCGAAGCCGTAGGCGCAGAGATCGCCGTTCTCATTCCCGTCTGCGGCAATCCACGCTGTGCTCGACGGGTCCGTGAGCGGATCGGTGATCGCCTCGTTGTGCTCGTGGCTGATGGTGTTGATCGTGGTGTCGGCGTCCGGGTCGTTCGGGAAGCCCTGCTCAGGGTCGATGCAGCCACCCAGGGGGTCGGTCCCCTCGTACGGCTCGTTCGCGTAGATGACGTTCTCGTTGTTCGAGTCGACAAAGGCGCTGTGGTAGGCGCAGAAGGTGTCGGTCGAGCAGTTACCGGAGGCACTCTCACATGAACCGACGCCGTTCGGCGTCATGAGGAAGAAAACGTGGTCGAGGCCTCCGTGCCAGCCCTTGGCGGTCAGCACCTTCTGGATCTCGTTCTGGAGCTGCTGGTCTGTGAGGCAGTACGTGTCTAGCCCGTCGTCGCAGCCGTTCGCCGGGAGCGGATCGTGATCGACATACGAGCCGCCGAACGTCGACTGGTACTGGATGTGGACGGCGCCGGGGTTGTCGTAGTACTCCCTCGCAACGGCGTAGACGTTCTGGTTGCTGGCGGGACCACTGTCATGGGCGACGTCCGTAAAGAACTGGTTGATCGCGGTCTGGTACTTCGCGCTGAACGTGAGCGTGGCCGGACCGGCGGCTCGGACGGCCCTCGAAAATGCGTGCGGTATCGGCGAAGGAGCCAGCTGGCCGGCGTGATGCGGAACGACACCGAGGATCCGCGCGCGGGGCGGGGTTCCGGCGGCGCCGCTGGATGCAGTGACGGCGAGCGTCAGCCCTGCGAGCACGAGAACCTTGCCGAAGCGCGCTGAGAATCCTCTCATAGCTGGAACAGAGTGCCCGAAAAGGACGAGATCTGGGGGACTCGTTCGGACTCAGTGGGCCTGCAGCGCTCGAGCGTCCCGGCTGAGCCTGCGGAGACCGGACTCGAACGAGGCGACTGAGCTGCCGAGACTGCCGGCGTCGCCCTGCAGTCGCGTCAGCTGCCGGTCGAGATACGCCGCCTGGCTCGCGATGTACCCGGGGTCGAGCTGCGCAGTCGGAGTCGTCGTGAGATACGTGTCGAGCGTCTTCAGCTCGCTCGCGATGCGCGTGGCGCCGCCGCCGACCGCGCCTGCGCCGGAGGAGATCGAGGCGCCGTCTCCGCTCGATGCTGTGGCATCGGCGCGGACCCGTGTGGCGGAACGGGCGAGAGCTTTCTCCGCCGCGGCGGCCGACGCTGCTGCGGCCCGGGCACTGCCCAGCGACGCCTGCAGCGTCGTGATCCTGCCTTCGAGCCGGTGCGTCCGCGACGTCGCAGCCGCGAGGGCGGTCCTGGCGGCCGTGTCGCGCTGCGCCTGGTGGCGCCAGCCGATCGAGAAGGCGGCCGCACTGACGAGGCCGCCGCAGATGAAGGCGAGGGCCGTGAGAACCCACACCGAGCGTGGCATCCGCCGACTCCGGCGGCTGTGGTTCGCCGTCGCGAACGGCGCGCGCTCCTCCAGCAGCGGCCAGCTTCCGGATTCCGAGGTCACCCGCGAGCGGTTCGCCATGCGTCAACGGGCTCCTGCTACCAGCTGAGGCGGGCACCTAGGCGCTACGCTCGCCGCATGGAGGCCAGCCGCGACGAGCTCCTGAAGGCGCTCGACCAGGTAATCGATCCGGAGCTCCGGCGTCCGGTCACCGAGCTCGACATGGTGCGCGATCTCGAGCTGCACGACGGCGTCGTCGCGCTGACGATCGTCCTCACCGTGGCCGGCTGCCCGCTGCGCGACTCGTTCGAGCAACAGGTGGAGCAGGCATTCGCGGGCATCGAGGGGGTGACGGGGGTCGAGCTCTCCTTCGACGTGATGACGCCGGAGGAGCGGCAGGCGCTGACGCAGAAGCTGCGCGGCGGTGCCCCGGAGCGCGAGGGTGTGATCCGGCTGCCGAGCGACTGCCGAGTGCTCGCGGTCGCGAGCGGCAAGGGCGGCGTGGGCAAGTCCTCGCTCGCCGCGAACCTCGCGGTCGCCTTCTCGCAGGCCGGGCACCGCGTCGGCGTGCTCGACGCGGACATCTATGGCCACTCGATCCCGCACATCCTCGGGATCCGCCAGCGGCCGATTGCCGTGGACGAGCTGATCGTGCCGCCGGTGAAGGACGATCTGAAGCTGATGTCGATCGGCTTCTTCCTCGAGAGCAGCAACGAGCCGGTGATGTGGCGAGGACCGATGCTCCACCGCGCACTCGAGCAGTTCCTGACGGACGTCCACTGGGGCGAGATCGACATGCTCGTCGTCGACATGCCCCCGGGCACGGGCGACGTCTCCATCTCGCTGGGCCAGCTCCTGCCGCGCGCCGAGGTTCTCGTCGTGACTACCCCGCAGAAGCTCGCGCAGGACGTCGCGGCACGCGCCGCGGCAATGGCGCAGAAGACGAACATGCGGCTGCTCGGCGTCGTCGAGAACATGTCGGGCGACGTCTTCGGCAGCGGGGGCGGCGAGGACCTCGCCGGTGAGCTCGGTGTGCCGCTGCTCGGAACCGTACCCCTCGACTCCGCGCTGCGGGAGCAGGGCGACGCGGGCGCGCCGGTCGTCTCGGCGCAGCCCGAGGCGGAGTCCGCGCAGGCGATCGTCGCGATCGCCCAGGAGATCGAGGAGCTGCGCCGTGCGCCCAGCTCGGGGATCGTCAAGTCCCTGCCTCTCGTCGGATGAGCGCGACCCTGGAAACGGTTCAGGAGGCATACGGCCTCGCGCGCCGGGGAGATCGCCGTAAGTTGCAAGAGCTGATCGCGGACGACGCAACCTGGCTGCCGGCGAGTGACGGCGCCTGGAATCCCTGCCGCGACGGCGCCTCGGTTCTCAAGACGCTGCTGTGGCGTGCGGGTGGTGCGAACAAGCTGCGGCCGGGCGACGCGATCGAGCTCGGCGACCGGGTCGTGATCAAGCTCAAGGGCAAGCGGCTCGAGAGGCTCGGGGCCAAGGGATTCATCCCGAGCCTGTTTCAGATCGTCGAGGTGCGCGACGGGAAGATCGTGCGGATACAGGACTACCCGCGCCGGGAGGCGGCGATGGCCGCCGCTGGCCTCAAGCCCTGAGGGCGGGTGGCGGCCGCCGCCTTCTTCGACCTCGACCGGACGCTTCTGCGCCGGTCTTCCGCCCTCGCGCTCGCCGGCTCTTTCCGCGAGCGTGGCCTGATCTCGCGCCGCCAGCTCCTGCAGGCGGCGGCCTGGCAGCTCCTCTTCGTCGCACGCGGCGCGAGCCACGAGGCGGTTCGGCGCGGCGCCGAAGACGGGCTGCGCATCCTGGCCGGCTACCGGCCCGAGGACCTGCGCGAGCTCGTGGCCGAGGCGATGGAGCCGGTCTTGCGTCCGCTCGTGTACGCCGAGCCGTTGCGCCTCGTCGAGCGCCACCGCGAACGGGGCGAGCGGGTTTACGTCGTCTCGGCGACCCTGCAGGAGATCGTCGAGGCGATTGCCGAGGATCTCGGCTTCGACGGCGCGCTCGGGACGGTCTGCGAGGTGCGGGACGGCCGCTACACGGGTCGCGCCCTGCGGGCGCTACATGCCGAGGCCAAGGCCGACTGCGTGCATGCGGTTGCCGAGAGCGAGGGTTTCGACCTCTTGGAGTGCACCGCCTATTCGGACAGCCACACCGACCTTCCCTTCCTCGAGGCCGTCGGGAATCCGGTCGCGGTCAATCCCGATCGCGAGCTGCGGCGGATTGCGCGAGATCGTGGCTGGCCGGTGCTCGAGTTCAGCGGCCGCGCCTACCCGCATGCCCGTCGGCGCATCCCTCCCGCGCTCGTCGCGGCCGGGGCAGCGGGGGTCGCGGCCATCGTCGCCACGAGGACGCGTGGACGCTGACGAGGGCCTGGGCCGGCTGCGCGCGCTCGGCTTCGGGGAGGCCGACGCGCAGGAACTGTGGGCGCACTTCGACGGAGCGGAGCGCCGCGGGAAGCAGGGGCACGGTCACGCGAGGATCCCCTGGCTCGAGGGGCTCGAGGGCTACGACCCCTCGGCCGAGCCGGCGCTGCTCGAGGAGGAGGACGGCTTCCAGCGCTGGCATGGTGGAGGAGCGATCGGTTACCTCGTGCTCGGGCGCGTGGTGCGCGCGCAGCTCGAGCGTCCGCCCTCGCATGCGCGGCTCCTCGTCTGCGAGCGGACGTTTCCCACCGGGATGCTCGGCCACCACGTGCGCCGGCTCGCCGAGGGCGGACTTGTGGGCGTGCTGACGGCGACCTCCCCGCGGCGGCTCGGGCATTCGTCGGGCGGCCCCAAACTTGCGGGCACGAACCCGCTGGCGATCGGCATTCCGAGCAGCGGCGGCGACCCGGTCGTCGCCGATGTCTCGATGGGAGCGATCACCTGGGGCGATGTCGTTGCGGGCCTTGCAGACGAGGACGACCTCGTCCCATTCGGCGGCGAGCAGGCGCACAAGGCGTTCGCGCTCGCTCTCGGCCTGCAGCTGCTCGTCGACGCGCTCGTGCGGGACGCGGGGCACGGCGCCGTCCTCCTCGTGGCGCGGCCGGAAGCCGACCCGGTACCGGCGCTCCGTCGGCTGGCCGCGGGGGTCAGGCTCCCGGGCGATTCCTAGTAACAGTCTGTTACTTAGTTCGACACGGCCGGTCTGGACCCGGCCGACCACGCAACGCAGAGGGCTGGCCCGGCACCTAGTAACAGTCTGTTACTAGGTTGGACCCGGCTCGGCCGGGCATGGGCATGGCCGGGGTCAGTGCGGGCGCGGGAAGCGGGGGTCGTCGCGGATCGAGGTGAAGTCCGCGTCCGTCTGCGCGTACTCGCGGAAGCGCTCGTTGGCGTCGACGGCGGCGAGGAGGTGCTCGAGCGCTGCGTCGGGCTTGCCGGCGCGTGCGTCGAGGCACGCGAGGTTGTAGAGGAGGGCCGGATCACCGGGCTTTGCCTCGAGGCCCTCCTGCATCACCCGTTCCGCTTCGTCCCAGCGGCCGGCCTGGACGTGCGGCGAGGCCGCGAAGGTGTACTCCCACGCCGAGATCTCGTGCGCCTGTCCGGGCTTACCGCCGACGGCGAGCACGGCGGCGTCATCGGTCAGCGCGACTCCGCCCCGCTTCAGGGATGGATCCCGGACGAAGACGAGCTGACCGGGGCCGAGCTCGTGCTCGTTGCCGTCGACCGTGAACCGCACGCGGCCGCGCAGGACGAGGTAGATCTCCTCGTGCTCGAGTTGCGCTTCCGTATGTTCTTCGACGATCTGCCCGCTGGCACCCGGCGTGTAGGCGTTCGTGCCGAACGCGCGGATGCCGAAGTGACGGCGCACCGGCCGCCAGACGAAGCCTTCAGGCATGTCGATGGCATCGAGCTTGTCGACATGCACGAGGTTCATTCGAAAGCCTCGCCGACCGTGCCACCCACGACGAAGACGATCGTGCCCTCCTCTGCCGCCACCGCAGTGCGAAAGACCTCGGGCGGCACGAAGACGAGCGTCCCGGCGGGAGCTTCCGCCTCCTCCTCGCCGACCGTGAATCTCGCGCGGCCGCGCACGACGGCATAGAGCTCCTCGCTGCCGCTGTTCTCCTCGTGCGATGGGATCAGCTGGCCGCCGGCCTCCGCCTTCCAGGCGTCGACCCTCGCGGCCCGGAACCCGAGCGCGTGCGGCGCAGTTTTGACCTCGTCGAGCGAGAGGATCGCGTAGCCGTCGCTCATTCGCTTGCTTCACGGAGCGCATCGAGCACCACGGGGTCGATCGCGTCTTCGCCGTCCACCCGCTCCTCGAGGTTCTCGACACCGGCCCAGTCGTCCAGCGAGTCGTAGCCGAGCCGGGCGAGGCGCTCGTCGACCTCCGTGCGGAGCTCCCCCTCGAGCGGCAGCCAGTCCTTTCGCGGACTCAGCCCGAACAGGCGCGAGTGGAGCCCGGCGATGCGGCGCAGCTCCTGGATCGGCCGCTCGTGGTCGTCGACGCGGAGGTCGACGAGGATGTCCGATAGGCCGGCGTAACCGCCTTCCTTCTCCACGACCAGTAACGAGGCCGACTGTTGCCCGCGCCGGTCGCCGCCCGCTGCCTGCGCCGCCGCGAGACAGTCGATGAGTCGCTGCGCGAGCGGGAGCTGTGCGTTCGCCTCGAAGGTCGTCGCGAGCGCGGTCACCGTCTCCTCCCCGACGAGGATGTTGCCCTGTGCCGCGTAGCCCGCGCCGTTGCGGTGCCCGGCCCAGTCGTTGCAGCGCCGGCCCGTCCAGCTTGCACTCCCGCCGTTCGCATCGATCACGCCGAGCTGCCGCTGATCGCGGCCCGCGTCCTCCGACGTGAGGCGTTCCACGACCTCGTTCGCGCTCAGGCCCTCCCGCAGGAGAGCGAGCCCATTGGGGCCGTAGCTCGGGTTCGCGTACGCCTGCGTCGCGATCGCTCCCACCTGCGGCTCGGCCCACGGGACGACCGAGCCCACGGCGAGGAACTTCGACTGCACGGCGACGCCCCATTGCTTCTCCTCGAGATCGCAGGCGACGATCGAGTACGTCGCGACGACCGGCTCAGCCATACGTCAACTTGGCCAGGTCGAGTTCGAGCAGGTCGCGCCGTTCCTCCGGCACGAGCACGGCGGCCACCTCGGGACGTGCAAGCGCCGCGCGGACCTCCTCGGGCGACGAGGCGCGCACGACGACGGGGCGGCCTGCCATGAACGCTTCGGAGAGCGGCTCCAGGTCATCTACGCCGTCGAGGATGAGCGCCTCCGCGGCCGGCACGGCGGGGTCACCCTCGACCGCGAGCTCCGGCACGCGCCGGCCGCTACCGCCCCACCAGCGCTGCCTCATAGGGTCAGCGACCCTCCCGGCTCCAGCTCGTCCACCTGCACGTTCGGCGCGAGCTCGCGCAACTGCGCCGGCGTCCCCTTGAGCGGCGGGAAGGTGCCGTAGTGGCAGGGGACGCAGCGCTTCGTGCCGAGGAATTCGAGGGCGAGCGCGGCCTCCTTGGGGTCCATGGTGTAGTGGCCGCCGATCGGGAGGATCGCGACGTCGGGCTCGTAGAGCCGGCGGATGATCTGCATGTCCCCGAAGACGCACGTGTCGCCGGCGAAGTAGAGCTTCGGGCCATTGTCGATTGCGGCGACGATGCCGACGGGCTCGCCCATGTACTCGAGGTCGTTGTTCGAGCTCGAGTGGTGAGCGTTCGTGAGCGTGAACTTGACGCCGGCGGCCTCGACCGTGCCGCCCTTGTTCGGGTCGAGGACGTTCTCGACGCCTTGCTTGCCCTGCAGCCAGTCGGCCAGCTCGACCGGCGCGATGACGGTGCAGCCGTGCTTCTTCGCCAGCTCGACGGTGTCGCCCACGTGGTCGCCGTGACCGTGTGTGAGCGCGATGACGTCGATCCGCTCGGGCTCGAGCTCGGGCTCCGGGCACTTCGGGTTCCCGTTCAGGAAGGGGTCGATGTAGACGCGCTTTCCGCTCGGAGTGTCGAAGCGGAAGCTCGAGTGACCGAGCCAGGTCAGGGTCGTTTCGGGCATGCGTGCGCTCCTTGGAGTGGGACGCCGCGAGACTACTCAGGAAGGACCGTCCGATGCGGTCGTGAACCTTTGGGGGTGGGTTCGCGGCTCCTGCCCCTGGTGCTCGCGACGGCCGCGCTAGCGGCCGGGACCGCGGGGCTCGGCGGGCTTGCGGCCTGGCTCGGTCTCCTCGTGGTGCCTGCGGCTGCGGCCGCGATGTTCGTCGCGATCAGCGACACGCTGGAGGGGCGGCCTGCGCTGCTGTGTGCCGTGACGAGCGGGGTGGCACTCGTGCTCGTCGTCGTGGCCTCGGCGGCGCGGCAGAACGCCCCGACCGGAAGCGCAGCATCCCCGCTTGCGACCTGGGGGTTGGTGCTGGCGCTGCTGGCCTACGCTGTTCCGCTCGTCGTCTGGGTACTCGAGCCGATGCGTGTACCGCGGAGGGCGCGTCCGCAGCGCCTGCGGCCCGCAGAGGTCGACGAGCTCCTCTCCCGCGCCGCCTAGGCGGCGCCCCGCGTCCGGCAGGGCGCCGCCGTCGGTGCCCGCTAGTGGTGTGCGAAGCGGAACGCCACTACCCGGCTGGAGGACACGCCGCCGGTAACGGGTTCGCCCTGCTTCCACGCGCGGGCGAACACGGCCAAGAGCCGCTGGTGGTCGCTGGCGGGGAATCCGCTGCGTCGGGCCTCCGTGAGCACCACGGTGCCGTCGGGGCCGGTCGTGCCCTGCCCGACCGCGAACTGGTTGTACGGGACTGCGGTCGCGAAGACGGACGCACCCTGCACCGGGCGGCCGCCGCACGCCTCGATCTTGAAGCGGAGGCGGATCGAGTCTGTCGAACGTCTCGGGCGCGGTGTGACGGACGCATCGACGATGAACAGTCGCGCCGGTGGGTTGACCTGGGAGATCCCGATCGTCCCACTACCGTTTGGGCATCCGAACGGCGGAACGACCCCCGTTGCCTTGGATGTCGCCGCCGTCGATCCGCTGGCGTTCCGCGCCGTCACCTTGATGCGGAGCGTGTGGCCGACGTCCGCAAGCGAAGGGGTGTAGATCTTTGCCGTCGCACCGGTAATTCCGGCGCAGGCGGCGCCGTTCGTGTCGCAGCGGAGCCAGGCGAAGCGGAACGACGTGGGACCGCCGCTCCAGGTTCCGCGGGTTGCGACCAGTGTGACTCCGACCACTGCCGTTCCCGGGACGGTCGGAAGCGTCTTGTTCACTGGCTTGGTCGCGCTGCTTGCGGCTACGCCGGTACTCGGTTGGCCGATGACCGCCCCGAGCACTACGCCGGCTGCCACCGCCAGCACGATTCCCACTCTTGTTCGCGTCAGGTTGCCTCGCAACATGGCCGGCTCCTCCGTGTTCGATGTGTGTGGAGTCGTACCTAGCCCAGGGCAGGGCCCAACCTGAACCGAATAAACCTTGCGCCTTCTTTGCAGGGCCCTTTCAGAGAGGTAACGCGCTCGCGGCGTCTCGCGCGAGGTCGATCAGCGGCTGGACGGCGAAGAGCGAGCCGACCGACACGACGAGCGCAGCACCGACCGCGAGGTGCAGGAGGGTTTCCCGCGCGGGCGCGCCGCCGCTCACCGCCACGCCGCTGCGCGGCGGGAGCTGGAGCTCCTCCGAGGGCCGCATGTACATCGCCCGCACGATCCCGAGGTAGTAGTAGAGGCTCACGAGCGTCGCGAGCACGCCGACGATCACCAGCCACACCCAGCCGTGCTGGTACGCGGCTGCGAAGACGTAGAACTTGCCGACGAAGCCGCCGCCGAGCGGCAGCCCGGCGAAGCCGAACACGAAGAACCACATGGCGACGCCGAGGAACGGCCGCTCCCAGCCGAAGCCGGCGAGGTTGTCGAGCGTCACGGGCACGCCCAGCTCCCGCTCGCGGGCGGCGACGATTGCGAACGAGCCGAAGGCCGCGGCCGAGTAGGGGATGAGGTAGTACATGAGCGCGCGGCCGCCGAGCGCGCTGCCGGTGCTGAGCCCGATGAGCAGGAAGCCGGCCTGCGCGATCGCCGAGTAGGCCAGGATCCGCTTCACGTTCCGCTGCACGAGCGCCGCGAAGTTGCCGATCGCCAGCGAGATCGTGGCGACGATCGCGAAGGCCCAGCCCCAGAGGTGCTGGTTGGCCGGGAACGCCGTCGTCATGACCCGGAACGCGAGGAGGAGCGCCGCGACCTTCGTCGCCGACGACATCCAGGCGGTCACAGTCGTCGGTGCGCCCTCGTAGACGTCGGGCGTCCACATGTGGAACGGCGCGGCGGACATCTTGAAGCCGAGCCCTGCGACGATCAGCGCGATCCCGACCACGACGAACGTGTCGCCCGTCAGCCCCTGCGACCCGATCGCCGAGGCGATTCCGTCGAAGGAGATCTTCCCCGTCGCGCCGTACACGAGCGCCGAGCCGAAGAGGAGCGTGGCGGCGCCGAACGAGCCGACGACGAGGTACTTCAGCCCCGCCTCGAGCGCGCCCTCCAGGTCGTAGTCGATCGCGCACATCACGTAGAGCGCGAT
>Ga0075424_100008217_pt1 | contig 10178 bp, 15 predicted proteins | sample SoiMethybrSBSTD3_FD_75301 | JGI IMG/M metagenome (GOLD analysis project Ga0075424, IMG submission 75301) | Bulk soil microbial communities from a Populus tree surrounding site in Tennessee, USA - Soil MetaG P. TD hybrid SBSTD3 | ecosystem: Environmental > Terrestrial > Soil > Tree plantation...
AGGGACCGCTTCGTTATTCAAGATGTACGACCCGCCAGTTAATTGATGGCGGCCAGCGGGCACCTAGTAGTGGTTACGGAAAACTGACGTGACCTTTACTGTCGAGTCTCGAACCATACGTCATGGCCAATCGCCAATTGAGGGTAACGAACTATTTGGTGCTTTCATTTTCTACTTGACATGCTAGCAAACGCTCCAGCAGCTTTATGAGTCTCTTACGGCACAAGCAGCATGCGGAAATAGAAAATGATATTTCTCGACATTCTGGGCAAGACAAATGACCACAGAGTAAACAGCGCGCTATCAAAACTGGCCATTGTGATCGGTTGGTCATTACTGATTCCTGGCATTCTCAGCTTCATTGCCGCTTAACATTCGATTCGGAGCTGATCCGATTTAACCCTGCCGACTGAACACTTATTTCTTAAGTCGCTCATCTTTTTCTCACTATCTTTGCGTCGTTAAGTGTGACGTTTCGCTGTCCAAAACGTTCACTGCACTGACGTTTTCTGTCAGGTAACTTCGCATCCCCGCAAAAACGCGACCTCGGTAAATTCGTGCTGTTTTGACGCGACTAATAGTTTCGGCGGCCACTCCCTACCACCACTCTTGGCAACCGTGCCAGATTGAGGTTGACGGATTCGACAACATCTATGGCGTATCACCGAACAATTCGATGATGTCTAAATAGATCGTAAATGTCTTGGTCATACGTGGTTCACCATTACTCTTCGCACGATGAAAAGGGTTCTCTGATCTTAGATAAGGCAAATTGAGCGTCCATTTTTGTTACCCGAGCGCGGCAGCAGATTTGCCATGTGGCCGTGTTTGGCATCGCGATACCCTCGGAAATCCATGGCACCGGCGTTGCGGGTTTGTCCCAGCGGGGGAAAAACTCCAACGGAGGAGAAAAAGTCATGCAAATGGAAAGAGGCACAAAATTGCTGAAGCGTGTTTGGAAAGCTGTTGTCTGGACCGAGTTGGCGGCTTTGGCAGGCGGGCTAATTTTCATCTTTTCACATTATTTTTCCTATGCCGTTTTCATGTCAAATATCCATCCACAGGCTACCGCCGCAACCATTGCCCGGCGGCGATAGTTGAAGGGTAACGTCACGGCTGGTCAGCGGCGCTGCGGTATAGGTTAGCGTAGTCTCTAGGACATGAGTCCGCCGTCATAGACAAACTCCTTCTGATAGTAAATAGCCACTTGTCCTTGTTGGCGAGTTCGACGATTTCCCTTCTTAAGGTAAAAAACGGGCGAGCGGCGGTGGGCATAATCGCGTTGACCTGTTCATTTTTTTTGCGCTTTGAAAGGCGCTATCCAAACCGTTGGCGTCGGTTTGAGTCTCGATCTCTTCCAATTTTACCTTCAGCGTCGGCGCCGCAGGTCTGAGCTCTTTCAATTGAAGATCGGCGAGTGACAGCGCTTCCCGACCCGTAAAGAAGTCCAACTCGGGCGAGCTTCGATACTGTGTCCTTGAGTATCTCCAGTCTCTTGATATTTAGACCTGGCGCCAAACTTTTCGTGACGGTCAACGAACGATTCACTTAATCACCCGATCCGCCCGATACAGCACGTTAGTCGGTATAGTCACGCCGATCTCTTTGGCTGTTTTCAGATTGATTACGAACTCGAATTTTGTGGGTTGTTCAATCGGTAGGTCAGCAGGGTTCGTACCCTTTAAAATTCTATCTACATAATAAGCTGCGCGCTGATAATTGCCGGCGTCGTCAGTTGAATACGACATCAGACCCCCTGCTTGAACGTAATCAATTCTCTCATGCATCGAAGGCAGGCGGTGTTTTATTGCCAAATTCGCAACTTGTTTTTCGTAACGGTTTAAAAGGAAATTGCGTATTGTAATAAGCGCTCCCATCTGAGCTTTGAGTCCCGTTTGAAAGGCAGCCTCCAGGTCAGGAGTGGGATCTCGCACGCCGACGGATTGAATCGCTATTTTCAGAGAAGAAGTTTCGAGCTCATACTCTTTGAAGCTAAGATCGGGCTTGGTGCATCCGTCCTATCCCAGAGAACTCCTCTAGCCTCCCACTGCCGCTCGGCAGGAGTCAGTTCGCCCACCTTAGGTGTCCCTTTGAATTGCGCTTCAACGTGCGGAACTAGTTCCAGCAAAAAAATGATTAGGAGGACGGCGCATTTCGATATCATCGAATCACTCGATCCGCTCTCGCCAGCACGTTAGGTGGAATCGTCAGGCCAATCTGCTTGGCGGTTTTGAGATTGATCACAAACTCAAATTTTGTCGGCTGCTCGACTGGCAGGTCAAAGGGTTTTGCGCCGTTCAGAATTTTATCCATTTGAGTCGCGGCACGCCGGAACATGTCGGGATAGTCTGGACCATATGACATGAGGCCGCCGGCCTCCACCCAGTCGCTGCTTTGGAAAACAGCCGGCAGCCGATTCTTCAACAAAAAATCTATAATCCGCTTTCTATAGGATATGAGTACCGGGTCCACCAATGCGAGAAACGCATCTGGCCGATCTTTGCTCATCACCGCGAACACCACATCGAGCTCATTCGGATTTTTTACTCCACGATCTTGCAAGGCTACGCTCAGTGGGCCGGCTACTTCTTCAGTGGCTTTTGCTTCGAGTGCCATTCCGTCATTATTTTTGTTCCAAACCATCGCTACCCTGGAAAGCTTAGGGAAGATTTCCTTAAGCAGCTCCAGTCGCTTGGGCCAAAGGTCCGAGGCGAGGGCGGAAATACCAGTGATGTTGCCACCCGGATGCGCCAAACTCGCGACAACGCCCGTTCCAATCGGATCGCTCGTACTGAAGAAAACGATCGGGATTGTCTTTGTAGCTTGCTTAAGAGCGAGTAGGGAGGGTGTCCCTGCGGTAAATATTGCGTCGACTTTTAACCGGACGAGCTCTGCGGCGAGTTCAGGAAGGCGCTCTTCTTGCCCCTGGGCGTAACGATACTCGGGGATGATGTTTTTTCCTTCGTTGTGGCTGAGTTCCCGGAGTTCCTCAACAAATGTATCGAAGTTGGCATTCGGCGGTATTCCAAGGTACAAAATCCCGACGTGCGCCGCTTGTTTCTGCGCGTGAGCAATATGGGCGGGAGCGAAAAAAAGTGTGGCTAAAATGAGAAATGGAGAGAGAGCTCTGTTCATAATTACCTCGCGTCACAGCTTGTACGCCCTACTTAATCACAGCCTTTTTTCTGGTTGACGAATCACCCTATCCGCTCGCGCCAGCAGCTTTTGCGGAATCGTGAGGCCGATCTGCTTCGCGGCCTGAAGATTGATCACCAGGTCGAACTTTGTTGGCTGTTCGACAGGAAGATCTCCGGGCTTAGCGCCTTTTAGGATTCTGTCCACATAGATGGCCGCACGAGCGTAAAACTCAAGAGGGTTCGCGGCGTAAGACATGAGCCCGCCGGCCTCCACGTACTCGGGGTCTGGATAGATTCCTGGCAGCCGGCTCTTCGCAGTGAACTCCACCATCTGATTGCGGTGACTTTGGAGAAGCGGGTCCGGCAGCGTCACTAAACCCTGACCATCTGCCCTGGTCGCGGATTCAAAAGCATTCTCTAGATCGTTTGCGTTTCGCACCTCGATCGAGTGAAGTTGCAACCCTAAAGCTTGAGCTGCTTCTTCGGTCTCTTTCCAGATAATTGAGTCGCCTGAATTGGTCGGGTTTCGGAGGACCGCAACCCGCGAGACCTTAGGGGAGGTTTGCCTCAGTAGTTCAAGCCTTTTCCCGCTCAGTTCAGGGGCAAGGCTGGTTAGGCCTGTAATGTTTCCACCCGGCCTTGCGAGGCTGGCGACGAGCCGTACGGCAACGGCATCAGCAACTCCTACAAAAACAATTGGAGTCTTAATGGTGGCTTGTTGGGCTGCGACTGCACCAGGAATTGCTCGCGTAACAATGATGTCAACGTTGAGACGGACCAGCTCGGTCGCAAGATCATTAAGTCGCTTGGACTTCCTATCCGCAAATCGGTAATCAATTGCGATATTCCTACCTTCCGTGTACCCGAGTTTACGCAGCCCCTGCCGAAAAGCTTCGATGCGCGCCTTCGAGACGGCACTGGAGGTTGGATCGAGAAATCCGATGCGCGGCACTTTTCCAGCTTGCTCCGCCGACACGGGCGTGCAAAGCGCAAAGAGCAAAGCACCCGAACAGCAAACGACAAAAAAGGAAGGGCCAAACGCACACCTCTTGCTGAGTGACCTCCGAGTTCTGATCGGGGTCATCTTATCACCCGATTCGCTCTCGCCAGGACATTAGGCGGAATGGTGAGGCCGATCTGCTTCGCTGCCTTGAGATTGATCACTAAATCGAACTTTATCGGCTGCTCCACCGGGAGATCCGCAGGTTTTGCCCCTTTGAAGATCTTGTCCACATAAGTTGCAGCGCGCCGGGACAAGTCCTTAACGTCCACGCCGTAAAACATAAGCCCGCCGTCTTCGACGTATTCTGGCCTAGGATAGATCGCCGGAAGCCGGTTCTTTGTCGCAAGCTCCACAATTCCTTTTCGCTGAGAAAAGGCAACGATGTTTAACACTAGAAGAACTGCGTCACAGCGCGCCTTGCTTGCATCTCGAAACGCAGTCTCAAAATCCTTGGGACTTACTACGTCTAGATAGTGAAGCTGTGCGCTCAACGCCGTTGCAGCAACCTTTGTCGCTTTTAGCGCTTGCGCGTTGCCTGTATTGGTCGAATCTCCCAGGACGGCCACTCGGGAGAGCTTGGGAACGACCTCTTTCAGAAGCTCCAGTTGTTTTCCACTTAAATCGGGGGAAACCGTCGATAGGCCGGTAACGTTTCCTCCCGGTCGGGCAAGACTGGCAACGAACCCGTTTCCAACAGGATCGTTATCAGATGCCATGACGATGGGAATCGTTCTAGTTGCTTCTTTGGCGGCACGGGTTACTTCGGCACCGGCAGAAAGGATGACATCCATTTTAAGGCGGATCAGCTCGGCTACAAGGTCAGGCAGCTTATCGAGGTTTCCCTCAGCATATCGATGCACAATAACAACCGTTTTCCCTTCCACGTACCCAAGCTCACGAAGCCCTTGCTGAAATGCTTCGAGGCGCGCCGAGACAACCGAAGCAGACGCTACACTTATGTACCCTATCCGGGGAACTTTCTTCGGCTGCTGCGCGTCGACAGAAAACCAAACCGCAAACAGCATCGTGCTCAGGATCAGGTCGACTGCTCTCCACTTCCGAAAGACTACTTTCATCGGATCACCCGATCCGCTCTTGCCAGCACGTTGGGCGGAATAATGAGGACGATTTGTTTGGCAGTTTTGAGGTTGACCACCAGTTCAAACTTTGTTGGTTGCTCAACAGGCAAGTCGCTCGGCTTTGCTCCTTTCAGGATTTTGTCAACAAGAGCAGCAAGCCGCCGTTGTCTTTCCACAGCGTCAAATCCATAGGACATGAGCCCACCCGCCTCAACATCAACTCGATCGTTGTACAGCGCCGGCAATCTATTTTTTGCGGCAAGCTCAATTATCCGCTGTTGGTGCGGGGTCAAAACTCCGGCTTGAATCTGCATGAGAGCTTCCGCACGTTGCTTTTTTGCCGTCTCAAAAGCACTACCGAATTCCCCCGGTCCGGTTACTTCAAGTAATTCAAGGTGCAAATGGGATGATCGAGCAGCTAATTGAGCTTCCTCAATGCTCGTGCGCATGGCTACGCCTCGGTATGCAAGAAGCGCCACGCGTGAGATTTTCGGGATAACCTCCTTGAGTAGCTCCAAACGTTTGCCGCTTAACTCTGGCGAGAGATTGGATAAGCCTGTGATATTCCCTCCGGGATGCGCCAGACTGGTAACAAACCCTAAAGTAATCGGATCGTTCACCTCGGACATCAAAATAGGAATTTCTGAGGTAGCCTTCTTGGCAGCTCTGATGGCACCGGCTCCTTCGGCGACGATCAGGTCGACTTTGAGGCTAACCAGCTCCAATGCCAAATCGGCATTTCGCTCGGGCTTTCCTCCCGATGCTCTAAACTCAAACGCGATATTTCTCCCTTCGACATAGCCGAGGTCACGTAACCCTCGCCGAAACGCGTCGGGAGCGGCAGAGCCGGTGCTTGCCAGGTAACCGATCCGCGCCATTTGTTTCGTCGGCTGCTGCGATTCGGCTCGAAGGGACACGGCGAGAAGAATAGCCGGGATGAGCCAAAAGAGCTTTGGATTCATGGCTGTGTCTTCTGACGGCAATGGATATGCCACAGTCCAAACGTAATGAAAACCGATATTTTTACGGTAATGAGGCGGGGAGAGAGTGGTAATTCGACTCGGGGGAGTATCAGATTTGATTCTTTCTGCGGCGGGATGACGCCTTAAACAGACCAGGTGACTGAGGCTGTAGGGTACCAACTCAGCCGCAAGATCCGGTAGACGTTCTGGGTTTCCCTCCGAATGGCGATATTCGACGCAATATTCTGGCCTTCGATATAGCCAAACTCTCGTAGTCCTCGCTTAAAGGCTGCCAAGCGGTCTGAAACATTTTTAGCGGCGGCAGGATCGAGAACTCCAATCCGATTCCTTCTGCCCTGTTGGGCAGCGGCGGATGACCAGGTCATAACGAGCGAAGCGCAAAGCGCAAGCCAGAGCGCGGCTTGGCGGATAGATTTGCGAGTATCGAACACTATCATTTGATAACCCTGTCCGCTCCGACCAATACCGTTCGTCGCAGATCACTGAGATTTTGAGCTTGTGATCGTTTCATGAGAAGAGCTTCCAGATGCCTTGTAAATTTGTCATCGAAGCTTGATATGGGTTCTCCAAAAGCAGCAGCAAAATTCCGCTTATGATCATTGAGTTTTTTAAAAAGCGCAAAATACCTTATGACAACAGCAAGGCCCTTTTGCTCAATCAGATAATCAACGGCTATGAATGCTTGGCTATATGTTGCTGGGCGCCCCAACGTGCGGGACCAAGTAATCCAATCGGAGTTCAGCACGAGCTGCTGTAAGCTGGGGAAGGTTTGATAGGACTTCGCGGTTGCGATCAAATCGAGCGCCGTTTCTCGACTCTTGGCAATGGCTTCCACCGCTAAAATATCGGCGACCTTATAGCCAACCCATTCGGCGAAACCTTCGGCAAGCCACTGGTCCAAAAGAACAAGCCGGCCATCCACCATTTCTTTTTGGACAACATGCGTTAACTCGTGGGCTAATGTGCGTAGTTGTTGTGAGGCTGGAGTTTTAGCAAATGTCCATTCATTCACGAGCACTTGTCTGTACATCGCCAGTGCGGCAGAACTCACTGCAGATCGTTTGGCTGCCAACAAAACTGCTTCTCGATTGAGCTGGTTACCTCTCGGACCAAGTTGTTCTCGCACCCGCACTAAATCTTCTTCGGTCGCGCGCATTACACCTGCTTCATACGAAGCTTGGGATGGATAAAAGGTCACAACGCCGTGAATGAAAGGCAGCTTCAAGTCTGTGGCCATCACGGAAGTAATCGCCGCGAGCGTCTTTTCATAGTCACCGGGCTGATAGTCTATGTTCCGGATAGCTCCAGTAGCCGAGGGAATTGTGAGTACGCGCGGGCCGGCAGCGCAACCCTGTATAATCAATAAGGTTGTGCCAAGATACCGTACGAGATGGCGAATGTCTCGGCAAAGGTGCAGGACTAACGCTTGCGCTGTGTTGCTCTGTTTCAAATTGGCGTTGTGCAAGGCTGCCGTCAAAGAGTGCGATAATTCAGTATAACTCATGTTTTCGGCTCTTGAATTTTGAAGGGCGGCAGATCGAATTCATATTAGTTGGCAATTAACTCGACACGGCAATGGATATGCCACAAACGGAACCCAATGAAAACGAGATTTTTGCAGGCAAGCAAAGCGGCCAGAGTCTCAATCCGACTCAGGGAAGTATCAGATTTGATTCACTCCGCGGCAACGGGTCAGAGTTCAACGGCGATGAGTGAAGGTTCGCGGATCTCTAATTTCTTTCGTTGACGGCCATCCGGCACCTGAAGTAAATGTCAGCTCAGCCGCTGGGGAAGCCTGCTACGAAAGCATACCCGATGGCTCCAATTTCTCCGGCGGCTAATATCTCCGCTCTCCGGTTTTTATGGCAACCAAAAAAGGCGCTAACAACAAAAAAACAAAACTGAGCCGTCGTAAGGTAAAACGCCTGTGCCTGAACAAGCCCAGACGATTGCGGAGCTACGCCAGGAGCTAGAAGCGCGTAATCGCGATCTCGCCGAATCTCTGCAGCGGGAGAACGCAACAGCGAAAGAGTTGCAGGATTGTAAGCATCAACTCACCGAAGCCTTAGAGCAACAAACGGCCACCAACGAAATCCTGAAGGTGATCGCGAGCTCGGGAGCCAATGTACAACCTATGCTCGACGTGGTGGCAGAAAGTGCGGCGCGGTTATGTAATTCGCAAGATGGCTCAGATCTATCGCATTGACGGTGAGGTGATGCGCAAGGTGGCGAGTTATGGATCTGTGCCGGACGCGATTCCGATTGGAAATAGCCGACCCATAACTCGCGGTTCTAACACAGGACGCGCGATCGTCGACCGGCAAGCGATCCATATTCACGACATGCTGGCAGAGCGTGAGGAAGAATTCCCGGAAGTTTGGCATGCTGCCCAGCAGGAGCGGATCAGGACAGTACTGGCAGTCCCGCTTCTCCGCGAAGGATCTCCGGTCGGAGGCATCACGATTCGGCGCGCGCAAGTTCGTCCATTTACCGAAAAGCAGATCGCGCTTCTCAAGACCTTTGCTGATCAGGCGGTGATCGCGATTGAAAATGTCCGATTATTTTAAGAACTGGAAACACGAACGCGCGACTTGGCTCGATCCATTGAGGAATTAAAGGCACTGGGAGAAGTGGGTCAAGCGGTAAGTTCCAGCCTTAATCTCCAGACAGTGCTCAGCACGATTGTCGGTCGCGCCGTCCAGCTCTCCGGAACTGATTGCGGGGTCATTTACGAGTACGACGAATCCAAGGCCGAGTTTCACCTATGGGCTAGCCATCGTATGGAAGAGGAACTGGTCGAGGCTATCCGCGCAGCGCCGTTACACATTCGGGAGGGCTATACGGGGCAGGCGGCGCTTGCCAAAGCTCCAGTTCAAGTAAACGATTCTGACCGACGAAAAGGAGTTTCGTCTGATGAGAATCCGCCCGATTTCGGAACGACTCGGCTATCGTTCGTTATTGACGGTTCCAATCCTGCTTGAGAATCGGCTCATGGGTGCTTTGACGGTATGGCGAAAACGACAGGGAAGTTTCACTCCTGAGCTGGTTAATCTTCTTCAAACCTTTGCAACCCAATCAGCTCTAGCTATTCAAAACGCACGGCTCTTTAGGGAAATCGAGGATAAGAGCCGACAGATCGAAGCAGCCAACCGACACAAGTCGGAATTCCTCGCCAACATGTCCCATGAGCTGCGCACGCCACTCAATGTGATCATCGGTTTCTCTGAGGTTTTGCAGGAGAAACTGTTCGGCGAGCTGAACGAAAAACAGGCCGAGTACACATCGGACATTCTTGCATCGGGGCAGCATCTGCTGTCTCTCATAACGAGATTCTCGACCTCTCGAAAGTCGAAGCGGGCCGGATGGAGTTGGAAGTAGCGCCGTTCGATCTTCCTTTGGCAATCGATAACGCACGGACATTTGTTCGCGAGCGCGCCGTGAAGCACGGCATTACCCTGGACATCGACGTAGATGAACGTCTTGGGGAATACGTCGGCGATGAACGAAAAATCAAACAGATTCTTCTCAATCTCTTGTCCAACGCCGTGAAATTCACGCCCGAGGAGGGCGAATCAGCATAATCGCCAACAAGATAGAAAATGGTGCGGAAATCTCCGTGATTGATACCGGCGTCGGTATCCCAGCGGCTGAACAAGCGACAATTTTCGAGGAGTTCCGGCAGGTGAGCGGCGTTTATGCTCACAAGAAGGAAGGAACTGGACTGGGACTTACATTGGCGAAAAAGTTCGTCGAGCTGCACGGCGGGAAGATCTGGGTCGAGAGTGAAGTCGGCAAAGGCTCGAGATTTAGTTTCACGCTCCCAAGGAGACCCATTGCCCAGTAACGGCGTCGAATTGTTGTTCAGCGTCAGGGCAACTAACTGCCGCGGAGGAGGTCACATTTGGCTCAATCCGATCTGCACACTGATCCCGAGAACTATGAAGCTGGCATGGGAGGATGGAGCAAAGCGCTTGCT
>Ga0075424_100008219_pt1 | contig 10178 bp, 6 predicted proteins | sample SoiMethybrSBSTD3_FD_75301 | JGI IMG/M metagenome (GOLD analysis project Ga0075424, IMG submission 75301) | Bulk soil microbial communities from a Populus tree surrounding site in Tennessee, USA - Soil MetaG P. TD hybrid SBSTD3 | ecosystem: Environmental > Terrestrial > Soil > Tree plantation...
GTCGCGTCCGCCTCGAATCGGCGCATCTCCGTCCAGGGGCGCGATCGGACCATCCCTAACGATCGCACCTCGAACCCCTCGGCGGAGAGACGATAGGACGTCGGCAGCAAGAAGGACGACACCGAGACCAGCACGAACATCGGCGCGGCCACCGAGAGAACCCGGTCGTTGGTCCCCTGGCGGACGAGGATCCCCAGAACGATCGCCGCGGCGACCAGCACCCCCGCCGCGATCGGGCGATGTCGCGCCGGCCAGACGCTCCACGCGAGCTCGCCGGCTCCCGCGAGCCGCTCGGGGTCACGCGCCCCCACCGGTCGCCTCGAGGTCCTGCCACGAGAGCTTGAGCTCCCGGGCCGCGCGCCCCTCGTCCAAACGACGCACGGGCGTTTGCGTCGGCGCCCGCTTCAGGCGATCCGGATCCTCGACCGACTCGCGATCGATGGTCAAGAGCGCCTCGGCGAACGCGTCCAGGGAGGCCTTCGTCTCCGTCTCGGTCGGCTCGATCATGAGCGCCTCCTCGACGATCAGCGGAAAGTACGTCGTGGGGGCGTGCACGCCGAAATCGAGGAGGCGCTTCGCGATGTCGAGGGTCTTCACGCCGCGCGCCTTCTGCCGGCTCGCCGAGAGGACGAACTCGTGCATGCAGAGCCCCTCGTGCGACGGCGCATAGGCCTCCCGGAGCCGCGCCTTCAGATAGTTCGCGTTCAGGATCGCCTCCCGGCTCACCTCGGAGATCCCGGTCCCGCCGAGCGAGCGCATGTACGCCAGGGCCCGCACCAGGATCCCGAAATTCCCATAGTGGGAGTGGACCCGGCCAATGGAGCGCGGGCGGTCGTGGTCCCAACGATAGCCTTCCCCGTTCCGCGCCAGCACGGGCGCCGGGAGGTAGGGCTCGAGATCCGCGCGGACGCAGAGGACGCCGCCGCCCGGGCCGCCTCCCCCGTGCGGCGTGCTGAAGGTCTTGTGCAGGTTGATGTGGGCGAAGTCGAATCCCATCGAGCCGGGGTTCGCGAGCCCGACCATCGCGTTCAGGTTCGCGCCGTCCAGGTAGAGGAGCGCCCCCGCGTCGTGGATCAAGCGCGCGATCTCACCCACGTTTCGCTCGAAGATTCCGAGCGTGTTCGGGTTCGTGAGCATCATGGCGGCGGTCTTCTTCGAGATCGCGGCGCGGAGCGCCTCCATGTCGACGCACCCGTCCCTGCCCGAGGGAACCGTCACGACGCGATACCCGACCTGGTGCACCGTGGACGGGTTGGTCCCGTGGGCCGAGTCGGGCACGATCACTTCCTCGCGCGCGTCTCCGCGCTCCGTGTGATAGGCGCGCGTCATGAGGATCGCGGTCAGCTCGCACTGCGCGCCCGCGACCGGCTGGGTGGTGATCCCCGGCATCCCCATGATCGCCCGAAGCCAGTCGTGGAGCTCCCACAGAAGCGCCAGCGCTCCCTGCGCCGTCTCCACGGGCTGGAGCGGGTGGATGCCCGCAAACCCTGGAATGCGAGCCATTTCGTCGTTTAGCTTCGGGTTGTACTTCATGGTGCAGGAGCCGAGCGGGTAGATCGCCTTGTCGATGTGGTGGTTCTTGGTCGAGAGGTTCACGAAATGGCGGACGGCGGCCGGCTCCGACACTTCCGGCAGCGCGGGCGCGCCCTTCCGGAGTCGCACACCCGGAAGAAGGCGGCCGGCGCCCTGCTCCGGCACGTCGAGGGGAGCGAGTCGCGGGCCCCGGTGGCCCCGAACCGAGATCTCGCGCAGCGTCAGCTCGGACACGCGGACGCCTCCGCCTTGGCCGGATGCCGGGATCGAGCCCAGCGCGCCAGGGCCTCCACGTAGCGATCCATCTCTTCCTTGCTCCGCTTCTCGGTGACCGCTACCAGGAGATCGTTCGGGCGCTTCGGGTCGAACCGGACGAGCGGCACGCCGGCCAGGAGGCGCCGGTCGAGCGCCTCGCGGACGAACTCCTCCGCGGGACCCGGCAACCGAAGCGTGAACTCGCGGACGAAGGGCGCCTCCCCGTTCGCGAGCGACACGCCCGGCACCGCCGCCGCCCTTTCCGCGAGATAGTGCGTCCGCTCGAGACACTGAAGCGCGACGTCGCGCATGCCCTCCGCGCCGAGCAGTGCCAGGTGGATCGTATTCGCGAGGGCCATGAGGCCCTGATTCGTGCAGATGTTGGACGTCGCGCGCTCCCGGCGGATGTGCTGCTCCCGGGTCTGGAGGGTGAGGACGTAGCCGCGCTTGCCGTCCAGGTCGACCGTGGCTCCCGCGAGACGGCCCGGCAGACGGCGGACGTCGCGCTTCCGGATGGCGAAGAAGCCGACCAGCGGGCCGCCGTAGGACATCGACACGCCGAGCGGCTGGCCCTCGCCGACGACGACGTCGGCGCCGTCCTCGCCCGGCGGAGCGATGACCGAGACGGCGATCGGATCGGCGACGGCGACCGAGTAGGCGCCGGCGGCCTGCGCCGCCTCGCTGATCGCGCGGCCGTTCTCGACGATCCCCTCGAAGTTCGGCTGCGCCCAGAGAATGGCCGCGGCGTCGGCGCCAAGGCGCCGCTCGAAGGCGGCGGGCACGGAACGTCCCCCCTCCAGCGGCACCTCGTCGATCGTGAAATTCCCCGCCGACGCGTACGTCGCGAGCACCTGACGGTGGTGGGGATGGAGTCCGCCGGAGACGAGGATCCGCCGGCGTCCCGTGGCCAAGGCGGCGAGCTGCGCGCCCTCGGCCGCGGCGGTCGCCGCGTCGTACATGGAAGCGTTGGCCACCTCCATGCCGGTCAGTTCGCGGATCATCGATTGGTATTCGAAGATGACTTGAAGGGTGCCCTGGGCCACTTCGGGCTGATAGGGCGTGTACGAGGTGGCGAATTCCGAACGGCCGGTCAGCGCGCGAAGCGCGGCGGGGACGAAGTGATCGTAGATCCCGGCGCCGAGAAAACAGGCGAACCGCCCCGAATCGGCGTTCTGAGCACCCCACTCCTCGAATCGCCTGGCGATCTCGTACTCCGCGAGCGGGCCCGGCAACGGGAGCGGACCGGCGACGCGAAACGCGGCGGGGATGGAAGCCCACAAATCCTCGAGGCGGGCGACGCCGATCCGCTCGAGCATGGCGCGCCGCTCGACGTCGCTTCGACCGACAAAACTCACGCGTGCGCCCCCAGGAGCTTCTTGTAGTCCTCGGCGGCCAGCAGCGCCTCGATCTCAGCGGGATTCTCGGGGCGGATGCGGACCATCCACCCCTTCTCGTAGGGCGACTGATTCACGAAGGCCGGATTGTCTTTGAGGGTCTCGTTCACCGCCGTGATCTCTCCCGTGACCGGCGCGAAGAGATCGCTCACCGTCTTCACGGCGTCGATCGTGCCGAACGTCTTCATCTGCGAGAGGCGGGTGCCGGGTGCGGGGAGCTCGACGAAGATCACGTCTCCCAATTCCCCCTGGGCGTAGTCGGTGATTCCGACCTCCACCTCGCCGCCCTTCACGCGGACCCACTCGTGCTCCTTCGTGTAGCGCAACTCCTGTGGCACGTTCATGCCGATCTCCTGGGTTTGGGCGAGCGCACCGAACCGTTCTTGTACATCGGGCGGCTCGTCACGACCGCGGGCGTGATCTGGCCCCGAGCCGCGACGTCGACGCGCGCGCCGACGATCCCCGCCTCGCCTTCGAGGTAGGCCATCGCGACGGGCCGGCCGACGGTGATGCCCATCGAGCCGCTGGTCACCCGACCCGCGGGCCGCCCGCCGGACTCCACGGCGTGGCCGGGTCGCGCGATCCGCTCTCCGTCGAGGATCAGGCCGAGCAGCTTTCGCCCGAGGCCCGCCTCCTTGGCCGCCTGGATCGCCTGCTTGCCGATGAAGTCCTGTTTCTCGAGGCGCACCGTCCACGCGAGGCCCGCCTCGAGCGGATTCGTGGTCTCGTCGATGTCGTTCCCGTAGAGGCAGTAGCCCATCTCGAGGCGCAGCGTGTCGCGCGCGCCGAGACCGATGGCCCGGATTCCCTCCGGCGCTCCCGCCTCGAAGACGCGATCCCAGAGCGCGAGGGCGCGCGGCGCCCGAACGTAGATTTCGAATCCGTCCTCGCCGGTGTAGCCGGTGCGCGAGACGACGGTCCAACCGTCTCCGGCTCCCTCCTGGAACGACTCGTAGAACGCGAGCGACGTCGCGCGCTCGCCGTAGAGCTTGGCGACGACGACCTCGGCGCGCGGTCCCTGAACGGCGAGCTGCGCCGTTTCGGCGTTCTCGTCCACGACGGTCACGTCCGCGGGAGCGTTCTCGCGGATCCAGGCCAGGTCCTTCGCGAAGTTCGCGGCGTTGACGACCAGCAGACGATCCGATCCGAACGCGTAGACGAGGAGGTCGTCGATGATGCCGCCTTCCGGGAGGCACATCGGGCTGTAGACCACCTTGCCCTCCGCGATCGCGGCGGCCTCGTTCGTGACGAGACGGTTCGCGTACGCGACGGCGCCGGGTCCGGTGAGCCGTATCTCCCCCATGTGCGACACGTCGAAGACGCCGACGCCGGAGCGGACGGTCCGGTGCTCGGTCAAAATGCCTTCGTACTGGATCGGCATCTCGTGCCCGGCGAACGGGACGAGCTTGGCCCCCAGGGCGACGTGGCGAGGGTGGAACGGAGTGCGCTTCAGCGCGGTGGCGGTGTCGAGCATCCTCGTTTGGCTTCGGTAGTTAGGGGTCGACCAGAGCCGGGCTACTCTAGCACAACGGCGCCCGAGTTCAAACCGCCGCTTCGACCGGACGGGGCGTCGCGCGGCGGAGCGCGCGAATCTCGGCGAAGTGCGCGCGAAGCGCGGCGCCCGTGTACGAGCCCTTCGCCGCGGCCACGCTCTCGGGCGTCCCCTCCGCGACGATCCTGCCTCCCCGGTCTCCTCCCTCGGGGCCCAGGTCCAGGATCCAGTCGGCGCGCGCCATCACGTCGGTGTTGTGTTCGATGACGACCACCGTGTTGCCGCGATCGATCAACCGATCGAGCACGTCCAGGAGCACGCGGACGTCCTCGAAATGAAGGCCGGTGGTCGGCTCGTCCAGGAGGTAGAGGGTGCGGCCGGTCTCGACCCGCGAGAGCTCCGTGGCCAGCTTGACGCGCTGCGCCTCTCCCCCCGACAGCGTCGTCGCCGCCTGGCCCAGGTGGATGTACCCGAGGCCCACCCCGGAGAGGGTCTCCAGCTTGCGCCGGACGGTCGGAATCGGGCCGAGGAGCTCGAGCGCGTCGTCCACGGTCATCTCGAGCACGTCCGCGATCGACTTGCCCTTGTACGTCACCTCGAGGGTCTCGCGGTTGTACCGCTTGCCCCGGCAGATCTCGCATGTCACGTAGACGTCCGGAAGGAAGTGCATCTCGATCGTGACGACGCCGTCGCCGCCGCACGCCTCGCAACGGCCGCCCTTCACGTTGAACGAGAACCGCCCGGGCGCGTAGCCCCGGACCTTCGCCTCCGGGGTCGAGGCGAAGAGGTCGCGGATGAAGGTGAAGACGCCGGTGTAGGTGGCGGGGTTCGACCGCGGCGTCCGGCCGATCGGCGACTGGTCGATGGCCACCACCTTGTCGACCTGGCCGAGGCCGCCGATCCGTTCGTGCTCGCCCGGAGCGTCCTTCGCCAGATGGAGCCGCTTCGCGAGCGCCCGATAGAGGATGTCGTTCACGAGGGTGCTCTTCCCCGATCCGGAGACGCCCGTGACGCAGATGAACCGGCCGAGCGGGAAGCGCGCGCGGACGTTCTTCAGATTGTTCTGCTTCGCGCCCACGACCTCGAGCCACTCGCCGCTCCCTTCGCGGCGACGCTCCGGCACCGCGATCTCGCGCGCTCCCGAGAGGTACTGCCCGGTCAACGAGCCGGCCGTGGCCCGGATCTCCTCGACGGTGCCCTGAGCGACGAGATAGCCCCCCTTCCGCCCGGCGCCGGGACCCAGGTCGACGACGTGGTCGGCCGCCTCCATGGTTTCCCGGTCGTGCTCCACGACGAGCACCGAATTCCCGAGGTCGCGAAGGGAGAGGAGCGTGTCGAGGAGCTTCCGGTTGTCCCGCGGATGCAGCCCGATGCTCGGTTCGTCCAGGATGTAGAGCACGCCGGTGAGTCGCGATCCGATCTGGGTCGCGAGCCGGATCCGCTGCGCCTCGCCGCCCGAAAGCGTCGAGGCGGTGCGATCGAGCGTCAGGTAGCCGACGCCGACGTCGTTCAGGAACGTGAGCCGCTGGCGGAGCTCCTTGACGATCGGGGCCGCGATGCCGGAGTCGCGGGGCGAAAGCGACACCGCACCGAGCGTCTCCAGGGCGCGCTCCACCGGCTGCGCCACCCAGGCGCCGATCGATCCGCCTCCGACCCGCACCGCGAGCGATTCGGGGCGGAGCCGCGCTCCTCCGCACGAGGCGCACGGCTTCCGGACCATCATCCCTTCGATCTGTTCCCGCACGGCGTCGGACTTGGTGTCCTTGTAGCGCCGCTTCATTTCATTAACGACTCCACGGAACCGCCCCTTGTGCGTCCAGATCTTCCCGCTCTTCATCTTGAACTTGTAGTCGATCTTCTCGTCGCCCAGTCCGTAGAGGAGCGTCTTCCGGATCGCGGGCGAGAACTTGCCGAACGGCGTATCGAGCGAGATCTTCATCCGCTTCGCGACGGCCTGAAGGATTCCCTTCGTCCAGGTCCCCTCGGCGTCGCCCCACGTCACGACCGCTCCATCGCGGAGGGACTTCGTGCGGTCCGGCACGACGAGATCCGGGTCGATCTCCATCGTGGTGCCCAGTCCGTCGCACGCCTTGCAGGCGCCGTACGGGCTGTTGAACGAGAAGGAGCGGGGCTGGAGCGGCTCGTAGGAGATGCCGCACACGGAACAGACGGCGCTCGCGGAGAGCGTCTCCTCGGAGCCTCCCTCCGCGAGCACGACGGCCAGGCCCTCGCCGAGGCGGGTCGCGGTCTCGAGCGACTCGTGGATCCGGCTCCGGCGCTCGGGATCGGCGGCGAGCCGGTCGATCACGATTTCGATCGTGTGCTTCCGCTTCTTGTCGAGGGCGACCTCGGACTCGAGTTCCACCCAAGCGCCGTCCACGCGCGCCCGGACGAAGCCCAGGCGCTGCCACTGCGCGAACTCCTTTCGATACTCCCCTTTCCTCCCCCGCACGACCGGGGCCAGGATCTGGATCTTCGACCCCTTCCGCGACTCGAGGAGGTGGTCGACCATCTCCTGCACCGTCTGGCGCCGGATCGGCCGGTCGCACTTCACGCAGTGCTGCACGCCGACGCGCGCGTAGAGGAGCCGCAGGTAGTCGTAGATTTCGGTGACGGTGGCGACCGTGGAGCGCGGGTTCGATCCGGCGCTCCGCTGCTCGATCGAGATGGCGGGCGACAGGCCCTCGATCTGGTCCACGTCCGGCTTCTCCATCTGTCCCAGGAACTGCCGTGCGTAGGCGGAGAGGGACTCCACGTACCGTCGCTGTCCCTCCGCGTAGAGCGTGTCGAAGGCGAGCGACGACTTGCCCGATCCGGAGACGCCGGTCAGGACCACCAGCCGGTTTCGGGGGATGTCGAGGTCGAGGTTCTTGAGGTTGTGCTCGCGCGCTCCGCGCACGCGGATCTGATCCAAGTCGGGCTCCGTTTCGATTCCGGGAAGCGTGTGGCGGAAGGAACGAGTTTACATCAGGGCGGCGCGCGGCCGCTACTCGTACCGGAGCGCCTCCACCGGATCCAGTCGGGCGGCCTTGGCGGCGGGGTACATTCCGAAGAAGAGACCGATCGAGGTCGACGAGAAGAAGGCGAGGGCGATGCCCCAGGGAGGGATCGCGAACGACAGGGGCGTGGCGACGTCGATCAGCCATCCGACCAGGAGCCCGACCAGGACGCCGATGATCCCGCCGGCCCCGGTGAGCGTCATCGCCTCGACGAGGAACTGCCATAGGACGTCGCGCTGCCGGGCGCCCAGCGCCTTCCGAAGGCCGATCTCGCGCGTCCGCTCGGTGACCGAGACGAGCATGATGTTCATGACGCCGATCCCGCCGACCATGAGTCCGATGGACGAGATCACGACCATCACCAGATAGAACGCGCCGGTGATCTGATTGTAGAGATCGACGATCGATTGATCCGTGAACACCGCGAAGTTGTCGCCCTGGCTGTACCGGAGCTTCCGCTGGCGGCGCATGACGTCGCCGATCTGGTCCCGCGCGAGATCGATCTGTTCCGTGGAGACGGGTTTCGCGTTCAGCACCATGCGGAGCCGGGGGCCGAAATTCTTTTCGAGCGTGGTGTGCGGTACCAGCACGGCGTCGTCCAGACTCTGCCCGATGAATTTCCCCCGCTTGTCGAGCTCGCCGATCACCGTGAAGGGGCGTCCTCCGATCGAGATGCTCTTCCCCGGAGCGTTGCCGTGGGGAAAGAGCGTTTCGACCTGATCCAGGCCCAGCACCACGACCGGCGCCCGATGCTCGAGCTCGCTGTCGGTGAAGAAGCGGCCGACGGAGACCGCGTAGTTGTTCGTCACCAGGAAATCCGGGCTCGTCCCGATCACGAAGGCCGGCCGAGTCTCCGTCTCGCGGTACCGAAGCGGCGCCTCGGTGAAGTTGAGCGGCGCCACCGCCAGCACCGCGTCGCATTGTTCCCGGATCGCCTCGGCGTCGTCGACGGTGAACCAGGGCCGGCGCCGCAGGCTGTCGGGCAGCCCGCCGAACCACGCGCCGGGTGCGAAGGGCCGGATGTAGAGCACGTCGGTCCCGATCTGGGCCAGCTGCGACTTCATGCTCCGGTTCAATCCCTCGATGATCGAGACCATCGCCATGATCGTCGTGATGCCGATGATGACGCCGAGCACGGTCAGGAAGGAACGGAGCTTGTTCGTCCGGATGGCGCCGAGCGCGATCGTCACGCCTTCGCCGATTTCGATCGCCATCCCTACTCCTGCCGCAGCGCCACGATCGGGTCGAGGCTGGCGGCGCGCGTCGCGGGATACACCCCGAAGAAGAGCCCCACCGAGGACGCCACTCCCAGGCTGATCGCCACGGACCAGGGCTGGATCGTGGCCGGAAGAGGCGTCATCGCCCGGATCGCCAGGGCGACGGCGATCCCGAACGCGATGCCGAGGACTCCCCCGAAGAGGGAGAGGACGACCGCCTCGCTCAGGAACTGACCCACGAGATCGGCGCGGCGTGCTCCGAGGGCCTTGCGGATGCCGATCTCACGCGTCCGCTCGGTCACGGCGACCAGCATGATGTTCATGATCACGATGCCGCCGACGAGGAGCGAGATCGCCACCAGGGCGATCGTCCCGGCGAAGATCCCGCCGGTCAGGCTCCGGTAGAGCGCCTGAAATGTCTCGGCGGTCGAGATCGCGAAGTCGTCCGGGGCGCCCAGGGTCACGTGGCGCTGGGCGCGGAGGACGATCCGCGCCTCGTCCATGACGCGATCGATGTCCGCGCCTGGCGTCCCCTTCACCAGAATCGTCAGGGAGCGCCGGGAGCCGTACATCTTCTGGAATTGGCCGAGGGGCGTCACCACGACGTTGTCCTGGCTCTGCCCCAAGACGTTGCCGCGCGAGCGCAGCGTCCCGACGACCCTCAGATCGTGCCCGCTGACCTTGAGGGATTGGCCGATCGGATCGAGCCTCGGGAAGAGCGCCTCCGCGACCTCGGATCCGATCACGCAGACGGGCCTTCGATGCTCGTCGTCGGCGACCTCGAGGTGGCGTCCCTGGTCCAGCTCGAACTTGCTCGTCTCCTCGTAGTTGGCGGTCGTCCCGAGCACCCGCACGTTCGCGAGCTCGACGCGCCCCGCGCGAACCCGGTGCGTCGCCTCGGCCTGGGCGACGACGAAGGACGCGAGCCGCATCCGGTCGGCCAGGGCGTCCGCCTCCAGGGTGGTCAGATCGTGACGCTTCTGGGCGTCCTCGTACTCTTTGTCGTCGGTGATCAGACCGAACTTGTCGATCGTGATGACCTGGAGCCCCTGCTCCAAGATCTTCTCGCTGACGTACGTATTCATGCCGTCGATGATTGCCACGACGGCGATCACCGACATGACGGCGACGACGTTGCCGAGGACGGTCAGGACCGAGCGGAGTTTGTTGGCGCGGATCGCGTCGAGGGCGATCTTCACGTTCTCCCCGATCGCGAGCCAGAGCTCGCGCCGGGACACGGCCCGCCGGTTCATGCGCCCGCGGGCGCGGTGGGCGCGGGCGGCGCGGC
>Ga0075424_100008220_pt1 | contig 10178 bp, 4 predicted proteins | sample SoiMethybrSBSTD3_FD_75301 | JGI IMG/M metagenome (GOLD analysis project Ga0075424, IMG submission 75301) | Bulk soil microbial communities from a Populus tree surrounding site in Tennessee, USA - Soil MetaG P. TD hybrid SBSTD3 | ecosystem: Environmental > Terrestrial > Soil > Tree plantation...
TCGGGATCGAGGGTGCCGAAGCCCTCGTCGATGAACAGGCTGTCGAGATTCACCGCGCCGACGGCCCGCTGAACCTGGTCGCTGAGCTCCAGGGCGAGAGCCAGCGAGGTCAGGAAGGTTTCTCCTCCGCTGAGCGTGTCGCTGATCCTCGTTTCGTCAGCGTTGTCGTGATCGACGACCCTGATCTCGTCGTCGTCGAACCGCAGAGAGTAACGGTCCCCAGTCAGTCTCATCAGCCGAACCGAGGCGCCCTTCACGAGCTCGGTGAACACCTCTTGAAGGACGTACGCCTGGAACTTGTCGCTTCGCAGGTCGCCGGCCAGGAGGTCGTAGACGCGCAGAGCCGCCTCCTCGACGTCCAGCTTCTCGCGGAGCTCTTTGGAGCGCGCGAGCCGTTGCTTCATGCGCCCGATCTGCTCTTCGAGCCTCTTTTCCTGACCGAGCGCGGTCTCCACTTCGGCGGTGATGTCCGCCGCGAGCTTCTCGACGGCCGCCAACTGTTCGTCGGACACTCGTTCATCCCCCAGCTCGGTTCTGAGTGTGGCGACACGCTCTTCGGCGGCGTGGACGTCCTGCGCATACTTGTGGATCTGCTCTTTGAGCCGGGCGGCGGTGGCATCGTCGAGAAGGGCCTCACGGACGGCGGCCTCGTGGTCAAAGCCGGCGCGAGCGATTTCCGCGTCCCGGCTCTCCGCTCTCTGGACGGCGTCTTGAAGAGCCGCTCTGGCAGCTTCTGCGGTGAGCCGCTGCGCCTCCTTGGCCGTCGCCAGCCGGTTTTGGGAGGTTGCCTCCTCTTCGGAGGCCGCCTTGAGGTTGGCGTCAAGCTGGAGGATCTGCTCCTCCAAGGCTGCAACCTCGGCAGCCGGGTCGGCAGACTCGGTGACGGCTTGGATCTCGGCCTGCAACGTCGTGAGCCGTTGCAGGTTTTCGTGGCCCTCTTGCTCCAGTTGCTTGCGCGACGCCTCCCTCTCACCGAGCCAGTCGCGCGCGGTGGCCTCCTCGGCTTTGGCCCTTTCGAGAATTCGCTCAGCCGTCGCCAGTTTCGCCTTCGCCTCTTCGTTCGCTTTGCGGCTCCTGGCGAGCAATGCAATCTGTCTTTCTATCCATGCCTCGATCAATATCTCGATCAAAGCGTCCCCTTCTGGAGCGCGGTCGCCGAGCGCTCGACGGATCTCTTTCTCGCCGGCGGCCACGCTGGCTTGCAACTCGGCGCAGCGCGACTCCAGCTCAGTGAGACTTTGCCGGGCGGCCTGGAGCGTTGCCTGTTCGCCCGTGAGCGCAGCCTCGTTCTTTCTGGCGAGCGTGTCGGCTTCCTTTTGCTTCTCCCGTGCGCCCTGGAGCAGGGCCCTGGCCGCTTCCAGCTCGGGTACCGGACGGACCGGCGGAGGTGCGTCCACGAGCTGCTCGCAGACCGGGCATGCTTGGCCGGGAACCAACTCCTCGCGGAGATGATTGGCCTCGTTCAGACTGATCGCGCGATGTACCGCCTCCTCGGCCGCCTCGAAGTGGCGCTGGGCCTTCTCCGCGGACTTTCTGGCAGACTCGGCCTCCTTCTTCAGCAGCTTGATCTTCCCGGCCTGCTCTTCCACCGCCTTGCGCTTCCGAGCGAGCTCAAGGCTGCGCTCTGCCGCGCTCCTTCGAGCAGCGCCAAGCTCGACGGCGCGGTCGCGGACACTCTGCAGCAACTCGTCAAGCTCCGGGTCATAGCCGGAGGCCTCCGCGGCTTGCCGGGCAGTCTCCACGGCTCTCTGTTGTTGCGCTTGCACGGCCTTCGCCGATTCAACCGTCGCGGCGAGCGAGGCCCGCTCGCCTTCCAGAGCCGTCAAGCCCTGAATCAGCCGCTCGATGGTCGCTTTGAGCTGCTCCCGTTCAGGAAGCCGTCCAAGCACCTGGTGGAGGCGCGCCACCTGCTCACGAATCGTCTTGATCGCCTTGGCGGCCTTCTCTGCCGACTTCAGCGCGTCGGCCTTCGTCTGCCAATCTTTCTGTGCGGCGTCAGACTGAGACCTGGCTTCGTCAGCCGCCTTCGTCGCCGTCGCCGCGGCGGCGGAGGCTCGCGCCGCTTCATGGAGCAGAGGCAACAGGGGCACCGCACGCGCCGCCGCCTCGATCCTCGCTTTCTCGCGGCTCACTTGTTCGGCCTGCTGCCGCAGAACAACTCGCTTTTCTTCGACCTGTCGAAGCTCCAGGGTTTTCGCGTGCTGGCCGCGCAGCCGGGCGAGCGTGGCTTGGACATCGTCCCGTCTCTTTCTCGAGACTTCGAGCGACTCGACGACCCGGGCGTGCTGCGTCTCCAGCTCGGCGACAACGGCTTCGTCGAGGCCGGCGTATTCGTCCGCAAGGAGCTTCTGAAGCGAATCGACAGTGCCCTTTTTCAAAGCCGACAAACGCTGAGCCTGTTCACGCATCCGCTCGTAGACGTCGAGTCGAAGAAGCGTGCGAAGCATGCTGCGCCGGTCTCTCGGTTGCGCTTTGAGGAACTTGGCGAACTCGCCTTGCGGCAGCACCACGGCTTGCATGAACGCAGGTGCGCCAAGCCCCAGGATCGTCACCACATGATCGTTCGCGGTGCGAACCTGGTCCGCCAGATTCTTGAAGGAGCCGTTTCCGTCTTGCTCCTCCAATCGAACCATTTGAACGCCGCTGCGCCGGAGAGTCCGGGCGATGCGGTAGCGGCTCTCGCCGACTTCGAAATCCAGCACCACGCTGATCCGGTTCCGGGCCGCCGAGATCATCTCGGTCCGATTGTGAGAGTTGACTCGGGGGATTTCTCCATACAGCGCAAAGATGATTGCGTCCAGCAGAGTCGACTTGCCGGCTCCCGTCGGCCCCGAAATGGCAAAGAGCTCGAGCGTGCGAAAGTCGATCTCCTGCTTGTCCCTGAAGCACGCGAGACCCTCGACGGTGAGATAGATGGGACGCAGAGCTCAATCCTCCCCGGAAACCTGGTCATAGAGATCCTGAAACGTGTCCAGGACGGCCAGGGCCGCTGGCTGCTGGTGCTCGCGGTAATGGTAGGCGGCGTAGTGTTTCACCGGCGGAACTCCAGTTTCCAGCCGGATGTCCGGCTTTTCCTCGACTTCGGGAAGCTCGGCGCGCACGACGAGCGCGTTGGGGAGCAGCTCGCGAACCTTTCGGTTGAGATCGGGATCCCTTTCCGTCAAAGGGACCGTTACGCGCAACCAACCCCTGCGATGCTTGTCCGCGGTCTCCTCGAGCTCAGTGAGCGAGGCACGAAGGTTGACGAGCGGCAGCCCTCCTTCGTAGGGTACATGCTCGATATCGGCAGGCTTGCCGGGCGACGCGGTGACGACGATAAAGGTTTTTTCCTCCCCGGCCTCGCCGAAGTCCATCTGGAGAAGCGATCCGGCATAGTAGGCGGGCACCGGCCCCTCGATCTTCTGCGGCCTGTGGATGTGTCCGAGAGCGATGTAGCTCGCCGTCGACGGCAGAGCCTCCGGCGAGCCGGCCCAGTCCTCTCCGATGTGAACTCGGCGCTCCGATTCGCCGAAGAGGGCTCCCTCGAGGTGCGTATGCGCCATGAGAAGGTTGACCGCGTCCGGCCGAAAGGGGCCGCAGAGATCCTGGACGGCGAGCTCGAACATTCGAGCATAGGCGCTACGAGCGCTCGCCTCCTCGCCGGCGAGGTCCAGCGCCGACACCCAGGCTCCAGGGGAGGCGAACGGCAGCGCCGCGACAATTGCCTTCTCGCCACGACGGGTCGAGAGGATCCGGGTCCCTCCCCGGGAGGCGGGGCGTGGACGGCCGACGATCTGTACGTTGACAAACTCGGTGAGCAATGAACGAGCGTCCAGCCGGAGCGGATCGTCGTGGTTGCCGGCGATGACGAGCATCTGCGCTCCGCTTCGACCCACGCGGACCAGGAACCGGTTCACCAGCTGCTCCGCCTCGGCCGGTGGGTTTCGGCTTTCGAAGACGTCCCCGGTGTGGAGGACGAGGTCGATCGATTGCCTTTCAATGAAGGCCGCGAGGTGGTCGAGCACAGCCTCCAGCTCGTCGAGGCGCTGAATCCCCTTCCATCGGCGGCCAATATGCCAATCGCTGGTATGGACGATCTTCATGGTCGGCGTGTGTTCTCCCGCGGCCTTCAGGATAGCGGGACGTGTTTCAAAACAGGAGTGTCGCCGGGACGACCGGCGGTGAGCCGCAGCGCAGTTCTATCGCGTGCCGGGAATAGCGCAAGGAGGTAAAGAGCCCCGCCCCAGACGCCCATACGTGTCTGCCTCTACTCAACGGGTTGCGGGATTACACCACGAAATCCCGGTGTGCGCAACTCCTCGCCTGTGCATGGTACCACGGCCAGCCCGAGAGCGGGCCGGGCCATAGCGGCTCCGCCGTCAGGCTCGAACGCGGCGGATCGTCCACTTTCTTGGAGCCGGCCGTCCGCCAGGTCGCTCACTCCCTCTCGTTGGATAGGCCCCGCGGCCTGGAGTCCGCCGGGAATGAAACCTGCAACCCTCCCTCGCAGCTTCGAATTGGAGGGTCCATTGACCACGAAGAGCGAGAGTCTGAACCGGCTGGCGATCGCGTCGCCCTGCCCGGAGTCATGGCAGGTGATGAGCGGAGACGAGCGCACCAGGTTTTGCTCGCGGTGCCAGAAACACGTTCACGATCTCGCAACCCTGGAGGCCCGCGAGATCGAAGCGCTGATCGAGGCTACCCAAGGCCGCTTCTGCGCCCGGATCACCTGCGACCGCTTCGGCCGGATGATCACCCGGGAGCCGGACGTTCCTCCGTTCCATCTGCCGTCTGCGCTCCCGGTGCGGCGTAGCTCGCCGGTCGTGGCCGCGGTGGTCATCGCCGTCGCCGGGCTGACCGGTGCCGGATGGGCCGAGGCCCCCATTTCAAACCCGGTCACGGCCCCTGTTTCGGCCCCGGTCGGGGCCCTGGTCGCGGGAAAATTGCCCGCTCCGGACGCGGCGCATCCGGCAGGGCCGGGCGGAGCGGTCCTCGGGGGGAGGGTGGTGGACGACCAGGGATTCCCGTTGCCGGGGTCCGCGGTCTCTCTCCGCCACTCCGAGGAAGGCTGGAAGTTCATCGCCATCACCGATGCGCAAGGGCGGTTTCAGTTCCGCGACCTTCCGAGCGGGATCTATGACGTCGAAGCTGAGCTCGAAGGGTTCGATTTCGAGACCGCGGCCAAATTGGAGCTCGGCCCGGAAGGACGGCAGATCACCCTCACAGGCGCCGTCTGGAAGACCGACCGAATCACGGTGACCATGGGCGAGGTGTGGATGCCGGTCGCCCTGCCCCTGGACACTGTGTTACGGGAGAGTCACGTGATGGTCGCCGGGATCGTGGGGCCCTCCGTGCCGCTGCGGAATCTGGGCGCCGGAGGCGTGGTGCACGAAGTCCGGACCGAGCTTCGGATCACCTCGGTCCTCAAAGGAGCGCCCCGCGGTGGGACGCTTCAGGTCGACCATTACGTAATCCAAGGCCAGTCGGAGAATCTCCTCCCCGGCGACGTCGTCCTGGCTCTCGTCGACCCGCTCGGACCTGGCGACGGCCGGCCGGACTCTCTGGTCTACATCTCGGCCGACCCCAGTCAAGCCCTCCGGACGCTCCCGGCCGATCCGCGCCTCCGGCCGGAGCTCGGAGTCGACGAGGCGGGATGGCGGGCGATGAGCTACATCGCCAGCGCAACCCACAACGGCGCGCTGCAAGATCTCGTCACCCGGGCGATCCTGCAGATCGAAGCGGCGCAGCGACAGTGGATCGCCGGCAAGCAGGACACGGCCGGAGAAAAACGCCTCCGGGCGCGCACTGCGGCCGTCGAGGAGGAACTGCGGCACAGGTTCTTGCAGGTGTTGAGCGGCGGGTAGTGAACTGGCATAGCCGCATTAGCACATCTTTCGAGACTACTTTCAAAAAACCTTTTTTTCTGCGGTTGACCTCGGCGGCACGAGTGTTGTATCATCCGAGAATTAACAGGGTTGTGTAACTCGTGTTCTTAGGCACGCAGCCGCTGCGAGACGGGATCGCTAGCCCGAAGAACACAACTTTTAGGGAATTTAGGGAAAGGGGATAGTATGAAACATCGTTCTTTAGCCAAGCTTCTTTACGTGCTCGGTATTGTCTGCCTGGCCGTAGCAGCTCAGGGGACCGCCTTGGCGCAGTCGCAGCCCTCGTGCACCCCGGCCAACGGCTCGAACTTCAATGGCAACGCAATCGCCGGCGGAAACTTCATCTGGTTTAACGCGGTCGTCAAGTTCAAGGGGATCGACAGGACGGTCGAGACCTCCATCGGATTCTTCGGCTCGATCAGTTTCACCTCCGGTTCCACAACCTACGAGATGAACGTGCCAACTGGCATCATCACGTTCTCGCCCACCGCCACCGAAGCATCGACCAGCTTCGACGGCGAGTCCTGGATCACGGTCGTGCCATCCAGCTTCTCGCAAAACATCTTTCTCAGCGGTTTGTCCTTCCAGGTTCCGGCGGGCGGCCTGGCAGGCGGAATCAACCCTGTTACCTGGTCGGGAATGTTCATCACGTCCGATCCCAAGGTGACGGGGCAATGGCAGTGGGGGGCCGCCGTCTACACGCAGTTCTCGACCGAGGAAGCTGCGGTCGGGGCCAAGCCGGTGGACGGCGACAAGGCGAACCCCTACCACAACTCCGATCACGCCGGGACACCCGAGAATTTCAAGCCCTACGTGACCGGTGGTGCTCGGGGCGGTGGTGGCTCCAACTGGACGGGCTCGTACAGCGGCACCGCAGCCGCCTGCTTCATCGGCCCTGAGTAGAGGCTGTCCCGGCTCCGGCCGCACGCTGGCCGCCGCTTCGACCCACGCGGGCCCCCTCCCCGGGGCCCGCCTGAGCGTCCACTTTCTTGGAGCCGGCCGTCCGCCAGGGCGCGCACTCCCTCTCGTTGGCAGGCTCCCGCGGCCTGGAGTCCGCCGGGAACGAAACCTGCAACCCTCCCTGGCAGCTTCGAACCGGGAGGGTTCCATGATGACGAGGAGCGAGAGGCTGGACCGCCTGGCGATTGCCGACACCTCTGCCTGGATCCCAGTTTTTTCGGTACGGCAGTGATGAAGTCAGCCAGCTTGTCGGTCCCAATATTTGAGAATCCGAAAAGCGCCAAGGGTTCCCACGGGATCTGCCGATCTGCAGGCACAGTCACTGGGACCCACCTTCTCGAAACTCGCCTTCTTCCTTGTCCTCCACTCCCTCCACCATCGCGCCCCATCCGTCGTAGATTCCCCCGCACGATTCCGCCAAGTCCGAGAGCGCGATGATGTAGGTGTCGCTGATCATCTGCGCGATGATGTGCGTACGCGACAGAATCACCGCAAAACGGCGGCCGTCAGGCGCATCGCGGACCTCGTAGGTGCTGACGAGCCAATCGGGACTGGCGGCGATGAACCGAGCCCGCGCCTCTTCGTCGCCGAACTTCAGGGTATGCGAGACCTCCCTGGGAATGACGAGGTCTTCTCCGAACTCGCGCTTCCGTTGCCGCAGTTGAGCCCAGCTCGTCAGAAGAGGGTTGAGAGCGGCCCCTGGGTGTAGCGCATTCAGGTAGATGCGCCAAGCTGGATCTTCGCGACTCCCTCCCGACCACTGCAGGCCAGGAACGACCGCCTTGAGCGCGAGGTAGTCGCGCTTGCGGATACGGCGCGAGCTATACCAGTAGAGCTCGCACTCGCCCTCGCGTGCCCGCCGGCCAACGAATCGCGCCTCGTTGGGGGACCTGGGGAGCAGCCTACGGAGACCCCGGGGCCGACCGGTGGTCAGGTCGGCCAGGCCGTCTACCAACCGGTCAAGGTCATCGCCCTCGTCGACCGTGAAGAACCAGTCTTCGCTGCCAACCACCGGCACTCGGATGCACATGCAAATCGGTAGTCGAGCGTTCGGCGCCTCCGCGGCCACCGAGAGGTCGACGGTATTGGCCCAACGAACGCCATCGATCTGCACGAACCAGGTTTTCCAGGGATCGTCCGTGTCGTCAGTCCACATGGTAATCGTGCCTCACTGACTCTGTTCAGGCAGACAAGTTTACAGTTCAACTTCAGGACACGCCATGGGAACAAGTTACCGCTACTGGTGCAATCGTGAATCGCCTGGCACCTGAGTCCGGGGAGATTGCCGAATCTGGTAAGATTTGGCACGCGTCTGTAGGGAATCCGAGGTTTCGGCGCGAGGAGGACAGATTCTGTGGGCCAAACATCGCGGCAGCGTCGATACAGTCGAGAGGAGGTCGCCCGGCGCGGCGACGAGATTTACGAGCGCGAGGTGCTCCCACTCCTCAGTCCCGCAGATGAAGGGAAGTATGCGCTCATCGACATCGAGACCGCCGATTACGAGATCGACAAGGACGAGATAGCGGCCTCGGATCGGCTCCTCGCTCGGCATCCGGACGCGCAGGTTTGGATGAGACAGGTCGGTTCACGCTATGCGCGGCGTTTTGGACCACGCTCTGAAGTGCCAGGCGATTCGTTCCAGCGGCGGGGAACCCCACAGCGGAGGGCACGGAATTCTCCATTCAGGTCCGTCGACAGGAGCAAGGAGGGTTTTCCTCATGAACTCTACCCGAACGATTTGGGCGGTGTTGTCAATCCTGGTTCTCGCCTGCAGCTCTGTCTGCGGAGCGGAACCGGAGCCGAAAGTTACCTTGGTACCGTTCGACAATACAGGCATAGCTGATTGGAGGTACCTGAATCCGCGTCATGCACATCCGATCCTGAAACCGCTGGAATCACCGGCCCTTCCCGACGCACAGGCGGCTCCTAGCCAAGAGCCCGCGAATAGGGACCCTGAAAAGTGGATTGCCTCGATTAGCGCGGTAGCGAAAGCAGCCGGCAAGAGTCTACCTCCCGACGCGGCGCAAGCCATTGCCGACGTAGCCCGCGAGGCGAGGGAGGCTATCCTCAAAACCGGCTCGCCGGATCGGGGCACCAACTCGCCCAAGGAAGCGATCGCAGCTGTCAACGAAGCGGCCGCGGCTTCGATCGCCGAGCTAGCTAAGACGGTGGGATGGAGCGAAAAGATTGCAAGACCCATCAGGGATATTGCCAAAAAAGCAATCGATGGGATTCTGGCGGTCGAAGCGAGCAGCGCACTGCCGGATGGTTCGAAAGACGCTTTGGAAGCGACCATCGCAAGCCAAGCAAAGAGCGAGATCAGGCTGGCCCGTGGCAAAAGTCTACAGGATTTTCTGCATAAATTTATAGTTCGCTTTGAGAATCACACAGGTCGAGCCTTTGTGGTCTCGTTCGACCTCAGCAAGGAGATCTTGGAGTTCTACTCACCGGCGAGTTCCGACGCCGCGAGGATCCGTGCATTGGAGGGCGAGTACGGCGAGGCGTTTTCGCTCACCCCCAATCCCGACGCCAAGACGCTGCGCGCGACACTGGCCCTCTACGAGAGAGATCATGTCGACATCGATGCCTGGCTGGTCCTAAACGCTCCACGAATGACCCTGCAGTTCGATGTCGATTTCTTCGACCACTTCAACGATACGGATCACCCCGCAAACTCGCCGGGGTTCATCTCCCTGCTCCCGGTCGAGCCCGGGAAGTCGGAAGAGCCGGAGAGCAAGCTGACAGTCAATCTGGTGACGGGACTCGCCGGGACCACGGAGCCCTCCTTGGGCGACAACTGCGTGGCGCTGGACACGGCGGCGGCCCTCGCGGCTGGCGTGCCGATGGGAATGGTCAAGGTGCCAACGGGCTTGCTCAGAGTGGACTGTCCGTATATGGGAGAAAGGCAGAAACACTTCGTGGGTGTCGGCAGGGTGGACATCGCGCAGAACCTCGGCAACCGGGTCAGTGGGAAGCTGAGTCTTTCCTACAAGTCGGGAGACCTCGGGGCGCTGAAGGATGACAAGGCGAACAAGGTCACGGCATCGCAATATCAGATCAATGTCTTCTCGAGCGGTGGTCAGATTCTCACCTATGGCAACATGACTTTCGCCGATCCCTCCAACCAGATCGCCATCCTTGAGAAGGGAGAGGGATTCCGGTTGAGCTTACCGCCCTATCGCTATCTACCGGCCGCCCTGGCGGTGTCGCTTCTGGTCAAGCGCGAAGGTGCGACCGGGATCGCCAACCAAGCCGACAAGGACAGCGACTCGTACGTCCTGCAGGCGACATCTATCAGGTTGCCACACATTCCTCTCCCCAGAAATCCCAATTCCGATTTCCTGCAATCCCTCG
>Ga0075424_100008227_pt1 | contig 10174 bp, 6 predicted proteins | sample SoiMethybrSBSTD3_FD_75301 | JGI IMG/M metagenome (GOLD analysis project Ga0075424, IMG submission 75301) | Bulk soil microbial communities from a Populus tree surrounding site in Tennessee, USA - Soil MetaG P. TD hybrid SBSTD3 | ecosystem: Environmental > Terrestrial > Soil > Tree plantation...
CGCCTTCGGTAATCGCGACGATTAAGGAGACCCCGGCATCTGCGGCTTCCATCATTGCGTCGGCGGCAAACATCGGCGGCACGTAAATGACCGATGTGTTGGCGTCGGTTTGTTTAACTGCTTCGGCAACCGTGTTGAAAATTGGAACCTTGTTCTCGAACTGCTGGCCACCCTTACCCGGCGTCACACCGGCAACGACCTGGGTGCCGTACTCCATCATCTGCTTGGCGTGGAACGATCCGTCGCGGCCAGTGATGCCCTGCACGAGCAGCCGGGTGTTCTTATCGATGAAGATGCTCACGCGGCCTTTCCTCCGGTCGCGAGGGCCACTGCTTTCCTCACGGCTTCATCCATATCGGTCATCGCCGACATGCCGTGTTCCTCGAGGATCTTCAACGCGATCTCTTCGTTTGTGCCGGTGAGGCGAATGACGAGCGGAACCTTGAGCGGATTGTTCTGTGTCGCCGTCACGATGCCGTTGGCGACATCGTCGGTGCGCGTGATCCCGCCGAAGATGTTGAACAGAATTGCCTTGACGTTCGGATCTGCGGTGATGATCCTGAGCGCCGCGACGACCTTCTCTGGATTCGACGAACCGCCGATGTCGAGGAAATTGGCCGGATCCCCGCCGTAATACTTCACCAGATCCATGGTCGCCATCGCGAGACCGGCGCCGTTCACTACGCAACCGACGTTGCCGTCAAGCTTGATGAAAGTGAGACTCGCTTCACGAGCCTCGACTTCGCTGGGTGCTTCCGCTGATTCGTCGCGCAGCGCCGCAATATCCGGTCGCCGGTCCAGCTCGTTGTCGTCGATAACCATCTTCGCGTCGAGCGCGAGAACCTCTCCGCTCGGCGTCGTCACCAGCGGATTGATCTCGGCAAGCGAGCCGCCGTTCTCGATGAACGCCTTGTACAACTGGGTCAGGATCTTCGCCGCTGCGCGCACCTGCTTGAAATCAGAGTAGAGAAAGAATGCGAGTTGCATCGCCTCGAACGGTTGCAACCCGTAGCGCGGATCGATGGGATGTCTTAGCAGCTTCTCCGGCGTCTTGGCGGCGACCTCTTCGATGTCGATACCTCCGGCCGGACTGGCGATGAACACGGGACGCTTGGTCCCGCGGTCGACGATGATGCCTGCGTATGCTTCCGATGCGATTTCTGCCGCGGGAGTGACCAGCACTTTTTGAACGGGCAGTCCCTTGATGGTCAGGCTGAGGATCTGCCTAGCGAGAGTTTTCGCTTCGTCGGGCGTGCGCGCCAGCTTCACACCGCCCGCCTTCCCGCGTCCGCCTGCGTGCACCTGCGCCTTTACGACGACTGTGCCACCAAACTTTCGCGCAATCGCTTCCGCTTGCTCGGGCGTGGTCGCCACATCACCCGGAGGAATCGGAATGCCGTACTTGCGGAAGATTTCTTTTGCCTGGTACTCGTGAATGTTCACTCGGTCTCCAAATTGACTTCGTTCGGGCTCAAACTGCGGACAACTTGAGTCATGGTATGATTTCCGTCCCGCCCTCGCCCTGCACCGCCGCCCTGCCCTTGCTCAACTCGGTGATGATCGCGCGACCCCCAGTGCGGCGGACGTAATCCGTAGCGGCGGCCACCTTAGGTCCCATGCTTCCCTCACCGAACGCGCCTTCACGCGACAATCGATCGGCTTCCGCAACACTCATCGACTCTATGGCGCGTTTCTCTTCCGTGCCCCAGCCAGTATAAACGGCATCGACATCGGTGAGAATGAGGAACAATTCGGCGCCGAGTTCCCTCGCAAGAACCGCGGCAGCGAGATCCTTGTCGACGACAGCGTCGATGCCCTCGAGGCCCAGCGCTGGATCCCGGTAAATGGGAATGCCTCCGCCTCCACAGGCGATTACGACAGCGTCGTGATCGAGCAGCAGTTTAATCGTTGACAGCTCGTGGATGGACAGTGGTTTGGGGCTGCCGACGACGCGTCGGAAATTTCCCTTTGCGTCCTTTTTCACCGGATGTCCCTGAGCGCGCAGCTCACGTGCGCGGACGACAGACAATCCGTGCCCAATGAACTTCTTCGGATCCTTGAGCGCCGGATCATCCTGCGCGACTTCTACCTGTGTCAGAACCGTGACAACGTCGCGGGAGTTCCCTGCCTTGCGCAGCGCGTTCTCGAGCGATTGCTGCAGCATGTATCCGATCCAACCCGCTGTGGCGGCGACTAGGACGCCAAGCGGCAGAGGGGCGACCTCGCTGCGCGCCTTCTCATTGCGATGGAGCTCATCACCCACCTGTGGGCCGTTGCCGTGGACGACGACAACCCGCCCACCATCGAGCACGAGATCGACAATTGGACCGAGGCTCTCACGGGTGTGTCGAAACTGGTCGGCGATCGTCGACCGTTCCCCCGGCGGAGACAGGGCGTTGCCCCCAATGGCGATGACTGCGGTGCGATCGGTCATCGATGTGCGGCTCCGATCAATGCGCCAAGCGAGTCGTACGCAATGCCAAACGCCTTGAGGTCGGACGCGGCCAGTGCTGCTCTCATTCGGTTGTACAGACGGGTGACCGACCCACGGAAGGTCGAATCGATCGCTCCCTCTCCTTCAGCATTGACTGGCTCCCATGGTGTCGCCGTAAGCTCGCGCGCTACTCCGGGGGCGCGATAATCCGAGGCGTTTGGAAACGCGGTCATCCAGCTTTGTGCTATCGGATCGAGCAGCGGATCTGCAGCGATCATCAAGCGTGCAGTGCGGGCGTTTACAAGAGCAGTGCCTGCATGCCGGAAATAGCTACGATCATCGCCAGCGAGCACGAAGTGGCGGCTCAATGGATAATCGTTGGACGCTGAATACAGTTCGAGCTTCCAGTAGAGAGTGTCGGCGTGGAACATCGGCTCGACAACGGTGCCCTGCGCAAAAATCGGAACCAGCTCGCGCACACGCGTACGGAGGTCGCGCACCGCGACCAATCTCGCTCGCCGCGGGATGGAATCGGACAACAGGTCGAACGACTGATAGGCCCACGCAAGGCCAAGGCGCGCCAGGCCATCGCCGATGCGTTGGCCGGCGACATCTAGTTGTGGATCCGATATAACCACCAACCCGCGCGCGCCGGGATAGATCAGCGAATCCTGCCGCAGAAGCTGTCGACCCGCAGCGCTGGTGACGACGCTGTCGAGCGCTGCTGCAACGCCCGATTTGCGCAGCGTGTCGTACAACCCCGAGCTCGATCCAAAAGCTCTTCGGTTGAAGTCCGCGCGAGTTGCAACGTATGGACGTTCCCGCAGCATCTGCACCTCGCTCGACGTGAAGCGGCGCACCAGAAGCGGAATGACTTCCTGCACAGTGATCGAAAGCACGACGATGACGGTGACAGCGATAAAGCTCGTTCGCAGCTGTCCTGTCCACCCGCTCAACAGCACCGTGATCGCGGCCGCGGCAGTCGCGATCGACAGCAGCAACAGCCCCGGCAGCAGCCATTGGTGATCGATGTAGGAGAAGACTCCTTCCTCACCGCTACCATGAACCAGCAAGTCATATGACTGCAATCGATAGCTCCACATGGTGATGAGGAGCAGAAGCGCAGCCAGCACGCTTAGGTGCCGCCGTACTCGCGCGCTCATTCGTAAACCCGCTCGCTCCCAACGCAGTCCTGGCGTCAACGAGTACAGCAACACCACCAGCACCGATACGATCACGATCAGCAACATTGCCCACGCGTATGTCGCCTTCTCGAATGGAAGCCACGTGGTGTAGAACGAGAGGTCGTGCTGGAAATACGGGTCGCTCTCGCGAAAGCTTACGTCGAGCTTGGCCATCGCGACCGTCGTCCATCGTGGCAGTGCCGGCGTCAGCGCTGCTGCGATCGCCAGCGCGAGGACGAAGGCGAAGCGATCGATGTAGCGACGCGGTACCGCCTCGCCGAATTCGACGTTCGCCAGGCGGCGCGGGAGCGTGAGCACGCCGATGCTGCGGCCGAGGGCGGACAAATTAACGAACGCGACGACCACCGCGAGCGTGAATCCAATTCCGTAGACGAGCAGCGAGTCACCGGCCCGCTCGTTCCATAGTGGTGTCGCGCCGTGCGCGGCGTACCACGAGTAGTCAGCGTAAATAGCGGACAGGGCGCGTCCACCGACGAGCGCAGCAGCCGCGATGACGACCCCGATACCGAGGCGCCTGCGGGTCGTAGCGGTCACATCACACCTGCACGCCTTTGGAGCGGAGCCAACCCTGCATCTCGGACTGGATCTTGTCGAGCTCCGGCTTCGATCGCGCCTCAAATCGCATCACTATCACAGGCTGAGTGTTTGACGCGCGGATCAGTCCCCAGCCATCGCCAAAAAGAACGCGGACACCGTCGACGGTAATGACTTTGTATCGATCGCCAAAATGCTCCCGTGCTTCCTGAACGATGGCGAACTTCTCGTCGTCGGCGCAGTCGACGCGAATTTCGGGTGTCGACACGAAGCGTGGTACATCCGCAAGCAGGTCATGCACGCTTTTGCCCGATTCAGCGACGATCTTGAGCAACCGGGCCGCGCCATACAGCGCGTCGTCGAAGCCGTAGAATCCCTCTGAAAAGAACATGTGCCCCGACATCTCCCCGCCTACCGGGGCGCGGGTCTCGTGCATCTTCTCCTCGATCAGCGAATGCCCCGTCTTCCACATGACCGGGACTCCGCCTGCCTTCTCGACCGCCTCAGGCAATGCCTGCGACGCCTTGACGTCGAACACGATCGATTGACCCCTGCCGGTTCGAGCGAGCGCATCACGAGCGTAGATGATGAGCAGGTAGTCGCCCCAGATGATCTCGCCATCGTTCGCGATGACGCCAATCCGATCAGCATCTCCGTCGAAAGCGATCCCAATATCGGCACCGTCCTTTCGTACGGCGGCGATCAGGTGCTCGAGGTTTTTGGGAACCGTCGGATCGGGGTGGTGGTTCGGGAAGGTGCCGTCACTCTCGCAGAACAGAAACTTCGGTGTGATGCCGAGGCGTGAGAAAAGACCGGGCACAACGAGTGCGCCCGCGCCGTTACCGCAATCGAGGACGACCTTGAGGTCGCGGGCAACTCCTCCAACTCGACTGACAATGTCGTCGCAGTACCGGTCGATCACGTTCTCGCGACGGAGCTCGCCCTGTTTTTTCGGAAATCTCCCTGCGACTGCCAGCTCATACAGGTGCTGGATATCGCCGCCATAAATCGAGCTCTTTTTCAGGCCGAGCTTGAATCCGTTGTACTCGGGCGGATTGTGCGAGCCGGTGATCTGGATTCCACCGACAACGTCGAGGTTGTGTTGAGCCCAGTAAGCAACCGGAGTCGGGACGACTCCGATATCGACGACGTCGACACCACTGGAAAGGAGACTGCTTACGAACGCCTTGTGCAGAGCCTCGCCGCTCGGACGATTATCCCGGCCGACCGCGATCGCCCCCTTGACGCCCTTCTCGGCAAGGAAGGTTGCGTACGCGCCGGCTACGGCAGTGGCGACTTCCGGAGTAAGGTCTTTACCCGTGACCCCGCGAATGTCGTACTCACGAAAAATTGCGCGGGAGAGCGCCATCTAGTCAGCGCGGTTGAAGCGCGATATCTCGGCTTACAACAGGAGTGCTGCGCTGCGTGAATGAAACTACCGCGTCGGGGAACAGTCCGAACACGAGGATAATCACAACTGAGGCCCACACAACGGTGCGAGTCCACGCGCCCGCGCGGTCTGGAACGACGGCAGCACTCGCGCGCGGCTTCATGAACATCACCATCACGACGTACAGGTAGTATCCGGCGCTGACTACGCTGGTGATCACCAGCCAGATCGCGAGCTTGGTCTGTGGATAAGGAGCCTGAAGCGCCGCCTGCAACACGTACCACTTGGCGAAGAAACCGATGCCGCCGAAAATCGGAAAGCCGAGCAGCGCCAGCATGAACACCGACATCGCGACGGCGAGCCCTGGTCGCACGCCCCACAAACCCGAGTATTCCTCCACGGTCATGTTGTCCTCGCCGGATCGGCCGAGTGCAACGATGACGGCAAAGGCGCCCAGAGTCGCCAGTGTGTACGCGAACAGGTAAAACATGAACGCCGAGCTGCCGAGTACGGTGCCGGCAACGAGAGCAACGAGGATATAGCCGGCGTGCGCAATGCTGGAGTAAGCGAGCAATCGCTTGATGTTCCGCTGCGCCAGAGCGACGACGTTGCCGACAACCATCGTAATCACGGCCAGCCACCAGACAGCCTGATGCCACTCAGCGAGCAAAGTCGGAAACGCTTCGAGCCACAGGCGGAAGAACGCCGCAAAGGCAGCCGCTTTGACAGCAGCCGCCATGTAGGCCGTGATTGGCGTCGGCGCACCTTCATAAACGTCGGGCGCCCACATATGGAAAGGTGCAGCCGCGACCTTGAAGCCAAAGCCGACGAGCAGCAAAGACACCCCGACGAGGAGTAGCCCATTCTGCGCGAGGCCGAAGCGAGTGATGCTGCTGCGAATCGCAACGAAGTTGGTCGCGCCTGTCGCGCCGTATACGAGAGCGATTCCATAAAGGAGGAACGCGGTCGAAAACGCGCCGAGCAGGAAGTACTTGATCGCGCCTTCGGCCGATCTCTCCCGACGGCGATTCATGCCGACGAGGACGTAGATCGCGATCGACATCAGCTCGATGCCGAGGAAGACGATGATCAGATCGCGAGCCGCGGCCAGGATCATCATTCCGGAGGTCGCCAGTAGCAACAGCACGTGAGTCTCGCCGGCTGTAATTCCCTCGCGTTCGTTATAGTCGAGGGACATCGCGATCGTACCGATCGTGGCAATCAGGAAAATCTCGTCGGCTGCCCAACGGAAGTTGTCGACGGCGATGACACCGTTGCCGGCAGTGTATCCCTCGTAGGCGTAGTAGCCGACGGCAATCATCGTGATCACGCACAAGGCAATGCTCAGAATCCCGACGCTGCGCTGGTGCTGGTTGGTCTCCCGCTTCCAGCCCGCCCACAGCAGCAGCAGCATCGCGCCGCCCATCAGGATCAGATCGGGCGCCAGAGCTCCGCTGAGTTGCGCCGGCTGAGTCAGATCGAAGTTCATCGCGGCGGCTCGTTCATGCTCAGGCTGCCGACGTTGCCGACGCCCGTCACACGGTTTACCAGCAGCTGTGCGGAGCCCTCCATGCGCCTCAGCACCGGCGCCGGATAAACGCCGAGCCAGATGATCGCTGCGATCAATGGAATGAGCAACGCAAGTTCCCGCTTATTCAAATCGGGGATGTGAGTGTTCTCGGGTTTGTCGAGCGGATTGAACAGGATCCGCTGAATTGCCCAGAGAAGATACGCGGCGGCGAAGATCACGCCGGTTGTCGCGATCACCGCCAGCACCGGATAGGTGCGGAAGGATCCGAGAAGCACGAGAAACTCACCAACAAACCCATTGGTACCGGGCAGCCCAATGCTGCTCAGTGAAACGAAGGTAAGAGCAGCAGCAAACATCGGCACCGTGCGCGCGATACCGCCGTACGCGTCAATCAGGCGGGTGTGCCTGCGCTCGTAGACGATTCCAACGAGAAGGAACAAAGCGCCGGTCGAGATGCCGTGATTGATCATCACCATCAGCGCGCCTTGCACGCTTTGCAGCGTGAGCGCAAAGATGCCGAGCATCACGAAGCCGAGGTGGCTGACTGACGAGTACGCGACGAGCTTCTTGAAGTCCGGTTGCACCATCGCTACCAGCGCACCGTATATGATCCCGATCACGGCGAGGATCAGGATGATCATTCTTACAGTCGGATCCGTCGCCGCGCCCGGGAACAGCGGCAGCGCAAATCGCATGAAGCCGAAGGTGCCCATCTTCAGCATGATGCCGGCAAGAATCACCGAGCCGGCGGTCGGCGCTTCGACGTGTGCATCCGGCAGCCATGTATGGAACGGGAACATCGGCACCTTGACTGCAAACGCGAACGAGAACGCCGCGAACAGCCACAGCGCCGCGCGCGCTGAGGGAGCACTCGACACCAGCAGGTGATCGTAGCTGAAATCAGGCGCGCCCGTCGCCGTGCGCATGTGCAGTCCGAGATATATGATCGCCACCAGCATCAGCAGCGATGGCAGGAACGTGTAAATGAAGAACTTGATGCTGGCGTAAATGCGTCGCTCGCCACCCCAGATACCGATGATGAAATACATCGGAACCAGCATCACTTCCCACATCACGTAGAAGAGGAAGAGATCGCGCGCGATGAAGACTCCGAGCATGCCGCTGGCCAGAATGAGCAGCAGGGCGTAGTAGCTGCGGACTTTGGTGCGAATGCTCGTCCAGCTGCCCAGTACCGACAGCGGCATGATGAAAGTCGTGAGCAGGATCATCATCAACGCGATACCGTCGATGCCGACCGTGAAGCGCGCACCCCAGGTTGGGATCCAGGAGAGATCGACCGACGCCTGCCAACCCGTATCCTTCGGGTTGAACGACCACCAGAGTCCGAGCGAGACGACGAACTCCAACAAGAAGAACCAGAACGCAACGTGGCGCGCAGCCGGACTTTCGACCCCGAGAGTGTCGCCAGCATCGCGCACGGGAACAAGCAGAACCGCCACCGCGCCGATCAGCGGAATGATCAGCAGCGCCGGCAACACCCAGCCGTTATAGCCTATCGAATCGAGAAAGGCGGCCATTTTATCTGTGAAGTGTCAGCGCGCCGAGCATCGCCAGTACGCCAACGACGAGCACCCACGCGTAAATCCCGACATTACCGGACTGCAATCGCGATCCTATCCAACCGAAGCCACGAGCGAGCGCCGCGCTGCCGTTAACGAAGAAGCCGTCGATCAAACCATTGTCGATAATTCGCCAGAGCAGATTTCTTGACACCGTGTAAGTCGGCGTGACAACCGCGCGGTCGAGACCTTCGTCGACATAGTACTTGTGAGCGACCACTCTCTCGAATCCGGTCTCCGGCACCGCTTCGCTTATTCTTGGGACTCGAGCGGGCTTGAGACGTAGCCAGGCGAAGAGCATTCCGGCGACGGCGATTATCACCGCCGCGCCTATCAGCATTTGCTCCGTGTTTGCCGGGGTGCGTGGCCCAGTACCCGCAATCTGCGCAGTCGCATTACCTACAACTGGATCGAGCCAATGACCAAGAAGCTCAGTCGGGCCGAGCGGAATGAGATCGGTTGCCACCTCCGGCAAATTCAGCCAGCCGCCAAAGATCGTGAGGATCGCCAGCACCACTAACGGACCGGTCATGATCCACGGCGCTTCCCTGAGATACTCCTCTTCCCGCGCACCAGTGCGAGTCGGACCGTGAAAAGTGTAAAGCATCATGCGCGTCATGTAGACCGCGGTGAGAAACGCGGCGGCGAGACCAATTCCGTAGATCACGTAAAGAAGGATGTTGCCGGGAATGCCCAACCAGGTCGCCGAGGCGAGAGTCGATCCTTCCGCGCGCGCGAAGACAGAGCCGAGGATCTCGTCCTTGGAGAAAAATCCGGCGAACGGAGGAATGCCGGCGATGGCTAGCGTGGCGATCCACATCAGAATGGACGTGACCGGCAGATACCGCCGCAGGCCGCCCATGTTGCGCATGTCCTGCGCGTCCTCGTGACTCCCCGTCGCGTGATACGCCGCATGCATCGCGTAAATGACTGAGCCAGATCCAAGGAACAGCAACGCCTTGAAGAAGGCGTGTGTCACCAGGTGGAACATACCGGCAGTGTACGCCCCGACTCCAACGCCGATGAACATGTAGCCGAGCTGGGAGATCGTCGAATAAGCAAGGACCTTCTTGATGTCCCATTGCTTGAGACCGATCGTCGCCGCGAAAATCGCAGTCAGCGCACCGACAACTGCAACCGTCAGCGATGCGACCGGCGAAAGCGAGAACAGAGCTGCGCTGCGAGCGATGAGATAAACGCCGGCGGTGACCATCGTTGCCGCATGGATCAACGCCGAGACCGGCGTCGGGCCAGCCATCGCGTCGGGCAGCCAGATATACAGCGGTATCTGCGCACTTTTACCCGTGCAGCCGAGGAACATGAACAGGCAGATGGCAGTCACGAGCGCGCCGTTGGTGGCGAGAATGCCGGCTCTTGCGTTCACCCCAACGAAGTCGAGCACGCCGAGGTTCGCGAAGAGCATGAACATGGCGACGAGGAGACCAAAGTCGCCGATTCGATTGACGATGAAGGCTTTCTTGCCTGCGTCGGCGTTCGCCT
>Ga0075424_100008229_pt1 | contig 10173 bp, 5 predicted proteins | sample SoiMethybrSBSTD3_FD_75301 | JGI IMG/M metagenome (GOLD analysis project Ga0075424, IMG submission 75301) | Bulk soil microbial communities from a Populus tree surrounding site in Tennessee, USA - Soil MetaG P. TD hybrid SBSTD3 | ecosystem: Environmental > Terrestrial > Soil > Tree plantation...
GCCGCGGGTGATCGCGATGGACGGCGTGAACTCGATGACGGGGAACGCCCCCGACCTCGCGGCGTTCTCGGCGCTTGCGACCGAGCATCACTGTCTGCTCTACGTCGACGACGCGCACGGCTTCGGCGTGATAGGTGAGCGCTCCGCGGACGAGCTCACGCCGTACGGCATGAGGGGCAACAGCGTCTTCCGACACCTCGGCGTTCCCTACGACTCGTCGCTGCTCGTCGGCGGCTTCTCGAAGGCGTACTCGTCGCTCCTGGCCTTCGTGGCCCTCGCGACACCGCTGAAGGACGCGCTCAAGGTGCTGGCCCCGCCGTACCTGTACTCCGGGCCCTCGCCGGTGGCCTCCCTGGCGACGACCCTCGCCGGGTTCGAGGTGAACCGCCGGCGAGGCGACCTGATCCGCCGGTCGGTCTGGGACAAGACCGAACGGGTCCTCCACGCGCTCCGAGAGCTCGGGATCCACACCCCGAACACGTCGGGCCACCCGATCATCGAGATCCCGCTCGCCGATCACGACGAGATCGACGACGTCGGGCGGTACCTGTTCGAGCACGGGATCTACGTGACGATGGCGGCATATCCGCTGGCACCCAAGGCCGAGGTCGGGTTCCGGATCCAGATCACGGCCGCGAACGGCGACGACGAGATCGAGGAGCTGATCGCGGTCCTCACCTCCCTCAAAGAGCGGTTCCAGCTGGAGCAGCTGGCGCCCGCGACCGCGTAGTCGCCCCGTCCCGCGGACTACCCGGAACTGGGTACGCGCCGCCGGGGCCCGGCGCTCAGGCCGGGGCCGGAACGGCCGATAGCTGACTTGTCATGCGGAGCAGGCTCTGGCTCGTCTACGGCGCGGTCGCGGCGGCCGCCACGCTCGGCTATTTCGCCACGGGCCACATCAGCTACGTGATCAACCTGATCGGCCTGTCGTCGCCGATCATGATCGTTGTCGCCCTCCGCATCTGGCGCCCCGAGCGCCGGCTCCCATGGGTGATGTTCGCGCTCGGGATGTTCACGTTCATCCTGGGCGACGTCGTCTCGTACAACTACGACAAGTTCAACGCGATCGCGCCGTCGATCTTCCCGCTCGACGCCGACGGCCTCACGCCGTTCCCGGGCTGGGCGGACGCGCTCTACCTGGCCGTGTATGTCTTCCTGATCGCCGGCGTCCTGCTGCTGATCCACGCCCGCGATCCGAACCGGGACCGAGCGAGCCTCGTCGACGCGCTCATGCTGTCCGTCGGCGTCGGCACGATCTCGTGGGTGATCCTGATCTCGCCGCAGGCGTACGCCCAGGACGTCCCGCTCGCGGTGAAGGTCACGTCGATGGCCTATCCGCTCGCCGACCTCCTGCTGCTCGGGGCCGCGTTCCGGCTGGCGGTCGGTGCCGGTCGCAAGCCACCGGCGTTCCGGCTCCTCATCGCAGCCGTGGTGACGCTCTTCGTCACCGATGCACTGTACGCGTGGATGAACCTCTACACCGCGTCCGGCTACCAGCCGGGCAGCGGGTACCTCGAGGCGGGGTGGATCGCGTTCTACGTGCTCTTCGGGGCGGCGGCGCTGCACCCGTCGATGCGAGAGCTCTCCGAGCCGGCGCCGGACGTCGAGACGAAGCTCACGGTCGGCCGTCTCATCGTGCTCGCCGGCGCGTCGCTCGTGGCACCCGTACTGCTCGCCTACGAGGCCGCGCACGGCCTGACGCTCGACTTCCCCATCCTGATCGGTGCGACGGTCCTACTGTTCCTGTTGGCCGTCGTGCGCATGTGGGGCCTGATGCGATCCCAGCAGCGCTACGTCGTCCACGAGCGCGCGCTCCGCGAGGCCGGGTTGGAGCTCGTGACCGCGACGAACCGAGACAGCATCCACGCGGCGGCCGGCCGCGCCGCGAAGACGCTCAGCGGCGAGGACGTCGCCGTATGGATCCTCGAGCAGCAAGAAACCTTCGGCGAGCTCGTGGTGGTCGCCGAGCTCGGCGGCGAGGACTTCGACCTCGGGAAGACCATCCTGCTCCGTGAGCTCGACGACTGGAAGCGCCATCGCCTCGAAGGTCGGCACGGGTACCAGGTCCCCCTGGACGACTCGCAGGTCGCACGCCGCTTCGGCGTTCCGGCGGCCCATGCGTCGCTGTACGTCGCCCCGCTGTTCATGCGGGATGAGCTCCGAGGCCTCCTCGTCGTCTCCTCGGTCGGCGAGCTCACCCGCCAGGAAACGGATTCGATCGGCTCGCTGTCGGCACAGGTCGCCCTCGCGCTCGAGAGCGCCGCCCTCACGGAGGACCTCCTGCTGCAGCAGAGCCAGGCGCGGTTCGCGTCCCTCGTGGCGAACTCCTCGGACGTCGTCATGGTGATCGATCCCGACACCACGGTTCGCTACGCGAGCCCGTCGGCGCACCGTGTCCTCGGCTATGAGCCCGAGGAGCTGGACGGGATGCGCTTCGCGGACTTGATCGTGCCCGAGGACCGGACCCACGCGCTGTCGTTCCTGACGGCGATCGACGGCGAAGGGCACGTCGGCCTGACCGAGTACCGGGTGCACGACCGAGAGGGCTCGACGCTCTACGTCGAGACGTCGCGGACGAATTTGATGCACGACCCCAACGTGAAGGGGATCGTCCTGAACACCCGCGACATCTCCGAACGGAAACGGTTCGAGGAGCAGCTCTCCCACCAGGCGTTCCACGATCAGATCACCGGTCTCGCGAACCGGGCCCTGTTCCAGGACCGCGTCACCCACGCGCTCGAGCGCCAGTCCCGTGACGGGAAGCCGGTCGCCGTCCTCTTCATGGACCTGGACGACTTCAAGACGGTGAACGACTCGCTGGGCCACGCGGCCGGCGACCAGATGCTGGTCGAGATCTCGCGCCGACTCGTCGGGAGGCTGCGGACGGCCGACACGGCGGCTCGCCTGGGCGGCGACGAGTTCGCCGTCCTGCTCGAGGACGGGGGCGAGGAAGGCATGACGGCCGCCGACGTCGCCGGCCGCATCCTCGAGACGTTCGAGGAACCGTTCCTCCTGGACGGCACCGAGGTGTACACGCATGCGAGCATCGGGATCTCGGTCGCCGAGCCGGATGCGGCCCCGCACCACGCCGACGAGCTGCTGCGCAATGCCGACGTCGCGATGTACATGGCGAAGGAGGGCGGGAAGGGCCGCTACCAACTCTTCGAGCCCGCCATGCATGACACCGCGCTTCGTCGCCTCGAGCTGAAGGCGGCCCTCCAGCGCGCGCTCGACCACGAGGAGTTCCGCCTCTTCTACCAGCCCGTGATGGAGCTCCCGACGGGGCGCATCATCGGTGTGGAGGCGCTCCTCCGCTGGTTCCACCCGACGGACGGCATCGTCCCCCCGCTCGATTTCATCCCGCTCGCCGAGGAGACCGGCCTCATCGTGCCGATCGGCCACTGGGTGCTGATGGAGGCGTGTCGCTATGCGGCCACCCTCACCGATCGGTTCCCGGATGCGGCGCTCGACATGGCGGTGAACCTGTCGGCACGTCAGATCGCGCGGCCGGAGATCGTCGACGAGGTTCGTGAGGCGCTCCAGACGAGCGGCCTCGAGCCGAGCCGGCTCATCCTCGAGATCACCGAGTCGGTGATGATCCACGACATCGACCTGGCGATCGCGCGCCTGAGCGAGCTGAAGACGCTCGGGGTCCAGCTGGCGATCGACGACTTCGGGACCGGGTACTCGTCGCTGAACTACGTCCGCCGGTTCCCGGTGGACATCCTCAAGGTCGACAAGTCGTTCATCGACGGCGTCACCGAAGAGGGCGAATCCTCGGCCCTGACCGCCGCCGTGATCGAGCTCGCGTCGATCCTGAACCTCAAGCCGGTCGCCGAGGGGATCGAGCGAGCCGACCAGCTCGAGCGCCTGATCTCGATGCGCTGCGATCTGGGTCAGGGGTTCTACTTCGCGAAGCCGCTGCCGGGCGACGAGCTCGAAACCCTCCTCGGCGATCACATCGCGATGCAGGCAGAGGCCGACACCCTCGCCGGCGGTCTGTCATAGGCCGCGCTCAGCCGGGCAGGTAGAACGGCTTCGAAGAGATCGTGGCCGGCACCGGCCGGTTGCGGACCTCGACGGTGACCGGAGCGTCTTCCGGGACGTCGCCGTGCACCCAGGCGAGCCCAACCGCGCCGCCGATCGTGTAGCCGTACCCGCCGCTCGCCACGTGTCCGACCCTCTCCTCGCCCGCCACGACGGACTCGGCGTGCCAGAGCATCGGCGCCGGATCGTCGAGGCGGATCGAGACCAACCGACGCTCGCGCGGCGCCTCCTTCCGCGCGCGGAGCGACTCCGCTCCGACGAAGTCCCCTTTCGTGAGCCGCACCGCGAAGCCCAGCCCGGCCTCGTACGGATCGTCGAGCGGCCCCATGTCGTGCCCCCAGGAACGGAACCCCCGCTCCAGCCGGAGGGCGTCGAACGCGAACGAGCCGGCGTGGCAGAGCCCGAGATCCCGGCCGGCGGCGACGACCTTGTCGTAGAGATCGGCCGTGAACTCCGTCGGGACGTACAGCTCCCATCCGAGCTCGCCCGTGTACGACACCCGGAGCGCCCACGGCTGCGCCCAGCCGGCCTCGATCCTCTTCGCCGTGAGGAACGGGAATGCCTCGTCAGAGAGATCCTCGTCCGTGATCCGCGAGAGCAGCTCGCGTGACCGCGGGCCCGCCACGTGCACCACGCCGAACGCACTCGTGACGTCGGTGACGGTCGCGTCTCCCGCGATGCCGGCGCGAAGGAGCGCTTCGGTTCGTCGCTGATACGCCGTCGGCGCGAGCACCAGGAAGACGTCCTCGGCGAGCCGCGTGACGGTCGGGTCCATCTCGATCCCGCCCCAGGCGTTGCACAGCACCGTGTAGACCACCCGCCCCACCTCGACGTCGACGTCGGACGCGCAGAGACGTTGCAGGCTGGAGACGGCGCCGGGCCCTTGCACGAAGAACTTCGAGTACGAGGTCAGGTCGAAGAGCGCGACGCCTTCGCGCGTCGCCTTCACCTCGTCGCGGACCGGACCGAACCACGACGGACGGTCGAAGTCGTAGAGCCAGACCGGCTCCTCCGCGGCGCCGGGCTCGAACCACGCCGGGCGTTCCCACCCCGCCGCTTCGCCGAACGCGGCGCCGGCGTCCCGGTATCGCCGTTCGAGTGGCAGCCTCCGCACGCCGCGCCCGTACTCCGGCTGCAGGGCGGGCCAGTGCATCGCGTACAACCGACCGAGCGTCTCGGAGGTCTTCTCGTGGAGCCAACGGCGATCGTTCGCCCACCGGCCGGTCCTCGCGATGTCGACCTCGGTGAGGTCCATCGTCGGGCGTCCTTCGACGATCCACTCCGCGAGGGCCTTCCCCGCTCCGGGGCTGTAGATGATCCCCTGCGAGTTGAAACCGGCCGCGATCCAGAGACCCGGGACCTCGGGGAACTCGCCCAGGTGGAAGTTCGCGTCCGGCGTGAAGCTCTCCGGCGCCCGGAGGTAGTGCGAGAAGCCGAGATCGTGCAACACCGGCAGGCGCTCGCGGGCGTTCGCCAGGACGGGGGCGAAGTGATCCCAATCCTCGCCGAACTCGACGAAACCGCCGGTCGAGATCTCGCCCGGCGACTTCGGCTTGCCCTTCGGCTCGAACGCGCCGACGACGAGCCGGCCGCGGTAGTGGCGGACGTAGAGGTATCCGTCGAGGTCGCGGAGGACGGGGAGCCGCTCCTCCGCGACCCCCGTCTCCTCGCTCATCACCCAGACGTGCTCGGCCGGATACAGCGACACCGACGCGCCGGCGAGCCGCGCGAGCTCGGACGTCCAGAGGCCCGACGTGAGCACCGCGACGTCGGACTCGATCGTCCCCCGGTCGGTGACGACGCCGGTAACGCGCCCCACGTCCTTCACGAACGCGGTGACCGTCGCGCCGAACACGAACGTCGCGCCGCGGTCCTTCGCGCCCTTCGCCATCGCCAGGGCGGCGTCCCCTGGATTCACCGTGGCATCGGTCGGGAAGAGCGTCGCCCCCACGAGGTCCTTCGTCTCGGCTGCCGGCCAGTACTTCGTGACCTCGGCCGGGGTCAGCTCGTGGGCCTCGATGCCGAAGTCCTTCGCCATCGAGAGCCCTGCTCTGAGTTCCTCCAGGCGGCCGTGCGTGCGGGCCACCGTGAGGGCGCCGACGCGGCGGAGCCCGGTGTCGAGACCGGTCTCCGCCGCCAGCGACTCGTAGAGGCCGGCGTTCACGCGGCTGAGCTCCGTCAGCGCGTGCGTCCCGCGGACCTGGGCGACGAGCCCCGCGGCGTGCCAGGTCGTGCCGCCCGTGAGTCGCGTTCGCTCGAGCACGACCACATCGGTCACGCCGAGCTTCGTCAGGTGATACGCGACGGACGAGCCGGCGACGCCGCCGCCGATCACGACGACCCTGGCCCGCGAGGGTGGCTCGGCGCGCGGCTCGAGGATCGAGCTGTCGAGGTCGCGGTTCGCGAGCTGCTCGGGGATCGTCATAGGGCCGCAGGATACGCCGCGGCTGTTAACCGAGGAGTGGCCGGCCCATCTCCTTGCGATAGCGCTCGTTGAAGTCGTACAGGAAGCGATCCTGCCGTGGGTAGACGCCGGTCGTGAACGCGCGCGAGCCGACGCCCGTCTGTGCGCGCTGGCATACGTCCCAGTCCTGCTTCGAGATCAGGTCCCAGAGCTCCACGACGGGCTCGGGCTTGAAGAGCGCAGGGTCCGCGATCGTCTCGGGTCGGAACAGGTACTCCGACACGATCGTCGTGTGCGAAGGCCCCTTCGGGTATCCGATGTAATACATGACCGTGTCGGGGTGCAGGTTCAGCATCAGGTTCGGGAACTGATACGCCCCGAAATACATCGAGTAGTCCTCGGGCGGCAGGCCGGGGAACTTCGGAAGCTCGGACTCGCCGGTCATCGTGAACGACGTCGCTCCCTCGCGCATCCAGTTCCCGTCGTCGCGGGTCTCCTCGTCCCAGACCTCTCCGAACCGGAAGAGCGGCACGACCTGGACGAGCTCGGGATGCACCTGTGGGCAGTGCAGGCACTCGTTGTAGTTCTCGACCACGATCTTCCAGTTGGCGGCGACCTCGTAGACGATCCTGACGCCGACACGGAGCTCTTCCATCTTGAAGCGGTCGAACATGTTGACGCTCTCCGCTCCCTCGTTCATCCAGTCGGTCAGCGGACGCGGCTCGCGCGCCAGGTTGACGAACAGGAACCCGGCGTAGGTGTCGACGGCGAACCCGTGGAGCGGGTAGTCGCTCCGATCGAACCGCTCCCCCTCCTTCACGTTGGGTGATCCGACGAGCTGACCACGCAGGTCGTACGCCCACGCGTGGTACGGGCAGACGAACGCCTTCCGGATGTGACCGGCGGCGGGCTCGTCGTCCAGGAACTTCGTCCCCCGGTGGCTGCAAACGTTGTAGAAGCCGTGCAGGTCACCGTCCTCGTCTCGCGTGAGGAAGATCGACTCGCCGGCCAGGTCGCGCACGATGTAATCGCCGGCGTTCGGCAGCTCCTCGGTCCGACCGACGCAGACCCAGTCGCCGAACCAGATCCGTTCCCGCTCCTCGTCGTAGACCTCCGGGCCGGTGTAATCGGAGCCGGCGAGGGTGGGACGCGGACGCCAGTCCATCTCGTCGTAACGGATCGGCTTCGGTTCGGTCTTCATCTGCGACTCCTCGAACGGGTCTCGCCAAGGATAGGGCGTCGCCGCGGGCCTCGGGTAATCGGACGTCACTCACGCGGAAGGTGCTTCCCTGAGCTCGGTAGTATCCGCGGCGTGCCCGTCGTCGAAGGATTCAACCTCACGCCGGTCAAGTCGACGGCGCTGATCCACCCGGACGCGATCGACCTGCGTCGGGAAGGCGCCGTCGGCGACCGACGCTTCCTGTTCGTCCACCCGCGTGGCGAGCGGCTGTCGGGCCTTTCGAAGGCCTCGCTGTTCGCGGTCCGCTCCTCGTACGACGTCGACCGGGAGCGCCTCCAGCTCTCGTTCCCCGAACACGGCTTCGATGTCTCGGGCGACGCCTCATCGTTCGGTGACCCGATCACCGTCAAGCTCTACGACCGAGAGGTCCAGGCGCGACGGGTCGACCCGCGGTTCACGGAGGCCGCGACCGAGGCGACCGGCGACGACCGGCTCGAGCTGCTCCGTGTCGACGAGCCCGAGTACGCGGGGGGTATCGACCGCGTGTCGATCTGCTCACGCGCGTCGGTCGACGACGTCGGGATGCGCGGCGGTGTGGACCAGCTCGACTCACGGCGCTTCCGGATGCTCGTCGAGATGGAGGATGCCTCGGCGTTCGAAGAGGACGGATGGTCCGGGAAGCGGATCCGGCTCGGCGATGCGATCGTGCGGGTCGGTGAGCAGATGCCGAGATGCGTGCTCACGACGATCAACCCCGACACGGCGACGAAGGACTTCCCGACGCTCGACGTCCTGGCGAGCTACCGCAAGGTGGGCCAGCAGCTGATGTTCGGGATGTACGGCGACGTCGAGGAGTCGGGGATCGTCCGCGTCGGCGACCCCGTCGAGGTGCTCTCCGCCTAGCCCGTCGCGGCGAACGCCGTGATCTCGGCGGCGTGCTCGTCGTAATGCTCGAACGTCTCGTCGGCGAACTCCTTGCCCGCAGCCTCCGACATCTCGGGCATCGCGATCAAGGCCTCGCGCGCGCGGTCGCGGCCGCGTTCGGCGGCGATCACGACCTCGTCCCAGGACATCCCGCGGCCGTCCTCCATCACGAGCCTGTTCACCTCGTCCCAATCCTGATCGGGCGGCGCGGGCTGTCCCGCGGTCATGCGTTCCAGGAGATCCCCGACGTAGTCGGCCCAGTACCCGCAGTGCCACACGAGATCCTTCACCGACCAGCCCGGCACCGCGCCGGGCACGTCGCGCCGATCCTCCGTCACCGCGGCGAAGGCGTCCACGAACGCCGACCACGCCTCGTCTTCACGTCCGAGCAGTTCGTCGCGATCCATCCGTGCTCCTATCTGGTCCGGGGGAACCCCAGGTCGACCTTCGAGGTGGCCGGGTCCGGCCACCGGGACGTCACGATCTTGCCTCGCGTGTAGAACCGAACGCCCTCGGGCCCGTACATGTGGGTGTCGCCGAACAGGGACGACTTCCACCCTCCGAACGAGTAATAGGCCACGGGGACGGGGATCGGAACGTTGACCCCGACCATGCCCGCCTCCACATCGAACTGGAAGCGCCGCGCGACGCCACCGTCGCGCGTGAACAGGGCGACGCCGTTGCCGTACGGGTTCTCGTTCACGATCCGCACGGCCTCGTCGTACGTGTCGACGCGGACGACCGCGAGCACCGGACCGAAGATCTCGTCGCGGTAGCAGTCCATCACCGTCGTGACGTGGTCGAGGAGGGAGAGGCCGAGGAAGAACCCGTCGCCTCCGGCGACGGGGTCTTCCCGGCCGTCGCGGACGATCGTCGCGCCCTGGTCCCGCCCCGAGTCCAGGTACGACGCCACCTTGTCGCGGTGCTCGCGTGTGATGAGCGGACCCATCTCCGCGTCCGGGTCGGTTCCCGCACCGACGTGGACGTTGGGGATCCGCTCGGAGATCTTGGCGACGAGCTCGTCGCCGATGTCGCCGACCGCCGTCACGACGCTCACGGCCATGCAGCGCTCACCCGCGCTCCCGTAGCCGGCCGAAACGGCGGCGTCGGCGGCCATGTCGAGGTCGGCGTCGGGCAGCACGATCATGTGGTTCTTCGCGCCGCCGAGAGCCTGCACGCGCTTCCCCGCTGCCGTGCCGTCCTCGTAGACGTAGCGTGCGATGGGCGTCGAGCCGACGAAGGATACGGCACGGATCGTCGGATGCTCCAGGATCGCGTCGACCGCGACCTTGTCCCCCTGGATCACGTTGAACACGCCGTCGGGGATGCCGGCGTCGGCGAGTACCTCCGCGAGGAACAACGACGCGCTCGGATCCTTCTCCGACGGTTTCAGGATGAACGTGTTCCCGCAGGCGATCGCGTTCGCGAACATCCACATCGGGACCATCGCCGGGAAGTTGAACGGCGTGATCCCGGCGACGACGCCCAGCGGTTGACGGATCGAGTACACGTCGACGCCCGTGGCGACCTGCTCGCTGAACCCGCCCTGGAGGAGGTTCGGGATGCCGCACGCGAACTCGACGTTCTCGAGCCCGCGCTGGACCTCACCCGACGCGTC
>Ga0075424_100008230_pt1 | contig 10172 bp, 9 predicted proteins | sample SoiMethybrSBSTD3_FD_75301 | JGI IMG/M metagenome (GOLD analysis project Ga0075424, IMG submission 75301) | Bulk soil microbial communities from a Populus tree surrounding site in Tennessee, USA - Soil MetaG P. TD hybrid SBSTD3 | ecosystem: Environmental > Terrestrial > Soil > Tree plantation...
CCGGCCGCCGTTGCGCTATCGCTGCGCCGGTGGGCCAGCGACGGCGGGTCCAGGACGATGAGATCGAATTTTCTCTCGATCTCCTTTAAGTACGCAAAGGCGTCTCCCTTCAAAATTTCTCCGGGAGAGTTGGCGAAGCCGTTAAGCTCTAGCGATTTCTCCGCGAGCTCCAGCGCGGGCAATGAAGAGTCGAGCGTGACTACTTCACGGGCGCCGCCGCCGTAAGCATAGACGGAAAATGCGCCGCTATAGGCGAAACAGTTGAGGACCGTTTTTTGCCGCGCAATGGTGCAGAGGAAGGCTCGATTATCACGCTGATCGAGAAAGAAGCCCGTTTTTTGTCCGCGTCTCACATCGACAAGAAATTTGAAAGTGTTTTCCTGGATCGGAATTACGTCCGGCGGCGCTTCGCCGCTCATCACGCCGACGGATGGCTCGAGGCCTTCTTCGTCGCCAATGCGACCTTCGCTCCGCTCGAACACGCCTTCGATACCATCGATCTTGCTCAGATAATCGACGATGTGGTTTTTGAAAAGCGCCATGCCTGCGCTAAAAACCTGACAGACGATAAAGCCGTCGTAACGATCGATGATGAGGCCAGGAAAAAAATCGCCTTCGCCATTGATGATCCTATAGGCCGTTGTCGAGGGCGGCAGGTAGGCGCGGCGAAAGGCGAAGGCGTGAGAAAGCCGTCGCGCAAAAAACCCGGCATCGATCTCTTCTTTGCGCCAGGTCAAAAGGCGGGCGCGGATCTGTGACTTCGGATTGTAAAAACCGCGAGCAAGCCATATCTTGTTGTGATCATAGACGTCGACGAGTTCAGGAGATTTGCCATCGCCGTCAACGCGCTCGACAGCACCCGAAAAAATCCACGGATGGCCGTGCAGAACCGGGCGCTCGCGGCCCGGTTTTAGAAAGATTGACAACATGATGTCTAGGATCGGGTTAAAAAATAGGGGCGCAGCATACTGCGCCCCTACAATTGGTGGCAACTGAGAGAGCTTGCCTATTCTTTTCTTATAAACGTGCCGCTTTTTCCACCACTCTTTTTAGCGAGGCGAATCTCACCAAGCGTCATCTCGCGATCGACTGCTTTGCACATATCGTAAATGGTAAGCCCCGCAACGGCGACCGCGGTCATCGCTTCCATTTCGACGCCAGTTTTTCCGCTTACGCGGACAGTGGCCTCGATATCGACGCGGGCGGGTTCCCGTGCGGGGGTTAATTCCAGTTCCACTGCCGTGAGATTGAGCGGGTGGCACATAGGGATCAGTTCGGCAGTTTTTTTCGCGGCCATGATGCCCGCGACGCGAGCGACGGAAAAAACATCGCCCTTCTCAATCTTGTCTTCGAGGATAAGATCCAGAGTTTCCGCGCCCATGTGAATAGTGCCGCGAGCGATGGCGATCCTGCTCGTGACTTCCTTACCGCTGACATCGACCATGCGCGCGCGACCCTGCTCATCCAAATGACTTAGCTGTGACATAACACCTGCTTTCAAGATTGCCGGTGAAAAAAGCTTTGTTCCATGTTGATCATAGTAAAGCTGGCAACGCCGGGCTTCCTTTCTGGATAGGCGCAATTATGTTACAAAAACCGAATGGATAAAAAAAGTCACTATAGTGTGATTATCCTGGGTTCTGGAGCGGCCGGCCTAACGGCGGCCATCTATGCTGCGCGCGCCAATCTGGAGCCGCTAGTAATCGAGGGGTCGCAGCCTGGCGGGCAGCTAACGATTACCACGGATGTGGAAAACTATCCGGGTTTTCCCAACGGAATCCTCGGTCCCGAGCTCATGGAGGAGTTTAAAAAACAAGCCGTTCGGTTTGGCACGGAGACTTTGTTCGGGGAGGTCACGTCGGTCGAATTGAGAAAACGTCCCTTCAGTGTGGCTGTGGGGAAGGATCTTTTGAGCTGTGATGCTCTGATCATCGCAACCGGGGCCACGGCGAAACTGCTCGGTCTTGAATCGGAGATGCGGCTTATGGGCCACGGCGTCTCGGCCTGCGCGACTTGCGACGGATTTTTTTTCCGGGAAAAAGAGCTTGTCGTCGTGGGTGGTGGCGATACGGCAATGGAAGAGGCGATCTTCCTTACGAAGTTCGCTACCAAAGTGTCCGTCGTTCATCGTCGGGATCAGTTGCGCGCATCCAAAATCATGCAGGAGCGGGCCGAAAAAAATCCCAAGATTTCGTTTGTCTGGAATACTGTGGTTGACGAAGTGTACGGCGATGCGAAAACCGGCAGCGTGACCGGCGTGCGCTTCAAAAATATCGTCACTGGGAAGACCGAGAATTTTAAGACCGACGGAGTATTTGTCGCAATCGGTCATGAGCCGAACAGCAAGCTTTTTGTCGGCCAGTTGGACTTAAATCCAAGTGGTTACATCCTCACTAATGACGGCACCAAAACTAACATTCCCGGGGTTTTCGCCTGCGGCGACGTGCAGGATTTCATTTACCGCCAGGCGATCACCGCGGCTGGCAGCGGCTGCATGGCAGCCATCGATGCCGAGAGGTTTTTGGAAGGTCAGCATCATTAAATATGTCTGACCTACGAATTTCCCCCCCTTCAGGACCTAAACATAAAATAGACTGCTCCAAGCAGACACAAGCCTGCCCATAGGTAATCGAGTTTCAGCGGCTGGCGCATGTAAAGCACGGCAAACGGGGCAAACACCGACAACGTGATCACTTCCTGGGTGATTTTCAGTTGCCCCAGGCTCAGTTGGGTGTAACCGATACGGTTTGCCGGCACTTGCAATAAGTACTCGAACAAAGCAATACCCCAGCTTGCAATCGCGGCGACATACCACCTGTGATCGTTTAGGTTTTTGAGATGCGCATACCAGGCAAATGTCATAAAAACATTTGAAGCCGTGAGCAGAAGCACCGTGCGAACGATGACAGGCATAGGTTGAAGGACCTCCGGGCGCTAGCGATCGACTTTTTTGAATGCGCTCGATTCTTTAAGCGCTCTAATTTCTTGTCGTGGTTGCGCTTCGAATCATGCCGAGCACCTCCTCGGTGGTTCTGACGCGGCCCATCCGTGGAAACACCGTATTCATGAAAGCGGCCATTGAATCCTCATGAGAGTTGCTGCAGGCGTCGCGCACAACGATAACACTGTAATCGAGGTCACGCGCGGCATATACCGTCGATGCGACCCCGACGTCCACCGCTCCGCCCGAAATGATCAGAGTATCGATGCCGCGCGAGCGAAGCCCCAGGTCAAAATAGGTCTGATGAAAGGTGCTCCAGCGGTATTTGGGGATGACGTAATCTTCGGGTCTCGGTGCGATCTCCTCGATAACTTTTTGCTCCCACGATCCCTCGGTGGCGCCGTGTAGAGCAGGATTGCAGTCATCGTTGGGCCACGGCCGAAGGCGCATATCTGTGTCAGTAACCACGACGCTCCGACTCTCGCCGTCGGGTCGGTGGTTCGCCATCGCATAATAAATAAGCATCCGGTTTTGCCGAGCCGCGTTCATCAGGCGAACAGCGTTGTCGACCACAGGCTTCATTCTTCTTTTCGTTTCCTCCGAAGCGCCGTGGTAATAGATGTTCAGCATATCAAAGAAGAGTAGCGCGGTTTTACTCAAATTGAATTCATTGACCTTCATACAAAAAGCCTCCGTTGGAAAGTCGCCGTTTTGATGTTGAGACGGAATTTCCCATATGCCTATCATGCACCAAGCAAAGATTCCCAGACGAACATTACTTCTTTGCATGCCAATTTTTTGTAATTACCTGGGCGGCATAGTAACCGGGAAGCCCGGTGACGCCGCCACCCGGGTGTGTGCCCGAGCCGCAGACATAGAGATTTTCAATCGGAGTTTGGTACGCGGACCAGCCGGGAACCGGGCGCATGAAGAAGATCTGATCCAGCGCCATTTCGGCATGATAGGGATGGCCCTGCGTCAGTTTATAGGTCTCTTCGAGATCAAGCGGCGTGAGCACTTGCCGATCGAGGATCGTCTGTGAAAAACCCGGCGCGTACTCTTCGATCGTGCGTACAACCGCATCGCCCAGAGGCTGCCGCGCGGCCTGCCAGTTACTTTCCCGAAGCTCATACGGCGCTGACTGCATCCAGACGGACATGACATGTTGGCCTGCGGGAGCGAGCGACGGATCGGCGATAGATGGAATCGTGATTTCCAAAAACGGGCGCTTCGAAAAACGGCCATACTTCGCATCGTCAGAGGCACGCTCCAGATAAACCAGACTCGGACCGATATGGATGATGCCGCCGAGCGCTGCCTGATCGCCCGAGGAAAACATCGGCAAGCTATCCAAAGCGAGATTGATTTTCGCGACGGTACCTCGGCTACGAATGTTTTTCACTTGCAATAAAAAGTGCGGATCGAGGGCCGTTGGCTCGACCAGACCAAGAAGCGTTTGTTTTATGTCCACGCCGGAAACGATGCGCTCTGCGCGGATTTCTTCACCGCTTTTTAGGACAATACCCGTCGCGAGGTTGTTGGCAGTAATAATCTTTGTGACCTCCGTGGCGCTGCGAATTTCTGCCCCATAGCTTTTTGCGGCAGCGCAGAGAGCTTCGGACAAACCACCGATGCCGCCGCGGACGAAACCTGCGGTGGGAAGCGCTCCATTCGACTGGCCAAGCTGGTGATGCAGGAAATTAAAAGCGCTTCCTTGTTGGCGCGGACCGACAAAAGAAGCCAGCATAGCGCGTCCTGCCAATGCCCCCTTGAGCAAGTCGCTTTCGAACCATTCGCTCAAAAGATCCGCGATGCTCATGGGCAAAATGCGGAGAAACTCGTGCATGTCTCTTGCGCCGAGCCGATGGAACTTCCAGGCGAGTTCAAGAAACTTTACGAGGTGGAAATTACGTGGATTGGCTTTGTTGGGGACCGGCGCTTGATAGAGCATCGCGAGAAATTCCGAAAGTCTCTTTAATAGCTCGCAAAACGGCTGGAACCGATCTGCGTCGGATTTCGAGTGCCTGGCGATCTCCTGCGCGGCGTCGGGAAACTCCCGTCGGATGACGAGCCCCTGTCCGTCCTGTCTCGGCGCAAAAAGGAGAGGAGTGAGCGGGAGGAGCTTAAATCCGTGACGCTCAAGCTCCAAGTCTGAGATAATCTTTTGCGAAAAATTTCCGGCGAGATGAGCGCAGGTAGGAATTTTGTAACCGGGAAAGATTTCTTCAGTAACGGCTATGCCGCCGAGAATCGATCGGCGCTCCAACAACAGAATTTTTTTTCCGGCTCTGGCGAGATAAGCGCCTGCCACGAGGCCGTTGTGACCGGCACCAATGATGATCGCGTCGTAGTTCGCCACGGCTGTTACAGCAGTCTGACTTGAGTGTCTTTGAGTACTTCCAGAGCGGCAAGCCGCCCCGAGGCCGCCATGACCCCGCCGCCCGGATGAGTGCAAGCGCCGCAGAGATAAAGATTTTTAATCGGCGTTCGGTAATTGGCCCAACCGGCGACCGGACGAAGAAAAAAAAGCTGATCCAAAGTGAGCTCGCCCTGAAAAATATTTCCTTCGGTAAGTCCGAATTCCTGTTCCAAGTCCCACGGCGTAACCACCTGGCGATGAAGAATGATGTCTTTTAGGTTTGGCGCATATTCACTCAGCGTATCAACTACGGTATCGCCGAGCGCCTCACGTTGATCCGGCCAAGTTCCGGTTTTTAGATCGTAAGGCGCGTACTGCACAAAAATCGACATCACATGCTTGCCGGGCGGCGCCATCGAGGGATCGAGTACCGATGGCAAGATGATATCCATGTACGGACGGCGCGAAAAATCGCCGTATTTTGCCTCGTCGTAACCTTGCTCGATGTAATCGATGCTCGGACTGATCGAAATCGCGCCGGCGAGGTGCGGGCCAGCGCCGGGCATAGAAGTGAAATCGGGAAGCGAATCGAGCGAAAGATTCACTTTAGCCGAAGAACCGCGGATCTTAAAATCGCTCACCTGTTTCTTGAACTCCCGAGAAAGGCATTGTGAATCGATCATTTTCAAAAAAGTTCGTTTGGGATCGACCCCGGAAACGACGACTTTGGCGTGGATTTCCTCGCCCGATGCGAGCACCACGCCGCAGGCCCGGCCACGCCTGATCAATACCTGATCCACCGGCGCCTGTGATCTGATTTCCGCCCCATGGTGACGCGCCGCATCCGCAATCACCCGGCTGATCGTTCCCATGCCGCCGCGCGCAAAACCCCAGGAGCGAAAAGCGCCGTCCAATTCGCCCATGTAGTGGTGGAGCAAGACGTACGCCGTACCGGGTGAACGCGGGCCCATGAAAGTACCGATGATGCCGCTTGCGGACATGGTGGCTTTGAGAACGTCGGTTTCGAACCATTGGTCGAGAAAATCGGCCGAGCTCATCGTCATGAGTTTGGCAAGATCGTAGAAAAGCTCTCCGCCAAGACGCCGAAAATGATTGCCGAGGCGAGCAAGTCCAAAAACATTTTTCGGGTGCCAACTAGCTGGCTCAGGGGGAATCATCGCGAGCAGCGGCTTTACCGCCATCGCCATATGCACCATCAACCGGCCGTATTCCTCGTACGCTTCCGCATCGGCAACGGAATGACGCGCAATTTCCCGGCGTGTTCTCGCGTGATCGCCAGAGCGAAAAAGATAGTCGCCGTTCGGCATCGGCGTGAAGGTGCTGTCGAGCGGAATGATCTCGAGATCGTAGTTTGGCAAGGCAAGCTCGCGAATGACCTCCGGGCGAAGCAGGCTCACCACGTACGAGCAAACGGAATATCTAAAGCCCGGATAAATCTCTTCGGTAACGGCGGCTCCGCCGAGGACGTGCCGGCGCTCGAGTACAAGAACTTTTTTGCCGGCTTTCGCTAGATATGCGGCCGCGGTGAGGCCGTTGTGACCGGCACCGATCACGATCGCGTCGTAATTTGCCATGGGAGAATTTGCTTAAGAGCGCATATTTGGTAATTTCGTCTGCGAAGTCAACGCAAAGCACTAGATAATCCAAGCTTGCAATCGTGCGTCGCCGAATGCCTATTGGAACACCCTTCCACTCTCGAACTGCGCCTCTTTGTGTGAGCCAAAACTGGCGCACTTGGTCGGGTTATTTTGTCGCCAGTTCCTACGATGTGGTGCACGACTACGAGTACCACGCGATTCGAAATTCCGCCGCGTTGATCGATGTCTCCCCTCTCTACAAGTATGATATTCGCGGGAAAGACGCCCTTAAGCTGGTGAATCGCGTAATGACGCGGGATGCGGCGAAATGTTTGGTCGGTCAGGCCCTTTATGGATGTCTGTGTCAGGAAGACGGAGCAGTGATCCAGGACGGCACGGTCTTTCGGTTGACGGAGGATCACTTTCGATTTCATCTCGCTGAGCCGAGCCTGCGCTGGCTGAGGCTCAATGCGACCGGGATGAATTTAGTGATCGAGGAGGTTTCCGAGCAACTCGGCGCGCTGGCGCTCCAAGGCCCCAATGCTCTGCGGATTTTAGAGACGCTCGTCGATGTCGATTTGCGCGGCCTTAAATTTTTTCGGCTCCTCCCTGCAAAGATCGCGGAGCTTCCGGTGATCGTATCGCGCACAGGCTACACCGGTGATTTGGGATACGAGATTTGGCTCGAGGCAGTTTATGCCGGAGCGGTGTGGGATGCGCTTGTTCAAAAGGGCAACTATTTCGGTATCAAACCGGCAGGCATGCTGGCATTGGACGTTTCGCGTCTCGAGGCGGGGTTTATTCTGCTCGATGTCGATTACATCAGCGCCGAGAAGGCGATGATTTCATCACAACGATATTCTCCGTTTGAAATCGGACTTGGTTGGACGGTCGACTTACAGAAGACCGATTTTGTCGGACAACGGGCCCTGCGGCAGGAAATCTATCCGGCGCTGTCGCGCCAAATAGTCGGTTTGGAAATCACTCTTGGCGATTACGAATTTCTTTTCCAACAGGTTGGCTTGCCTCCCGAGTTTCCGCTGGCGGCCTGGCGCGGCGGAGTGCCAGTCTATCGGGATGAGCGGCAGATCGGGCACGCCACCACCGGCGCGTGGTCGCCGATCTTGAAAAAATATATTGCTCTCGCAACTGTAAACAAACAGTGCGCTGTTCCCGGAACGGTGCTTGAAGTCGAGATTACCGTCGAGCATCGACGGAAGACGGCGAGCGCTACGGTCGTAAAAACACCTTTTTTCGACCCACCGCGGAAACGCGCGTTGGCGCCCGTTTGAGACTGAGTCTGATCGCGCAAGACTATCCGGCCGCCAGTAATTTATTAGTGCAAGGGACGAACCTGAACGCCATGTCTGATCAGAAATTCTTTGCAGTCTCGGATGCTGAACTCGCCAAAATGAAAGATCGATGCCGCGAGCGCGGCACTGGCGCCGCCCTCAGTCAGCCCGTCGTAGATGTGCTGAAGCTCGCCGACCCCACCCGACGCAATCACCGGAATATTGACCGCGTTTGAGATCGTTCGGGTTAACTCCAGATCATAGCCGGCTTTGGTGCCATCGCGATCCATGCTTGTCAGAAGAATCTCGCCCGCCCCGTAGTTTTCCATTCTTTTGGACCATTCGCAGGCATCGATTCCGCTCGGATTTCGGCCGCCGTGGGTAAACACTTCCCAGTGGTTGCCGACCCGCTTTGCGTCGATGGCTACGACAATGCATTGACTACCAAATCTGTGCGCTGACTCTCGGACAAAGTCCGGGCGGTTCACCGCCGCGGTGTTGATCGAAACTTTGTCCGCTCCCGCCCTGAGTAGATTCCGAATATCGTCGGTCGTGGTAATCCCGCCGCCGACCGTGAGCGGCATAAAAATCTGCTCGGCGGTGCGCGAAACCACGTCCAGAATGATGCCGCGATTCTCGTGCGACGCGGTGATATCCAAAAAACAGAGCTCGTCAGCTCCGTCCTGATCGTAAATCCGTGCGACCTCTACCGGGTCGCCGGCATCTCGAAGACCCACGAACTTCACACCTTTAACTACGCGCCCGGCTTTGACATCGAGACACGGAATAATTCGTTTGGCGAGCATGACTGGCTCAATCTAACGAGGGCCCCGCGAATTCACAAGCCGGAGTCTCGGTCTTAGAGTTCGCCGTATTAATGAAATTCTAAGCCGTTGATTTTTCAAGGGAACCTCTAAATTCCCCTTTGCAGTTTCGCATCGACCTCGTTGTTGGAAGGTATACAACTTTATGATTACCCAAAGGCACATGATTGACTTTAAATGCGCAAAAACACCTATGACATCGATAATCTTGTCTAGAAAACTACAACTTTAGGCTTGACATAATAGCTGCACTTGGGCTAAAAAGGCGCCCGAAGTACTACAAAATACCTAACAGAAATCAGAGGGCAAAGGAGGCAAGAATGGACAAAAAGGTTTGGGTGCTGGGCGTCGCAACTTCGTTCCTTCTAGCTGCCGGCATCGCACGAGCTCAGAGCGTCGATGACAAAATTAAGTCGCTCGAGCAAGAGCTAACGCAGCTAAAAGATCAGCAGGTGGAGCTCAAGAAGGAAGCTACGGCAGCAGCGGCGGCGCTACCTACTTTTGAGTATCGGCCCGGCAACGGCTTGGAAGTCGAGGCAGCCGATAAGTCGTGGGGCGTGCGTTTCACCATTGAGACGTATTTTCGCTACGAGTTCGAGTCCGGGCGCACTCAGCAGGGCCGGTCGACGGCCGAGATCATGGGCCGGCGCTTCCGGCCCGGGATTTTGTACTGCATCAACAATTGTTTGTGGGAAATCGAGGCAACCCTCGACATGGACGGCTTTGGAACTGGCAATGCTAAAAATTCATTGAACTCAGCCACGAGCTCCATTCTGCAGCGCGGAGCGGTGAATTTCCACGCCGAGAATCTGCACCCATGGTTGCCGACGGTTCAGTTCGGGATGGAAGTGCAGAACGCATTCGGAACGAGCTTGTCGCGGCAGGGTCAATACACCAAACAGGGCGAGAAGAATGTTGCGACGAGTGTCGAGTATCGGCCCGCAAAAGGTGAGTAGGGAACAAGATGAAGGAGGAAAACTCAATGACAGCAAAAGTAAAGACATCGAGCGCGCTGATTTTGTCGTTAGCCCTGAGCATCGCATCGACGGTTACAGCACAGGAAAAAAAGAGCGAGGAGGCGAAGAAGGCAGAGGAGCCGGCGAAGGCCAAGGCGGAGAAAGTCTCGGGTGATATCGGACTGCTGGATCCCGAAAAAAA
>Ga0075424_100008231_pt1 | contig 10171 bp, 7 predicted proteins | sample SoiMethybrSBSTD3_FD_75301 | JGI IMG/M metagenome (GOLD analysis project Ga0075424, IMG submission 75301) | Bulk soil microbial communities from a Populus tree surrounding site in Tennessee, USA - Soil MetaG P. TD hybrid SBSTD3 | ecosystem: Environmental > Terrestrial > Soil > Tree plantation...
GAGATTCTCGACGGCAAGCACGACGCCGTCTCCGAAGATCGCTTCTACATGAAGGGCGGCATTGACGACGTTACTGCTTGAGATCGTCACGCCGACAGGCACCGTCTACTCGGGCGCGGTGGAGATGGTGACGCTGCCGACCTCCACTGGCCAAATCGGCATCTACCCGCTGCACGTGCCGCTGCTCACTCGCATGGTGCCCGGCGAAATGATCGTCCGTCGCGGCAGCCGTGACGAGTTCCTCGCGGTCGGCCAGGGGCTCGTGGAAATCACCGCGGATCGCATTTCCATCGTCACCGACATGGCAATCGCCGTCGATAAGATCGACGAGGCACGCGTCGAAGAAGCACGGCGGCAGGCCGAGGCACGGTTGCGCGACAAGATCTCCGACGAGGAGGTGGCGACAGTCAATGCGTCGCTGGCACGTTCGCTCGCGCAGCTCCGCGTCAAGGCGCGCCATCGGCTGTAGCTCACGGGATGCCGTGATCGGCCGACCGTCAGCCGGGAACCCTCCCGATATTCCACCCGAATTCGCCTAGTCGCTGCATGGCAGGGGCGGTGCACCTTCCGCACGCATGATCGAGTTTGCGGTCAAGCCGCCGACTATTCCGATTCCCTTTCACAAGCTGCTGAAAATCGTGGCCATTGTCGAGGATGAAGATCAGCAGATTCGGCAGCTCCTGCAGCACCTCGAAGCAGAGCACTTCGTCGTCGAAGTTGCCCACGACTTCAGCCGCGACGTGTCCGAAGATGCGGATGTCGGCGCCTATCTCGCGACGATCGACGGAAAACGTCTCGACGATGCGCGTCAGCTCGTGCGGGCGGTGCGTGCGACCGGCTTTCACACGCCGCTCTGGGGTATCGCCGATTCGCACCACATCGCGGATATCGCGGTGCTCGGCGCGGTCGGAGAGGTCGAGGGATACATCTACCTCGGTCAGCAGACGCCTGCGTTCTATGCCAAGCAGGTCGCCGCGAGCGTCGTCGAGTACGGCATGAGCCTGCTGCCGCCGTTCTTCGGCGGTCTCATGGCCTACGACGCGAAAGCGAACATCGCTTTCGATTGCCCGGGCCACCAGGGCGGTCAGTTCTACCGGAAGTCACCGGCGGGACAGCTGTTCTACAAGCATTTCGGCGAGCGCGTCTTCCGCAACGACCTGTGCAACGCCGACGTGGCGCTTGGCGATCTGCTGGTGCACGACGGCGCGGCGGCGGAAGCCGAACGCCACGCGGCGCATGTGTTCGGCGCCGATCAGACCTACTTCGTGCTGAACGGAACGAGCACGTCGAACAAGGTCGTGACCAACGCCGTTCTGCGGCCGGGCGATCTCGTCCTCTTCGACCGCAACAATCACAAGTCGCTGCACCAGGGGGCGCTCGTGCAGGCAGGCGCAATTCCGATCTTTCTGCCGACGGCTCGCAATCCCTTCGGCATGATCGGCGCCGTTGACTTCGCCGCCTGGGACGAAGAAGCGCTGCGCCAGCAGATTCGGACGCACCCGCTCGTCACGGATCCGGAGCGCTATAAGGCGAGGCGGCCGTTCCGCCTCGGCTGCATCCAGCTGGCCACCTACGACGGCACGGTCTACAACGTGCGGCAGGTGCTCGCGAAGATCGGGCACCTCTGCGACTACGTGCTGTGGGACGAGGCGTGGATCGGATACAACGCCTTTCATCCGCTGTTTGCGGACCACAGTCCCATGCGGCTGGGGAGCCTCGGCGCGGATATGCCGGGCCTTTTCTCGACGCAGTCGGTGCACAAGCAGGGGGCTGGCTTCTCGCAGGCGTCGCAAATCCACAAGCGCGACGCGCATATCAAGGACCAGCAGCGCTACATCGAGCCGCGGCGCTTCAACGAGTCGTTCCTGATCCACGCCTCCACCTCGCCGTTCTACCCGCTGTTCGCCTCGCTCGACGTGAACGCCAAGGTGCACGAGGGGCCGGCAGGCGAGGCGCTGTGGGACAGGTGCATCGAGCTTGGGATTGAAGTGCGCAAGAAGCTGCGGCAGTTCGGCTGTTACTACGCCACTCACGGACGGACCGCCGCGGAGAAATGGTTCTTCGATCCGTTCGTTCCCGACGTTGTCACTATCCGCAACTCACCGCTCACAGACGACGCGGCCAATGTGCGCTGGGAGAGTCTGCCGACGGACGTGATCAAGCGTGAGCAGCAATGCTGGGCATTTGCTCCGGACGCGTCGTGGCACGGCTATCGGGGCTATGCCGACGGATACACGATGGTCGATCCGAACAAGCTGACGCTGCTGACGCCGGGAATCGATCGGCGCACGGGCGACTATCTCGATTTCGGTGTGCCGGCGACGGTCGTGGCGAATTTCCTCCGCGAGCAGCGCATCGTTCCGGAGAAATGCGATCTGAACAGCATTCTGTTCCTGATGACCCCGGCCGAGGACGAGAGCAAGTTGAACACGCTCATCGCCAAGCTCGTGAAGTTCAAGAACCTCTGGGATGGCGATGCGGCGCTGGCGGGCGTGCTTCCCAGCATCTGCGCGGCGTATCCCGATCGTTACGCCGGTTACACGCTGCGACAGGTGTGCACCGAGATGCACGCGTTCTACCGCGAGAAGCGCGTCAAGGAATTGCAGCGGCTCTGCTTCCGTGCCTGCAGCTTTCCGGAGCTCGCGATGTCGCCGAAGCGCGCCTACGAAGCGCTGGTGGGCAACGACGTGGACTACGTGCCCCTCGAACAGATCAAGGGACGCATCTCCGCGACGCTGGCTTTGATCTATCCCCCCGGCATCGGCGTCATCGTCCCCGGCGAGCGCTGGGACGATCGCGCGCAACCGATGCTCGACTACTTCCTCGCCTTCGAGGAATCGTTCAACCGGTTTCCCGGATTCAACTACGAAGTCCAGGGCGTTTTTCAGGAGCGCGTGGACGGACGCATCAAGTTCCACACGTATGCGGTGCGCGAATAGCCGTCGAGGACACTCCCGTGAATGACCAGAAGAAAATGACGCTCGTTCAACTGACGTTCATCGTCGCGGTGAACATGATGGGCTCGGGAATCATCATGCTGCCGACGAACATGGCAAAAGTCGGCGCGATCTCGCTCCTGTCGTGGATTGTGACCGCAGTCGGATCGATGGCGATCGCCTACGGCTTCGCGCGTGCGGGGCTGTTCAACCAGCGCGAGGGGGGCATGTCGGCGTATGCCGAGGATGCGTACGGCAAATCCGGCTACTTCCTCGTGTTCTATCTCTATTTCCTGTCGCTCGCGATCGGCAACGTGGCGATTGCCATCTCCGCGGTTGGCTATCTCGCGGGATTCTTCCCCTGGCTGTCGGCGACACCGATTGCGACGTGTATCGGCGTGATCGGCCTGCTGTGGGTGACGACCATCGCCAACTTCGGCGGACCGATGATCACCGGACGCATCGGATCGGTCACCGTCTGGGGTGTGATCCTGCCCGTCGGTCTTCTGTCCGTGTTCGGCTGGTTGTGGTTCAGCAGCGCGACGTTTGCCGCGGCCTGGAATCCACAGGGGCTGACCATGTTCCAGGGAATGGGCTCGAGCATTGCGCTCACGCTGTGGGCGTTCCTGGGAATGGAGTCGGCGGCTCAGAATTCGTCGGCCGTCGAAAACCCGAAGCGGAACGTGCCGCTGGCATGCATGCTGGGCACCCTCGGCGCGGCGTTCATCTACATTTTGTCGACGACGGTCATTCAGGGCATCGTGCCGAACGCGGATCTCGCGAAATCGACAGGGCCCTTCGCGCTGGCCTACGCGCGCATGTTCAATCCGACCATCGGCTCGATCGTGATGGGGCTGGCCGTCATGGCGTGTCTCGGCTCGCTGCTCGGATGGCAGTTCACGATCGCGCAGACGGCGAAGTCCGCGGCCGATCAACGGATGTTCCCGACACTGTTCGGCTACGTCAACCGGCTCAACGCACCCGTCACCGGAATGATCGTGCTTGCCATCGCGCAGACGCTGCTGGCGCTCTCCACGATTTCGCCGTCACTGAGCGATCAGTTCGCCGTCCTCGTCAATCTCGCCGTCGTCACCAACGTCGTGCCGTATGTGATCGCGCTGTCGGCGCTGCCGATCATGATGCAGAACGCAGGCGTGACGGGGCGGCCGTACCGCCGCACGGTGGCGATCGCGGTCGTCGCGATGGCCTACAGCGTGTACGCGATCTATGCGTCGGGAAAAGACGCGGTGTTCGGCGGGATGATCGTGACCGGCATCGGATATGCGATTTGGGGATTCATCGCCTCGCGGTTTGCCGAAGCGAAACCGGCGGCGCTGCGTCCGGCGGCGTAGAGGAGGCACCATGTTACGCAAACTCGCGTTCGTCTCTTGTGCTGTCGCACTGCTGGGCGCAGCTCCGATCGTGATCCTCGACGCCGCGACGCCGGGCAGCACTGTCGCGCGCATCAAGTCCACCGGCCGCATCACATTCGGATATCGCGGCGATGCACGGCCGTTCTCGTACACCGACGATTCGGGAGCGCCGGCCGGATATTCCGTCGCCCTCTGCCAGCAGATAGCCAACGAGGCCAAGCGCGACCTCGGGATGCCGGAGCTGAAGGTCGAATGGAAGCCGGTTGCGTTCGAGCAGCGCTTTCGCTCGCTTCGCCTCGGCGAAATCGATCTGATGTGCGGCGCTGACACGGTGACGCTCGGCCGCCGATCCGAGGCGGACTTTTCGATTCCGATCTTCCCCGGCGGCATAAGCGCGCTGCTCCGGTCCGATAGCTCCGCACGTCTGCGCGACGTCCTGTCGGGACGCGGCCAGCCGTTTCATCCGGTGTGGCGCGCCTCCGCGACGCAGGTCCTCCAGTCGCGGGATTTCTCGGCGGTAGCCGGTACCACCGCCGAGACATGGCTCGGTCAGCGATTGAACGATCTGGATGTTCGCGCGGGCGTGGCGCTGGTAGATACCTACAGCGGAGGCGTGCAGAGGGTTGTGCAGCGCCGCTCCGACGTGCTGTTCGGCGAACGCGCGATCCTGCTAGACCTGGCGAAGCGTCACGGAGATGCGCGTGATCTCGTCGTACTGGATCGTCTCTTCACCAACGAGCCTGCCGCGCTGGCGCTCGCTGCCGACAACAACGATTTCCGCCTGCTCGTCGATCGGGCGCTGTCGCGACTCTACCGTTCACCCGACCTGGGCGTGCTCTACGCCAAGTACTTCGGTGAGCCGGATGAGACCGCGTTGACATTCTTCCGCTGGAACGCACTGCCGGAGTAACAGCATGATCCAGCGAAGCGCCAGACGACTCAGTTTGCGTGCCCTCGTCGTTGACGACGAGCTGACGAGCCCGACTGCGGAAGGACGTGCCGCCCGAGCGCTCGTCCAGGAGCTGCAAGGCCGATCGATGGAGGTTGTCGAAGCCGAATCGGCGGACGACGGTCATTCGGTCATCGTCTCCGACTCGGCGCTGCACGCGATCCTGATGGACTGGACGCTCGGCGGCGATCACGATCATGCCGACTCGACCCGGCTGCTGGACTTCGTGCGGTCGCGCAACGACAAGATCCCCATCTTTCTCATGGCGGAACGGGGCGAGGCGTCGTCGATTCCGACCGCGGTGATGGAGCAGGTGGACGAGTTCATCTGGACGCTTGAGGACACGGCGGCGTTTGTCGGCGGCCGCGTCGCCGCCGCGAGCCGCCGCTACCTCGAGGTGATGATGCCGCCGCTGGCGGCCGCGCTGATGAAATTCACCCAGGAATACGAATATTCATGGCACACGCCCGGGCACGCCGGCGGCACCGCTTTTCTCAAATCGCCGGTCGGCCGCATCTTCTTCGACTACTTCGGGGAAAACCTTCTTCGATCGGATCTCTCGATCAGCGTTGGCGCGCTCGGATCGCTGCTCGATCACACCGGACCGATTGGTGAGCACGAGAAATACGCGGCGCGCGTATTCGGCGCGCATCGCACCTACTGCGTGACCAACGGCTCGTCCACCGCCAATCGCGTAATCATGACCGCCGCCGTCGCGCGCGATCAGATCGCGCTGTGCGATCGCAACTGTCACAAATCGATCGAACACGGACTGGTGATGACGGGGGGCATTCCGACGTACCTCGTGCCGCTACGCAACCGCTACGGCATCATCGGACCGGTGCCGCCCGCCCAACTGTCCGCGGCGGCCATCGATCAATCGATTCGTTCAAACCCGCTCGTGCGGAACGGAGCCGAACGGCGCGCGGTCTACGCCGTACTGACCAACTCGACCTACGACGGCCTCTGTTACGACGCGCGTCGTGTCGAGGCGCTGCTTGGCGAGAGCGTCGACCGCATCCATTTCGACGAGGCCTGGTACGCCTACGCCCGCTTCAATCCGCTTTATCGAGATCGCCATGCGATGCACGGCGACCCGGCGGGACACACAGGACCGACGGTGTTTGCGACACACTCCACGCACAAGCTGCTGGCGGCGCTGTCGCAGGCCTCGCTGCTGCACGTGCGCGACGGACGCGGCGCCATTCCGCACGAACGGTTCAACGAAGCGTTCATGATGCACGCCTCGACATCGCCGTTCTATCCCATCATCGTGTCCAACGACGTCACCGCGGCGATGATGGACGGGCCCGGCGGACTGGCGCTCACCACGGAGTCCATCGAGGAGGCGATCGCGTTTCGGCAGACGATGGGACGGGTGCACCGGCAGTTCGCGGACACCGGCGACTGGTTCTTCGATTCGTGGAATCCGCCGCACATCGAAGACGCCGATGCGGGTGCTCTTGCCAGCAGTCCCGATGCGTGGGTGCTGCGTGCGGGCGACAGCTGGCACGGCTTTACCGATCTCGACGACGGCTACTGCATGCTCGACCCGATCAAGGTGTCGATCCTGACGCCGGGCGTTGCGGACGCGGGCGGTCTCTCCGCCAGCGGCATCCCGGCCACGCTGGTCACGGCGTATCTCCACCGCCGCGGCATCGAGGTCGAGAAGACGACAGACTTCACGCTGCTGTTTCTGTTTTCAATCGGCGTGACCAAAGGCAAGTGGGGAACGCTGCTGAACGCATTGCTCGAGTTCAAGCGCGACTACGATCGCAACACGCCGCTGGCCGAAGTGCTGCCCGACGTGCTGCACGCGAATCCCGACACCTACCGAGGCCTGGGTTTGCGCGATCTCGCCGCGCAGATGTTCGACACCCTGCGCGAAACGCAACAGACGCGGTGGCTTGCCGAGGCGTTCTCGACGCTGCCGACGCCCGCCATGACGCCGTCCGCGGCGTATCAGCGACTGGTCCGTGATCAGATCGAACATGTGTCCTTGTCTCAGCTCGCCGGCCGTGTCCTGGCGACGAGCGTTGTTCCCTACCCGCCCGGCATTCCGATGCTGATGCCTGGTGAAGCAGCGGGCGCAGCCGACGGTCCGTATCTCAGCTACCTGCGTGCGCTGTCCCAGTGGGACGACCGTTTCCCGGGATTCAGCCACGACACGCACGGCGTCGCCAACCGCGATGGCACCTACTACGTGCAGTGCCTGAAGGCTGGCGCTGACGGCACACTGTGAGGAGGTGACGGCGCGCCGTCGAGTCATCGCGCGCGCCGCCACGCTTCCTCGACATCATCCGGCCATTTCACGGCTCAGCGCGTCGGCACGCCCGCTGCGTAGCACGAAGACATGACTCCAACAGCGCCAACCGCTCCAGCACCTGCACACATCACCCCCGAACATCGCGTCACGGAATCCTTCGGCGTCTACAGCGAAGTCGGTCTGTTGCGGATCGTGATGGTCTGTCGGCCGGGGCTCGCACACCAGCGGCTGACGCCCGGCAATCGGGCCGATCTGTTGTTCGACGACGTGCTGTGGGTGCAGGAAGCGCAGAAGGATCACTACGACTTCGTGTTGAAGATGCGCGAGCGCGGTGTCGAGGTCCTGGATCTGCACGATCTGCTGGTGGAGACACTCGTCGATCCGAAAGCGCGCGGCTGGGTGCTCGATCGGCGCATTACGCCGAACGAAGTTGGATTGCTCGGCGCTCCATTGCTTCGAGCGTGGCTCGAGGCGATGTCCTCCGCGCAGCTGACAGAGCATCTCATCGGCGGTATCGCTATTCGCGACCTGCCGCGCAGCGAGCATTCAGCGATGCTCGCGGGCGCCTACGACGGTACCGATTTCATCATTCCGCCGGTGCCGAACACGATCTTCCAGCGCGACCCGTCGTGCTGGATCTACCACGGCGTCACGTGCAATCCGATGTTCTGGCCCGCGCGCAAACCGGAAACACTGCTGCAGCGAGCCGTCTACAAGTTTCATCCGCGCTTCAGGGACGCCCAGTTCGACATCTGGTGGGGCGACGGTGACGCGTCGTATGGCGCAGCGACCCTCGAAGGAGGCGACGTCATGCCGCTCGGCAAGGGCGTCGTTCTCATCGGCATGGGCGAGCGCACGACGCGACAGGCGGTGTTCCAGGTCGCGGCACAGTTGTTCAGACACGGGGCGGCCACGCGGGTCATTGCCTGCCTGATGCCGAAAAGCCGCGCGGCCATGCATCTCGATACCGTGTTCAGCTTCTGCGACCGCGACCTGTGCACCACCTTCCGCGAAGTGGCGGATCAAATCCGGTGCTTCAGCGCTCGGCCGGACGGCAACGGCGGTCTGGAAGTGCGGCCTGACACCGGCTCCATCTTCGACGTCGTGAAGGAGGCGCTCGGCCTGAAAGCGCTTCGCGTCGTCGAGACCGGCGGCAACGCCTGGCAGGCGCAGCGCGAGCAATGGGACGACGGCAACAACGTGGTGGCGCTGTCGCCCGGCGTCGTCGTGGCCTACGACCGCAACACCTACACGAATACGCTGCTGCGAAAGGCGGGTGTCGAAGTGATCACCGTCCGCGGCGCGGAGCTTGGCCGCGGACGTGGCGGCGGCCATTGCATGACCTGCCCCATTGCCCGCGATCCCGCCTACTGAGGAGAGCCACCGTATATGAGCTTCAACCTGCGCAATCGATCCCTGTTGACGGTCCAGGAGTACACACCACGCGAGTTTCGCTACCTGCTGGACCTGGCGCGCGATCTCAAGCGTGCGAAGTACGCCGGCACCGAGCAGCAGCATCTCAAGGGCAAGGAGATCTGTCTGATTTTCGAGAAAACGTCCACGCGCACGCGCTGTGCGTTCGAGGTCGCGTGTTACGACCAGGGCGCACATGTCACCTATCTGGATCCCGCAGGTTCGCAGATTGGCCACAAGGAATCGTTCAAGGACACCGCGCGCGTGCTGGGGCGGATGTACGACGCCATCGAGTATCGCGGCGCCAGCCAATCCGGTGTCGAAGTGTTGTCCGAGTACGCCGGTGTGCCCGTGTTCAACGGACTGACCGACGAATATCATCCGACGCAGATGCTCGCCGACGTGATGACCATGCGCGAGCACAGCGACAAGCCGCTGGCAGAGATCAAGTACGCGTTCTTCGGCGACACGCGCAACAACATGGGCCATTCGCTGATGATCGTCGGCTGTCTGCTGGGGATGGACGTGCGGCTCTGCGGTCCCGAACAGCTCTGGCCTGCTGAGGAGTACGTCAGCGTCGCCTTGAAGCTCGCCGATCAATCGGGCGCGAAGCTGACGATCACCGACGATCCACTGAAAGCGATTCGCGGCGCCGACTTCGTGCACACCGATGTCTGGGTCTCGATGGGTGAGGCGAAAGAGATCTGGAAGCAGCGCATCGACCTGCTGCGTCCCTACCAGGTGACCTCCGCGCTGCTCAAGGCGAGCGGCAACCCGCAGATCAAGTTCATGCACTGCCTGCCTGCGTTCCACGACACCGAGACGAAGATGGGCAAGGAAATCGCGGACGCCTACGGGCTGACTGACGGCGTCGAGGTGACCAACGAGGTGTTCGAATCGCGCTGCAACGTTGCCTTCGAGCAGGCGGAAAACCGGATGCACACCATCAAGGCCATCCTCGTGTCGACGCTGGGAGATTGATCATGCTGATTGTCGTTGCCCTTGGTGGAAACGCGCTGCTGCGCCGGGGTGAGCCGATGACGGCCGAGAATCAGCGCCGCAATGTCGCCATTGCCGCCGACGCGCTTGCGCCCATTGCCGAACATCACAAGCTGGTCGTCGCGCACGGCAACGGTCCGCAGGTCGGTCTGCTGGCGTTGCAGGGTGCGGCATATGGTCAGGTCGAGGCGTATCCACTCGACGTGCTGGGCGCGCAAACGGAAGGCATGATCGG
>Ga0075424_100008233_pt1 | contig 10170 bp, 10 predicted proteins | sample SoiMethybrSBSTD3_FD_75301 | JGI IMG/M metagenome (GOLD analysis project Ga0075424, IMG submission 75301) | Bulk soil microbial communities from a Populus tree surrounding site in Tennessee, USA - Soil MetaG P. TD hybrid SBSTD3 | ecosystem: Environmental > Terrestrial > Soil > Tree plantation...
CGTGCTGCACGAGGATGCGGGCCGCGCTGCCGGGCCCTGCGCGCCGCCGGATCTCATGGCGAAACGCCAGGCCGCGGATCTGCGGCTGGCCGTCGTCGATGGTGTTCCAGACAGCCACGATGTCCGGGGCGAGCGCCTCAAGGGCGGCGAGCCAGTCCGCTTCGGCGACGGCGATCTCGGCGTCCGACGCCCCCGGGCTCATCGGTGACTCCGGCTAGAGGCGCTCGAAGCGCTCGACGGGGATGACCCAGACGGTGGCGCCGCCGACCTCGACCTCGACCGGGTAGGGCATGTAGAACTCGCCCGGCTCCATGATCGGGGGCATCGGGTTCACGAACTGCTTGCGCGAATGGCAGTTGGCGCTGACCAGCTCGAGGACCGCATCGACCTGGTCATCCTCGACGCCAACCAGGATCGTGGCGTTGCCCTGCTTGAGGAAGCCGCCCGACGACTGGAGCCGGGTCGCGCGGAATTCCTTCTCGAGGAGCGCGTCGACGAGGTTGCCGGCGTCCTCGCTGTGCACGATCGCCGTGACGAGCTTCATCTGGCGCTCCTAGCGGCGCGGTGGGGCGCTGGGGCGCTGCCGCGCCTTGCGGCGATTATGCCGCAGGGGATCGGCGGCGACCACCCTCCGGCCCAGGGCCGAAGACGAGCGGCTCGACAGCGGCCCGGATCGCGGCATCGGTCGCCTCGACGCTGCCTGCGCCGTCCACGATGCGGTAGCGCTCCGGCTCCGCGGAGGCGAGGGCCAGGTAGGCCTGGCGCACCGCCTCGAAGAAGCGCTCACCTTCGGTGTCCTCGAAGCGGTTCCACGGCCCCCGCCGCTTGCGCGCGAGGCCGACCTCGACCGGCACGTCGACGAGAATCGTGAGATCCGGGGTCGTGCCATACGTCGCGAAGCCCTGGAGGCGTCGGATCTCGCCGGCGTCGATCCCGTAGGCCGCGCCCTGGTAGGCGAGCGACGAGTCGAGGTAGCGGGCGCAGACGACGTTGTCCCCGCGCGCCAGCGCCGGCTCGATGACCCGCGCGGTGTGCTGCGCCCGGGCGGCCGCGAAGAGGAGGGCATCGGCGCGCGGGTCGAGGTCCGCGGATACCTCGCGCTCGTGCAGCACGAGTCGGCGCACCTCCTCGCCGAGCGGCGTGCCGCCCGGCTCCCCGGTCAGCACGGTCGGCTCGGCGCGCGAGCGGAGCCACTCGGCGAGGTGCCGCGCCGCGGTCGTCTTGCCGCTCCCGTCGGGTCCTTCGAGCGTGATGAAGCGGCCCCGACGGGTCCGCGTCACCGCGTCACCGCCACGCGCGTCCCTCGTCGGGCAGCAGCTCGACCCGCCGGTTTGGCTCGGTGCCGCGCGATCGGCTCATCAGGTTGTGGCGCTCCGCCATCTGGTGCTGCAGGCGGCGCACGTAGGCGTTCTGCGGCGCCAGCTCCATCGGGTTTCCGCTCGTCTGCACCAGCCCGATCGCCTCAGCCGTCTCGTTGAGCGCCGCCTGGGACGGATCGGCCTCGAGGTCGAAGAGGCTGGCGAGCAGGTTCTCCATCTGGATGATGGTGTTCGTCTTGAGGACGTAGATCGGGATCCCGCCGGACTCGGCGTCCGCCAGGGCGGACGGCTTGCGGCGGTAGTAGTTGCGCAGCGTGACGACGGCATCGGCCTCATCGAGGTCGCGGGCGACATGGACCGGAACGCCGAGCTCACGGACGGCCTGCTCGAGGTGCTTCCGGCTGACCCCGAAGCCGAAGAGGTTCATCGGCCGATGGCTCCGCGTCGTTCGCGCGCTCGATGCCTCAGGCCCTTCAGCTGGCTCGCGCTCGGGTGCCACGCGATCACCGGCGATCCGCTCGCCCGGAAGCAGGCGACCCCGTCCCGCGTCACGTGCGCCGTTGCCGCGCCCCGGCAGCGGCCGCAGCCCGAGCGCGCCGCCGCTCCCGGGGCGGCCGCGGCTGTACGCGCCCATCCCACCGGTCGGCTCGAGCGCGGCGAATGGCGCGTTGCCGGTCGGGGACTCGCTGATCTTGTAGTCGTATTTGGTCGCGGCCCGCAGCTCGCCGTTCTCCCGCCAGCGCGACTCCGGCGGGACCATGTGGCCGCGCAGGATCGCATCGACCGTCTCCGCCACGTCGCGATGGACGATGACGCTGTCGCGCTCGACGATCTCCACGACGACGTCGAAGGTCGGCGGCGCCTTGCGTTCGAGGACCGTCTTCTGCGTCCCACGCCGCCGCGCCTCCTCGTCGCCGAGGGTCACCGTCTGGATCCCGCCGACGAGGTCCGAAAGGGTCGGGTTGAGCATCAGGTTGTCGAGCGTGTTGCCGTGCGCGGTGCCGACCAGCTGGACGCCGCGCTCGGCGATCGTCCGAGCGGCCGCGGCCTCCAGCTCGGTCCCGATCTCGTCGATGATGATGACCTCGGGCATGTGGTTCTCGACCGCCTCGATCATCACCGCGTGCTGCTCGGTGGGGGTCCGGACCTGCATCCGACGGGCGTCGCCGATCCCCGGGTGGGGGATGTCGCCGTCGCCGGCGATCTCGTTGCTCGTGTCGACCACGATCACCCGCTTGCCGAGGTCATCGGCCAGGACGCGGGCGACCTCGCGCAGCATCGTCGTCTTGCCGATGCCGGGGCGCCCGAGCAGCACCACGCTCTGCCCCCCGTCGACGATGTCGCGGATGATGTCGATCGTCCCGAAGACGGCCCGGCCGATGCGGCACGTCAGCCCGACCACCTTGCCGGCGCGGTTCCGGATGGCGCTGATCCGATGCAGCGTGCGCTCGATGCCCGCGCGGTTGTCGTCGCCGAAGGCACCGATGTGCTGGATCACGTGGGCGATGTCGGCCTCCACGATCTCCCGCTCCAGGAGCAGTTCTTCGCCGTGCGTGAAGCGCGCCTCGGGGCGACGCCCAAGGTCGAGCACCACCTCGAGCAGGTCGGCGCGGTTCGCGAATCCACGCAGCCGTTCCACGATCTCGGGTGGGAGCGCCTCGAGCAGCGCATCAAGGTCGTCGGTTGTCGCTCGTCGGGTCACGTTGCCTCGCACCTCGCCGCAGTTAGCCGTTAGACCGCCGGCACCATCGCCGGCTGCCGGACGCTGGCGCGCACCTCGCGGACCAGCATGCTCACTTCCCCGACCGGCTCGAAGCCGCTGTCCGCTGCCGCCTGGCGCCCGGGCGCCTCGTATGTTCGCACCGGAGCCAGCAGGCCCGCTGCGCGACCTTCGTCTCCCACCGCCGCCACGACCGCGGCGAGGAACGCCGCACCGTCGGCCCCGTCGCGCACGAGGAAGCGGAGGTAGTGCGGGCCGCTGCGGCAGGCGCCGTGCTGGGCGAAGCCGGCGACGCGCTCAGCATCGGGCTTCAGCCAGGCGCTGACGCCGGTGAAGCGGAGGATCGGGTTGAGGCTCGAGCGCGGGACGACGCCCTCGTGGCCGACCGGCTCCCAATCGGCGGCGCCGTAACCCTCGATGCGGGCGATCGCCGGTGGCGTGGCGTGCGTCCACAAGTCGAAGAGATGCCACGCATCGGGCGGAGTGGCCGGCTGGAGGTCTGCCTCGCTGCCTGCCTTTTCGCCGCTCGACGGAGCCCGGTACCAGATCTCCTCCTGCGCGTAGGCCATGAAGTCGAGCTGGCCGAAGAGCTCCATGTTCTCCGGCACGTCGGCGCAGGCGGCGTGGTAGCGGGCCACGTTGCGCTGGGCGCCTTCCTCGATCACCGCCTTGAGGAGCTCGTAGCGGACCTCGGCGGCCATCGGCGAATCGGCTGCATCCAGCTCGGTGATGACCCAGTCCTCCCGATGCGGCTCCTCGACCGCGCGGCAGCTCCCGACCAGCTGCCCATCCCACTCCGCCACCATGTGGACCGAAGGCGGGCGCAGCGGCAGCCAGGACGGCATCAGGGCCGCGAGGCTGAAGCGGGGCAGCGTCGACGACTGGGCGGGGACGCCGAGCGAGCGGCGGTACCCCTCCTTCGCGTCGTGGACCTGGCGCGACAGGTCGACCAGCGCCTGCCGGTCACTGAGGCGCGCCGCCCTGAGCGAGCCGGCGGCCTGGCTCACGACCCGATCAGCTCGAGCAGGAGCCGATGGAGCCGCCGGTCCGGCGTCAGCTCCGGATGGAAGGCGGTAGCCATGACGCGGCCCTGGCGCACGCCGATCGGGCGGCCCGACGGATCGCGAGCGAGCACCTCGACCTCCGGGCCCAGGTCGGAGACGACGGGAGCCCGGATGAAGACGGCGTGGAGCGGCTCGTCGCCGATCGCCGGCACCTCGAGATCGGCCTCGAAGGAGTCGAGCTGGCGTCCGTAGGCATTGCGCTGCACGGTGATATCGAGGAGGCCAAGGACCGGCTCGTCGCCATCGGCGATCCGCTGGGCGAGGAGGATCATCCCCGCACACGTGCCGTACATGGCCGCGCCACCGTGGGCCAGCGCCACGATCGGCTCGCGAAGGCCGTACTCGTCGATCAGCTTGCGCATGGTCGTGGACTCGCCGCCGGGCAGGATGAGCGCATCGAGGCCCACGAGGTCGCGCGGGAGGCGCACCTCGACCGGCTCGGCGCCGACCTCGCGCAGCGCCCCGACGTGCTCACGAACGTCGCCCTGGAGCGCGAGGACGCCGACACGCGGCCGGTCCGCCGGTGCGGCATCGGTCATGACAGGGGAGGGCGCCGTTCGCGCCATCGGCGCGGGAGCCCTACCAGCCGCGGACGGCGAGGCGTTCCTCCGCGGGGATCTCGGAGAGCTCCAGGCCGTGCATCGCCTCGCCGAGGCCGGCGCTCACCTCCGCCAGGATCTCGGCGTTGTCCCAGTGGGTCGTCGCCATCACGATCGCCCGCGCCACGCGCTCGGGGTTCTCGCTCTTGAAGATGCCGCTCCCGACGAAGACCGCCTGCGCGCCGAGCTGCCGCATCAGGCTGGCGTCAGCAGGCGTCGCGACGCCACCCGCCGAGAAGTTCGGCACCGGCAGCTCGCCCAGTGTCGCCGTCTGGCGCACGACGTCAAGCGGGGCACGGAGCTCCTTGGCGGCGGCGTACAGCTCGTCCTCGCGCATGCCGGCCAGCTCGCGAATCCCCTTGGTCACCGCGCGCATGTGGCGAACCGCCTCGACGATGTTGCCGGTCCCCGCCTCGCCCTTGGTGCGGATCATCGCCGCCCCCTCGCCGATGCGGCGGAGCGCCTCGCCGAGGTCTCGGCAGCCGCATACAAACGGGACCTGGAACTCGTGCTTGTCGATGTGGTGTTCCTCATCGGCCGGGGTGAGGACTTCGGACTCGTCGATGAAGTCGACCTCGAGCTGCTGGAGGATCTGAGCCTCGGCGATGTGGCCGATCCGGCACTTGGCCATGACCGGGATGCTGACGGCGGCCTTGATCTCCTCGATCAGCTTCGGGTCGGACATGCGTGCCACGCCGCCGAACTTGCGGATGTCGGACGGAACGCGCTCGAGCGCCATCACCGCGACGGCGCCCGCCTCCTGGGCGATGCGGGCGTGATCTGCCGTGACGACGTCCATGATCACCCCGCCGGAGAGCATCCGGGCAAGGCCGACCTTCGTGGTCCAGGTGCTGGTTTCGATCGTGGTCATTGGTCCGTGATTGTACTCGTGAGCCTGCCACGCTCCCAGAGAACGCCCTGCCCGAGTGCGCGTGAATGACGCCAGACAACCACAACGAAGCGACGCGTTTCTCTACCTGAGAATCCAGACGCCTGCTGGCAGGTACTCGGCTTCGCCAGAGAAATTGCCGCCCGCCACCATGTTCCCATCAACTTCGGCGAAGCTCCACATCAGGAAGGGCCTCCCGTCGCTGGTCGCTATCGGCCGCCAAGTCGCCAAGTCGGACGAGATGGCCGTGAAGCCCCAATCCATACTCTCCTCAGGCCTTCGCGCCTTCCCGGAGATGATGACCGAGCCGCCAATGGACGTGATCGCGATGGGAATCGCCTCCGGAAACGGAATGCCGATGGCCACCGACTCCCAGGTCACTCCATCTGACGATTGCCAATACGCCCCTTCGTACGCGCCTCCGGGAAAGCCTGCAGCGAGAAGGTGGTCCCCGACGAATGCCAACACGGAGGCGGTGCCAGCCCCGAATGCCGGCTCCGCGATCCATGTGACACCCTTGTCGTCGGAGACGAGTGCGTAGCTCCCGCCCACCGCGACGAGACGCCCACTGGGTAGTGCAACTACGCCTGACAGCGGCGCCCCTTCAAAGGCACTCTCGTACGGCACGCGTTCCCAGGTTTCGCCGTCCTCTGAGCGCCAGATCGCAGCGCGGCCAAGGCATTTGCGACAGGTGACGGCGCCGACAGCGACGTATGTGCCTGCGGTTTCCGCAACGGCCCGCACGGTCCCTTCGCAGCAGACGTCCTCATCCGCGGTGTAGGTCGGCCCGCCGTCAGCCAATGGGTCGAGCGGTGCCTCGGCGACGGTCCACCGGCGCCCGTCCGCCGAGAACCAGGCAACGCCACCATCGGCGAAGGCGACCCACCCGGTCGGACCGAAACCCGCCGCGCTGAATCCGTTGACCGCATGACCGTAGGGAAAGTCCGCGACTCGGGCCCAGTCCTGGCCGTTGTCGGAGATCCAGACCGTGCCCGCCGGACAATGCCCGGTAGCCGCTGCGCAGCCGCCCCCAAAGGCCACCAGGGCACTCCCACTGCTTGCCAACGCTTGGATCGAGCCTGGGTATAGGGCCGGGTCATCCACAAACTCCCAGGTCATGTCACCGGTCGAGAGGTGGGTGGCAGATGGGACCGAAGGCTCCGCCGAAGTTTGCACGAGGGCAGAAGGCTGGACTGGACTGGCGCAGGCCGTTAATGCAGCAGCGATAAGGACGGCCGTCGCACGCATGTCGCCCATTGTGCTCTCGCTCGGATTCCTGCCCAGCCCCAGGGTTCTCCCCCAATGCAGCTAGACAGCCGCTCGACGGACGCTTGCTATCATCCGCGCCACGGAGGCACGGCTTGCTCAACGCACCGGTCCTGGTCCTCAACCAGAATTACGAGCCGCTCAACGTCTGCGACATCAGGCGGGCCTTCAACCTGCTCGGCTCCGAGAAGGCCGAGCTGCTCGAGCGCAACCACCAGGTGATCCATACCCCGACCCTGGCGATCGCGGCTCCATCGGTGATCCGGCTGGTGTACCTGGTGCGCCGGCCGCGCCCTCGCGTCAAGCTCAGCCGGCGCGAGGTCTTCGCCCGCGACGCCCACGCCTGCCAGTACTGCGGAGCTTCGACACGCGACCTGACGATCGACCATGTCGTGCCCAAGCATCGGGGCGGTCGTCACGAGTGGGAGAACCTCGTGACGGCGTGCCGGGCATGCAACCATCGCAAGGGGAGCAAGACGCTGGCCGAGGCGCGGATGGCCCTGCGCCGCGAGCCCCGCGCCCCGCAGGCCGACGTCCGCTACCTCTACGGCAGCTACCTCGCGGACGAGCAGAACGACGCCTGGCGCTCCTACCTCTTCCTGAGCGACGCTCCCGCCCAGCGCGCCTAGCCGGCGCTCCGCGCAGGAGGTCCGATGCGCGACGGCGAGACCCTGAGGATCGATCTTCCCGCCGGCCCTTCGCGCGTCCTCGCTGACCTGCGTGCATCGGGCGCTGAGGTCGTGCTGGTCGGCGGCTGTGTTCGGGACGTCGTGCGCGGGGTCGAGCCGATCGACTGGGACGTCGCCACCTCCGCTCCGCCGGAGGCGGTCGCCGCCCTCTTTCCCGGGTCGATCTGGGAGAACCGATTCGGGACGGTGACGGTCCGCGACCCAGATGGCGGCCCGTCGGTCGAGGTGACGACCTACCGCAGCGAGTCCGCCTATCGGGACCAGCGGCGCCCTGAGGAGGTGACCTGGGGCACCTCGCTCACCGACGACCTGGCGCGGCGCGACTTCACGATCAACGCCATGGCCTGGCTCCCCGGCGATGGCGCCACTGGCACCGGCACGCTGGTCGACCCGTTTGGCGGCGCCGCTGACCTCGAGGCCGGCGTGCTGCGCGCCGTCGGCGATCCCGACGAGCGCTTCGCCGAGGACGCGTTGCGGCTCATCCGCGCCGGGCGCTTTGCGGGTCGCCTCTCGCTCCGCCTCGATCCGGCGACGGAGGCCGCCATCCGACGTGGGGCCTTGGCCGCCGCCACGGTCTCGGGCGAGCGAGTCCAGGACGAGCTGCTCCGCATCCTGGGAGGCGCGAGCCCGTCAGCGGCGTTCGAGCTGATGGAACGCCTCGGCCTGCTTGCCGTCCTCCTCCCCGAGCTGGCGGCGCTTCGTGGCATCCCGCAGCGCAAGCCACTCCCCGGAGACGCGCTCGATCATTCGCTGCGCACCGCTGACGCGCTGCCGGCCGCGGACGGGGTGCTGCGCCTTGCGGGGCTCCTCCACGACGTCGGCAAGGTGACGACGCTCGCCGAGGGCCATTTCCTCTACCACGAGGTCGAAGGGGAGCGGCTCGCCGGCGAGGTTCTCGAGCGGCTGCGCCTGCCGAAGGCCGATGCGCGGCGCATCGGTCGCCTGGTGCGCCACCACATGTTCGTCTACACCTCCGACTGGACCGATACGGCCGTTCGCCGCTTCGTCCGCCGCGTGGGAACCGACCTGCTGCCGGATCTCTTCGCGCTGCGAGCGGCCGACGACGCCGCCTCGGGGATCGTCGATCCCGAGGTTGGCGGCTGGGGCGAGCTGCAACGGCGCGCGCTGGCGGCCACCCTCGATCCGCTCGAGCCGAACCAGCTTGCCATCGGCGGCGACGACCTCGTGGCGGAGCTGGGGATCGCTCCGGGTCCAGCGATCGGGGCGCTCCTGTCCGGCCTGCTCGAGGCGGTTCTCGAGGACCCGTCGCTCAACTCGCGGGATCGCCTGCTCGCCCTGGCGAGGACGATGGCCGCCGCGTAGGGCGCTGCTACAATCGGCGATCCGGAGCGCGTGCCCACGCGCCGATCCCCATGGAGCGGAGGCCACAACGCAGCGATGACCGCCCTCCGCCGCATCGCGCGGCTCGAGCATCGGCTGACCCGGCCGGATGCCTCGCTGGCGGACCTGGATGCTGCCCTCCGCGCGGTCTCCGCGGACACGATCTCGACCCTCCTCGTCGCCCCGTGGCTGGTCAAGCCGGCTGTGCGTCGCGGGCTGCCCGCCGGCGTGCGCGTGGCGGCGGTGATCGGGTATCCGCACGGCGGCCAGGTCTCCGCGGTAAAGGCGTTCGAGGCGTCGCGGGCGCTCGAGGAAGGCGCCGCCGAGCTCGACTTCTCCATCAACAGCGGCGCACTCCTCTCCGGCGACGAGGCCGCGGTCATGGACGACATGCGCGCGGTGGTCGAAATGGGGCACGCGGCGCTCGGTCGCTGCGGGGCGATCGTCGGATCCGGTTCCTTGCCAGAGGAGCTTGTGGTGCGCGCCTCTCGGCTGGCGGTGCGCGCCGGGGTCGACTACATCGTCACCTCGCCCGGCGATACGCCAGCGTCCGAAGCGATCGCGCTCGTGCGGCTGCTCCATCGGGTCGCTGGCGAGGAGCTCGAAGTGAAGGCGGCCGGGAGCTTCACCACCCTGTCGGAGGTGACCGACGCCTTCGCCGCCGGCGCCAAGGGCGTCTCAACCGTCTTCGACTCCCAGCTGGCCGCCGAGGCGGAAGCCTGGCTTCGTCCCCCGGCGCTTGCCCAGCGTGCGGGCTGACCGGAACGGCTGAGGAGGCGGAAGGTGCGGATCCTGGTCGTCGGAGGCGCCGGCTTCGTCGGCTCGACGAGCGTCGAGACGTTCGTCGATGCGGGCCACGACGTGACCGTCTACGACGACCTGTCGAGTGGCCACGGCTCGGCGGTGGTTCGGCCGGCGCGCCTGCTGCGCGGGGCGATCGAGGATCGGGCACACCTTGAGCACGTCCTGCGCGAGGAGCGGATCGAGGCGGTCCTGCATTGCGCCGCCAAGTCCCTCGTCGGCGAAAGCATGGCCGATCCTGGGCTCTACTACCGCAACAACGTCGGCGGCGGCGTGGCCCTCCTCGACGCCATGCGCGCGTCGGGTGTGAACCGGATCGTCTTCTCCTCGACGGCGGCCGTCTACGGCGAGCCGCGCCGCGTCCCGATCGCAGAGGCGGACCGCACTGAGCCGATCAACCCCTACGGCGCGACGAAGCTCGCCTTCGAGGGGGCGATGCGCTGGTACGCGGCCAGCCACGAGTTCCAGGCGATCAGCCTGCG
>Ga0075424_100008236_pt1 | contig 10168 bp, 11 predicted proteins | sample SoiMethybrSBSTD3_FD_75301 | JGI IMG/M metagenome (GOLD analysis project Ga0075424, IMG submission 75301) | Bulk soil microbial communities from a Populus tree surrounding site in Tennessee, USA - Soil MetaG P. TD hybrid SBSTD3 | ecosystem: Environmental > Terrestrial > Soil > Tree plantation...
ATGCTTGAAGAGCATGCGGGACGGCAAAGCTGTCGTATTGGATATCGACATCGCAGTGGATGGCGCGCCTTTGAGCCAGCCAACCTGGTATCAACGACACTCGATCGCGGAGATTCGAAAGAAGAGACTGAATGGTTAGACACAGGATACTTTCGCTGGTTGTCTGCAATTTTGTGCTGTGGATTTCCCCCGCGGTGGAAAGCAGAGGATTTGCTGCGCAGGTCTCTGCGAGCGCATCAAGCGACCGAGCGGCTCAGATTGAGAAGGGCAGACAAGTGGTTGCGCAAGTATGTGCCGCGTGTCACACGACGATTGTCAGGATGGTGCAGGTCCATAAACAAACCGCGGAACAGTGGAAGGATACCGTCTACTTCATGATCAGCCGCGGCGCACAAATCATGCCCGATGAGATCGAACCTGTGACAGCTTATCTGACGGCGACCTCGGGCAGCAATCCCCAGGCAGGCCGTGGCCGTCAGACGCCGGAAACGGATGGCGGCGCGATACTTCAACGCAGTTGCCAACAGTGTCACGAATTAGCTGTGGCGTCGAAGAAGTTGGAGTCGGAAGACTGGAATGCGGTCATCACGCGAATGATGACCTATGGCGCAAGGCTCACTTCCGAAGACCGGCAAAAGCTTATCGATTATCTCAGCGGGCGGTGACTATTGGTCGTAGCGATACTCGCCGCGGCCCCGCTCTCCACCACCGCGCTCACCGGCCCCACCGCTATCCGTTAATTTGCTGCCATCTGCAAGTACGATGTACTGGATGCGGCCAACCGGATTTTTCGTTTTCGATTGGTGGATGTAAACAGTGATCATGTCGCCGGGCATCAAGGAAGCCTTGTTCCAGCCAACATTGGTAAGCGCTGATGGGCTGCCTAGCTCGGCATTCCAATGTACGACTTCGCCCTTATCGTTCTTCACGTCGAACAGAATAATGGTGTGGGGGTTAGCCCACAGTAGCTTCGTCACGGTGGCGTTCTTTACTTCGGTTACAGTTCCTTCATACGCCGCATTCCCGTGATGTGCGAACGCCGGTAAACAGAGCGCGAGAACACTCGCCAGTAACGAAAGCGCTATCAGTTTGGTCTTCATAAGACTCCTAAACTCCTTTTGGTGGGGTTACTGTCCCCTGCCGCTCTTCTCGTACTCCTCTTTCGTTTTTTGGTCCACGTTCTTCCAGAACTCCGGGTCCTCGTTCGTCGTGCAGATGTACTCTGTCCAGACGTCATTGGGATCTTGCGCCAGTGTCCAGGTATGGGGCGCCGAAGTGAAGGGCTTTACCAGGACTTCGGGGTCCTCGACGGTAAGTTGATACGTCAGGTAGTTTTTCGAGGGCCGGCTGAAGCGCTCAATGATGTGTTCCTTCTCGCTATGAAGCCAGGCGTTTGCGTCTCCCGTTTTTCCTACTGAGATATTCCGCATTCGCGTATCGATAGCGATCGTGTCGACGACCAGCGTATCTCCCTCCCAATGAGCGACGGAGTCGCCATTGAAAGTGACATCGGGATCTTTGGGATGGGGACGCCCATCGGTGGGGACCATACGTATGGTCTGGGGAAATTCGGTCAGAAGCCATAACCTTCCCGGCACTTGAATCAATTCCAGGGGACCGTGTTCGGTGGCTTGCGTTGTTATCGAGGTCGGAGTACCACCCGGCGGACAGCTTCCATAAGGAGTGGGATGCAGGTATTTGTCGACCGCATCAGGTCTGAAAACAGGGTTCTCCTGCGGAGTCTTCGCGGGATCGTATTGCCTCATGATCGATTGATCGATACGGTAAGCGCCCTGCAGCATTCTTCCAGCGTGGTTGGGATACCAGCGCCCACTCAGATCCGGATGTCCATCAGCTGTCCGGGGTGCCGGCGCTCCCGGTTCCAATATGTGCACCTTGTCAAAGTCGCCGGCTATCTTTACGGGAGGCTTCGCTGCTTGAGCCGGCGCATTCTGGGCAAATGCCGGCATCGAAAATATGAACAGACCCACTACGACTCCAGCAGTCCCGGCGCTGTGTGCCAGCCGTCGCTTGATTCCTGCCATTTCCAAGTTCCTCCGCTGTGGGAATTCGGCCCTCGCCATGGTTCTTTAATGCTTAGAAGTTCAGCTTGTCGGGCGTCATACCGCGTTCAGGAATCTGTCCAACGATCCGCAATATGCCATCCGCCAGCTTGATGTATTCCGCCGCGCCTCTTTCGTCACCATTGACCTTGGCCGGGCAGGCCCTCGCGTTCATGGGCTTCCCCATGTTTTCTTCGAAATCCTGCCGTGTCGTGCCGTTCCTTTTCAGAGCGTTCGGCGTGATCATTTCCAGATGCCACGAAACCGTCTTGCCGCTGGCATCGGTTACGTCCATCTGAAGATATGCATGTGGGTTTTCCCAGGTCACACCCGAGAGGTTCCCTTTCAGATCCATGCACTTGCTTCCGTCGAATTCGACACCGAATCCATGGTGCGCAAACGCTGAAACCGTTAACCCGAGTAGACAACACAGTACTATGAAAGCGCCGGCAAGCCTGACTCTCATCACGTTGTTCCTCCGCTACAGTATTTGAATGAAGTAATTGGACCGCTGGGCCAGTATGAATATGCCACCGGTCTGTTGTGTGTCAAGGTTTACTTCGTCGCAGGTTTGGCTGTTGGAGGAGACGGTGTGCCGAACTTTGCCGCTTCAATGCGCACATTCGGCTGTACCTCGCTCAGTTCGATAGTTGATCGCCCGTCTGTCCAGGTCACAACACGGCGGAACGGCACCTTGACTCCCGCAACAGTCCGATAATCCGAATAGTCAATCCTCGTGGGGATGACGCCGACGGCCGTATCGACATAGCGAACCTGCCGCACGAGAAGGCCGGACTGACTATCAAAATACAGCTTCGTGCCGGCGTCGCCTCTCACAGCATCCTGGATGACTTGCACCGGGTGATCGTCAATGCTGACGGAGGGAAAGCCTGTGCGCCATTGGAACGCCTCCTTGATCCGCACGGGAAACGAAAGAGAAGCGTCCATTTTGGCGCCTTCCAGGTCCCCTCCGGAAAGCGGAAGCACGCGCATGAGCTTGTCCGCCGCCGCGATCCAACCTCGATTGCCATCATAGGTAGTAACGCTGTCTCCGTTCTGCGTATGTACGATGGTGGTTAGTTGATTGGGAGCGTTGGCAAAGATTTCTAAGGGTACCTTCTCCGAAAGAGTTTCGTATCCTTCATACGTCCCCTTCGCAACCAAACTGGTGAGTTTGGCAAGCGCCGGCACTCCGCCAATCGCCTCGATGTACTTGTCCAGAATTTCACTGGGGGAAACCTTCTTTACAGACTGCGCAGCCCCGCTTACCACTTCAACTCTGTCCGGATCGTCCGTTGGAACGCTGTACTGGTCCAACAGGCTGGGAACCGCTTCCGGCCGGTCTGTCGCGCGATGGCAGGTGTAGCAGGTGACTTTACGCTCTCCGGCGAAGTTCGCCTTGTTGAGCGCATTCACCATAAGGATCATCTTGCGCGTCGTCTGCTTCAGGGGCGTGTCGATAGCATATCCGTCCAGGTCTTCGCTTTGCGGTGAATGACAATCGATGCAGTTCAGGTTCGTGGCGGCTGAAAAGAAACCCATCGTGTTCATGAATTCCTTGACGGGAATCCCTTTCAGCAACTGGACGTTTTTGAAAACGTCTTCGGCCATCAATGGCTTCTGTTCTGTCCTGGGGCCAGCAGTCTGAGCGTTCGCCGTAGTTGCAAGCAGCAGGCAGATGAAAATCAGTCCTGGGACACGCATGGGTTGTGACGGCTACTTGGAGTTTGCGCTATTACCGACACCAAATGCAGGATCGCTAATGAGCTTCATGTAGTTGATCATTTCGGAGGGAACGCACATCTGCTCTTCCGCCTCTTGATCCGGAATCCACCTGTACTCGTTCTTTGAGAGCACAAAGGGCTTCGTGTAAATTTTCGGATCGTCAACGGTCACGACCATCTGCATGTGATTATGGTCCACGCGAGTGTAGCGTTCCTGGATGTGGGCATCGACGCTGTGTGGGTGGCCGGCCTTGTCAAGCCAAGTTTGGTCATTGGAGCCGACCGTGTCGATCACGAGCGTTTTGTCGCCTTCCCAATGCCCAACCGAGTATCCGTACCAACGCGAGGGCACTCCATCCGCGGTGTCGAATTTCTTGGGCAGTTCGTGCTTCCCATCCATCCACACGTATCGCCAGATCCTCTGATACTGGTGCAGTACTGCAATTCTGTCGGGCATCGTAGCGAACGCAAGACCCCTCGTTTCGAAAACCGTGTTTCGTGGAATCCCCAATGGATCACATGTGTTCATTGGATCGTTCGAATGGCCGGTGCCTACCTCTGTTTCCGGCATATTCAGGCTGAAAAGCTTTTGACCGAGTGGTGTTAGAGGAGGTATTTCCGGACGCTCCGGTGTCAGGTTCCCCGCCCAGGAGCCACTCAAATCGTGAACAGGCGCGGGCCCTCCGGGATTTGGATCTGGAATCAACCTGTTTCCTCTATACAAGCTGTCCTTGCCCGGGAGTTTATTTCCTTGCGCCGTTGCAATGGACGCAAAAGCCAACACGGCGAGTAAACCGATGATGGATCGCACAAGCGAGTTACGCATTTTCGAGAGCCCCTTCTAATGTGTGGTGAGAAGTTTCCAGCGGTCACAATATGGCTTCGTCGTCCGCTTGGTGTCAAGCTTTGCCTGTGAGCACACCCGCATGTAGAATGGGCCCCCATATGAAAACAACTCGTCATCTCGCAGGACTGGTGTTCGCTTTTCTTTTTTGTGCTGTACCCGTATTCAGTCAAGCTCGACCTCAACTGACAGAAGAGGCTTTCAAGAATGTCCAGGTGCTGCGCGGCATTCCTATAAAGGAATTTATGGAGACGATGGGTTTCTTCGCCGCTTCGCTGAGTCTGAACTGCACCGACTGTCATGGTGACGCGAGTGCCAGCGACTGGTCTCAGTATGCGACCGACACACCTCTGAAGCTGGTGGCGCGCCGCATGATCGTTATGGTGAACGCCCTGAACAAGGCGAACTTCGCAGGAATGCCTTCAGTGACCTGCTACACATGTCATCGCGGGAACCAACACCCGAAGGTGATCCCCAGTCTGGAAGCTCAGTATGGCGAACCACCGCTCGAGGACCCCGATGAAGTGGAACCGCTGCCTTCAGTCCGTCCCGCGGCTACGGCAGACCAGATTCTGGACAAATACATCGAGGCGCTGGGCGGGGCCTCAGCGGTTGGAAAACTCACCAGCTTTACGGCCAAGGGAACCTATGAAGGATTCGATTCCGATTTTGCTAAGGTTCCTGTTGATGTTTATGCCAAATCGCCGAATCTGCGCGCTACTGCCGTGCACATGAAGGCGGGAGATGTCACGTCCACTTACGATGGCCGCGAGGCGTGGGTCGCCGAGCCGACCGATCTGGCTCCGCTACCGGTGATTCAACTTCTGGGAGCAAATTTAGGCGGGGCCCGTCTGGACGCACAATTGTCGTTCCCCGGACAGATCAAGCAACTACTCACCAACTGGCGCGTGAATTTTCCGGCCGTCAATATTGACGATCGTCCGATGCAAGTAGTGCAGGGAACGATGCCCGATGGAGGTCGAGTGAAGCTGTACTTTGACAAGGCCTCGGGTTTGTTGGTTCGGCAGACGCGATATTCTCCAACTGCTGTCGGCACGGTCGCCGCACGCGTCGACTATTCCGATTACCGTCCGGTGCCGGGCCTGGGAGTGAAGATTCCGTTTAACTGGCAGGTCACGTGGGTCGACGGCCGGTCCACATTTATTTTGGAGTCGGTGCAACCCAACGTGCCGATAGATTCAGCGAAGTTTGCAAAACCTGCGCCGCCGCGGTGAGCAATCGCGGTCATCTGTCTCACGTATTCCCATCCTATCGTCGTGAGCTGCCCAAACGGAGAAAGCGGCAGGCTGCTGCTATTCCCCTCCTCCAGAGGAGGGGTGGCTGCGCGATCAAGAAAAGTTGCGAAGGTACCTTAGACGCGCAGACGGGGTGGTCGGAAAAATGTTTCTGACCACCCCGTCCGCTCCTAATCTAAGGATGCCTTCGGCGATATTTTTCTTGAGGTCGCGTCCACCCCTCCTCTGGAGGAGGGGACTCGCAGCAGTTTAACGTTTTCGTCCTTGGGCAACACCGCCCAACTGTGGGCGACACAGCAAACCGACCACGACACTATCCCAGGAGGAATACCAAATCCTATTTTTTCTTTTCTTCTGCAGCCTCTTTCATGAGTCCCTGAAATTCTGTGGCTTCGGAGGGGGCGCAGACCTGCTCTCGGATATCAAACCACTCCGGTTGCAATCTAAGCGGGAATTTGTCCAGAGCGGTCCATGGCTTTGTGTACATTTTCGGATCATTGATTGTTAGCGTCAACTCCAGGATGTCCTTATTCACCCGATGGAACGTCTCCTGTACCGTCAGTTGATCGCTATGAGGGCGGCCGGCGTTATCGATCCAGGTCCTTTCGTCCAAGCCGGTTGTTTGGGCGACAAACGTATAGTCGTCTATCCATTTTCCAACCGAGTAGCCGTACCATCGAGACTCCAGAATCTCTTTCGGAAGCTCCCGACCGTCCGCCCAAATATTCCGCCAGACCTGGCTATTTTGAAAAACGATCTGCACCTGATTTTTGTTTTGCCAGATCTGCATCGCGCGCAGGTTGAAGAGTTCTATGCGCGGAAATCCTATAGGATCGCAGCCCGCAAAGGGATCGTTGAGTTCCGCCGTCGGAACCGCCGTAACTCCCCATCCCGGTTTATGGGACTTCCACGTTTGCAGCCCCAAAGGCGTGAAAGGCAACTCGTGTTCAGGCCTTCCATCTGAGGGCATGTTTCTTGCGCCGGTGTTTTGGACTCCGTCGCGATATCGCGGTGTCGGTTCCCAAATTCCGGATAGATCCCGGATGGGAGCTGGAGCGGACTTCTCCGTTAGTGGGCCCTCCGGCGCAATCCGATCCCAGCCATCGCGATGTATGCTCCTGCCGGACTCCCGCTCCTCATCCGTTTGAGCTGCTCCCAGAACAGGCAAAAGAATCAGCAAGGCAATTGTGTAGGTCACATACCGGCTTTTCATCTTGCCCTCTCCCTAACGTTCATCACCCATACTCAATTCCTGCCCACTGGGGAGCACAACTTTAGTAACGCGCCCGAGGTTAGCACCACTCTTGGCTATGCCGTCCATAGTGACGGTGACCTCCTCACCGACTTTGAACGACTTGGCAGTAATGCCGAAATTGATCAGCGTGGATGGAGCATTCCACTCCCCAATCCAGTGCACGACATTGCCGTTCTCGTCCTTTGCATCGAACTTCAGGAACGAATGGGGATTGGTCCAACGCCATTCGGTGATAGTGCCCTTGACGACGACGGTTTTCTTGTCGTACCCGGCATTTCCGTGATGCGCCGATGTGGAGCGGATTACAAGCGTAAACAGAACTAAAGACGCGAAGACCAGAACCGCGACTCTGTTCTTCATATCGAACCTCCAGGTTTGTTCCTAACTTTACTTTCCTCGGCCTTTAACTCCGGCGTTTAGTGTATGGATTCTGTAAACGACTCCTCGACCGGTGACATAGAGGTAGCTGTTGTCAGGTCCGCCGAAGCCGCAGTTTTGTGGCGGCATATCATAAGGAGCTTCGATGTCGCCCAGGTGCTCACCTTTTGCGCCGAATACCTGAACGCCGGCCGGCGTCGTGGAAAAAGTGTGTCCCGCGCTGTCAATGCATAGACCATCGGCGCCGCTGACGAGTCCGTGATCTGTTTCCTGCTTCAATGTATATTTGCCGAAATTCTTGCGATTCTTCAGAGTGCCATCCTGCTGAACGTCGTAAGTCAGCAAATATGCGCCGTCCCAATCATTGATGTAGAGAGTCTTGTCATCGGCGCTGAGCGTGATGCCGTTCGGCCGTCCGATGTCGTCGGCGACGCGGATAACCTTGTGGCTGTTTGGAACGATGTAATAGACGGATTCGGGCAAGGCACCCGGTACTGGGGTTGCACCGTTTTGGTAAACGTCCGTGAAATAGATGCCGCCCTTTTTGTCGGCAATCAAATCGTTCGGCCGGATGTAAGGTTTGCCGTCGAAGCTGTCCGTCAGTACTTCCACAGTTGGATAGAGCACGCTGACCTTCTTCGTGTACTGCGCTGCAATCACGCGGCCCTTGGGATCGATCGTTATGCCTGCCCCTTGTTCGCTGTCCTCCACAATCTTGGTCGTCGTGCCGTCCGGGGCGATTTTGCTAATGCCGGGACGACAAGACGCGAGAATGCTGCCGTCCGACATGCCCACCCCTCCGTCGCCGCATCCCAGGGCTGTATTGACAATTTCGATCTTGGTGCCGGCCTTCACGACACCAGGGATTTCCGGCGTCACTTTGTCCGTGGCCGGCGGCTTCGTCAGACCACGTCCACCCCCTCCGCGACCCTGACCGCCCTCGCGAGCTTGTCCGAACACAGCCACTGCACAAAGCAGAGATACAAGCGCAACGAAAATTACTTTCGATTTCATGCTAGTCTCCTTGAAATTTTTGCTGAGGTAGCGAAGCGAAATCACGATAGGCTCGGCTCTTCTCAGCTGTCAAGAAAATCTCAAGAGAGATGATGACAGATCCCAGTTAGGAAGATAGACTTCCGCACATCAAAGCTAGAAATTTTGACGGAGGACATCAATGCCGAGCCGGAGATTCTTTCTTCAGACAATGACGGGAGCGGCGGCGGGCTTAGCGATGAGCCGCGGCCTCGGGGATGCATACGCACAGGCGCGCGGCGGTGGACAAGGGCGTGGAGGCGGGGGCGGCCGTGGTCAGGCGCCGCAGGCTTCAGGCCCGGTAACGCGCCGGGAGGTGCAAGTCGGAGGCAAGCGCGTGCGAGTGGTGGACATCCATGCACACGCCACCGTAGACGAGGTGAAGCCTGTTGTCGCGAATACGGAATTCGCTCGCAACGCCGGAGGCCGTCCTCTGGATATGGAACGCATCCAGGAGCTGGACAAGCGCGGGATCGACGTTCAGGCGTTGAGCATCAACGGATACTGGTGGTATGCGGTGAAAGACCGCACCTTGGCAGACAAAATCGTGCACGCGGCGGATGACGGCCTTGCGGCGTGGTGCAAGCAGCACCCGGATCGCTTTGTGGCTCTGACTTCGCCATCTATGCAGTTTCCCGATCTCGCAGCGTCGCAGGTCGAGCGCGCGGTCAAGCAGTTGGGCCATCGCGGTGCGTCGATCGGTGGACACGTCGAGGGTGAGTCGCTCTCGTTGGCGAAGTTTGATCCGTTCTGGGCCAAGATTCAGGAGCTCGGTGTGCCTGTCTTCATGCATCCGGGCGGCGCCGACAACGTTCTGAAGGAAAATGCCTGGGAAGGCAGCAGAGGCGATCTCGGAAATATCATCGGCAATCCGCTGGAGACGACCGTGTTTCTGACCCGCTTGATTTTCGACGGCACACTGGACAAGTTCCCCAATCTGAAGATCGTCGCCGCTCATGGCGGAGGTTACGTGCCGTCTTACATGGGCCGGACGGAAGTTGCTTGCCAGGTACGCAACAACGCGAATTGTCTCAATAAGAAGAAACCCAGCATGTACTTCAAAGACCAGATTATGGTCGATGCCATGGTCTTCTCACCCGAAGGCGTCAGGCATCTGGTCGAGGAAGTCGGCCCTACGCAGGTCGTGTATGGTACGGACATCCCGTTGGTTTGGCCGGACTCGATCGACAATATTTTGGCCTCAAAAATTCCGGACGATCAGAAAGAGATGATCCTGGGCGGGAACCTGACGAAACTGCTGAAACTCTGAAACGGCTCAGAATAACACCATCAACTTGTTGGTGATTGATGCCGTTTGCAGCTGACGGGAAATTGTTTTATCGAACGACGGGGACAGGCGGCAACACTGCCGTATTTCTCCATGGCGCCGCCGGGTCGGGATTACTTTTCGGAAATCAGTTTCAGGCGTTTCGCAACCAGGCGCAGTGCTTCTTCGTCGATCTGCCGGGCCACGGTGCGAGTCCTCGGCTCCCCACCGACTCGACGATAAGGGCCTACGCCGATAGCGTTGTCGATTTCATTCGTGAGCTGAAGCGACCGGTCGATTTACTCGGACATTCGATGGGCGGCGCGATCGCGCTCGAGTTCGCATTGTC
>Ga0075424_100008237_pt1 | contig 10168 bp, 10 predicted proteins | sample SoiMethybrSBSTD3_FD_75301 | JGI IMG/M metagenome (GOLD analysis project Ga0075424, IMG submission 75301) | Bulk soil microbial communities from a Populus tree surrounding site in Tennessee, USA - Soil MetaG P. TD hybrid SBSTD3 | ecosystem: Environmental > Terrestrial > Soil > Tree plantation...
GTCGTCGCGCAACGCCGCGCTCGCAAAGAACGTTTCAGACCTGCGACCCCTCGGGATGGAAAGCATTGTCGCAGACTTGGCCGCGCTCGGGCTCGATACGGTCCAAGGCAGTGGACCTGGAGGGGTCCGGTGGCTGCGTTCGAGAGGGCTGCGAATGCAAGGGATTGTTGCGAGCCGGCAGCATGCTGGTCGGCCGCACCATCCCGCCTTCATCCAGCATAGCGGTGCCGCATTTGTGTCCAATCCCGCGGTTAGTCAGCGCGACTTGAGGGAATCGAATCATGCGGCGGGGCCGAGCTATCTGCGGCGCGGTGGCGGCGCTCACCCTCGTGGTGAGCTTCGACAGTCTGCTGCCGCCTTCTTCGGTCGGCCTAAAGCCCGTGCGAAAGCTGGTGAGCGCCGAACGGGACTTGGCGCGCTTGTCGTCTCTTGTCGACCTGCGGCGGAATGGAGAGTTGTTGATTGCCGGCCGGGCACTCCGGTGCGGACGCGCGCGCAATGTTCTCGATCCAGGTTTGCCTAGTCTGGGCTCGGCTGGACCAGGGGTCGTCGTTTTAAATCCGTATCTGCTTAACGAGGAACCGGACGCTGTACGTCTCTTCGTGTTTCACCATGAGTGCGGACACCACAATGTTGGCAGCAGCGAGATCGGCGCCGACTGCTGGGCGGTGAAACAGGGTGTTTCGCAAGGCTGGTTCGACAACCAAGCTATCGAGCAGGTGTGCGTCTCTTTTGGCAATGCCCCCGCTTCGGTCACGCATCCGTCCGGCGCCAGGCGCTGTGCCAGCCTTCGACAGTGTTTTTCGAATGTAAGTGCCGCGGTAGCCAGACAGAAGCTCGCGGCGAAGCGTCTTGTCAGATGGTGAGAGCCAGCTTGCTTCCTGCTGGTCATCGTGGTCGATGCCTCATTCGTTGCTTTTCGCTTGCTAGATGCCGTAATGGGCCCGGCCCCTGAGCTTAAGGGAAAGGTGGCTGTCTCCCGGTAAGTGATGGTGAACGGGGTCCCTGGATGTTTGTGCACCGGGCCCCAAGCATCGCAAACCTTTTTGGGAGACAGCCCCATGAATCACTATGCCGCAATCGACGTGTCTTTGGAACTCTCCAGCGTGTGCATTGTCGACGCAACCGGCAAGGTTGTGAAGGAGACCAAGGTGGAGACCCACCCTGAAGCACTGGTGAAGTTCTTCAAGGACATTGGCCTTCCCTTGACGCGGATCGGCCTCGAGGCGGGTCCACTCTCGCAATGGCTCTATGCGGGCCTCACAGAAGCGGGATTCGAGACCACCCTCATGGAGACCCGTCACGTCAAGGCGGCGTTGTCGGCTATGACGGTGAAGACCGATCGTCGGGACGCACGCGGCATGGCTCAGCTGCTGCGCATGGGTTGGTTCCGGCCGGTACATGCCAAGTCGCCCGGATCGCAGGAGGTGCGTGCCCTGCTGGTCGCGCGCAAGCAGCTGCAGCACAAGCTCACCGACATCGAGCTCAGCATCCGCGGCATTCTCAGAGCTTTCGGCCTGAAGGTCGGCCAGGTAACCGATAAGACCTTCGAAGCGCGCATTCGCAACCTCGTTACCGGCCATGCGATGCTCGAGCAGATCGCCGAGGCCATGTTGGCCGCGAGGGCAACGTTGCTGATCCAATTCAATAAGCTGCACAAGGCGGTCCTCGACATTGTCCGCCACGACGAAGTCTGCCGCCGGTTCATGACCACGCCGAGTGTCGGTGCGATCGTGGCAATCACCTACAAGTCGGCGCTTGATGACCCCAGCCGGATCAAGAAGTCCAGGAACGCCGGACCGCTCTTTGGATTGACGCCCAAGAGATACCAATCGGGCCAAACCGACGTCACGGGCGGGATCACGCGCGTTGGCGACGAGATGGTTCGCACGGTCCTTTACGAGGCGGCGAACGTGTTGCTCTCTCGGGTCACCCGCTTCTCGGCGCTCAAGCGTTGGGGATTGGAGGTGGCCAAGCGCCGCGGTCTCAAGCGCGCAAAAGTCGCCGTCGCACGCAAGCTCGCGGTCATCCTGCATCGTATGTGGGTCGACGGGACCACGTTCCGGTGGACCACGCCCGAGGCTGCCCGCGCATGATCGCAGCCTATCACGGCAAGATGGATTGTTCCGCGGCCGAGATCCTCGCCGTCAACCCCTTTGTGCCTGCGGCTCAAACCGCTGCGCGGCTTTGGGGGTATGACCACTCGCCCGGCCGCGCAAAAGATGCCGCCATGCCCTTCAGGGCGATGCCCTATATGCTTCGATCACGGAGGATGAAGAGTCGCTGAGCGGGCAGACCGAAGAGTGGCCCTGCTCCCCGAGGTCCCGTCGCCGGGACGGTGGACGTGGTGAAGACGTAAAATCGGCAGTCCGGTCGTCATCTGACGAACCGCGCGTTCCTAGATAGTGCTCACCACTTCCCTTCTGATCGCATCATGCTGGCAGCCTTTGCGCTGACCACGGAGAGAAGCAAGTAACCCGGCTGGCGAGATCACATGGGAGGCAGCACATCGACTGCCCAATCAACCGAATCTCTTTTGCAGAGAGGAGACGACCGATGACCGTCGACACTAGCTGAACCGGGAGCATGCCGCACCGGGAGACTTGACATCACCGGGCCCATTAGAGAAGGCCCATTTTCAGCAACTGAGACCAAGAACGGCCGCGCAAGGCCACCAACTCCGGTGGCATCAGAGGGCCGGCGTGGCTGGACGAGGTTTGAACGAGTCCTCGAGCGACCGTAGCCCATTGGTTCATGCCCGGAAGCGCCCGAGCGATGACCGCGAAATTACGCCTGCAGCATTGCTGCCCGGCGTGGCACTCCCCTGAAACGGTGATGACGGCTCTTTTTATCCGTGCGATGCCGCATGGCGCCCGTCAGGGCTGACCCCGCCGCACTGCGGCCCTGCCGCAGCGCCGGCCACGCCCTTGGGCCGTGTATCGGGAGCCCTGGGGTGTGGCCGCGCGGGAGCGCGCCCTTCAAGTCTGTCTCGCGCGGCCAAGCCTTAGTGCTTATCGTCGAGAGCGAACCCAGTGTCGCTCTCCAAATTGCAGACAGCTTCATGAAAGCCGGGGCGAAGGTTGTGCAGCAACGGCCTAGGTCCACTGCGTCACCATGGGGCCACAGGTGAGTACTGACGCTTGCGGTTGAATTGCGCGTTGGTAGGCTCGTAACCCCGACAAGCATCACCAGTGGCGACAGCGATCATCGATTAGCCGTTTGTGCGGAACCGTCCATCTTGCGCGTGGTTCACCCAACGGACACCTTTTGCCATGGGAGAAACCCATGCCGCAAATACCATCTTCTATCGTCGAGTTCCTCCGGGCCGCACTCCATGCTCGGTACGACAAGATCCTGAACGAGCCGCTTCCGGCACGCTGGGTGGACGTTATCCACCACCTGAATGATCAGGAGCGTGACGCTGCGAAGGCAACGCAAGGTCGTGGTGGGAAGTAGTCGGCGAGCTATGAGCCCGGAGCTGCAATCGCCTCGGGTGAGTACGCGGGCGTCGGTCACAGTCCCGAAACGTAGCCCGACGCGCACGTTACTTGACCAGCATTTCGAATACCGGGGGAGGACTGCTCGGCGGCGGCGACGGCCGGCAAACCTGTGGGCGGATTGCCGTTTACTGCATCGGCCATTGCAATCTCTCCGCCGCGCCAACGCAGCTTCCGTTGCTGCGTCTTGGTCGTCTGCGAGCAACGCCATCGATCCGCCTCCGCGAACCCGGCACTAGTCTTGGATGGAAACCGTAGCGGTTCATGCTTTTCGTCTGCGCGCACAAGTTCCACGCCCCTGGAGCCGGCCGAGAGCCAACGCCTCGCTCAGGGTAACGGACGGTAGAGCCAGACCGCTGCGGGTTCAGTGTTGCTGGCGCGCACCGCAACGGCCAGGCGGTCGAGGGGCGCCATGAAAAGGGACGTGCGCGCGCCGGGCCGCGTCGGAATCCGAGCCATTGGCGCATAATCGGCGGCCGCATCGAATACGTCGATCGCCCCCTCCCCGCACGTCACATAGACGCGCTGGCGTTTGCTGTCGAAGAAAACGTCGTCTACATCACCGCAGGTATTGCGTTCAGCAACAGGTGTCCCCGTTTGCATGTCGCGCACACTAAGCTTCGGTGGATTTCTGAAGACTACAATCGCGTGCCGTCCGCCGCCGTCGAGTGTCATGGCAAAATTACCGTGATCATTGCCAGTCGGCCAGCTCTGGCTGAGGCGGCCCGCATGCGTGTCGATCACGCCAATCGATCCCGCAGCGGGCAGATTGACGAACGCTTTCTGCCCATCCTGGCTGATCTGGAAGCTCTCCGGGTGGGCAGGCAGGGCAATATCTTTGATCTTGGCATGGCTGGAGGGGTCAATGACGGCCAATGCGCCGACGCCATAACCGACATAGACCGAGCTGGAATCCTTATTGACCCGAACGTTGTCTGCGTCTTTGCCAAGCCGCAATTTCGCCGTCGCCGCGAAATCCCCGCCACGGAACACCCGCAGCGAACCATCACCAGCATTGGCCACAAAAAGCGTATCAACGGTGGGCACGTATCCGAGACCCTGCGGCTCTTTCAGATCGGTAATCCGGTGCAAGACGCGGGAACTGTTCAGATCGACGATACCAACGCTGTTGTTTTCCAGTTCCGCAAGGAACAGGTGCCTGCGCCCAAGATCGACGGCCAAATGATCGAGGCGGCCTTTGACGGTTCCCAGCGGGATCCGCGTCTCCAGGTCCAGTGGGCTTTGTTGGGCCTGAGCTGCGCTCCCTATCAATCCGAGCGATAAGCCGAGCAAGACAAACGCGCGAATAGGGCGACGAGTTCGAGCACTTGCCTTGCATCGATCCAGGAGCAGAGATGCGTCGTCGAGCCGCTGTTGCATGGCCACCCACCGCCCGTTCGATGCGGAGGTTTACGTAAGTTTGGTGTTCTTGAGCGGCAACGAGCGTACCCGCTTGCCGGTCGCCGCAAACACCGCATTGAGTACGGCGGGAGCGGCTACGCTAATGGTCGGCTCGCCCACCCCACCCCAGAAATCGCCGGAGGGCATCACGATCGCCTCGACCTTGGGGAAATCTTCCATGAGCATCATCTGATAACTGTCTAGATTTTCCTGTGCCATGCGGCCATCCTTGACCGTGCATTCCTGGTAGAGCATCGCACCGAGCCCGAAGGCCACAGAACCCTCGGTTTGCATCGCCACCTGCTGCGGATTGACTGCATAGCCACTGTCGATGGCAATGACCAGCCGTTGGATTTTGAGCTTGCCGCCGTCGTTGACGGCGACCTCGGCTGCCCCCGCGCAATAGCTTCCGTAACCCATAAACTGTGCGATGCCCCGATGCACGCCGGAAGGCGGAGCCGTTCCCCAGGCGATCCGTTCGGCGACGGCATTGAGGACGGCGAGATGCTTGGGGCTGTTGGCCAAGAGCTTGCGCCGGAACTCGAGAGGATCCTTGCCCGCTGCGTGGGCGATCTCGTCGATGAACGACTCCAGCCAGATCGCATTTTGGTTAGTGTTGACGCCACGCCAGAAGCCCACTGGCACATGCGTATTGCGTATGGCGTGCTCGATCAGGAGATTGGGAATGGCGTAACCAAAACGCCCCTCCGCACCACTTGGATTGAGACCCTGAAACGCCGCCGAATCCCGACCATCTTTGTCGAGGCGATTGGGCGCCGCGCTCGCCAAAATAGAGGGTGCTGAAACACGCATGTGCAATCCGACCAGGTTGCCTTGTTCGTCGAGGCCAGCTTGCAGCTTGCACAAACCGACCGGCCGGTAAGTGCATTGGCGCATGTCCTCTTCGCGGCTCCAGATCAACTTGATCGGGACGCCGGGGACCTGTTTGGCGATGAGCACTGCCTTGGTCGTGTAATCCTGGCGGCCCCTTCGCCCGAAGCCACCGCCCAGATGCAGCTTGTGAAACTCGCACTGTGTGGGTGAAAGGCCGGCGGCTTCGGCGGCGGCGGCAAGGCCGCCCTCCGCATTTTGCGTTGCTCCCCATACCTCGCATCGGTCGCCGGTCACCAGTGCCGTTGCGTTCATGGGTTCCATGGTGAAGTGGTTCTCGAACGGGGCGAAATAGACAGCTTCGAGTTTCTTGGCGGCCCCGGCGATCGCCGGGTGTGCATCACCTGTTTTGTTGCCGACGAAGGTGCCGTCCTTTGCATCGAGGCCATCTTGCAGGAATGCATGGATCGACTCGCTCGAGACCTTGTTGTTGGGTCCCTCCTCCCAAGCGATGTTGAGTTCCTTGAGTGCCTGATTGGCCTGCCACCAACTGTCGGCGACCACGGCAACGGCCGTTTCGCCGACTTTGAGCACGTGGCGTACGCCCGGCATCGCCTTCGCCCTGGCCTCGTCGTAGCTCTTGACTTTAGCGCCGAACACGGGGGCATCCATGATGGACGCGTTCAGCATGCCCGGTAGCTTGACGTCGATGGCATAGACCTGCTTGCCGGTAATTTTGTCAGCGGTATCCAGCCGCAAGAGCGGTTTGCCAATGATCTTCCAATCCTTGGGTTCCTTGAGTTTGACTTCCGTCGGCGGCTCGAGGCCGGCGGCGGCGCCCGCAATTTTGCCATACGTGGTTGTGCGCCCGCTGGGGACATGGGTGATGATGCTCGATGCTGCCTTGCACTCAGCCGCGGGCACCTGCCAGGCATTGGCTGCAGCTTGGATTAGCATTTCGCGGGCAACGGCACCGCCCTTGCGAACATACTCTTGCGAGCCGCGAATACCGCGACTTCCCCCCGTCGACATGTCGCCCCAGATGCGCTTGCGCGCGAGGTTTTCCCCTGGCGTGGGATACTCCGTCTTGACCTTATTCCAGTCGCATTCGAGCTCTTCGGCCACGAGTTGCGCGAGACCTGTCAATGTCCCCTGCCCCATTTCCGAACGGGCAATACGGATCATCACGTCATCGTTGGGCCTAATGAAAACCCAGGCACCGACTTCACTGCCGTCCGCGCCAAGCGGCGTTTGCGCAAGCGCGTGCGTGAGCCAAGGTGCATAGAGGCCGAGCGCAAGGCCGCCACCGGCAGCGGCGGTCGAGAACAAGAATTGGCGGCGAGAGACGTTGGTCGTGCTCTTCATGATGGTCATGAGCGCCTCCTCAACCCTGCTTGCCATTGGAGGCCGCGGCGTGATGCACCGCCGCGCGAATGCGTTGGTAGGTGCCGCAGCGACAAACGTTGGTCATGGCCGCGTCGATGGCGGCATCCGTAGGTTTAGGTGTGATCTGGAGCAGCGCCGCCGCTGCCATAATCTGCCCGGACTGGCAGTAACCACATTGGGGTACGTCAAGCGCTAACCAGGCCTTCTGCACGGGATGGTCCCCGTCCGCGGAAAGCCCCTCGATGGTAACGATCTTATCGGTGCTCTTCAGCGAACGAATGGGAATGGAGCATGAGCGCTGCACCTCTCCATCAATGTGAACTGAGCAGGCGCCACATTGCGCAATCCCGCAGCCATACTTGGTGCCGGTCAAACCGAGCTGTTCACGCAACACCCACAGCAATGGCATATCTCCCTCGGCGTTGATGTCGACGGTCTTCCCATTCACATTCAATTTCGCCATGGCTCGTTGCTCCGATGCGGTCACGGGTTAGACATTATTACCCAGCGCTCGGGGGAGCTGTTCACATTCGTGTGCGTGCTTCGACTGGCGAACTACGTCGGCTTGGCAACGCGAGCCCCGAAATCCGAGCCGCTAGCGTTGCCGGTATCCAGATCGAATGGGAACTTGCCAACCGAGGCTTGGTCTTCAGTGTCATCCTGGGTGTAACGATTTCCCCTCGAGCACAGCTTGGGCGGGATCAGCGCGACCTGATCCCGCCCCAACATGTACATGTTATGCCGCGCATTTTTGCCTTGTCAGCGGCGGCAGATGTTTATTGTTTTCATTGCAATAACCCTCGGCAATTGGGAGAGACGTGGATGCAGTTCGCGGCTGCCACTGTGATTGCGGTGGCCGGCTTCGCCTTGGTCGCTAATTTTGCCGACAACATGTACTTGCTCAGCTGGGGTACCGCTGACCGTCAGTCTTCGTAATTGGCCTAATCTAGGTTTGGCCTTCGCCGCCCAATCTGCGGCTGGCTCTCATCGGTGCCGCCGTCGCGTTTGGCGTTCGGCGCGTGAAGGCGTCCAGACGGCGAGCTACGTGAGGCAGATCGGCTATGCCGTCAGGGTGCATGACGAATGCCAGGACTCACACTGGCTGCCCTCCCGAGGCCCGGACAGCATCTTGCTCACCCCCTGAGCTCGTGCAGGAGTTCGCTTACGATCGTATCAAGCTCGGTGCGCCGATTAAAGCCGTGGAAGCTAATGCGCAGACGCCCTCGGCCTCCCCAAATATAAACGCCGCGTCGGTGCAAATCGTCTACGACCCTTGGCTCAAAATTGCCGTCGATGCAGATGCTGGCGCCGTGCCGGTCGGGATCGCGCGGCGTGGATGGATGGATGCCGACCGCCGATAGGCGATCGTGCAAGTCCCCCGTCAATGTCTGAACGTGACTTTGGATGGCATGCGTCTCGTAGCCGGCCAGAAAATCGAGTGCACCATCGAGTACGTAGAGTGACGCATGAGCCGGATTCCCGCGCGAAAAGCGCATCGCATCCGTTCGCAGCGTCAATCCCTCCGAATAATTCGGCCTTGATCCGCTCGCCAGCGAATGCCATCCGCCGGTTGATGGACGCCAATTCGGTTGCCGGAGTCTGTTCCAATAGGCAATGGCGCAGCCAGTGATGCCCAGCAGCCATTTATAGCAAGCCGAGAAGGCGAAGTCGGCAATGGACGCATCAATAGGTAGATAGCCGGCTGCCTGAGTATAGTCCACGAGGAGAATTGCGCCGACCTCGTCCGCCTTCGCCCGCAAATTGGTTAGGTCGAACCGTTCTCCGTTGAGGTAAGAGACATAGCTCACCGCGATCACGCGGGTATTGGCATCGACTTTCTCCAGAATGCGATTTGGGTCTCCGCCTTCGGCAAACCGGATCTCAGGAACTCCGGCTGCAGCCAAAGCGAAGGGAACGACAACCGACGGATACTCGTTACCATCGAAGCAAATGTTGTCCCCTTTTTGCCAGGCGATGCTTTCGCAAAGCATAGAGATGCCTTCGGCGACATTGCTGACAAACCCCAGATCGCCGGGTGCCACGCGCCACATCTTGCCGATCCGATCCCTGACGCGCTCAACGACTAGGTTCTGAGAGATCCGACCTGGCATGCCGTCGGCCTTGTCTTTTAAATACGAGGCAAATGACGCAACATGTCTGAGGAGAGGGGGAGTTTCTCCGCCCGCACAGACATGGACTACGTTTTTCGGCAACTCGAAAGCCGCTAAATTGAAGAGCGGTGAGGCGGCGGGATCGGTCAAGACGTGCTCCGTGACTCAGGTCGCGAGATCAGCCGAACTACATGATGGCGTACCTCCGCCAGCTTGCCTTGCGGTTATGCGACGTTGAAATCTTTGCAAGATCGACACAATGCCATGCGACGGTTCATCCGCAAGTCACCGCGTCACAAATCTGGGTCACCAGACCCGCCGCAATGCCTTCGGCATCCACCAGGTGGGCCGAGTTTGGACCCGAAGCTGACCTCTCAACGGCAAAGACGCGGCGATGTGGCATGATGGCGTCGTCGTCGATCGGCCCACGGGCGTCCGCCGTCGCAAAGCAGCGATGCGTTGAATTTGCCGACTAGGATGCACCCCTAAGTACGGGCTTTGCGGGAGCGGTTGGAACCCCACCGGCAGCGCAGCCAGGCGACAATGATCTGCGGCTTGTGGGCGATGAGTTGGCGCCGCAGAGGTAGCAGGCGTTTCGCAGCCGAATTGTGAATGGCGTCTCGGGCGCTCGTCTGGGTTAGAGGAAATCTTATCAACTCTATGCGGCGGCTTTACCGTGCGGCGCCACTGCCTGATGGCAGCGACGGCATAATCGTCTCTGTCTGGCCCCCTGTCACGCCAGCGACGCACGCCAGCGTCGCAAGATAGCTACCAAGCAGCCAAACTTTCACCACACCGTTGCGGGAGAAACCGCCCGGGGTAGGCGTGCGCGATCGCTATGTGAGAGTAACATGCGTCCATACCCCGCTACGAGCTGCCTGCCCGCAATAGTTCAATTTAACGGTATACATTTTGCTCGGTTTGTTACGTGTTTCCTGGCCG
>Ga0075424_100008238_pt1 | contig 10168 bp, 9 predicted proteins | sample SoiMethybrSBSTD3_FD_75301 | JGI IMG/M metagenome (GOLD analysis project Ga0075424, IMG submission 75301) | Bulk soil microbial communities from a Populus tree surrounding site in Tennessee, USA - Soil MetaG P. TD hybrid SBSTD3 | ecosystem: Environmental > Terrestrial > Soil > Tree plantation...
GATCCGAGCAAGCCCGGGCCCTACGTCGTGCGCGTGAAGTGGTTTCCCGGCAACATGAGCCGACCCCACTTCCATCCCAACGACCGCTTCTTCGCGGTGCTGTCGGGGACCTGGTGGATGGGCACGGGTGAGAAGTTCGATCCGGAGAGCACCGTGCCCGCGCCGGCGGGCAGCTACGTCATCCACTACGGCGGCAAGATCCACTACGACGGTGCCAAGGACGAGGAGACGATCATCCAGGTGTGGGGCATGGGCCCCGCGACCTCGACGCCGGCCGAGAAGCGCTGAGGGCTACTCGAGCGCGGGCGCGGGCGTCGCGCGCCAGACCTTGCGCGCGCCCGTGTCGATCTTGAGCGCGACCACCGCGGCGCACATCAGGAACACGCACGCCACCGCGAACGCCGCGCCGTAGCCGCCGGTCGCCTCGAACAAGGCACCGGCCAGCGACGAGCCGATGGCGGCGCCGGTCTGGTGCACGAGGAAGATCACGCCGAGCACCGGGCTCACCGAGAAGCGGCCCCAGATGTCAGCGGTGAGCGCGGAGGTCATCGAGCCCGTGCCCGCCATCGTGATCCCGCCGAGCACCGCCACCATGATGATCGCCGCCGGGTTGTCGCGGATCAGGAAGAAGCCGGAGAAGATGAGCACGCGCCCCGCGTAGATCGCGGCCAGCACGGGACGGCGGCCGAACCGGTCGGAGAGCGAGCCCAGCATGACGGTGCAGCCGATCGACGAGCCGCCGAGCACGCCGAACGCCCACGAGGCGAACATCGGCGTGTAGCCGTGGTCGGTCAGCATCGGGATGCCGTGCGCCGAGAGCAGGCTCATCGAGAAGCCGCAGGTGAAGAACGAGCCGGCCAGCTGCCAGAACGCGAGCGTCTGCATGGCCGTGGTCGCGCTCACCCGCTCGCGCGACGACGCGGCGGCGGTCTTCGCGTCGAGCGGCGCGCCGTCCGGCGTGAGCCCCATCTGCTCCGGCGTCTCGCGGATCACCCAGAGCGCGACCGGCAGGATCGCGACGAGCACCAGACCGGCGATGGCCATGTAAGCGACCCGCCAGCCGTTGGTGAGAATGAGCCAGGTCACGAACGGTACCAGCAGGCTCATGCCGGTCATCGACGCGCTGCCGAGCAAGGAGAGCGCGGTGCCGCGCCGCTTGTTGAACCAGCGCGCGACCACGCCGGAGGCCATCACCGGCCCGGTAACCGCGAGGCCGAGCGGCAGGATCAGGCCGTAGACGACGGCGAACTGCCAGAAGGTGTGGACCTGTGCCGTCAACACGAGCGACCCGACGAGGAGCAGCGTTCCCACCGATGCAGTCAGCCGCGCGCCGAAGCGATCGAGCGCAAGACCGACGAGCGGGCCGAACACACCGTAGAGGAAGAGGCTCACCGCGATCACGAGCGAGAAGCTTGCGCGATCGATGCCGAGGTCCGCGACGATCGGCTTGAGGAATGGTCCGACGGCGTGGCGAATGCCGGTGGAGATGAGCGTCATGAAGGAGAACCCGACTACGACCCACCAGCCGTAGAACACCCGACCTGTCTTCATTGACACGACCAACTATACTCGCTTTGGCGACGGACGGCCGCGATGATCCGCCACGCCACGAGGGGAGAGACCTTTACATGTTGATGCGAAGGTTAGGTCGCACCGGATTGCGCGTGTCCGCGCTGTGCTTGGGCGGCAACACGTTCGGCTGGACGACGGATCAGAAAGCGTCCGAGGCCGTGCTCGATGCCTACGTCGAGGCCGGCGGCAACTTCATCGACACCGCCGACGTCTATTCGCGCTGGGTACCCGGCCACACGGGCGGCGAGTCCGAGGACGTTCTCGGCAAGTGGATGAAGGCGCGCGGCAACCGTCGCGGAGTCATCATCGCCACCAAGGTGATGGGGCCGATGGGCCCGGGCCCGAACGACACCGGGCTCTCGCGACAGCACATCGTCGAGGGCGTCGAGGACTCGCTGCGGCGCTTGCAGACCGACTTCATCGATCTCTACCAGGCACACTGGGACGATCGCGACACGCCGCTCGAGGAAACCCTGCGCGCGTTCGACGATCTGGTTCGCCAAGGCAAGGTGCGCTACATCGGCGCCTCGAACTACCACGCGTGGCGGCTGACGCGCGCGCTGTGGGAGAGCGACCGGCGGGCCTACGTGCGCTACGAGTCGATCCAGCCGAAGTACAACCTCGTGTTCCGCGACGAGTACGAGCGCGAGCTCGAGCCGCTCTGCCTGGAACAGTCGATCGGCGTCATCCCCTATTCGTCACTCGGCAGCGGATTCCTCTCCGGCAAGTATCACCGCGGCCGCGAGCTGCCGAAGACCGCGCGGGCCGGCAACGTGGAGAAGATCTACATGACCGACCGCGGGTTCACGGTGCTCGAGGCGGTCGAAAAGGTCGCGGCGGGGGCCGGTGCGACCCCGGCGCAGGTCGCGCTCTCCTGGCTGGCGCATCGCCCGGGCGTCACGGCGCCGATCGCCAGCGCCACGTCCGTGACGCAGCTCAAGGAGCTTCTCGGCGGAATCGAGCTCCAGCTGGATTCAGAGGCGCGCGCGACGCTCGATCGCGCGAGCGCCTGGCAGGCAGGCTAGGGCGCGAGCTCGGTCATCCGCCCGCGATCTGCGGCAGGATGAACACTTCACTGTCGGGGCGGATCGGCTCGAGCAGGGTCTCTTGATAGATCTGGCCGTCGATCGCGACGGCCACGCCTTCTTGCAGGTGAGGGCCGAGCTCCGGATGGAGCTCGGCGAGCCGATCGAAGAGCTGCTTGATGGACGTCGCCGAGATCGTGAACTCGGCGACGCCCCCCGTCAGCTGCGCGAGGTTGCCGATCAAGACAACTCGCGCCATGCGTACTTCAGCTCTTGCCGTTCGCGGCCTTTTCCTTGAGCGCCTTCAGCACCCTCGGCGGCGACATCGGCAGCTCGGTGAAGCGGATGCCGGTCGCCTGCTCCATCGCGTTGGCGATGGCCCCGAGCGGCGGGATGATCGGCGTCTCACCGACGCCGCGCACGCCGTAGGGGTGCTTGGGATTCGCGACTTCGACCAGGATCGCGTCGATCATCGGCACGTCCGAGGCCACGGGCATCCGGTAGTCGAGGAAGCCCGCGTTCTGCAGCTTGCCGTCCTCGCCGTAGACGTACTCCTCGTTCAGCGCCCAGCCGATACCCTGTACGGCACCGCCCTGGAACTGGCCCTCGACGTACGCGGGATGCAACGCCTTGCCCGCGTCCTGCGCGACCGTGTAGCGCAGAATCGTCACGCGCCCGGTCTCAGGATCGACCTCGAGGTCGACCAGATGCGTGCCGAGGCTCGGGCCGGCGCCCTGGGCGTTGATGCGCCCGTAGCCGCCGATCGGACCGCCGAGCTTGCCGGCGATCTTCGCGAAGTCGGCGATGGTCATCGGCTTCACCTTCTCGGCGAGCGCGCCAAGCGGCCTGACCGCCCCGTCCTTGAACTCGACCTGATCCGGCTTGGCCTCCCAGAGCTTGCAGGCCCGCGCGCAGAGCTCGGCCTTGATCTGCTTGGCCGCCTCGACGATCGCCATCGAGCCCGAGAATGCCGAGCGGCTGCCGCCGGTGAGGAACGTGAACCCGAGCGAGCCGGTGTCCCCGATGATCGGCCGTACCTTCTCGTACGGGATGCCGAGCTCGTCGGCGGCGACGTTGGTGAGGGCGGCGCGCAGCCCGCCGATGTCGGGGGTGCCGGCCATGAGTGACACGGTGCCGTCCTCGTTGACCGTGAGCGACGCGCACGTCTCGCCGCCGATGTTGAACCAGAACCCCGAGGCCACGCCGCGGCCCTGCCACTTGCGGAGCGGCGTGTTCCAGTGCTCGGTCTTCTTGATGGAGTTGAGCGTCTCCTCGAGGCCGAGCGGGCCGAACTTCGGTCCGTAGGCGGCCTTGGTGCCCTCGCGCGCCGCGTTCATCATGCGCAGCTGGATCGGATCGAGCTTGAGCTGCTTGGCGATCTCGTCGATCACGCTCTCGACCGCGAACTCTGAGATCGGCGCGCCCGGCGCGCGATAGGCCGCTACCTTCGGGCGGTTGGAGACGACGTCGTAGCCGATGACCTTGACGTTCTCCATGTCGTACGGCGCATAGGCGCAGAAGACGCCCGGCTGCACCGGCGAGCCCTGGAAGGCGCCGGCCTGGTACTTGAGCTCGGCGAAGCCGGCAACGAACTTGCCGTCCTTCGTGGCGCCCATCTTCACCTTCACCACGGCGCCCGAGGTCGGGCCCGAGGCCTTGAACACTTCCTCGCGCGACATGGCCATCTTCACCGGACGCTTGGCCTTGCGCGAGAGCGCCAGGGCCAGCGGCTCGAGATAGACGACGGTCTTGCCGCCGAACCCGCCGCCGATCTCGGAGGCGGTCACGCGGAGCTTGGCGATGTCCATCCCCAGGAGACGCGCGCAGTGGGCGCGCACGATGAAGTGGCCCTGCGTGCAGCACCAGAGCTCGGCCGACCCGTCCTCGGACACGCTGGCCAGCGCGGCGTGCGGCTCGATGTAGCCCTGGTGCACCGGCGCGGTCTTGAACTCGCGTTCAACGATGACGTCGGCCTTCTTGAAGCCGGCCTCGATGTCGCCCAGCGTGATCTCGATGCGCTTGGCGATATTCGAGGGCTTGTCGGGCTTGGGCTCGACGCCGGCGGTGAAGAGGTCGTCGTGCAGGATCGGGGCCCCCGGCTTCATGGCCTCGACCACGTCGATCACGTGCGGCAGCACCTCGTACTTCACGTCGATCAGCTTCAGGGCCCGCCGCGCGATCGCCGCGCTCGTGGCCGCCACGGCGGCCACCGCGTGGCCTTCGTAGAGCGCCTTCTCGCGCGCCATGACGTTCCGAATGACGTCCCGGTAGTTCATCATCATCTCGCCGGCCGGGATGAACTCCGACGGCTGGTCGCCAAAGTCGTCGCGCGTGATCACGGCCTTCACGCCCGGCAGCGTCTCGGCCTTCGACGTGTCGATCGAGACGATACGCGCGTGCGGATGCGGGCTCCGCAGCACACGGCCGATGAGCTGACCCGGCAGGTTGAAGTCGGCGCCGAAGCGCGCGCGCCCGGTCACCTTGTCGACGCCGTCCGGACGGATCGTGCGCGTCCCGACGTAGCCTTGCCCGTTGGTCCCGTTCGTGCCGTTCTCGGCCATCGCTATCCCTTTCTCATCGACGCGGCCGCGTCCTTCACCGCGCTCACGATTTTGTCGTATCCCGTGCACCGGCAGAGATTCCCGGCCAGCCAGAACCGGATCTCGTGCTCGCTCGGGTCCGGCGAGCGCTCGAGCAGCGCCTTACTGGCCACCAGAAATCCCGGCGTGCAGATGCCGCACTGGAGCGCCGCGTGCTCGAGGAACTTCTGCTGGAGCGGATGCAGCTTCTCGCCCTTGGCCAGACCCTCGATCGTCTCGATGCGCCGGCCGCCGACCTCGCAGCCGAGCACCAGGCACGAGCACACGAGCCGGCCGTCGAGCGTGACGCTGCAGGCGCCGCAGTCGCCCGAGGCGCAGCCTTCTTTGCTACCGGTCATGTTCAGGGTGTCGCGGAGCACGTCCAGCAGCGTGTCCTCGGTCTCGCACAGAAATTCGACCTGGTCGCCGTTCACGGTGGTTTCGATATGGTGCTTGGCCATCAGCTCGTCCTCGCTCGATCCAGCGCGATCAGGGCCGCTCGGCGCGTCAGCACCGCGGCCACGTCGGTTCGAAACTCGATCGTTCCTCGCTTGTCGTCGATCGGCCGGCACGCGGCGCGCGCCGCCGCCTCGAGCCGCCGTTGCGCGGGCTCATCGAGGCGACTTCCGACGATCGCTTGCGCTGCCTCTGCGACGAGCAGCACCCGCGCGGCCACCGCGCCCAACCCCACACGGGCGGCGGTGATCGTGCCGGCCCCGTCGAGGGTCAAGCTTACTCCCGCACCCACCACGGCGATGTCCATTTCGGTCCGCGGGATGAAGCGCAGGTAGGCATCGGACGATCTCGGCGCCCGAGGCGGCAGCAGGAAGGAGACGACGATCTCCCCCTTGCGGAGGGCCAGCTTGCGCGGCCCGAGCATGACGTCCTCGACCGGTAGATCGCGGCGTCCCGGCAGCCCGGCCAGGGTCGCGAGGGCCCCGGCGGCGATCAGCGCCGGCACGCTGTCGGCGGCCGGCGAGCCGTTACACAGATTGCCCCCGAGGGTGGCCCGTCCCTGGACCTGGGTGGATCCGATCAGGTTCGCGGCCTCGACGACGCCGGGCCAGGCCTGCCTGAGCCGGGGGTGCTCCTTGAGCTCGGCGCCGGTCACGGCCGCGCCGACGCGCCAGCCGCCTTTTTCCTCAGTGATCGCGCGGGTCTCCGCGATCTTCTTGATATCGACGATGAGGTCTGGATCGACGACGTCGGCCCGCATCTGAACGAGCAGGTCGGTGCCCCCGGCGAGCACGCGCGCCTCGCCGGTCGCCGCCGACAGCAGGGCCACTGCTCCTTCAACCGAGTCTGGTGCCTCGTAGCGCATGGGTTCTGGTCTCGCCTTTCCTAGTGTTCCGTAAATGCCCGATGATGCTCAAGTCAACATAATCGCCTGCATGATCGATGAAGCCGCCGCGCGTGTCAACGGCGCGTCGGCCAGATCTCGGTCATCGTCTTCCAGAGCGCCGGCTTCTCCGCGGGCGTCGCGGTGCGCGCGCGCGCCTTGAAGCGATCCGCTATCACCTGGACCTGAACCACCGGATTCGCCACGAGATTCTCGTACCAGCTCGGATGCGTGGGCGCGCCGCCTCGCGAGGCGACGATGAGGGCGTCGTGCTCTCGCTATTTCATCGAATCGGGTGAGACCGCCTGACCGACGCGTGAAGCCTCGTAGATCGCCAGAGACACCTGCAGAATGTGCTTCGCGGTGTGAATGTCCTGCGCCGGCTGGCGCCCGGCCAGCAGACTGTCGACGAAGTCGGCCGCGGCGCCGTCGAAGCCCAGGCGCCAGTCGGCCGGCACCTGATAGTTGACGGTCTCGGCGCCGCGGATCAAGACCACCGGCGGCATGTCGAGCATCTCGCCCGTCCCGCGGGTCACCCAGATGATGCCGCGGCTGCCGTGGATCTCGAAGAACTCGTCGGCGCGATAGTAGCGGGCGCGGATCGTCATCTCGGGCGCCGCCGTGTAGTCGATGACGCCCAGACAGTCGCGTCCCTTGAAGCGCCAGATCGCCGCCGCCGGCGTCTCGTTGAGAAACTCCTTCCCGCGCGTCACGATCGCCGAGATGTCGCCGATCTGGCCGATCCACAGCACCGCGGTCGCATACTTGTGCACCCCGTCGTCGTAGAGCGGCCCGCCCGGGTTCAGACCGGGGTCGCGGCGCCACACCAGGGCGTCGGGATCGAGCTCCACCGCCTGCCCCGTGATCTGCACGGCACGTGTCGTGTGAATGCGCACCAGCGACGGCTCGCCGATCGCGCCCGAGTCGAGCAGCTCCTTGGCCTTGAGGATCGGCGGATAGTAGAGAAAGTTCTCGGTCACGCGGAACGTCGTCCGCGCCCGCGCCACCGCGGCGGCGATGCGATCGGCCTCGGCCACGGAGATCGCCAGCGGCTTCTGCGCCGACACGTGCTTGTCGGCCGCGAGCGCGGCCACGATCTGGTCGGCGTGCATCCACGTGGGCGTGAGGAGCTCGACGGCGTCGATCGCGGGATCGTCCAGGACCTGTTTGAAGTCCGAGTAGATCCGCGGCGAGATGCCCCACTCGCGCGCCCGGCGCGTCGCGCGCTCCGGCACGGCGTCGCAGAGTGCCACCACGTCGCACCGCGGATGCTGCAGATATCCGGGCGCGTTGAGCTGAGAGATGTTGCCGCAGCCGACGATCGCGAGGCGCACTCTGTCCATGGGTCTCCTGGTCTCTAGAATTTGACCGGCAGCTCCTTCAGCCCTCGGAGCGTGAGGCTCTGGCGATACTCGATGGTCTCGTTGACGAGCTCGAGCCTCGGCAGCCGGCGCACGAGCGTCTCGATCGCGATCTGGCCTTCCACGCGCGCCAGCGGGGCGCCCAGGCAGAAGTGGATGCCCCAGCCGAAGGCGATGTGCCGATTGTCGGCGCGCGAGAGATCGAGCCGGTCGGGCACGGGAAACTGCGCCGGATCGCGGTCGGCGGCGCCGATGAACGGCATCACCATCTCGCCCTTGTGGATCGTGTGCCCGCCGATCGTCGCATCGTCGCTCGCCACCCGGGCCGTGCGCTGGACGGGCCCGTCGTAGCGCAGGAGCTCCTCGACGGCGGTGGTGATGAGCCCCGGCGTCGCCCGCAGGCGGCTCAGCTCGGCCGGATGGCGCAGGAGCGCCAGGACGCCGTTGCCGATCAGGTTCACCGTCGTCTCGTGGCCGGCGATGAGGATCAGGATGCACGTCGCCAGTAGCTCCTCTTCGTTGAGCTTGTCCCCGGCCTCCTCGGCGGCGATGAGCGCCGACAGGAGATCGCCGCGCGGCGTGGCACGGCGCTGCCCGATGAGCTCGCGGAAGTAGTCGCTGATCGCGTGCCGGGCCGCGGCGCTTCGGCGCGGGATCTCCGAATCGGGCGGCAGCCAGATCGAATCGAGGCCGCGCGCGATGTCGAGACTCCAGCCCTTGAAGCGCTCGTGGTCCTCGACCGGCACGCCCAGCATCTCGCAGATGACGTTGACCGGGATCGGGTACGCGAATTCTTCGATTAGATCCATCGAGCCGGCGGCCGCGGCGCGCGCGATGAGGCCGTCGACGATCTTTTGGATCCGCGGGCGGAGCCCCTCGACCACGCGCGGCGTGAACGCCTTGCTCACCAGGCTCCGGAGCCGCGTGTGATCCGGCGGGTCGCGGTCCAGCATCGACAGCCCCACGCCGGGCGGCACCTCGGCCCCGAAGCGAGCCGCGACGATCGCGGCGAGCGGCTCCTTGATGAAGCGCGGATCCCGGAGCACGGACGCCACGTCCTCGTACCGCGTCAGCACCCAGAAGCCGAGCGGACTGAGATGCACCGGATCTTCCGCGCGCAGGCGATGGTAGGTCGGGTACGGATCGGCCAGGAACTCCGGGTCCATCGGATTGAAGCTCTTCATGACGTGACCCCCGCTCGCCCGCTCACTTCGACGGCGCCGGAGGTGTCGATGGGGGTGCAGGCGTCGGCGGCGCGGCCGGCGCGGGCGGTGCGACCGGGGCCGCCGGCGCGCCGGGCGCCCCCGGCGCTGCGGGTGTCGGCACCACGACGCCCGGCGCCAGCTGGATCTCCTCGACGAGCGTGACATTCGTGATGTAGTAGCGCGTCTCGCCGAAGCAGCTCGTCGGCAGCCCGACGTGCTGCTCGTAGTGGAGGCTGACACGCCGGCCCATCAGCTTGTTGATCTGCTGCGCCATCGAATCGTCCCAGACCGTGAAGTCGAACTTTTCGGACGTCGAGCCCGGCATCGACACCATCGCCATCTCGCCTTCCCAGGTCTTGCAGACCCAGCCCTTGCGAGAGAATTTCTGCACCCAGCCCGCACGTTCGCCCGACGAATAGCTCCAGTTCAACGCGGACCAGAAATACCCGGCGACCAGGGCCGCGATCACCAGCAAGCCGATCAGCACGCGAAGCTTGCCGATCCCACGTTGATCGAACGCCGTCATCTGGAGCCCCTCCTGTCGTCAGGCAAGGTTGGCCCGCGATTGTCTCTCATTGCGCCCGACGGCGCGAGTGGTCGTTGCCGGGCTGCGCGTCCGGTCAGGGCGTCGCGCGCTCGAACGCCAGCTCGCCGGCCGGGCCGCTCAGGACCAGACGCGGGCCGGCGAGTCGATACTGCGTCGCCTGCGCGAGGATCGCGAAAAATCGGCTTTCGACGTCCATCGCGGGCGGCGGGCAGGCCATCTTGGTCGAGGCGATCGGACCGATCGCGACGGTCCCGGGCGCGGTCTCCTGGACCTGCCCCGTGTAGCGGTTGCACCCGCCGAGCCCCGCGACACGGGCCCCGTCGAAGGCGATTGTCGGAGACCGGGTACCCTGGGGAACCGGCTCCCCGCCAAGGCTCACCAGAGTCCACATCACACCGGCGAGCGTCGCGAGCGACGGCGTCCCGGCACTCCCGGATTGCGCCGCGCTCGGCGCGCCGTCCCGCGACGCGCACCCCGCGGCCGCAAGCGCGAGGCACGCCGCGGCGGCGACCAGCGCGCCGGTGGACCTCATGCCGGCCT
>Ga0075424_100008240_pt1 | contig 10167 bp, 7 predicted proteins | sample SoiMethybrSBSTD3_FD_75301 | JGI IMG/M metagenome (GOLD analysis project Ga0075424, IMG submission 75301) | Bulk soil microbial communities from a Populus tree surrounding site in Tennessee, USA - Soil MetaG P. TD hybrid SBSTD3 | ecosystem: Environmental > Terrestrial > Soil > Tree plantation...
TTCGTTCGTGATGTTCTTTGGCGCCGTCACGCTGCTGCTCGCCGGCATTGGTGTCTACGGCGTGATCTCGTATTCGTGGGCGCAGCGGACGCGCGAGATTGGCATCCGCATGGCGCTGGGCGCGCGGCGCGCCGATGTGGGCCGGCTCGTCATCCTGCAGATTCGGACGTTCCTGCTGGCGGCGCTCGTTCCCGGGCTCGTGCTCGCATGGGGGATCGGGCGAGCGCTGCAGGCGATGCTCTTTGGCGTCACGGCGACGGACTGGCGGCTGTACCTCTCGATGACCGGCCTCCTCGCCGCCGTCGCGCTCGTCGCGGTGCTGGTGCCGGCAAGGCGAGCCATGTCGATCGATCCGATGGCCGCCCTCCGCGACGAGTAATCGGCCTTCGGTCGCGGACTCAGACGAGCATCCGCCTCCGCGCCACGCGCTTCGGCGGGACAGGTCCGCCTCCGCGCCACGCGCTTCGGCGGGACGGTTCGCCTCCGCGCCACGCGCTTCGGCAGGACAGGTTCGCCTCCGCGCCACGCGCTTCGGCGGGACAGGTCCGCCTCCGCGCCACGCGCTTCGGCGGGACAGGTCCGCCTCCGCGCCACGCGCTTCGGCGGGACAGGTCGGGAGGCACGCGACCAGCTCGGCCATTGTTCGCAGGACGGCACACCATCCAACCTTCGCCGGCAGGAGTCGTCTAATCCACGTAGAATCGCTCTCTGCAAGGAGGAGAAGTGGTCCAACGGCTCTTCTTCGCTTCCGTCTTCGTGGGCGCACTCCTGGGGACCGGCCAGTCGGCGAGGGCCCAGACACCATCGCCAGACGCAGCCGCGGCAGCGGCCGCGGTCGCCGAGATCCGTCAGACCATCGACTCGGCCTGGAAAGAGGTCCAAGCCTTTGACAAGGCGGGTGGAAAACCCGGCGCGCCGGATCACCCGGCGCTGAAATGGCACGCGACGCTGTGGACCTACCGCGAGCAGCATCCGGGCACCGAGGCCGCGGCGCGGGCGACTGCCGACGCGATCCGCCTGCTCGTTCGCGGCCAGTTCTGGGATCAGGCGCACGCGCGGACCGAAGCGGTCGGCGCCGACGAGGCGGCGTGGGAGCGACTCTCGGCCGCGATTTACGAAGAGGGCAGCACGCGAAAGGACTTCGAGTATGTCATCGCGACGCTGTCGAAGATTGCCGCGGCCACCAAGAGCCCGACCATCACGTCGGCGGTCATGCTCGACATCGCCCGCGCGCAGCGGCGGCAGGGCGACGTGGCGGCTGCGACGAAGTCGTTCGAGGCGTCGCGCTCGGCCGCGCCCGATTCTGCGTCGGGGCAGGAAGCCGATCGCGTTCTGTATGAAATCAACTACCTGAGCGTGGGGCTGCCGGCGCCGACATTCTCCACCAAAGGCCGCAATGGCAAGACCGTCGATCTTGCGTCATTCCGCGGGCGCCCGGTGGTCCTGGTCTTCTGGTCCACGACTTGAGTGCAGTGCGTAGCGGAGGTTCCGCTACTCAAGCAGTTGAACGCGAAGTACGGGAAGGACGTCGTCTTCGTCGGCATCTCGGTGGACACGAACCTCGACCGGCTCGACAAATTCATCAAGGACAAGGGGATTTCCTGGCCGCAAGTGGGGGACGGCAAAGAGTTCAGCGGCGCGGTGCCGAAGCTCTATCGTCCGAACGGCACGCCGACACTGTATGTCGTGGACGCCGCCGGCAAGATCGCCGCGCGGCTCAACTCGGCGGAGAAGATCGAAGAGACTGTTCAGCCTCTTCTCTCGCAGCCGTAGCGCGTCCACAACGAAGAACGCAAAGACCGCGAAGACCGCTAAGAGGAATTAGCTTTGCGGCCTTGGCGATCTTTGCGTTCGATCGTCACTCGGGGAGCCCGAACACGTACAGCGCGTTGTCCGCTGAGACGGCGACGTATTGATGGCCGTCCGCCATGAATGTGATCGGTCCGCTGGCGACGGTGCCGCCCAGATTCATCTTCCACAGCAGCTCACCACTGCGCGCATCCAGCGCGAAGAAGTGGCCTTCCCGCCCTCCCGCGAAGACCAGATCGGACGCCGTCGTGAGCACGCCGCTCTCCGTGTAGTCCACCATCTTGAAGTCCCATTTCTTCTCGCCGGTCAGCGGATCAATCGCGCGAATGGCGCCGAAACCTTCGGCTTCGGTTCGATACGGCGCGGGCGCCGGCGGAGCGGCGCCGCCAGCCGGCGCGCGGCCGGTGTACTTCCGCCCGTCGGTCCATGGTGGGACCACGGCGAGCCTCGATATGACGGAGTAGTTGTCCCACACCGATAGATAGAACAGCCGCGTGCGAGGGCTGAACGACGGCGAGTACCAGTTCGTCCCGCCTTGCGTGCCCGGCTCGATGTAGGTGCCTTCGGCACTCGGTTTCGCACGCGCCGCGCGGATCGGCCGGCCGCGCTCGTCGAAGCCCAGGTTCCAGTTCTGACGCACGAAATTCTTGCCGAGCAGGAACTGTCCGGTCACGCGATCGAGCACGTAGAAGAAACCGTTGCGGTTCGCCCACAACATAACCTTGCGAGGCGTGCCGCGCCACTCGAGATCGGCGAGCACTGGCACCTGCACCGCGTCCCAGTCGAACTCGTCGTTGGGCGTGAACTGGTAGTGCCACTTCAATTGACCCGTATCCGCGTCCAGCGCGACGACGGAGTCCGAATAGAGGTTGTCGCCGGGATTTCGCGGCCCGCCGTTCCAGCCCGGATTCGGGTTGCCGGTGCCCCAGAAGGTGAGGTTCGTCTCCGGATCGTAAGAGCCGGTCACCCAGATCGGCGCGCCGCCGTGCTGCCACGAATCGCCCGGCCATGTCTCGTTGCCGCGCTCGCCGCGTCCCGGGACGGTGTTGAAGCGCCACACTTCCGATCCGGTACGAACGTCGTACGCGGCAATCCAACAGTTGGTGCCGAACTCGTTGGTTGACGGACCGAGGATCACTTTGTCCTTGATCACCAGCGGCGCCACGTTCAGCTGCAATCCCTTCCTGTAGTCGAGCAGCGTCCGGTTCCAGATCGCCGTACCGGTCTTGGCGTCGATGGCAATCAGATGGCCGTCGTAGGTGGCCCAGAACAACCGGTCGCCGGAGACGGCGAGTCCCTTGACAACCATCAGGTAGGCGTTCGACTCCGGCGGGACGCGATAGCGGAACGTCCAGAAGATCCGGCCGGTCGCCGCATCCACCGCGACGACTTCGCTGTTGTGCACGGTGTACAGCACGCCGTCGACGACCAGCGGCGTCGTCTCCATCTTGTCCAGGTACTTCGGCCGCCATACCCACTTCAGTGTCAGCTGCTGCACGTTCGCCCGGGTGATCGTGTCGAGCAGGCTGTAGCGTTGACTCGCATAGCTCCCGCCGTAGGTGAGCCAGTTCTGCGGTTCGCGCTCCGGGTGCAGGAGCCGATCGGACGTGACCGAACCGGACGGCGTCACCGGCCCCGCGCCGGCCGTCGCACTGTCGCCGCCTTTCAGCGACTCGAGGTACGCCACGACGGTCGAGAGCTGCTGCGTAGTCAGACGGCTTTCATAGGAAGGCATCAGGCCCTTGTCGAGAACGATCTGCTCGCGCAGGCCGGCCTTCAAATACGACTTCAGCTGTTCGTCCATCGTCATCAGCTGGATGCTGAAGGCGTCCTGGTTGAGCAGCCGCCCGGTCACTGACGTTCCGCTGTTCGTCACGATACGGACCGAGCGGTGCTGTGGCAGAACCTCGCTGTCGGGCGAGACGAGCGCGCGTCGCAGCTGATCGGCCGAGCGGCGACTCCCGATATCGGACAGGTCCGGCCCCACTCGCGAGCCGCGCTCGCCGATCCTGTGACAGTCGAAGCACTTGTTGGACTGAAGGAGCGCTGGGCCTTCGGTGGTTCCCTGCGCGAGCAGCGACAATGTCGCCAAGAACGCAAAGACCGCGAAGACCGCAAAGAACCGTTGAGCAAATATCTCTGCGGCCTTTGCGCACTTTGCGTTCACCCTGGGCTCGTGTGTAGTCATGGCAGTGCAAAGGCGACATACGCGCCGGGGATCGGCGCCGTCGACGCGGGATGCCCGGGAATCGAATGCGTGTGCGTGGTGGCGCGCGCCGCCGCGCAAAAGACGATGTACTGCTTCCCGTTCACTTCGTAGATCGCGGGAATCCCCTCGAGCGCGGCGTCGACTTCCGCCTTCCACAGCACCTTTCCGGTGTCGACATCGAGTGCCCGGATCTCTCGATCGCGAGTGCCGGTGAAGATCAATCCCCCAGCTGTCACGACGGGCCCCACCTTCGGGAAATGTGCCCCGGTTTGCGTGAAGCCCTTCGCCGCGAACTCCGGAACTTCACCCAGGGGGATCTTCCAGCTGATCGTCCCGGTGTTGAGGTCGTACGCCGTCAGCGTCGTCCAGGGCGGTGCGATCGCCGACAGCCCGCTGCTGGTGACCATGAAACCGAAGCCGTTCATCGAGTAGCGCAGCGACCCCGACACTGTGGACGGCGACAGCTTCAGCATGCACGGAAAATCCTTGGAGACGATGAACATCGTCCCGTGCTGAGGGTCGACGGCGGCTCCGCTCCAGTTCGATCCGCCGTTGTTTCCCGGCATCTCGATGGTGTTGCGCAGGCCGGGCGGCGTGAACAGCCCTTCATTCCGCGCGCCTTTGATGTCGTCGAGAAAGCGGGCGCGTTCTTGCGGATCCTCGATGAAGGGACTGAGATCGTCCGCCGTGAATGCCTGCCGCGCGAACGGCGGCGGCGCGGTCGGGAACGGCTGCGTCGGCCAGGCTTCTTCGCCGGGCAGGTCGGAACGGGGAACCGGCCGCTCTTCGATCGGCCACAGCGGTTCGCCGGTCACCCGATCGAAGACGTACAGGAAGCCTGTCTTACCAGCCTGCGCGACGACGTCGACCATCTTCCCGCTGTGCCGCACGGTGAGCAGCTTCGGCGCCGTGGCATTGTCGTAGTCCCAGATGTCGTGGTGCACCATCTGGAAGTGCCAGAGGCGCCTGCCGGTTCTGGCGTCCAGCGCGAGCAGGCAATCGCCGAACAGATTCGCGCCCTTGCGATTTCCGCCGTAGAAGTTGTACTTGGGGCTGCCGGTGGGGATGTAGACGATGCCGCGCTTTTCGTCGACGGACATCTCAGCCCACGCGTTCGCGCCGCCGATTGTCTTCCACGCGTCTTTCGGCCAGGTGTCGGCGCCGAATTCGCCCTCGCGCGGGATGGTGTGAAACGTCCAGGCCAGCTTTCCGGAGTGCACGTCGTAGGCGCGAATGTCGCCCGGGGCCGAGTCGTACTCCTGGTTGGTCGCGGAGCCGAGAATGATCAGGTTTTCGAACACGCGGCCGGGCATGGTGGACTGCACGGCGATCGTCGACGGGTCGCGCTCCAGGCCGGTGCGGAGATCGACGAGGCCGCTCGCGCCGAATGACGGGATCAACTGGCCGGTCCGCGCGTCGATGGCTTTCAGCTGCTCGTTGTTGGCGAACAGGAGCCGGCGATCCGAGCGGTCCTTGCTCTCCCAGTAGTTGATGCCGTGGGTGGTGATCTTGCCGCGCCGGTTTTCGTGCAGCCACAGCTCCTTGCCGGTCGCCGCGTCGAGGGCCACGACCGCGTTGTTCTTGGCCAGCACGTAGATGACCCCGTCGACGACGACCGGGTTGAAAGAGTAGCCGGCCTGATCGAGCGTCGGATAGGTCCACGCCACCTTCAGAGTGTGCACGTTGGAGCGATCGATCTGGCGCAGCGCCGAATACTGGGCGCTGTCTGCGCCGCCCGAGTAGTCGCTCCACGTGGTGCGTGGACTCTGGGCCCGGGCTCCCTGCAGGAACACGCCATTTCCGACCACCAGGATCGCGCCACGAAGACACAAAGACACGAAGACTCGGGAGCTCAAGACACGAACACTCTTAGGTGAAACATTCTTCGCGCCTTCGTGGCTACATGTTCGGGAGCAGCACGTCGTAGATGTTTTGCACCGCCTGATGAGGATCGGTCCCGGCGCCGCCGCCGGCTTCGATCGAATAGAGACCGGTGTATCCCAACTGCCTGACGACGGCGAGCGCCGCGGGCAGATCGTACCGCGCCGGGTTCAGCTTGACGTGGCAGTTGCCATCAGTCAGCGGAAACATGCCGCGGATGCCCGCGTGCTGCGTCTCCTGATCGGGGAAGTTGCCCAGATCGCAATTCGCCCAGGTCCCGGAGCCCTTGATGATTTCGACGAGCAGGACCCAGGCGGCGGGGGCGGAACTGGGAGGAGGGGCGGGAGGCGCTGGATTGGCCGGCGTCGTCGCGCTCTGCCGTCCGCCGCCGCCACCGCGGTTCTCCATCGCCACCTTGATGTTCTTGGTCTTGCCGTAGTCGCCCATCGCCTTCAGCGCTGCGATCGCGATCTCCTTGTTCTCCTGAGTCGGCTGACCCTGATTGATCATGATGCGGGGACAGCCGAGCGCCACCGCGTGATCGATCCACTCCTTGGTGCGATCGATCGCCTGCTGTCGCAGCGCCGGATCGGCCGCCGAAATGTTTTGCGGTCCGAACTCGAGATTGATGTTCGTCACCTGCGACTTGGTCTTCGCCAGCCGCTCGCGGAAATCCTTCAGGTACGACGCGTCGGTGGCAGGGAAATGCGCGTGCTGCATCTCCACGTTGTGGACGCCGTAGCGGTCGGCGAGCATCTGGCCGAGATCCATCACGTCGAGCGTCCGCGCCGGCGCGTCCGGCTGTGATGGGTTCTTGAGAATGCTGTTGAAGCACAGGCTCATGATGGCGACGCGACGAAGCTTGGTTTCGTCGCCCCTCGACTGTGCTCGGGGCGACCCTGAGCCTGCCGAAGGGTCGCGAGCTTGTGCCCACACCTTCCTGCTGCGAAGCAGGCCGGTCGCCGCGGCGGCACCGATGAGAAACGCACGCCGCTCCATCTGGTCTCCTTATGGCAGCCCTAAAGGGCTGCGCTACGTTGTCGCCGTACTCGTAGCGCAGGCCTTCAGGCCTGCTACACGCTCATTGCTCTCAGCGCGGCGACGCTCGCCTTCGTCAGCTCCATGTTCTGCTCGACGAAGTAGTTCCTGACGCCGCCGATCTTCGCCGCGGTGAAGGTTTTGACCCAGTCGATGCTGCCTTTCCCCACGGGCGCCTGCACGCTGCCACCGCGCCCGCCCGGCGGTGGCGTGGCGTTGAGGTCCACGTCCTGGACGTGCATCGAGAAGAACCGCCCCGGATACTTGGCGAAGTAGTCCGCCGCGACGAAACCCTGACTGATCGTGGACATCTGGAACTGGAATTTGACGAGCGCCGGGTCGAGCAGGCCCATCAACACGTCATAGGTGCGCTGTCCGTCGACCGTCGACACTTCGAAGCCCTCGTTGTGCAGCCCCTGCTGGATGCCGGCCTTCGCCGCCTCCGCCGCGATCTTGTTGTATTCGTCCGCCGCCTTCTTCACGGCGTCCATCGTCGGATTGTTGCCGGCGCCGAGGGTTGCCGTGATCATTTGCGTGATGCCGACGTCCTTCGCCCAGGCGATGCTCTCGGGCTGCTTCTCCCGCAGCTCACGCATGCTGAAATGCGAGCTGATGCACGAGAGCCCGTGATCGGCGAGGATTCTCTTCGTCGTCTTGCCATCGGCCAGCGGAGCGAAGTCGGCATACCCCAGCGGCGAGCAGAGCTCGACGCTCTTCACGCCGATGTCGGCCAGGATTTTCGCGAGCCCGGCGAAATCGCCGTCCTTGATCATCTGGCGGTGGGGATAGGTCTGACTGCCAATCGGCAGCCCCAGCGGGTAGGCGCGAAGTCGAGCCGTCCGTGCGGCAAGTACGCCGGTGACGACGGCGCTGGTAGCAGTTGTCCGGAGGAATTCGCGTCGCGAAAGATCGGCCATGCCTTCTCCTCGTTGATGCGGTATGGTCGCACAACTCGGAATAGAATGCGCCCAATGAATTACATCCGGATTCGCGAGGTTCAGCCATGATCCGCCTGATCGCTGCGACGCTCACCCTGTTCATACTGCAGCCGGCGACACCTCGGCCGCTGCGGATCATCGCGTTTGGCGCGCATCCAGACGATGCGGAGCTGAAGGCGTCGGGCGTGGCCGCGCTGTGGGCCGCGCGCGGTCACAAAGTGAAGTTCGTCGCGATGACCAACGGCGATGTCGGGCACTTCGAGATGGCCGGCGGTCCGCTCGCCAAGCGGCGCAAGGCGGAGGTCGCCGACTGCGCCCGCATCCTCGGCATCGAGAACGAGGTACTCGACATTCACGACGGCGAGCTGACGCCCTCGCTCGAGAATCGCAAGACCGTCGCGCGCCTCATCCGCGACTGGCAGGCCGACATCGTGCTGAGCCATCGGCCGTACGACTATCACCCGGACCATCGCTATACGGGTGTGCTCGCCGACGATTCGGCGGTGCTGGTCGTGGCGCCGTTCTTTACACCGGACACCAAAGCGACGACACGCAACCCGGTGTATCTGCATTACTCCGACGCGTTCCAGCGTCCCTATCCGTTCAAGCCGGACATGGTCGTGGCGATCGATGAAGCGGCAGAGAAGAAATGGACCTGCGTTGCGGCGATGCCGTCCCAGTTTGGCGACAAGGACTCGTGGCAGGGCCGCACCAGGCCCGACGTCCCGCCCGGTGATCGCGAGCGGCCTGCGTATCTGCTCGAACTGGTGAAACGACAGAACCTCGCGATCGCCGATCAGTATCGCGAACGCCTGGTCGCGCTGTATGGCGCGGATCGTGGGAAAGCCGTCAAGTACGCCGAAGCGTTCGAGCTGTGCGAATACGGCCGTCAAGCGCCGGCAGACGAACTCAAGAAGATGTTCGTGCCCTGAGCCGCACAGCCTTACTGAAATTCCGGCGTGAGAGGTTTCCTGTCGGACCGGTCGTCGCGAGTCGCGTCCGCGTTCCCGGGACGCTCGCCTGTCAAACGCGTCCTATCGCGCTCGCGCTCGTGCTCACGCTCCGCACGCCGCCTGCGGTGACTCGTAGGCTTTCCAACAATCATTTCGGCTCAGATGTGATTCGATCGGCGGTGGCGAATCAGCGGCGGCGTGCCCCTCCGCGCTTTCGGACGCGTTTGACGACTGACGCCGGCGCAGGCTCGGTCCAAGGGACTGCGGCCACGACCCGCGACGCCCGGTATTCAGTGTGAGACTCCCGGGCTGCCGACAGTTCGGCTCGCGTAGCGAGATGGCTTCCCGTCGCAGTAGACGCTGACGGCCTGCGAAGCGCGATGGCCTTCGGGGCCACATCGGTTTGCGGTGCTCGTATCAATACAAACCGAACGCAAGGATCGTCGAGCCGGCCGCGACGCCGATGTACTGCTGGCCGTCGACGGTGTAGGTCATCGGGCCGGCCTTCCAGCGCTGGCCGGTGTTGAACTGCCAGAGCGGCGTGCCATTCTTTGCATCGGCGGCGATGAAGGCGCCAGTGCCGTCGCCATAGAACAGCAGGCCGCCGGCCGTCGCCATCAGACCGCTTCCCAGAATCCCGCCGCCGATCGCTGGCACTTCCCATGCGGCCTTGCCGGTCTGGATGTCGATCGCCTTGAGAGACTTGGTCGAGGCCGGATCGCCGGGCGCGCGGCGCGTGGTGCCGCCATAAAATGACTTGCCCGCCTCCCACCACTTGTCGTTTTTCGTGTAGACCGAACACGACTCGTCGGCGAACAGATAGAACAGCTGTGTCGCAGGGCTGAAGGCGGTCGACGTCCAGTTGGCGGCACCGGCGACGGCGGGACAGACGCGCTGGCCCTCCGCGCTCGGCTCGTTGCCTGGCAGCAACTTCGGCCGGCCGTCGGGACCGATGCCGCTGGCCCACGTCAGGTTCTTGACGAACGGCTCGGCTACCAGCACCTTGCCGGTCAGCCGGTCCAGCACGTAGAAGAACCCGTTGCGATTCCCTTGCAGCAACAGCTTCCGCGGCTGACCACGAAACTGGGCATCGACGAGCACGGGCGTTTCGTTCGCGTCCCAGTCGTGCAGATCGTGCGGCGTGAACTGGTAATGCCAGCGCAGCTTTCCGGTGTCCGGATCGAGCGCGACGACTGACGCGCTGTACAGGTTGTCGCCTTTGCGCTCGTCGCCGTTGTAGTCGGGGCACGGATTACCAGTCGGCCAGTAGAGCAGACGTGCATCCGGATCGTAGGTGCCGGTCAGCCAGGTCGCGGCGCACCCGTGTTCGATCGCCCGA
>Ga0075424_100008241_pt1 | contig 10167 bp, 4 predicted proteins | sample SoiMethybrSBSTD3_FD_75301 | JGI IMG/M metagenome (GOLD analysis project Ga0075424, IMG submission 75301) | Bulk soil microbial communities from a Populus tree surrounding site in Tennessee, USA - Soil MetaG P. TD hybrid SBSTD3 | ecosystem: Environmental > Terrestrial > Soil > Tree plantation...
CGAAGTGACGCTGTCCAAGGTGCGGCGCGAGCGCATGGGCCACATCGAGCTCGCGGTGCCGGTGGCGCACATCTGGTTCTTCAAGACGCTGCCGTCGCCCATGGGCAATCTGCTCGACATGACGCTGCGCGATCTCGAGCGCGTGATCTATTACACGAACTACGTCGTCATCGAGCCGGGCGAGCAGGAAGTGCAGGAGCGCGAGCTGCTCGATGAAGACCGCTTCCTCGAGCTGCGCACCAAGGCCAAGAACGAGGGCGACACGGCGTTCCGCGCCGACATCGGCGCGCCGGCGATTCGCTCGCTGCTCGAGCGGATCAACGTCGACAAGCTCGCCGACGAGCTGCGCGAGACCGTCGCGACCGAGACGAGCCAGCATCGCAAGAAGCAGATGCTGAAGCGTCTCAAAATCGTGGACGCGATGCGCAACTCCGGCAATGCCGGGGAGCAGCGCAACGATCCGCGCTGGATGATTCTCGACGTCGTGCCGGTGATCCCGCCCGACCTGCGGCCGCTCGTGCCGCTCGACGGCGGCCGCTTCGCCACGTCGGACCTGAATGATCTGTACCGGCGCGTGATCAATCGGAACAACCGGCTGCAGAAGCTGATCCTGCACCGGGCGCCGGAGGTCATCCTCCGGAACGAAAAGCGCATGCTGCAGGAAGCGGTGGACGCGCTGTTCGACAACGGCCGCCGCTCCAAGGCGATCAGGGGACGTGGGAAACGTCCCCTGAAGTCGCTGTCCGACATGCTGAAGGGCAAGCAGGGCCGGTTCCGCCAGAACCTGCTCGGCAAGCGCGTGGACTACTCGGGCCGCTCGGTCATCGTGGTCGGTCCCGAGCTGCGCCTGCATCAGTGCGGCCTGCCGAAAGCGATGGCGGTCGAATTGTTCAAGCCCTTCATCATTCACAAGCTGGTGGAGAAGGGCATCGCCGAGACGGTGAAGCGGGCGAAGAAGATCGTGGAGAAGGAGTCGCCGGAAGTGTACGAGATTCTCGAGGAAATCATCGAGGACCATCCCGTGCTCCTGAACCGCGCGCCCACGCTGCATCGCCTGGGCATTCAGGCGTTCGAGCCGGTGCTCGTCGAGGGCAAGGCGATCCGGATTCACCCGCTCGTGTGCGCGGCGTTCAACGCCGACTTCGACGGTGACCAGATGGCCGTGCACGTGCCGCTCTCGTTCGAGTCGCAGCTCGAGGCGCGGCTCTTGATGATTTCGTCCAACAACATCCTCAAGCCGTCCGACGGCCGGCCGGTGGCGGAGCCCAGCCAGGACATGGTGCTGGGGTGCCACTTCCTGACCAAGGAGCCGGCGAACTTCGAGGACGGCCTGAAGAAAGCGCCGCGCATCGGCTCGATGGCTGAGCTGGAAATGGCGCTCGCGCTCAAGCGGTTGGATTTCCACTCGCCCGTGCAGGCGTGGCATGAGCCGACGAAGCGCTGGATCGGGACGACCGCGGGCCGGGTGATCTTCAACAGCATCGTCCCCGCGAATCTGCTGCGGGACCTGGGCTTCCAGAACAAGACGATGCGGAAGAAGGACCTGTCCGAGCTCGTGTTCGAGAGCTATCGGCGCGCCGGTCTGTCGCCGACGGTGCAGTTCCTCGACCAGCTCAAGGAGTTCGGCTTCCGGTATGCGACCATGGGCGGCGTCTCGATCGGCGTGGCCGATCTCGAGATTCCGACCGAGAAGGCGCCGTTGCTGCACGATGCGGAACAGCGCGTCGAGCGGTTCCAGCGGGCGTACGCGACCGGTCAGATCACCTTCGGTGAGCGCTACAACAAGGTGATCGACGCCTGGACGCACGCGAACAACGACATCGCCGAAGCAATGGTCTCGACGATGCGCAGGTCCAAGGGCGGCTTCAATCCGGTGTTCATGATGTTCGACTCCGGCAGCCGCGGCTCGCGCGACCAGATCCGGCAGCTCGCCGGCATGCGCGGCCTGATGGCGAAGCCGCAGAAGAAGCTGACGGGCGGCATCGGCGAAATCATCGAGAGCCCGATCAAGTCGAACTTCCGCGAAGGGTTGTCGGTGCTCGAGTACTTCATCTCGACGCACGGCGCGCGGAAGGGGTTGGCCGACACGGCGCTCAAGACGGCCGACGCGGGCTACCTGACGCGTCGTCTGGTCGACGTCGCGCAGGACGTGACCATTACCGAAGAAGACTGCGGCACCATCCTCGGCCTCGAGATGTCGGCGCTGAAGGAAGGCGAAGACATCATCGAGCCGCTGCGCGAGCGCATCGTCGGCTGCGTGGCGCTCGAAGAGGTGATGGATCCGCACGAGCTCGATGAAGACGGCCGGCCCAAGGTGCTGGTGGAGGCCGGCAAGCTGGTCATCGAAGAGACCTCGCAGGCCATCGAGGATGCGGGGATCGAGACGGTGAAGATCCGCTCGGTGCTCACGTGCGAGGCGAAGCGCGGGGTGTGCCGGATGTGCTACGGCCGCAACCTCGCCACGATGGACATGGTGGACCTCGGCGAAGCGGTCGGCATTCTGGCCGCGCAGTCGATCGGCGAGCCGGGCACGCAGCTGACGCTGCGGACCTTCCACATCGGCGGCACGGCGGCGCGTATCGCCGAGCAGACGGTGCGGAAAACCAAGGTCGAAGGCGTGATCGAGCACGGCGACCGGCTGACCTTTGTGGAGACGCCGGAGAAGACGAGGGTGGTCACGAGCTACGAGGGCGAGCTGATTCTGAAGGCGGCGGCGCACGGCGGAACGTCGGGCACGGCCGCCAGCAAGCTCTCCGTGCACTCACGCTTCCAGGTGCCGCTGGGCGCCACGCTGATGGTCGAAGACGGTCAGACGGTGGCGAAGGACGGCATCCTGTTCACGTGGGATCCGTACACCAACCCGATCATGACGGACGTCGGGGGCCTGGTGCGGTTCGTGGACATCGTCGAGGACGAGACGGTGCGCGAAGAGCTGGACGAAATCACCGGCCGGCGCCAGCGCGTGATCATCGAAGACCGGGAGAAGAAGCTCCACCCGCACATCGAAGTCGTCCAGAAGAAGGGCGACAAAGAGAAGCGGCTCCGCGACTTCGTCATTCCGGAAGGCGCGCAGCTCACGGTGGAAGACGGCCAGGAAGTGTACGCGGGCCAGGTGCTGGCCAAGGTGTCGCGCGAGGCGTACAAGACGCGCGACATCACGGGCGGCCTGCCGCGCGTCGCCGAGCTGTTCGAGGCGCGCCGGCCGAAGGACCCGGCCACGATTTCGGAAGTGGACGGCGTGGTGCGGTTCGGCGAGATCAAGCGCGGCAAGCGCGAGATCTGGGTGCATCCGGAGGAGGGCGAGGCCCAGCTGTACGAGGTGCCCGCCGGAAAGCACTTGCGCGTGCACGAGGGCGACCGCGTGCGCGCCGGCGACCGGCTCACCGAAGGTCCCGTGAACCCGCACGACATTTTGCGGATCAAGGGCCCGCGCGCCGTGCAGGAATATCTGCTGAACGAAGTGCAGGAGGTGTACCGGTTGCAGGGCGTGAAGATCAACGACAAGCACATCGGCGTGATCGTGCGCCAGATGCTGCAGAAGGTGAAAGTCGTCGAACCGGGCGACACCGAGTTCCTGGAAGGCGAGAATGTGGACAAGCTCGTGTTCAGCGAGATCAACGAGCGCGCGGTGAAGAAGGGCGGCAAGCCGTCCACCCGCGAGCCGCTGCTCCTCGGCATCACGAAGGCGAGTTTGACCACGCAGTCATTTATCTCCGCTGCCTCCTTCCAGGAGACGACGAGAGTATTGACTGATGCGGCGATCCGAGGGGCCAAGGACGATCTGCTTGGTCTCAAGGAGAACATCATCATCGGGCACTTGATCCCGGCGGGTACCGGCATCTACCGGTATCACGACATCGAGATCGAGCCGCCGGAGGGCTTCACGCCTCCGCCGCCGCCGATGGAGGCTGCGCTGCCCGGAGCAGGGCCGGCGCCGAGCCCGTTCCCGGAGGAAGTGGAAGCGGAGTAGGGGCACGCGAATCGCGCCCGTACGCCGCAGAGTAGGAACGGCGCCCGGAGAAATTCCGGGCGCCGCTGTTTTTTTACATGTCCGAGAACTTACGGCCCTTGGGGCTGGAGCCGGGATTCTTCTGATGCCTATCGGGATGCGCCTTGTGGTTGTGCTCCGCGAGCACCCGACGCGACCCGAATGCCGCACCGCACGCGTCACAGGTGAAGTATCGGTCTGTCATAACTGCTCCTTTCAACAAACGATACCGCGCACCGTCGGGCGGGGTCCGGGATTAACACTTCTTCGCGATTGATTGGTTTGGCGAAAACCGACAATTCCGGGTGGTTGTTTCAGATGATGTCGGCGAGGAGACAACTGAACCGGGCTACTACGTCCTCGCCGTCCAGGCTCTCGTGCTCAGCCACGAGGGCTTCGGTGCCGTCCTGCCGATAGACGCGAGCGAGCCGGCGTCGTGGATCGATCACCCACACGAGGCGCGCGCCGGCTTCGAGCCAATCGCCCACTTTGGCGAGCACCTCTCCCGGTCGATCGCGAGGAGAAAGGACTTCCACCACGAGATCAGGTGCCATCGCCGGGTAGCCAAGGGGTCGCGGATCGGGAACACGCTCCTTTGTGAGGAACGCGACGTCGGGGGCCCGGACGGTGTCCGGGTTGCTCTGAAGCTTGAAGCCAATCTCCGCACCCAGAATACGACCCAGGCCGTGTTGCTGCACGTATTTGTCGAGACGCAGGGCCAATTGGAAAGCCACATCGCCATGCAGGAAGCCCGGCGGCTCCCGCACGATTAAAACACCTCGCACGAGCTCCACCTGTTTATCGGGGATGTGCGTCTGGAGCAGCTCGTCCGCCGTCATCAGCGTGCCGGTCATGTTCGGAACGTAGGAGTGCTCGGCAGTCATCGCAAGAAGTTACGCGGGGTACTCAACGGGCGGTCAACAAAATAAACAGCGCCCGGGATCGCTCCCGGGCGCTGTCTTTGTTCTTACGGTCCGACTGTCAGACCGTCGGACTGTCCGACCGTATTACGGAACCGCGGGACCGCTCGGACAGCTCATCGGCGCCGCTGCACCCACGCGGGCGCGGGCATCGCACTCCTGGTTCGGCAGCACACTCGTCGTGGCGACCGTGAAGTTTGCCGCGACGTCCTGCGGCAGCGTGCCCAGTTGCGCGAGCCGGCCGAAGCGCCGGTAGTCGACCCAACGCTGCCCCTCTTCGAGCAACGACAGGCCGCGCTGCAACAGCAGCTCGGTCGTGAAGTCAGCGGCGTTGCCTGGAGCCGCAAAGGCTACGACCGACGTATGACCGCTCGCGCTGCCCGAGGTGGTCCGGATCGACGCGAGGTCGGCCGTCGCCGCTGCCGTTGCACCGGTGAACCATTCGGCTTCGGCGCGCAGCAGGATCAGCTCTTCGTTCCGGACGATCGGAATCGGGCTGACGTTCGTTAGATACACGTTCGGCCGCCGTCCCGACGTCACACCGACTTCGGTGCGAGGCGTCACGGCAACCGTCTTGCGAATGAACCGGTCATCCGCGGCGACGCCCGCAATGGAATCGATCAAGGGGTGAGTGAACAGATCGCTTGTTCCCCCGAGAGAAACCGTGTTCAGCGCGTCACCTGCCGCGGTGGAGAAGATCGAATACACGCCCATGTCGCGATTGGCGGCGGTGCCGTCGAGGGTCGTTATCCAGGTCTGACCCAGTGCCGTCAGGGCCGCGGCGTAGCACGTCGCGCAACCGAGCGAGCCGTGCTTCACCAGCGTCCGCGCCGCGATGGCGCGGTTGAACTGCTGGAATCCCGCCGGGGTGTTGGCTGCCACCCCGAACGCCGAGAAGCCCGTGTTCATCGGGAAGTAGAACGTCGTGCCGGCCGCTTGCAGGTCGGTCACAGCCTCGTCCAGCTTCGCCGAGATCCACGTGTACACCGAGTCTTCACTGACGATCGGGAACACTTCGTTCGCGTCGTCACTCATGTCGACCACGGCGCCAACCGCCCCGCGCGCCTCGATGACGTGCAGCATGTCGAGCGCGATGAACGTCTTGAGCACACCGTTCGCCCCCGCCTTCTCAGCGGGCGTGAGCGCGTCGGTAGCCGCGATGATCTTCATGGCCTCGTAGGCGTTGCGGTAATTGCCGTACCGCGCCCCCCACTGCGTACCGGACTCGAACGCGTTGTTCTGCTTCCAGTCGCGGTAGGGGCCGGTGATGAAGCGGCCGTCCGTGATGAACATGAAGTACGACTCACGCCCGTAGCTGCCGAAGGCGCGAATGCGCGCCGCCTGGTTGTCCCGGTACGTGGCGACCACGCCGACGATCATTCGGCTCGTCGCGGCCCGGGGGTTGGCGAGCGCGCCCCCCGGGGTGGGGTTGTTCGGGTTCACCAGATCAAGATTGCAGCCAGCCAACGCGATGGTGCCTACCATCGCGAGGCTCGCGAATGTCCGACGCATGGTCGAAATCCTCTCGAAGTGTTTCATGGTTACCACCCCACATCCACCGCCAGGTAGAACTGGCGGTTCGAGGGGAACGGCGCGAGGTCGATGAACCGGTTGAGGTTCGTCGCCCCGAAGTTGTTGAACTGCGGGTCAAAGCTCCAGTAATCCGTCAGCTTGAAGAGGTTGCGGGCCTGGAACGTGATCCGCATCGTCCGCGCGCCCAGCCGCGACGCCCACTGCTCCGGCGCGTCATACCCGACGGAGAGGTCGCGCAGGGTGAGGTTCGTGGCGCTCTCGATGTAGGCGCGCACGTCACCGCCGCCGGCCCAGGCGTTGTACCGGTAGGAGCCCTGCGTGTAGGGCAGGGTATCGCCGGCGCCCGTCACGTAGCTGGCGGGAACGCCGCTGACCGTCCAACCCGGGCCCATGTTCTTGGCGTTGATCGGAGCGTCGTAGTCACGCGACGTGCCGCCTTCATCCCACAGCGTGCGCGTCATGTCGGCGACTTGACCACCCTTCTGCCAGTCCAGCGTGGCGGAGACCGTCACGCGCTGGTAGCGGAACGACGGCGAGAATCCCATCACGAAATCAGGGTTGAAATCGCCGGCGACCGTATCCGCGATCCGCGCAACGGCGCCCGGATTCGTGACCAGGATGCCGATCGGGAGCGGCTTGTTGTTCGCATCGAGCGGCACGTTGCCCCAGATCCATGTCGTCCGCCCGCCCGGGCTGATGAAGTTCCGGCCGAACGCAGCGCCGAACGACCCTGGCGCCGGGAATCTCGGCACCGTCGGCGGCAGACTGGCGATGTCCTGCTTGTTGTGCGCGAACGTGGCGCGAATGCTGAAGTCCATGTCGCGCTGCTGCACCGGGAAAGCCGTCAACGCCAGCTCGATCCCTGAGTTCTTCAGTTCGCCGCCGTTGATGATCAGGTTCGTGATGCCGCCCGACGGCACGGTGGCCGGCTGGAGCAGCAGGTTATTGATCTTCCGGTTGTACCAGGTGCCCTCGAACTGCATCCGGTTGCTCAGGAACTGGATGTCGGTTCCGGCTTCGAGCTCGGTCTGGCTCTCCGGCTCGATGCCCGCGTTGCCGCGCACGCCTGCCTGCACGAGGCTGGGCTGGCCACCGATCGTGGTGCCTGCGTTCAAGACGGCCTCGCGGTCGCCGTAGCGCGGCCGGTTGCCCGTCTTCGCCCAGCCGCCGCGGATCTTCACCTCGTTGATCGTATTGCCGAGGTTGGTGAACCGGTACGACCCGGCGGCGCGGGGATAGATGTAGCGCTTGCCGCGGTCGCCGTTCGCGCTGGAGCGGTCGGCGCGGAAGCCGCCGATGAGCGTCAGCTTCTGGCCCATCCCGATGAACTGCTCGGTGGCGAACCACGCGTCGTCGTGGAAATCGCCGACCACGACGTCCGAAGCGTCCAGAATGGTGCCGCTGTTCGTGGTCTCGACGCCGGGCAACAGGCCGCGGGCGCGGGTCCGGATGACGCGGTTGTACTGCGTCTCCCAGTCATACCCGGCGCTGGTCGTGAACGAGATGTCCTGAGAAGGATTGAACACCCAGTTGCCGGAGAACTGCAGGTTGTAGTTGAAGATGTTGCCTTCGCCCCGCACCGTGCGGCCCGAGAAGCCGTCCGTTGCGACCGGCGTCTCATACTGCAGGAACGAGGGCGAGAACAGGTCGCTCGAGACCTGGGCGCGATCAAAGCCACCCTGCACGTTCACGGTCACCGCGTGCTTGTCCCGGTTCATTGCCGACCAGGACCCGTTGAGGTTTCCGATCTGGCGGAACGTCAGCTCGTTCAGGCGCAGATACTTGAAGGTCTCGAACGGATTCGAAACGGTGTTGCCGCCGCCGTTGAACGGGTTGCGGACGTAGGTGCCGGTGGCGTCCGTCGAATCGAGGTTGATGACACCGGGCGTGTACGCGAAGCAATAGATCGGCGACGTGCAGGTGTTGTCGTTGTTCGACAGCCCGCGGTTCGAGCTGTTGCGGGTGACGTTGATGCCGATCCCCAGCTTGACCTTCCCATCGAGCCACGACTGATCGATGTTCGTACGGGCCGCGAACAGCCGTGCGTTGGTGTTCGGCGCAGTGCCTTCTTCGTTCTTCGTCGTCATGTTCACGAAGTACTGCGTGGTGTTCGTGCCGCCGGAGTAGCTGCCGGTCACGTCGTACGAGGGGGCGCCGTTGTTGTACAGCTCCTTCTCGTAATCGTGCGTGGACCCGATGGTGCCGCCCGGATAGAGCGTATTGAGCAGCGACGTGGCGCCGGTGCCGTTACCGTACGGCAGGGTCTCGACCTGATTCACGGACGTGAACTGCCGCGTGCCGAGCAGCCGGTACGAGACGCTGCGGCCGATGCGCGAGCTCAGCGTGAAATTCCCGTTGCTGCCGGCCGACCCGCGCTTTGTCTTGATGACAACCACGCCGTTCGTCGCGCGTGAGCCGTACATGGCGGTCGCGGCGGCCGACTTGAGCACTTCGATCGATTCGATTTCCTGCGGATTCAGGTCCGCGACGCGGTTCACCAGAGCATCCTGGCTGCCGCCGATGCCTGACGCCGTGGTCCGCGAGCCGGCGCCGGTCACGGAGTTCGCGCCGTCGGAGATCGCGTCGTTGGAGATGATGACGCCGTCGACGACGAACAGGGGCTGGCCCGCGCCGAGAATCGACGTGACGCCGCGAATCTGCATCTGGGCGCCGCCGCCGGGAGCACCGCTGTTCATCGCGATCATCGCGCCGGGAACCTTGCCCTGGAGCGCCTGCTCGAGCGACTGAGCGGGTGCCCGGGTGAGGTCTTCGCTGTTGACGCTGGTGACGCTGGTCGGCGCGTTCCGCTTTTCGATCGACGTCGCCTGACCCGTCACGACAACCGCGTCGAGCTTGAACGGATCTTCGTCGAGCGTCACGGAGACGTTGGATTCGCTCGCGGGCACGCTGATCTGCTTCCGCTGGAATCCGATCGCGCGAACGAGAAGCTTCGCGTCGCCGTTGCCGATGATGATTCGGAACGTACCGTCACTACCGGTCTGCGCGACGCCGGGACCGCCCACCTCGACGACGGTGGCGCCGACGACCGGCACGTCACCGAGCGTGCGGGAGACTCGCCCCGTCACCTGGCGCCCGGCGCCCTGCGCGCCGGCAGCCGCCGGCAGCAGGCCTAGTGCCAGTAGCGCTGATGCGAACATTGCTGTCCTACGCATGCGTTCCCTGCCTTTCGTAGATGGAAATAACGGCTTGGAGTCCATCAGGCCGCAAAATATGGAGGCCGTTCGGACGGCCCACAACCACACCCGTTTTTCAATGGGACGCCCGGTGGTTTGGCACTCCGCGTTTGGTCCACACCAGGATCACACCACAAACCCCCTCTCTGCGCTGATACTGCACCGGGGCGCTCGATAGGTTGGAGTAAACTTCGACGGCCAGGATTTCGGACGGGACGATGGGGACACCGAGCGTCTGCTGCGCCGGCATCGGGAAATAGATGCCATCGACGAAATAGGCGGGCGGACACGTGGTCGAGGCGGACGGATCCCGCTGCAATTCCACCAGATACCCCGTGCCGTTCGGTCGAATGCGCGCCCCCGGCACCATGCGAAAGATGTCTTCGAACCGCACCGCGCCGCTGCGCTTCACGTCTGCCGTGTCGAGGAAGTGTCCCTGCGAGATCTCACGGCGTTTCGTGAAGCCGATGCGCTGCAGGTACGGCGTGTACTCGCCGACGACGGTCACGGGATCGAGGACCGTCACCGAATC
>Ga0075424_100008242_pt1 | contig 10166 bp, 10 predicted proteins | sample SoiMethybrSBSTD3_FD_75301 | JGI IMG/M metagenome (GOLD analysis project Ga0075424, IMG submission 75301) | Bulk soil microbial communities from a Populus tree surrounding site in Tennessee, USA - Soil MetaG P. TD hybrid SBSTD3 | ecosystem: Environmental > Terrestrial > Soil > Tree plantation...
AGGTGCAGGCTCACCACGTCGGCGGTGGCGAAGAGATCCTCGAGGGACACGAGCGTCACGCCGTGGCGCGCGCGCTCCGGGGTCGGCCGCCGCGTCCAGCCGAGCAGCCGCATGCCGAGCCCCGCGCCCAGCCGCGCCATCTCCATCCCGATCGGTCCGAGCCCCACCAGCCCCAGCGTCTTGCCGCGCAGCTCCATGCCCTGGAAGCGGCCGGGCTCCCAGCGCCCCTCGCGCGCGCTCAGGAAGGCGTGGCCGACGTGGCGCGTGAGCGCCAGCATCATGGCCAGCGCGTGCTCGGCCACCGAGGTGGCGCCGTAGTCCGGGGTGTAGGCGACGGCGATCCCCCGGCGCGTGGCCTCGGCGACGTCGATGCAGCTGTTGTAGCCGATGCCGAGAAAGCTGATGAAGCGCAGCCGCTCGCAGGCGCGCAGCACCTCGGCGTCCATCTCGGAGTAGTCGAGCACCACCGCCTCGGCCGGACGCAGCCGCTCCAGCAGCGTGGCACGGTCGGGCGGCGGGCCGTCGTAGAAGTCCACGGGGCCCAGTGCCTTCAACGGATCGAGGTCGGAGGGGTGCTGCACGCAGCCGGCGCCATCCGGAAAGACGATTCGCATGGCGCAGATGTTGTACCGTACCGTGCGTCGTGTCCACCGCTCCCGACGCACGCAACGACGCGCTGCGCGCCTGCTGGCATCCTGTCGCCTACTCGGCCGACGTCACGTCGGCGCCCCGCGCGACCTCCCTGCTGGACGAGCCGCTCGTCCTCTGGCGTGACGCGGGGAGCGCCGCGCACGCGTTTCGCGACGTGTGCGTGCACCGCGGCACGGCGCTCTCGCTCGGCCGCGTGGAGGGCGACGAGATCGTCTGCGCCTATCACGGCTGGCGCTACGGCGGCGACGGCGCGTGCACGGCGATCCCGCAGCTCGCCGAGCCGAGCCGCGTGCCCGCGCGCGCCCGCGCCGTCGCCTATCCCGTGCTGGAGCGCTACGGCCTCACCTGGGTCGCGCTCGAGCCGCCGCGCTGGCCGCTGCCCCAGGTGCGCGAGCTCGAGGACGCCGCGTGGCGCACGGTGCGCACGGGCCCGTTCGCGTGGAGCTGCGACGCCTCGCGCCAGGTCGAGAACTTCACCGACTTCGGCCACTTCGCCTTCGTGCATCCCGGGCTGCTCGGCGATCCCGCCCGCCCTGTCGTCGCGCCGCACGAGGTGCAGGCGGATGGCCACGTGCTGCGGTACGCCTATGGGCGGCCCGACGCGGCCAACACCAGCGAGTTCCCGGTGTTCGCGTCCCAGGAGTGCCGGGACGAGACGCGCCGGACGCGCTACGCGCTGCACCTGCCCTACACGATCGTGGAGCACATCGACTGGGGCAGCGCCGACTGTCTCGTCTACTTCTTCGCCGCGCAACCGGTGAGCGCCGAGCGCTGCGTCGGCTACTGCCTGGTCGCGCGCAACTACAACCTCGAGCAGCCCGACGAGGTGATCCAGGCCTTCGAGCGCACGATCTTCGGGCAGGACCAGCGCGTGGTGGAGTCCCAGCGGCCCGAGCGCGTGCCGTTCGACCTCGCGGCCGAGCTCCACCTCACCTTCGACGCCGTCGCCGTCGCCTATCGCAGGGCCATGCGCGCGCACGGGCTGGCCTGATGCTCGGAGCCTTTCGCGTCCGCAGCTTTCGCTTCCAGTGGACGTCGGACCTGCTGACCTCGTGGGCCTCGGAGATGGAGACCGTCATCCTGGGCTGGTACGTCATCACGCAGTCGGGCTCGGTGCTGCTGCTCACGGTCTTCGGCTCGCTGCAGTTCTTCGGCACGCTGGCGGCGCCGATGTTCGGCGTGCTGAGCGACCGCTTCGGCGGGCGCGTCCTGCTCTGCGTGATGCGCTCGATCTACGCCGCGCTGGCCGCGGTGCTCATGCTGCTGGCGGCGACGGGCTGGCTCACGCCGGCGTGGGTGTTGGTGGTGGCGGCCGCGAGCGGCTTCGTGCGTCCCAACGACCTGGTGATGCGTAACGCGCTCATCGGCGAGACCATCCCGCCCGCGCACCTGATGGGCGCGCTCGGCCTCTCGCGCGCCACCGCGGACTCCGCGCGCGTGTGCGGCGCGCTGGCCGGCGCCGGACTCTCCACGGTGCTGGGCCTCGGGCTGACGTACGTCGTCGTCACCACCTTCTACCTGGCCGGCCTCGCCCTGACCTTCCGCATCCCGCGCCCGGCGCCGGTGCCGGACCCCGCGGCGCCGCCCCGCGCGGCGTCGCCGGCGCGCGAGCTCAAGGCCGGCCTGACGCGCGTGCTGAGGACACCGACGCTGCTCGCATTGATGTGGCTGGCCTTCCTGATCAACCTCACGGCGTATCCCGCCTCAGGCGGGCTGCTGCCCTACGCCGCGCGCAACATCTACCGCGTGGACGCCACCGGGCTCGGCTGGCTCGTGGCCGCCTTCGCGTTCGGCGGCCTGCTGGCCTCGACGGTGATGGTACTGACGGGCGGCGCGCGCCGCCCCGAGCGTTCGACCTTCATCTGCACGGTGATCTGGTACGCGATCCTCCTCGGCTTCGGGCACCTCCAGACGCTGGGCGCCGGGGTGGTCGCGCTCCTGGCCGCCGGCTTCGTGCAGAACGTGGCGATGATCTCGATGGGGGCGACGCTGCTGTCGTTCGCCGGGGCGGAGTTCCGCGGGCGCGTGATGGGGGTGCGGACGCTGGCGGTGTACGGGCTGCCCGTCGGCCTCATGGCCGCCGGCTTCCTCATCGAGCGCATCGGCTACCCGTTCACGATCACCGTCTCCGCCGCGCTCGGCCTGCTGTTCACGGTGCTGATCGCGATCCGCTGGCGCGCCGCCGTGTGGCGGCGGCCGGCCTACTCCTTGAGCGTCATGTCCTCGTAGGAGGGAAACGGGCTCATCCAGACGTCCGTGATGGTGTGGCGGCTCACCCGCGGGCCCACGCCCATCAGCGCGCGCAGGTCCATCACGGGGGCGTACATCACGCGATCGATGGTGAGCTGCTGGATCTTGAAGAGGATCGCCTCGCGCTTCTTCACGTCGCGCTCGCGCGCCTGCTGCATGAAGAGGTCGTCGATATCGGGGTAGCCGCCGTAAGCGTAGGCGCCCTTGGACTGGATGAACGTCTCCACGCGGCTCCCGGCGTTGCCGGAGTTCCCGGCCGCGGTCATGAAAATCCCGCGCAGCTTCTTCTCCTTCCAGTTGGCGTAGAACGCCGCGCGCTCCATCGCTCGCAGGCGGACGCGGATGCCCGCCGCGTTCAGGTAGTTCACCACCGACTCGGCCACCGTCGGGAAACCCGGGATCGCGGCGAACTCCCCGGCGTCGAGCCCGTTCGGATACCCGGCCTCGGTCAGGAGCTGCTTGGCGCGCGCCAGGTCGAAGGCCGGCGGCTCGACCTGCAGCGCGAAGTCCATCACGCGCGGCACCACCACGCCCGCGGGCGGGCAGAACCCGAGGCAGGCGGCCTCGTTGATCTTCTGACGGTTCAGGGCGTGGTTCACCGCCAGCCGCAGGCGCTTGTCGTGCCAGGGCGACTTCGGATCCCACTGCTCGGCGAACTCGATCCAGAAGATCGAGGCGTGCTTGGAGGCGACGACCTGGAAGCGCGAGTCGCGCCGGATGTCGGCGGCGTCATCACCGTCGAGCACGAAGGAGATATCGGCCTCACCGCTCTTGAGGATGACCGCGCGCGTCGTCGCCTCGGGCACGCTGCGCATCACCAGCGTCTTGACGTTGGGCACGCGCCGCCAGTAGCCGGGGAAGGCCTCCAGCACGACCTCCACGCCGGGCTGGTGGCTCACGAACTTGTAGGGGCCGGCGCCGATCGGATGCTTGCGAAAGCCGTCGTCCCCGACCTGGGACAGGTACTTGCGCGGGAGCACGAGGCCGGCGGCGCTGGCGGTGGTGCCGTAGTACGTCATGAAGTCCGGCCACGGCTCCTTCAGATGGAAGCGCACGACGAGCGGGCTGACGACCTCCACCTGCTGGACGTAGGACTGCAGGATCGACGCGCCGGCGCCCTTGTAACGCTCGAAGCTGAACTTCACGTCGTCGGCGGTGAGCGGATCGCCGTTGTGGAACTTCAGGCCCGGGCGCAGCTTGAACTCGAACGTCTTGCCGTCCGGGCTCTCGGTCCAGGACTCGGCCAGGCTCGGACCCATCTTGTAGCCGGGATATGGGCGCACGAGCGCGTCGTGGATCGCGTAGAGCAGGCCGAACGGCGTGATCTGTGGCGGCGCCGTGGATGGATCGAACCAGGCCGGCGCGATCGTCACGTGCCAGGCCATCACGGCGCGGCCCGACGGCGGGGGCGCGGCCGTGGCCGGGGTTAGCGCGGCGAGCGCCAGCGTCAGAGCGAGCAGAAGCGCGCGTGGAGTCATGACGTGCCTCCGGGCGAGCGGTCCGTCGAGTGTCCAGAGGATGGGCCCGGCCCGCGCGGCCGTCAAGACGGCCCGGGCGGGGCTATGATGTCGGGCGGGAGGCCGCCATGGGGATCGAGGTCCACCGGCTCGGGCCGCAGATCGGCGTCGAGGTGCGCGGCGTGGACGTTCGCCGGCTGGACGAGGCCGCCTTCGCGACCGTCTACCTCGCCTGGCTGGATCACAACGTGCTGGTGATCCCGGGCCAGGAACTCACCCTCGAGGAATTCCTGCGCTACAGCCGCCGCTTCGGCGTGATCCATCCGCATCCGTCCAAGAGCACGCGGCATCCCGAGCACCCGGAGATCACCGTGCTCGGCATCAACAAGTTCGGGCCCGACGGCCAGCTCGACATGGCGATCTACCGGCGCGGCGCCGAGGGCTGGCACACCGACGGGGCCTACGACGAGGAGCCCTTCAAGGCCACGCAGCTCTACGCGCTCGCCGTGCCGAGCCGCGGCGGCGACACGCACTTCGCCAGCATGTACGCCGCCTACGAGGCGCTGCCGCTCCGGCTCAAGGAGAAGATCGAGGGCCGCAAGGGCGCCTTCACCTACGGCGGTCGCCGCAAGGCGACGGCGCTGCTGAACCCCGAGGACCGTGACTGGATTCCCGTGTTCCACCCGATCGTGCGCGTGCATCCCGAGACCGGCCGCAAGGGACTCTACTTCGACCCGGGCAAGATCCTCTCGATCGACGGGTACGACGCGGCCGAGAGCGACGCGCTCATCGACGAGCTGACCGAGCGGATGATCACGGACGAGGGCCAGTACCGCCACCGCTGGCGCCAGGGCGACATCGTGATCTGGGACAACCGCTGCTCGTACCACAAGGCCGCCGGCGACTATCCGCCCGAGGAAGACCGCATCCACTGGCGCGTGTCGATCAAGGAGCGTTGACCATGATCCGTCTGGCTGGGCTCGGCCACGTCCTGCTGCGTGTGCTGGATCTCGAGCGCTCGAAGAAGTTCTATGCCGAGGTGCTGGGCTTCCACATCCTGGAAGAAGACCCCGAGCACGGCGGCACCTTCATGGCGCTGCCCGGGCAGAGCCACGCCATCGATCTCTTCGCCGTGAAGGATCCGGCCGCCGCCGCCCGCCAGACGCCGGGCGTGCGCGGCTTGGGCCACATCGCCTTCCGCGTGGACAGCGAAGCGGCGTTGAAGGACGCCTACGCTGCGCTGCGGGAGCATGGGGTCGCGATCACCCGTACGATCGACCACGTGAGCCAGAAGTCCATCTACTTCGACGATCCCGACGGCAACACGCTGGAGATCTACTACGAGCTGTCGAACGCGCTCGACCTCTTCGCGCAGGGCCGCGAGGACCGCGACGTGCCGCTCACGCTGGACCGCTGAGCGATGACGATCGTCGCGCGCATGCTCACGCCCGAGCAGGACGGCATCGGCGGCTACATGGCGCATCCCGAGGGGCCGGGCCCGCGGCCCGGCGTGCTGATGGCGCACCACGCGCACGGCGTGACGGCCGACTACAAGATCGACGCCTACCGGCTGGCCCAGCTCGGCTTCAACGTGCTGGCGCCGAGCCTCTTCAACATGTTCGGCATCCCGGGCACGACGCACATCGGCCAGGGCGCCGATCTGCAAGCCAAGCACAGCGACGGCGAGTTCCTGGGCAAGCTCGACGAGGCGTACCAGTACCTGGTCGGGCGCATGAAGTCCGATCCCGCGCGCACGGCGGCCATCGGCCACTGCATGGGCGGGCGCCTGCTGATCCCGTTCGCGGCGGATCACCCGGCGCTCAAGGCAATCGTGCTGTACTACCCGTCCATCCGCGACGAGCCCGAGACCTCGCACCGCCCGCGCCACGCCTTCACCGTGGCGCCCACGCTCACGTGCGCGTCGCTCGTCTTCGCCGGCGGCCTCGACTACATCGCCACGCCGGCCATCCAGGGCCCGCTCTGGCAGGCGTTCATCAAGAACGGGCAGCCGGTGGAGTGGCACTTCTTCTCCGACGCCAACCACGGCTTCCGCCACCCGGACAACGACGGCTTCCAGCCGCACTTCGCCGATCTCGCCTGGCCCCTCGTGACCGACTTCCTGCAGCGCCGCGTCTGATCGTGGCGCCGGTCGCGGCAGCCGCCTACGTGATGGTGGCCGCGCTCGCTGTCCAGGCGGTCGCGTTCGGGACATTGGGAGGAGCCCTCGCGTGGGCGATCGGGGCTCGCCTGCTATGGGCGGGCCCGCTCGCCGCAGGCGCGTTTCTCGCGGCCACGGTCCTTCTGGGCTCGTACCGGCTCGAGCCGGCGATCGCACGATTCCTCGAGACCGGGGCGAAGTGGCGCCGCATCTGGGCGGCGCTGGCGGCGCTCGGCGGCGGTTTCCTCGTCGGATTCCTGTGGCTCTTACAGTCCAGACTCGGATTGTGGACTCCCGTGTCGACGGCCATCGCGGCCGACGCCTGCCTCATCGCCTACGTCGGCTACTCCACCTTGAAGAAGCGCTCGTCGTAGAGGGCGCCGGACATCGGGCCGAGCGCGTCGCGGAAGCGGCGCGTGGCCTCGGTCATCACGTGCGCCTCCGCGGCCTTGGCGTCCTTCCAGATCTCCACGACGGTGAAGTGGTTGGGGCGGTTCGTCTGCTGCACGACCTCGAAGCGCAGGTTGCCGGGCTCCGCGCGGGCCGCGTCGCCCAGCACCGTCAGGGCGGCGAGGCCGTCGTCCTTGCGCGGCGGGATCACGTCCACGTGGGTCGCCACGTACACCGCGTCGCCCGCGGGACCGGGGGCGAGCGCGCCGACCGACACGCCGGTGTGCACGCGCTCGTCGAGGGGCGCGGCACGGATGGCCCGCAGCTTGTCGCGCGTCTCGGTGACGTTCGCCGACTTGGCGTGCGCGTCGAACGCGGCCTGGTCCTGCCACACCTCGAGGATCACGAACTGGTGGGGCTGGCCGATGCGGCTCGTCACCTCGCAGCGCAGGTTGCCGTTCTCCTGGCGTGCCGCCTCGCGGTAGCTGGTCAACGCCGCGAGCCCCTCGGCGCGGGCCGTGGGCAAGACGTCGACATAGGTCACCGAGTAGACGAGCAGCGCCGCCGCGAGAACCACCCTACTCCTGGATGCCCAGCAGCTTAGCGGCCGTCCCGCCGAGCATCGCGATCTTGTCGGCGTCGCTGAGGCCGGGCGTGCTCAGGATGTGGTCGACCGACGTGCTCGTCCACGGGAACGGGTAGTCCGTGCCCATCACGACCTGGCCGGCGCCGGCCTCGGCGGCCAGGTGGCGCAGCGCCTCGGGCGTGAAGACGATCGAGTCGTAGTACATCTGCTTGACGTACTCGGTCGGCTTCTTCTTGAGCGTCTTCGTCTGGCGCTGCGGGAACGTGGTCTGCACCGCGTCGGACCGGTTCATGTAGGACGGCAGGTAGCCGCCGCCGTGCGCCGCGCAGATCTTGAGGCGGGGGAACTGATCCAGCGTGCCCTCGAAGATCAGGTGCGAGAGCGCGATGGTCGTCTCCAGCGGATTGCCGATGGTGTTCGTCAAGAGCCCGTTACCGTTCAGCCGGCCGCTCGCCTCCAGCTCGGCCGTGCCTTGCGGGTGCATGAAGACGAGCACGCCGAGCTCCTCGGCCTTGGCCCAGAATGGGTGGAACTTCGGATCGCTGAGCTCCTTGCCATCCACGCTGCCGCCCACGCTGGCGCCGCGCAGGCCGTACTTCTTGACGCCGTCCACGAGCTGCTGGACGGCGAGGTCCGGGTGCTGCAGCGCGTTCGTGGCGAAAGCCACGAAGCGATCGGGATTCGTGGCGCAGAACTCCGCCAGCGCCTCGTTCTGAATCTGGATGACCCTGGCGGCGACGTCGCGGTCGGCCTTGTACCAGAAGGGATTGATGCTGAGCGCCTCGACGTCGATGCCCTGGGCGTCCATGGCGCGCAGGCGCGCCGGGATGTCCTCCTTCAGCAGCGACGGCGTCTCCAGCGTGCGATTGACCAGGGCGTTCGCCGCGGGCACCGCGCAGTGGGCGTGGATGTCCACCGTCTTCACGCGCTTGCCGTTGACCACCACCTGCCGCCGGCCGCCCGCGGGCGCCTCGGCGTAGCCCGGTGTGGCGCTCGGCACGTTGCAGCCCACGAACACGACGTCCGGCGATCCCTGACTCTTCATGGCTCTCTCCGGTAGACGCGGGCCACGCGCGGCCCGACGGTGGTGGCGACGTGATGCAGCCCGATGCCGTGGCGCTCGGCGACCTCGGCCAGCGTGATCTCGGCCGCGCCCTGCCGCCCGATGATCACGACCTCGTCGCCCACGCGCGCGTCCGGCACCCCGGTCAGATCGAGGCGCGTGTGCTCGAGGTTCGGCGCCGTGAGGATCGGCGCCTTCCGGCCGCGCACGAGCACGTGGCCGGCGTGCAGCCAGAGCAGACCGTCGGCCGAGCCCATGGGGATGACGCCCAGGCGCAGCGGCGCCGTCACGGGGAACGGCGCCAGCTCCCCGAAGTGCTCGCGCGGCGTGAGCTCCTTGACCGTGATGACGCGCGAGGTGAGCGCGCGCAGCGTGGGCCGCAGATCGGCCGGCGGCTTCTCGCTGGCGTACGCGATGCCGTAGAGCATGCGCCCGGGATCGACGGCGTTGAGATACGTCTGCGGGAAGCGCAGGACGAAGGGCGAGGCGGCCAGCAGCCGGATGGGCACACGCACGCCGCGCGCCTCCAGCTCGTCGATCACCGAGGTGAACCGATTCAGCTGCCACTCGGCGTAGGCCGCGTCGTCGCCGCCGGGCACGTGCGGGTGACCGCACAATCCGCCCAGCCGAAGATGCGGCAGCTCGAGCATCGACGTGATCATCTTGACCGCCTGCTCGGCCGGCACGCCGAGGCGCTCGAGCCCGACGTCCACCTTCACGAAGACGTCGCACGCTCCCCTGGCCGCCTTCGCGTAGGCCTCGGCGGACTCGAGGTCGACCAGCGCCGGCGTCAGTCCGTGGGCGAGCGCCTCGGACGCCGCCTCGGGCAGCGCATTCGGATAGACGAGGATCGGCGCGGTGATCCCCCGCTGCCGCAGGCGGATCCCCTCGCCGAGGTCGGCCACGCCGAGGGCGTCGGCCCCGGCGGCGAGGAACGTCGCGCCCATCTCGGCGGCACCGTGACCGTAGCCGTCGGCCTTGACGACCGCATAGATCTTCCGCTCGGCGCCGACCATGCGGCGCGCCGCCCGCACGTTGCCGGCGGCGGCGGCCAGGTCGATCTCGAGCACGGTGGGCCGGGGGATCATGGCGCTCCTTGACGCGAGAGCATACTCTACTCGTCGATGCGCCGACTCGCCCTCGCCTGCCTCGGGCTCTTCGTGCTAACGTCCGGCGTCATGGCCAACGACATCTCGCCCGCCGTCCGGTCCGAGCTCGCCCCCAGCGGGACCCTCCGCGTGGGACTGAACCACCAGAACTTCCTGCTCGTCACCCCCGGCTCCTCGGTGTCCGATCCCAAGGGGGTGGCGCCCGACCTGGCGCGAGAGCTCGCCAAGCGCCTGGGCGTCCCGATCGAGTTCAGCAAGTACGACACGGCCGGCAAGCTCGCCGACGGCGTGAAGACGGGCGCCTGGGACGTGGCGTTCCTCGGCGCCGAGCCGCAGCGCGCCAACGAGATCGCGTTCACCGCGGCCTATCTGGAGATCCCCGCGACCTATCTCGTCCCGGCCGGCTCGCCGATCCGGGCGATCGCGGACGTGGACAAGCCGGGGGTTCGCATTGCGGTGTCGGACAAGAGCGCGTACGAGCTGTGGCTGAGCCGCAACATCA
>Ga0075424_100008244_pt1 | contig 10166 bp, 5 predicted proteins | sample SoiMethybrSBSTD3_FD_75301 | JGI IMG/M metagenome (GOLD analysis project Ga0075424, IMG submission 75301) | Bulk soil microbial communities from a Populus tree surrounding site in Tennessee, USA - Soil MetaG P. TD hybrid SBSTD3 | ecosystem: Environmental > Terrestrial > Soil > Tree plantation...
AGCAAATTCTGGATACTGGGTGAGTCTGCCGTCCTTCCAACTTGCAAGTCCTTTCAAGGCGCCAATCCAAAGCGTGCCGTCACGCGCGAGAAGAAGACTGCCAATACTCTCAGACGGTAAGTGCTGCCCAGCAGGTGGTTGCCAGGGGACATTTTTTACGCCATCGAAGCGAAGTAGGCCGAAGTCAGTGCCCAGCCACAAATAACCATCAGGCGTTTGAGCGATTGCTTGAATATTGCCTCTGGTGAAACCTTCACGGGTTTTCCAGGCTGTGTGCGCGTACTGGTTAATATCAAGATTGGGATTCAACGGGAACGCAAAGCGGCATGCGAGCAATACGCCAGACAGCGCAATGTGCAATGCGAAAGCCTGTCGTGCTCGTCCCCGAGTGGTGCCCACAGTGCTCCACATGTTATCCCATTTCTTGGGGCCGCAATCTCATTGGAAACACCCCTCATTCGAGTATTTGTCATCCTCTTTCGGGTAATTGTTTAGTCCCCAAAGAGAGGGTTGACGCAGCGGCAAGACCGCGAGTAGCATCCAGAAAACTTCATCCCAGAACTCACAAGTCTGCACGTATGCCCCGAGCGCCAGCCGTCGTCATGTTTCTGCTGCTTTCGTTCACGGCCATCCTCCACGCCCAATCTACAAATGCGTCTCTCACAGGTCGCGTAAGCGATTCCACCAAAGCTCTAATCGCAGATGCGGACGTCGCGGCAATCAGCAGCGGAACAAACCTCCACTACGAAACCACCACGGACGTCTCGGGCGAATATTTTCTGTCGAACCTCCCGCCAAACTCTTACCGCATCGAAGTTGAGAAGTCTGGTTTCACGAAGCTAATCAAGCCGGATGTGGTTCTTCACGTCCAGGATGCCCTCGAAATCAATTTCGAGATGAAGGTTGGTTCCGTGTCGGAGAGCATTACGGTCGAGGCCGGTGCGCCGGTAGTGAATAGCGAGTCAGCAACAGTCAGCACGGTAATTGACCGCACGTTCGTCGAAAATATCCCTCTCAATGGGAGAAGTTTCCAGACTCTGATCGCTCTCACGCCGGGTGTAGTCCTGACTCCTGCGACCTTCGACGACCAAGGGCAATTCAGCGTGAATGGCCAGCGCACCGATGCAAATTACTTCACAGTGGATGGAGTCAGCGCCAACTTCGGCGTCACCGGGTATTTTCCATTGGTACAGGCAGCGAGCGGAGCTTTGCCTGCGCTAAGCGTTGCAGGCGGGACAAACAGTCTTGTGTCTGTGGACGCTATGCAAGAATTTCGCATCCAGACTTCTTCCTTTGCCCCGGAGTTCGGGCGCACTCCGGGTGGACAGATCTCAATTGTGACGCGCTCGGGAACCAATGCTTTTCACGGCACGCTGTTCGAATATTTCCGGAATGACGTGCTCGACGCCAAAGATTGGTTTGCGAACTTCAACCACTTGGCGAAGCCCGAGGAACGGCAGAATGATTTTGGCGGCGTCTTCGGCGGCCCTGTTATAAGAGACAAGACATTCTTCTTCTTTTCGTACGAGGGGCTGCGGTTACGCCAGCCATCCACGCAGCAAACCGCCGTTCCGGATGCAGCATCGAGGCAGCAAGCGTCAGCCGCGATGCAGCCATTCCTTAACGCATACCCGGTAGCTAATGGTGCCGCTTCGGGGCCTGGGCTCGCGCAATTCAACGCGAGCTATTCCGATCCATCTTCTCTCAATACGTACAGCATCCGCGTCGATCACTTGGTCAATAGAAGAATGAACTTTTTTGGTCGTTACAGCTACTCTCCTTCTGATCTTTCTCAACGAGGCCCAAAGGCGTTCTCGCCCGAAGCGGTTTTAAGCATGAAGGAATTGGTTTCCTCCTCGTTGCAGACACTTACACTCGGCTTCAACCAGGCGATCACATCGCGTGTAGCAAATGAGGTTCGGGCGAACTACAGCACCGATAGAGTGGGCACCAAGTTCGTTCTGGACAACTTCGGTGGAGCTGTGCCACTGCCCGATTCGCTGTTTTTTCCCACCGGGTACTCATCCACAAATGCTGCGTTCACGTTAGACCTGCCAGGTCCAGGAACTTATCAGCAGGGCAAGAATGCGACTGACGAGCAGCGGCAAATCAATGTCATTGATAATTTGTCACTTATAAATGGCGGTCACGCGTCGAAGTTTGGCGTGGACTATCGTTGGCTTTTACCATTCAGCAGTCCGTATGCGTATAACCAGCTGGCAATATTTGCGGGGGTGACGTGCTCGACACCGCCGTGTCCCGGATACGCGATTTCGGGAGTCTCGCAGATAGCGGGTGTATTCGCTTATCAAAGTGATACGCTGCTCTCAAAAAACTTCTCGGTTTACGGTCAAGACACGTGGAAGGTGACGCCGCGCGTAACAGTGACGTACGGGTTGCGTTGGGACATAAATCCACCCCTTAAAGGCAAGAACCTCGCGAATCAGCCTTTCACGGTGACGGGTCTGAATAATCCGGCAACTATTGCCTTGGCTCCTCGCGGCACTCCGCTCTATCAGACGACGTATGGAAACGTTGCACCCAGAATCGGTGTTGCCTATCACATGCGCGGAGGAACTAATTGGAGTTCCGTGCTTCGAGGTGGCTTCGGAACTTTCTACGATCTTGGATCGGGTTCGCTTGGAGGCGTGTCAACCTATTTTCCATATTCCGCAGTCAACATCATTCCTGCAGCAACGCTTCCGCTCACAGGAGCAAATGCCACCCCCCCAGTCATCACCACGAATCCGCCTGTTGGCACGATCAATGTGGCCGACCCTCATTTGAAGCTCCCGCGGACCTATCAATGGAATGCCGCCCTCGAACAATCCGTGGGAAGCAACCAGAGTCTGTCTTTGACTTACGTTGGTGCAATGGGACGAAAACTACTGCGCGAGACCAATTTGTTTAACGTGAATCCGGATTTTCTTTTTGTCGGAGTAACCGACAACTCGGCGACGTCGGATTATCACGCGATGCAATTCAAGTTCGAGCGGCGCTTGTCGGGTGGCTTACAAGCGTTGGGATCCTACACCTGGTCTCACTCGATTGATATTGCCTCGACCGACGCATTTGCGACCTATCTCGGCACGCCAGGCACAATCGAGAATCCGAATATAGACCGCGGAAATGCAGACTTCGATATTCGGCATTCATTTGCCCTCGGCGTGACGTACAAAGTCCCAGCTCCCATCTCGAACAGCATCGCCCATAGTCTCCTGAGCGATTGGTTGCTGGATAGTTTCGCCTTGGCGCGATCAGCGCCGCCCGATAATGTTGTGGCGGGCTTTTTCTTCGTCCAGGGTGCCGCCTTTAAGCCGAGACCAGACGTAACCCCGGGCATTTCTCTTTATCTCTACAGCTCTGCGTATCCCGGAGGGAAGATCATCAACAACACTCCGGGCGCGGTTCCTGGTGGATGCCAGAATGGATCGCCTAGCATTGGCCCATTTTGTCCGCCGCCGCTTCCGACCCCTACAGGTATAGCTCGTCAAGGCAACTTTCCGCGCAATGTCTTACGCGGCTTCGGCGCCGCGCAGTGGGACTTCGGAGTTCACCGCAGCTTTCCAATTCGCGAAGCCTGGCGACTGGAGTTTCGCGGAGAGTTTTTCAATATCCTGAATCATGCGAACTTCGGCAATCCCATCAACGATCTGACCAGTCCCTTCTTCGGCCAATCGACACAAACGCTAGCGAACAGCCTGGGCTCCGGCGGTGCGAATGGCGGTTTCAACCCTCTCTATCAGATTGGCGGGCCGCGCTCGATCCAGTTGGCGCTTAAACTTCAATTCTGAACAAATCGATTTCCGGATCGAGGAATTCCGACGGTCGACAGTCAGACGCTTTGAAAAGGCACGCCACGCCCGCGCCCGCAGCTCCTAAGGCCGTTGCAATCCGAGCGACGATGCTTTGTGTTCGGACAGCGACCAAGAACCGGGAAATGTTGCTGTCATCTCAATCGGCATAACCAAGACGTTAGCTGGCACTCAAGAAAGCGGCTGAAAAACGACGCTGCTCGCTGTCGAAGAGGAACCCACGCCCGAAAGTTGAGCCTGGCGCGGAGATTAAATGCGGTCTAGCCCTAGTTAACCTTGTAAATAATTGAAAATAAATCAGATGGTGGAGGCGGCGGGAGTCGAACTACTTCAAGTCCAATAGATTCTGTAACTTACTGATTTCATTAACCTCCAAATCCTACGAAATCACAGGAATCACAGGGCTCCAGCACAAAAGCAGCACAACAAAATTGCATGAGGAATGGCGAGCCAACTTATTCACATGCACGAATGCTGAACCGAGCAGCATACGGCAAAGTTCACCTTCGCTCTGATATTTGTGAATCACGAATCCGAAATGTCACGGCCAGAAATTGTCTGAGAGTGGTTTTCGATTATGTCATGATGTTCCAGGTTGCTGCCGACTCGCGGTTGACCCTGAAATAAATCCAGATTGTCGCTTTTCCTTTATTCATCAAGGGCCGCTTTATCGCCCGCTGATTACATATTCGATTTCGGGGCCGCGGCAACCCTTCCGCAATCAGGTAAGGTAAGAATTGTCGACAAACGGTTTCGTTGCCCCGGCAAAGTTAAGTTTGCCAGCTCCGCGAGGCTGCGCATCGCCACACGGTGGCTACGTCTCGACGAGCGTGCCGAGTACCTCGGGCCAGCGAGTTTCGAAGTCGCTGTCTCGTTGCAGTCCGCGCTCTAGCAGACGCTTGATTCGCTGCTGCGCTTCCGGCCACGTCAACGCGGTCTCAAAGGAGGTGATGGCGTCGAGGAGCCGGTCAGCGGACGGCAACGAGACATCGTTGACGAGATTCTTCGCGGCGGCGATGGCACGCCGGTCGAAGGAGGCGATCCGGCGCGCGAGTGCGTCGACGAAGCCATCCAGCTCGGCGTCTGGAAGTGCCCGGTTGACGTATCCGTATCGTTCCGCCGTGTCGCCATCGAAATCGTTCGCGCCGAGAATGATTTCGAGCGCGCGACCGCACCCGACCAGATGTGGAAGACGTTCCGCACCACCGCCACCGGGATGCAGTCCCACTCCGACTTCGGGTTGGCCCAGTCTTGTGTTCTCGCGCGATGCGAAACGCATATCGCAGGCGAGGACGAACTCGCTGCTCACGCCCCGCACACAGCCTCGGATCTTCGCGATGCTGACCACCGGGGATTTGGTGAGACGCACGAACATATCCATCAGGATCGGAAGGCCGGTAGCCCCAACAGTTGTCATGATGTTCCCTATTTTGCCAGTCAAATCAAAGTGGGCAAGGTAAAACTCCGGGTTCGCGCTTTCGAATACGACGACCCGCAGGCTCGGGCCTGCGTCCATTCGCGCAAGCAAACCCTGGAGGGCTTCGAATATGCTGGCGTCTACGATGTTGTACGGGGGGTAATCGAAGACAACCCTCCAGTACGCAGGCGTTTCCTCGACGACGCGCACAGGCGCTGCTGATTCAGTCATAATTCGCTCCCTGCCTCGACCACGATTGGGACGACCACGTTCGTCCGGGCCTCCGCCGATGTCGTCAGGATCGGCGGAGGCCTACTCTCGAATCGAGCTGTAACTGTTCAGCCTAATCGGGCGCCCTCAAGTTACACCAAGTTATTCACACCCGACTGAACAGCCACCGACTGTACTAGTGCAGTGTTGCCGAAGGATCCGATCAGCGAAGCACTTCACGCTGCTGCCGTGGCTGCCGCGGAGGTGGCAGCCTCTTCGATGAGCTTGGCTGTTTCCTTCGGACGCGACATATAGGCCACATGGCTCGCCTTCACTTCGACCGTCTTGGCTTTGGCGCGCTTCGCCATCATGCGCTCCTGATCCGGATTGATCGAGCGGTCTTCGGTGGCTACCATGTACCAGGCGGGCTTATTCTTCCACGCGGGATTCGTAACTTTATGGGTGAACGAGTCGGTGGAGATCGGCACCTGCGATATAGCCATGAATGCTGCCTTCTCCGGTGCAATGTCCGCTGCGAAGTCGGCCACGAAATGCGCCTCGTCGATCCACCAGTTGTTATTGCTGTCCGGCTTGAACGCTTTGGACGCTTGCGGCAGGGCCTGTTCGATTGAGGCACAGCTCTCACCTTCATCGAGAGCAAATGCAGCAATATAGACAAGCGCTACAACGTTTGGATGATTGCCGGCTTCGGTAATAATGGAGCCGCCATAACTGTGGCCCACCAGAACTACCGGCCCGCCCATGGCGTCGATGGCGGCCTGCGTGTACTTTTGGTCATCGGCGTACGAGGTCTCGGGGGGCTGCGCCACCGACACCTTGTATCCATCATTCTTGAGGATGTTAGCGACGGCTTCCCAGCCGGAGCCGTCGGCGAATGCTCCATGCACCAAAACCACGTTCTTAATATGCTGATTCATGATAATTCTCCTTTTTTCCTTTCATTTCTTTTCGCGTACATCAGCTTTTGTTAGCCGAAGTCGTTCGTCCGACATAAGGCCCGCTACAACGGTTCTGGATGCTCGTTCGGCCGGCCTCGCTCCTGCAACATCCATTCCCGAATGTAAGGCGAACAGTGCAAGATCGACATCCTCTTCGCCTCACACGCATTGAGAAAACGAACTCCTTCGAGATCTATAAGGTCCAATTCCTCCAAATCGAAAACGACTGGCGATTCGCAGCGCTCGATTTCGGTTTGCACTTGAACCAAATCCCCGAATCGCAGTTCACCGCAGAGCCTAATCCTTTCTTTGAGCCGTTCAATCCGCAGCGTCATTTTTCTACCGGCTCCGGAGACAATGACGGCAGTGCAAGTCGCAGACCATTAGCAATAGCCTGTGTTTGTTTAACTTGGGCTGGTAGATCGTCCTGATTTGTCAGGAATTCCTCTTTGATCAGGAGAGATGACTTATAATCCCGCGGTGGCTTCTGTGAAATACCAGCGATCGCAAGAAGCGCTCGAGAGAGCACTTGACGACCTAAAAAATTCGGAAAAGAAACTTCGGCAAGTGATCGATACGATCCCGACACTGGCCTGGTCCATTCTGCCGGATGGGTCGAACGAGTTCCTCAACAAACGTTGGCACGAATACACAGGACTTTCCGCGGCACAGTCCCATGGATCGGGTTGGCAAGTTGCCATCCACCCAGAGGACCAAGTCCTGTTGCTGCAGAAATGGCAGGGCCTGTTGGCATCGGGTGAACCAGGCGAAATGGAAGCGCGTCTCCGTCGCCATGACGGAGTGTTTCGCTGGTTTCTCATGAGGGTTGAACCTCTACGAGACGACACTGGCAAGATTGTCAGGTGGTATGGAACATGCACTGATATCGAGACGCTCAAGCAAACGGAGGCGCAACTTCGAGAAGATGAACGCGAGCTCCGGCGTATCACCGACCTGATACCGCAGGCGATTGTTGTCCAGGACCCCTCGGGTACGCCTATCTACGCCAACCAAGCGACCCTCGACTACACGGGTCTGACTGCGGAAGATGTCATTGCCCCGCTTTTTCGCGAACGAATCTTTCATCCCGACGATCTGGAGAGGTTACGCGAGCAGCGCAAGGCTGCTCTCGGTCGCGGCCTTCCGTTCGAGATTGAACAGCGGGCTCGTCGAAACGACGGCCAATACCGTTGGTTTCTTATTCGTTACAACCCCTTCCGAAATGACCAGGGGCTAGTGACTCGCTGGTATGCAACCGGAACTGACATCGATGACCGCGTCCGGGCGGAGGAAAGGACACGGAATGAAAACCTGGCATTGCGAGAGCAAATCGATCGCGACTCGATGTTTGAGGATATAGTGGGCTCCTCGGAAGCGCTGCGTAAGGTTCTACGCCAAGTTACGAAACTGGCGTCTTCCGATGCGACGGTGTTGATTCTCGGCGAAACCGGCACAGGAAAAGAGTTGATTGCTCGCAGCATCCATAAGCGATCCAATCGCGCGGATCGCGCATTCATCGGGGTGAACTGTGCCGCCATCCCACAATCGCTGATTGCTTCCGAGCTTTTCGGTCACGAGAAGGGCGCTTTTACAGGCGCAACCCAACGACGGCTCGGACGTTTCGAGGCGGCCAACGGCGGAACAATTTTTCTGGACGAAGTCGGCGACTTACCTTCCGAAATCCAAGTCGCACTGTTACGGGTGCTGCAGGAGCGTGAAATCGAACGAGTGGGGAGCAGTAAAGTCATTCCTATCGACGTCAGGGTAATAGCAGCCACCCATCGTGATTTGAACACGCTCGTCGCCGAGGGCAAATTCCGCGAAGACCTTTTATACAGACTGAATGTCGTTCCTATCGATGTGCCGCCGTTACGGGAACGCGTAGCTGACACTCCGCTGCTGGTGGAGTACTTCATTGACCGGTTCGGCAAGAAGGCTGGTAAGAAATTCGGCACGATCGACAAGAAGAGTCTTGGATTACTACAGACATACGACTGGCCCGGGAACATTCGTGAACTACAAAACGTAATTGAGCGTGCCGTGATCCTTTGTGAGGGAGAAACCTTTTCTGTGGACGAGACCTGGCTTCGGCGCGAACTCCCCGTGGCCCGAAGCCGACCGAGTGCTCTGAATCGGGTGCTCGCGCGGCAGGAGAAGGAAATGATTGAAGCCGCACTGACCCAATGTTATGGACGGGTCTCGGGCCCGACGGGCGCAGCCACGAAACTAGGGCTGCCGGCACGAACGCTCGATTCGAAAATCAAGCGTTTCAAAATCAACAAATATCGGTTCAAAGTGCAACGCGCTAGCCGAGTCAGTTCCGGCGCTTTGCTATGAAACGTCCTGTGGTCAATAAAAATTCAAGGAAGACTGTCTTTATGCGCAGTGCAACTGCAACCATTAAACGGTGCTCGTGGGTTAGTGCCGACAATCCGCTCATGCTCCAATATCATGATCGCGAGTGGGGTGTCCCCGTCCACGATGACCGCAAGCACTTTGAATTTCTCGTGCTTGAAGCTGCGCAGGCTGGGTTGAGCTGGACGATTGTACTGAAGAAGAGGGAGGGTTATCGGCGTGCTTTCGTTGGGTTTGATCCCGAGAAAGTCGCACGTTATTCGGTTCGACGAATCGAGAAGCTCGCATTAAATCCTGAGATCATTCGCAACCGAATGAAGATCGAGGCCGCGGTGCGCAACGCCCGCTCGTTTCTCAAAATCCAGGAAGAGTTCGGAAGCTTCGACATCTACTGCTGGCGTTTCGTTGACGGACAGCCAAAGTTTAACCAGTGGAAGATCATGCGACAGATTCCCGCGACTTCTACCGAGTCCGATGCGTTCAGCAAGGACCTTAAGCATCGCGGATTCAGTTTCGTTGGTTCGACGGTCGTGTATGCCCACATGCAGGCCGTTGGAATGGTAAACGATCACCTCGTCGATTGTTTCCGTTATCGGGAGCTCAGGCAGGATCGGAAGGCTGTATCTTCCACGTAGCAAAGAGTGTCGAGATACATTGAAAAGAGATAAATTCGTGATCTCCTACCGCAGCACTAGCTAGAGCGGTTATCTCCCTTAGCACCGGGTTCCGATGTGGCGACCACAAAAGCCATAAAATCAACCAAGGTCGGGTGGCTCGCGGCGTTCGAACAGCTGGACATTTTTGTCGAGGAAATGCGTTCCGCGTTTCGAAAAATTAAGGGAGCAGTAACAAAATGTTATCGGCCCAGTTGGCGAGTCTTTGACACCTAGCTTTCTGCGATATCGTAACTCGCCGCCTTTCCATTTCTTCGATACGTTGGATTGCTGTCTCGGTTATTTCCCGGTTGCCCGTCATCCTTCGAAGAAGGCGTGATCGAAAAGCCCTAATCACACTCATCGGACGAACCACCAGTGCCTACTACTCTTGCTATGCTGCTGCGTGTTCGAGCGCAGGTAAACGGCAATCACAATAGAGTGCATGCCTCGCTAAAGTCGAGACGAGGGCCCCGCGGCATCAGCGTCACAGGGTCGCCGTAGCCGATGTTGCAGAGAAAATTCGATTTCACGTGCCCTTCAGGGAAAAACTCCTGCTCGCAAGACTCACATTTGCCCGCCGCGAAGAACTCCTCATCGAGTTTTGCGTTATCAAAGCCTGACATCGGCCCGCAGTCCAGTCCCAAAGCCCGCGCCGCAAGTATCATGTAGGCTCCTTGCAAGGTAGAGTTTCGTAGCGCAGTCTCCTGGATCAGCTGGGGGTTCTTCACAAACATATCGCGCATGGCGGGGTAGT
>Ga0075424_100008246_pt1 | contig 10166 bp, 10 predicted proteins | sample SoiMethybrSBSTD3_FD_75301 | JGI IMG/M metagenome (GOLD analysis project Ga0075424, IMG submission 75301) | Bulk soil microbial communities from a Populus tree surrounding site in Tennessee, USA - Soil MetaG P. TD hybrid SBSTD3 | ecosystem: Environmental > Terrestrial > Soil > Tree plantation...
CTGCTGTTCGCGATTTTGCATCCGGGATGGCTGGGCATGTGGTGCGTGTTTTTCACAAGCCTGTTCATGTCGGTGATGTTCCCGACGATTTTTGCGCTGGGCCTGAAAGGCCTGGGCCGCAATACCAAGATTGGCGGTTCGCTGCTCGTAATGGCGATTGTCGGCGGAGCCGTTCTCACGCCGGTGATGGGGCTGATTTCAGAAAAAATGCACAGCATCGCTCTGAGTTACTGCGTACCGCTCGTAGCGTATGCGGTGATCCTGTTCTATGCGTTTTGGGGAGCGAAGCCGCGCGTGGCTGCGCGTGTAGTTTCTGCTACGGATTAAGGCCTATCGGTTTCGTGGGTGTAAGGCCATAGCGAGCAGCAAATGCAGGTACAACAAGATACCGCGACAAAGAGAAGTACGCAAAAGCCCGCAAACATCATGAAGGCCATCGGACCCTTGCCAAGCAGGCAAAGAACTTCAACCAGTAGTCCCAGAAGAAGGATAATCGCCGCCGTTTGCAGCCGGCGCTCCAGCGGAGCCGCGCTCAACATCATCTCCTACCGTCCCAGAACTTCTGATCTTTAATTGTGGCCACGTCGTGCACCGTCTCGTGGTGCCCAATCGCAGTATCAGTTCTTGATCCCGGGCACTTGTTCAAGCTGCGCGATGCTGGGCTAAAAACCGAAATGCAAGACAAAAGTCGTTAAACTAGAGAAGTAATAAATAGTATCAGGACGGAGCACCTCTTAGCTTTTGTGCCCGCCTTCGGACTGCCCCGCTGTCACTTTCCCAGCGAACGACCGGTACACAAACACAAAATAACCCGTCGCCAGCAGCATTCCAAACACCCACCAAATCAGTCCGATTTTCAGCCCGTAAGCTCCCGCCTTCGCCGTATCGATCGTCAACGAATACTCGGGATTCCGTGCCGGCAATACCATCGGATACACGCCAAAAACCACGCTCGTCAGCATTCCCGCCAGATAAATGCACGAGGAAAGAAACGCGTTCCGCTCGTTGCGTTTCGCCATAAAGGACTTAACGCCAACCGCTCCAGCCACCGCCAAAACGGGAAACACATAGCCCGCCGGCCAGCGCGCAAAATTCGTCTTGATTTGTGGCTGCACGGAGAAGCTGACTACCGTCACCACCACGGTCAACACAGTGACCGCCCAAAACGCCGCCCCGCCCACATGTCCTGCCCGCTGGCTCACCGCTCCGGTCGTTTTCATCTGCACCCAAAGGCTGCCGTGCATCACCAGTGCCATTAGCGCGAGCACTCCCACCGAAATCGTGTACCAGTCCAGAATTCCCGTTTCTGCACCCAGCCGGAAATTGGTCCAAAGCGGTTCAAAAAAGTATCCGCTTCCATCCAACGGCACTCCCCGCACCACGTTCCCCAGTGCCGCGCCATAAAACACCGCCAGCAGCAGGCTCGATACGCAAAAAAGAAAATCCCACACCGGCTCCCACACCAGGCTGTGCAGATGACCGCGAAACTCAATCGCAATGCCGCGCAGGATCAGCAGCCACAGCACCATCATCAGCGGTAAATAAAATCCGCTGAATCCGCTGGCATACAATTGCGGAAACGCAAAGTACAATGTGCCGCCCGCCGCCAGCAGCCATACTTCGTTTCCATCCCACACCGGACCGATGCTCGCCAGCACTTGCCGCCGCTCATCATCCGTCTTGGCGACCAGCAGGTGAATCGCGCCAGTGCCCAGATCAAATCCGTCCAGCACCACGTACATCGCGACCATCAGCGCAACCAGGCAAAACCAGACTGTGGCCATCGTCTCTCCTCAATCCGCCGCGGCCGGCGTCGCACTGCCGTGGGTGTGCATCACAGGTGGTTCAGGTCCCAGATGGATTTCGCGTCCCATGAGGAAACACCACAGGATTGCCAATAGGCTGTACAAACCCATAAATCCGATCAGCGTAAACCACGCGTTTCCGGCTCCCACCCGTGGCGAAGCTCCGTGCGCCGTCCGCATCAATCCATAAATCAGCCACGGCTGCCGCCCCACTTCCGCGGTGATCCATCCCGCGGTGTTCGCTATGTAAGGCAGCGGCACGCATAGCATCAGCACCCACAGCATCCACCGCGACTGATACAGCTTTTTCCTCCAGTACAGCAAAAGCGCCATCAGCTGCACTGCAATGAATATCGTCCCCAGCCCCACCATCACGTGATAGCTGTAATACAGCAGCGGAATTCGGTCCGGCCACAAATCTTCCGGAAATCTGTCTAGCCCCTTCACGTGCGCTGTCCATTTCCGGTAGGTCAGAAAACTCAGCATCCCCGGAATTTGCAGCGGATTATCCAGCCGCCGGTTCTGCACGTCTGGCTGCCCCAGAATCGCCAGCGGCGCATTCGGCTGGCTTTCAAACAGCCCCTCCATCGCCGCCAGCGTCGGCTGCTGATACTCTGCGATTAGTTTTCCTTGCATGTCCCCCGTCGGGAAAAGCTGGAGCAGCGAAGCTACAACTCCCACCAGCACGCCGGCTTTCACAAACGTGCGCCCATATGCTTCGTCGCGCTTAGTCAGCAAATAAAACGCGCCGACTGCCGCCATCACAAAGCATCCCGTCTGCACCGCTCCGATCATCGTGTGCGCGTACTGCCACAGCGCCCACCTATTTAGCAGCAGCCCCCAAAAGCTCGTCAGCTCGATCGCTCCGTTCGCGCCGATCGCATAACCCGTCGGATGCTGCATCCAAGCATCCGTTGCCACAATCAAATATCCCGACAGCCACGATCCTAGAAAAACCAGAAACGCCGCCCACCAGTGTCCGATGCGGCCCAGCTTTTTCTCGCCGAATAAAAACAATCCTAGAAAACTCGACTCCAGAAAAAACGAAAACACTCCCTCCATCGCCAGCGTCTGCCCGATCACTCCGCCCGCCGCTTTGGAGAATTCCGCCCAGTTCGTTCCAAACTGGAATTCCATCGGGATGCCCGTCACCACTCCCACCGCAAAATTGATCCCAAATATCCGCGCCCAAAATCTTGCGGCCTTGTTGTAGTGCTCATCCCCTGTGCGCAGCGCTTTCGTCTTCAAATACACCAGCAACAACGCCAGCCCCATCGTCAGCTGCGGAAAGATGTAGTGGAAGGTTATCGTGAACGCAAAATGCAGACGGTGAACATCGAGAGCTGAGTTCATCGACTCTCCTGGGCTGACTCGCCCTACCTGGTTCGGCAAACGGTTCAGCACTCGCGATTCTATGCAAGCCAAGGACCAAGCACGGTGACGTCGGTCACAGCGGTTATACGCTCTTTCTATTCGAACGCCTACGCCGAACCACGCTCTTCCTTGTACTGCCTCGCTCGTCTTTTCGCTGGTGCAGCCAATTGACCTCGTCGCGCGCGCCATCTAAGATGCCACCGATCGATATCTTTCCAACTCTCTCGCCCAGGGGAGCCCATGATCCTCACAATTCACCGCACCCAGCTGGAACCCGACATTGACGTGCTCGAAATGGACGGTCGCATCGTCCTCGGCAACGACGCCAAAACTGTCGAATGGAAATGCGAAGAACTGCTGAAAGAAAACCGCAAGAAACTGATTTTTGACTTGGCCAAAGTCACCGTTCTCGATAGCACCGGCGTCGGCATCGTCGTCATGTGCTACGCCCGCGTCAAAAAAGCCGGCGGCTTGCTGCACATTGCCGGCGCCAACGGCATGGTTGAGCAAACTCTTCGCATGACCAACGTCGACCGCCTGATCGATCTCTATCCCACCGTTTCCGACGCCGCTGGTGCTTTCTCCGCAGCCAATTGATCAGCGCTGCTCCGCCGGTCCGTGCCAGATTATTGTGATTCGCTTTCTGCTGTCTCTGCGGATGACTTCCGTCCGATAACGATTTGTGGTAATGCTGGTTCAGCGGCTTCACTGGCAGACAAGGCTTTTTCCGTGCCTCTCCCTCAACCAGGCGCGTTTCAAGAATTCAAGGTGTATGACGACACGCGGCGTCCTCCGGACTGGACATCCCTGGTAAGGCCCACGCAATGCGCCGTGTTCCTGAAAGACGTGCAGACCGCAAACCCCCTCGCCGCCGACGGCAGCGAAATCAATCACCTGCGCGACTGCACTTTTCTGCGTTTCGACCGTTTGCAAGACGCGCGTGCTTTCTGTGAAGCTCAAGTCCAGCGCTATCCACTCATGTGCTGCGACATTTTTGATTCTGACGGCAAGGCCAAGCCTCCCATGCTCGTCATCATGCATCCCGATGCCGCACGAATGGACGAGCTGAGCCCGGTCTGGGTCAAGCGACGCAAAATCGCCGCGATCGCCTCGCTAGTGGCAGCCACAGCGCTGTTCATTGCCGACTGGCGCTCCGAATACGAACTGTTGTGGCCCTCGATCGTAGCGGTAAACTTGTTCCTGGTTGGTCTGCGCCTGCTCTACTGGAACACCGCCAGCGCTGAGCGCCGCAAAAGGCAAGCGCAGCGGATCGAAGAACATCTACAACGCGAAATGCACCCGCAGGGAACCCTCCGTGATCCACGTTGACGATACGGGCGCACTCTTTTCCCGCAGTTGCTTTAAATGAAAAGCTCGCGCGTGATCCTCCTCTATGCCGCAAGTCTGGCCGCCGCGGTGGGCATCTTTCTTGTGATCCGCTTCGTTGGACTCCGGATTTCTCCCTTCGCCGCGCAACCGCAGGGAATTCCCGCAACGGCACCACCCGCGGAAACGCCCGCCGTCTTGTTGCACGTCCTTCTCGCTTTGCTGGTCATCGTAATTGCTGCGCGCATCTTGGGCGCGATATTTCGCTGGCTGCATCAGCCGCAGGTGATGGGCGAAGTCGTCGCCGGACTCCTGCTGGGGCCCTCCTTTCTCGGCTGGCTGGCGCCACAGCTTTCTTTGCAACTCCTGCCGCCGGCGATCGCGCCGTTCTTGGCCGTCATCGCCCAGGTTGGCGTCATCCTTTTCATGTTTATCGTCGGATTGGAACTCGACACCAATCTGCTGCGGCAGCGCACTCGGGCCACCGTCGCCATTTCGCATACCAGCATCGTTGTGCCGTTTCTCCTTGGCGCGGGCCTCGCACTCTGGCTCTATCCGCGTTTCGCCGGCGGCAACATTTCTTTCACCGCGTTTGCTCTGTTCATCGGCGTAGCCATGTCCGTCACCGCGTTCCCCGTCCTTGCGCGAATTCTTACCGACACCAGAATGCAAACCAGCCGTATGGGTGTGCTGGCCCTCGCATGCGCCGCCGTCGACGATGTCACCGCATGGTGCCTCCTTGCGCTTGTCGCTGGCGTAGCTCGCGCTCAACCCGGCCGCGTTCTGCTGACCGTCGCAGCGGCCATAGCCTTCATTCTGTTTGTGCTGCTGATTGCCAGAAGGGGCGCCGTCTGGCTGGCCCGCCGCCAAACCTCCCTCGGCTCCACTACACAGCCGATGTTCGCCATCGTCTGCGTCTCTTTATTGGTTTCTGCGCTGCTCACCGAGCGCATTGGAATCCACGCGCTCTTCGGCGCATTCCTTCTCGGCGCGATTGTTCCTCATGACTCTCAGCTCGCCCGCGACCTACGCGAAAAGTGTGAAGATCTCGTCGTCGTTCTTCTCCTGCCGGTATTTTTTGCGTTCACCGGAATGCGCACGCACGTCGGCCTTCTGCAGGAGCCCGCCGACTGGTTGATTTGTCTGCTGATCATTCTCGTCGCATCGTTCGGCAAGTTTGGCGGGACTTTCTTTGCCGCCCGCCTCACCGGCTCGGACGGCAGGGAAGCCGCCTCGTTGGGCATTCTTATGAACACCCGTGGCCTCATGGAACTCGTTGTCCTGAATGTTGGCCTCGACCTCGGCGTTCTCTCGCCGGGACTTTTTGCGATGTTCGTCCTCATGGCCGTGGTCACAACGCTAGCCACCACGCCCGCCCTGCAAGCCCTGTCGCCGCCCCGCCGCCTCGCACAATCCGAATAGCTGCAATGGTGGGTCGACACGAAAGAACTCAGCGATCTCGCAGCGGCAGAGCAGCATGAACACTACCTGAGTGGACAGTGTGACGCCATCAACCAACCGTGGCTTGAAAAACCCACCCAGCGCCTCTACTCCGAAGACTCGGGAGGAGAGGTGAGAGTCAAACATTACGTCGAGCCCTGGTATTCCAGTAAGACGAAGTTACTGTGGTCGACGTCTTGACTCATGCAGTGCAACAACAGTAGCTGTCTCCCGCGAATCGTTTTTGCCTGAAACCATGCACCTTTTCGAAGCACTGAATTCATTTCGGTGTTTAAATTTGTTTTCAGGACGCTGCTGCCAATCGAGCGAATGTGTGGCTGAGTGCGGTTTGCTTTGAAGGTCCCGATTAACACGCCTAGTGGACGTCGCGCGTTGGGCCGATTCGGTTCGGAACGTTCGTCGCGACATGGTGGGAAGTAAAACACCGTGGACTTGATGGGGCATCCCGCTCCCTGAAAGGGGAGTTCGCACAAGTAATCATGGTCGAGTACGGATTGGGCTCCGCAGCAGATCGCAGGCTGGAATACCCTGAGAACCCGGAGTTGTGGGTCACGTTCTGTAAAGGATCTCTCCGGACCGTACATTTATTGAACTGGCGCGCCCGGCAGGATTTGAACCTGCGACATTCGGATTAGAAGTCCGACGCTCTATCCAGCTGAGCTACGGGCGCGTCTTTCCTTCAATTTAACACAAGTCACCAAGAGGCGCTCAGAGTCAAACAAAAGTAAAACCACTCTGAAAATGCGGCATTTTATCGAGCAAAATGCGGTCAGAGGGTCCCATGTTCATGTAACGGCGGGCGCGCCATTTTTCCACGTTACATTTTTCGCGGCGTCCGACGCTCGGATCGAATTGGTTTTGCCTTGGTTTACCTTCCCTGGCGACCTTGCAAAAAGCGCCCTGAGGATTTTAAGTTCTTGGAAGACGGTGCATTGGATTGCCGTCCAACACTGGCCATCGCAAATGCCAATGAGTGTTCGGTGACCCCTATGAAAGACTTTATGGCGCATTTCCGGCTCAACGATGAAGGAGAGTTTGAGTTGGAAAGTGACGGCGAGGCCACGGAACTTCTTGTTCCGCGTAGTGCTTGGCCGATTCTGGACAAGGCGATTATGGAAAACGGGAACATTCGGGAAACTCTGGACAAAAAATGCGCTTCTGGCCCAAAGAGGGCGCACGAAAAAAAAAGCACAGCAGCCTTAAACGCAGTTGGGCCGAGACCTAAGGCTCGCACAGACGAGCCGACCAAATATTCTAGACCGAATCATCGGCAAAGAAGCCACATCATGAACGTTTAAGGAGTACCGGCCGATGTGATTTGGTGTGCCTAGATATATCGAGTATCGTTAATATTCGATTGAGATGTTCTCAAATTTATCCTGAGAGCAAGCTCTGAGGTTGCGAGAATCATAAGACGGACATTTTTGACCAGTACTGCCGCGACAGTCGGCGCGGCAACCGTGCCTTGCGCCCGGTTCACTCTACGGGATTACCCGTACGTCTGATGCGATCCCCCAATTGCATCTCACAGGATGAATCGTAGAATAGGTCCGGCACTATGCGGTCGAATAAAATGGCCCAATATTACTCAGCAACACAGCGGGAGATCGATACGCCGATGCCGGACCTACTACTCGACGGACGACAGCGTGTCATTGTTACTCGAGTTTCGCCCGAGATTGAGTGCGGGCGATTCGCCATTAAGCGTGTTGTAGGCGAAAGTGTGATCGTGGAAGCCGACGTCTTCGCCGACGGTCACGATCTGGTCTTCTGCCAGATCCTGTACAAGCAAAACGGGCATGAGTTGCAAGCTTCACCCATGAAGTCCCTTGGCAATGATCGCTGGCGCGGAGAATTTACGGTCAGCGAGTTGGGTAGCTATTGTTATACGGTAGAAGGATGGATCGACCGCTTTGCAACGTGGCGCAGGGATCTGGAAAAGAGAATTTCGGCGGGACAGGACGTTTCTGTCGATCTGCTCATTGGGGCTGATCTGATCGAGCGCGCCGCCGCGCGAGCTACGTCTGAGGATACCGGTGCCCTCCGGAAGTGGGCAAAGCGGTTGCGAGAAAACGCCAGCGACCCGTCGGGTGCGGCTATTGCTCTCGATTCGGAACTCCTCAAACTGGTTCAGCATTACCCTGAGCGCGAGTTCGCAACCCGGTACGATAAGCAATTATCCGTTGTCGTCGAGCGTGAGAAGGCTCGTTTTTCCACCTGGTACGAATTGTTCCCGCGATCATGCTCGCCCGAGCCTGGGCATCACGGAACCTTTCGCGATTGCGAGGGGTGGCTTCCGTACGTGGCCTCGATGGGATTCGACGTTATCTATCTTCCGCCCATCCATCCGATCGGGAAAACATTTCGAAAAGGCAAGAACAACTCGCTTCCGGCCCAGCCAGATGACCTTGGAAGTCCATGGGCCATCGGATCGTTGGAAGGCGGCCATAAGTCTATTCACCCAGAACTGGGCACACTGCAGGACTTCCAGAGATTCCTCTCTAAAGCGGCCGATCACGGCCTGGAAGTCGCCCTCGATATCGCCCTTCAGTGCAGCCCCGACCATCCCTACGTGCGACAGCATCCGGAATGGTTCAGCATTCGCCCCGACGGCACAATTCAGTATGCGGAAAATCCGCCCAAAAAATATCAGGATATTTACCCATTCTATTTTGAGACTCCGCAGTGGCGAGAACTGTGGCAGGAACTGAAGAGTGTTTTCCTTTTCTGGATCGAACAAGGCGTGCGGATCTTCCGCGTCGACAATCCTCACACCAAGTCTTTCGCCTTTTGGGAATGGGTGATTGGCGAAATTAGAACCCAACATCCCGATGTACTCTTTCTTTCCGAAGCATTCACAAGGCCCAACGTCATGTATCGGCTGGCGAAGCTTGGCTTTTCCCAGTCGTACACCTATTTTACGTGGCGCAACACGAAACGGGAGATCACCGATTACTTCAACGAACTCATGCAAACCCAAGTGTATGAGTACTTCCGCCCAAACCTTTGGCCGAATACGCCCGACATTCTGCCGGAGTTTCTCCAGGTCGGCGGGCACCCGTCTTTCATGGTCCGCCTCATTTTGGCTGCAACGTTAGGCGCTAGCTACGGCATCTATGGTCCGTCGTTTGAACTGTGTGAGAATGCTCCTCTGGGACCAGGCAAAGAAGAGTATTTGAATTCCGAGAAATATGAACTGAAGCGCCGGGAGTTGAATTCGAACAACAGCCTGAAGAATCTTATCTCCAAGCTCAACCGCATCCGCAAAGAGAACCTAGAGCTACAAAGCAATCGCAACCTGCGGTTTCATGAAACTGATAATCCGGCGCTCCTTTGTTACAGCAAGGCGAGCGATGATCTCTCTAGCGTAATCATCGTCGTGGTGAATCTTGACTGTTATCACGTTCAGACCGGCTGGGTCGGCATCGATCTGAGTTCGATTGGCCTGGACGCGCGTCATTCGTTTCAAGTTCATGACTTGCTCAGCGAAGGGCGGTTTTTATGGCAGGGTTCCCGCAATTATGTGGAGCTCGTGCCAGGGAGCCTGCCGGCACATATTCTGCGCCTGAGGCGGTGGGTTCGGACCGAGAGGGATTTCGACTATTATCTCTGAGTCGCTCTGTCGAACAGGGCTAACCGGCTAACAAGCCCCAGCACCAGAACGGGAGAGCGTATGACGCAATCACTGCTAAGCGAATTCGATCGGTATTTGCTTGCGGAAGGCACCCTCCACCGCGCATATCAAAAACTTGGCGCACACCTTACCGAGCGTAATGGGCAGCGCGGAGTTCAATTTGCCGTTTGGGCTCCCAATGCAAAAACAGTCTCCGTCATAGGTGATTTCAATAACTGGAACATATCGGCCAACCAGATGGAGCCCAGCTCGACAGGTGTCTGGGAGACTTTCATAGCCCGCATTGGCCAGGGGGACGTCTACAAGTATCACGTGGAATCTCAATATCACGGGTATCGGACCGACAGGGCTGATCCCTACGGTTTTGCAGCGGAGATTCGACCTCATACCGCCTCTCGCGTTTGGGACCTGGAAAGCTATTCTTGGCAGGACGGTTCTTGGATGGCCGCTCGCGCCAAGAACAACTCTCTAGATGCGCCCATCTCCATTTATGAGGTGCACCTAGGGTCCTGGAGACGCGTTCCCGAAGAAGATGACCGGTGGCTCAGCTACCGCGAAATGGCCCC
>Ga0075424_100008249_pt1 | contig 10164 bp, 13 predicted proteins | sample SoiMethybrSBSTD3_FD_75301 | JGI IMG/M metagenome (GOLD analysis project Ga0075424, IMG submission 75301) | Bulk soil microbial communities from a Populus tree surrounding site in Tennessee, USA - Soil MetaG P. TD hybrid SBSTD3 | ecosystem: Environmental > Terrestrial > Soil > Tree plantation...
CGATGTACAGCGCGGTGTCATGCCAGGTAATCGCCGGCATCTGACGCAGCCCGGTGGCGTAACGCACGCCATCCGATTGTTTCTGTCCGAGTTTGTTCTCATCGAATTTCCAGATTCCGCCGTGCTGCTCCAGCAGAGGACACGGATCCTGTCCGTTGACCTGGGGCCGCCGATCTGGATTTTGGCACGCATTGGAAGGAGCACCGACGTTGACGTACAGCGATCCCTTGCCATCAAACGCAATGCCCTTGTCGCCGTGCTGCTGAACTCCTTCCAGACCTGAAACGACAACTTCGGGTTGACCTGCCGGTTTCAACTGTCCCGGCGTCATTTTGTAACGCTCGACGGAATTCTTCTTGGCGAGGTAAAGATAGCCGTTGCGGATAGCAATTCCCGTGACGCTGTCCGCATCAAAGCTTTCTTTACTTTCAAATTTCCCGTCGCCGTTCGCGTCGCGCAGCGCAACGACACCACCGGGTTTGGCTTGCAAGGCAACGTACACGTCACCATTCGCATTCACTACGAGATGCCGCGCGGTCCCAAGATTATCCGCAGCAACAACTGCACAGAAACCGGCGGGCAGCGTGATGCCGCCATTTCCCGGATCGCACGCGATCTTTTGCGCCATCAGGGGCGAAGAGAATATTAACAACACGAAGGCTGGCACTAGAAGAAGCGAGAGTTTTCTAAATCTCATGGGAGTTCTCCGTTTTTCAAAACTCACTTTGAATTTTACGAGCGTTATTCCCCTCCTAGGATAGGAGGGGTTGCCGTGCCTTCAAAAAAGATATCGCCGAAGGCATCCTTTAATAGGGCACGGACGGGGTGGTGATTCTGGACTGACCACCCCGTCTGCGCTTTTTAAGGGATGCTTCGCGACATTTTTCTTGTTGCGCAGCCACCCCTCCTATCCTAGGAGGGGAATAACCGCTCGCGAAATTGAAACTGAGACACAACCTGAAAAATAAGCCCCGTAGCGGTGACACAACTCAACCTACTGGGGCCAGGTTGCGTTGGGATCCATGTTGACGATCGCCTGCACCTGGACTTTCGGAATCTGGGGCCGTATGTACGGACGGCCTGCGCTCTTGTGACACGAATAACAGCTTTCGAGCATGATCTTATACGTCGACGCGAACTGAACAGAATCTTTCTTCGCGATGGCGTTCTTCACATCGGTAAGGCTGCTGGTGTCGATGCCGTCGAAGATGCCTTCGATGTTGACCTCTTCCCTATCGGGCCCCGCCGAACGAAGCGTCGGCGACTTCTTCACAAACCATTGAATGTGTCCTCGAGTTTCATTGAAGTAGTACTGCGCCAGCGGCCAATTCTTCGCCTGCCCCGCAAACCACAGGTTGGTCCAGTGCCACTGGACGTCCATCATGATGTGCGAGTTCGAAGGAACGAGCGCCTTTAAACGCGCAACCTCTTCCGGCAGACTTTCCATCGTGGGCAGTGGTTCGCCTCGCTGTGCAGCAGGCTGTGCCTGCTGCGGCGGCCGCTGCGCGGGCTGTTGTTGTCGCTGTTGCGCTGAAACTGAAGGTATGACGCCAGTCTGCAAAGCTCGATCAAGTACTACGCCCAGGAGGACGCCACAAACCAGGAGCACTGCGCTTCGAATCCAGATTGTATTTGTCATAATCACCGCCTGCAAGATTTGTAAATTGGCGAATTCTAACGACGACTTGCGTCGCGCCGCAAAACAATTCCTCAATCAGGCGCGACGAAGATTTCTGGAAGCGAAAATCATTCTCAACGAACTCGGGACTGCCGATGAGTGAATCGACCAATGCGGCGCGCTTTTCCGGATCGGTATCAGTGATAAATGAGCGAACCTGGTCGGCAGAAGGAATTCGTCCCGTCAGATCCAGGTAAACCCTCCGGAGAAATTCCGGGTCGGTGGAGATCGGCGCCGGCTGAATTCCATCGCGTTCCATTCGGCCGAAGATGTAGTCATCGATGAAATTTTTTCTCGGGATCGGAGTTATATCTGCTGCGGCTCTGGAGGGAGCGACCTTTGCGGTCCATCGGGAGATCTCCTGCCATCGCTGATCCGGCTTGCTTAGAAATTCTTCCGGCTTGTTGAGGAAAGTGCAATCCGCCGAGGAAACGGCCAGCATCGGAACTGAAATGATCGCGGCTCGTAACCAGGTTTTCATCGATTCAAACGGACAAACTGTACCAGCGGGGGTGGGGGAGAACAAATTTTTCGAACAGGTTCTATCTTCCGACGTTCTGCGAAAAAGATACGGCAAGGCCGTCCGGATCCAAAAACACGGCAAGCTTTATGCCTTCACCTTCGCGTTCAGTCGGCGGCAGCACCATTCGCGCACCTTTGCGTTTCAGCTCCTCACAGGTGCTGTCGAGATTCGCGACGTTGAAACCGATGCTGGCCGTTCCCGCAAACTGTTCGCGCGCAGGTGCCGGCTGCGGTTTTCCGCCGCCATGTAATGCGAGCGTGGTCGAATCCACATCGAATTCAGTCCATTCCGGAGACTGGAATTTCAACTTCAGCCCGAGAACGTCGCGATAGAAACGAACGGAGCGCTCCATGTCGGAAACCATAATCATTGTGAGCATGCGCAGATTATAGTAGCTTCTTCTTTCCCGGAGGCGTCAGATGAAACGAATTCTCGTGCTAGGTATTTTGGCCATGGCCGGCGTGCTGTCCATTTCCTTTGTTGCGGCTCAGCAGCAACAAGGGCCGCCGGTGATTGATGTTGAAAAACTGAAGGACAACATGTTCGTGTTGAAAGGCGGTGGCGGCAATACGGGCGTATTCATCACATCCAACGGCGTCGTCGTCGTGGACGCAAAGAACCCCGGCTGGGGGCAGCCGATTCTCGACAAGATCAAAACGCTGACCAACAAACCGGTGACAACACTCATCAACACGCACACCCACGGCGATCACGTCAGCGGCAACGTCGAATTTCCAGCCACTGTCGACATCATCACGCAGGAAAACACCGCGACGAACATGATGAAGATGATCCCCAACAGTACCGCCGACGATCAGAAGCCGCCGGCAAAGACCATCTTCCAGGAACACAACGGACGCGGCCTGCCGAAACGTACCTTTAAGGACAAGATGACGATCGGCAGCGGCAACGACCGCATCGAACTGTATTACTTCGGACGGGGTCACACGAACGGCGATGCGTGGGTGTTATTCCCGGCGATTCGAATCCTGCATGCCGGCGACATCTTCTCGGGAAAGAACATTCCACTGCTCGATGCGAACAACGGCGGCAGTGCGGTCGCGATCCCGGATTCCCTGCAGAAGGCCTACGACGCGCTTAAGAACGTTGACACGATTATTACCGGACACAGCACACAGGCAACAACGGCCGATCTGAAGGAATACATACAATTCAATCGGGACTTCCTCGCAGACGTTCAGGCTGCAAAGAAGGCAGGCAAGAGCGTAGATGACGTGGCGAAGACGTGGAAGATTCCGGCCAAGTACAACGGCTACGCCGCACCCGCTGCGAACCGGCTGAAGAACAACGTTCAACTGGCTTATAGCGAACTCAAATAAGACTAGCCGCGGATTACACGGATTACACGGATTTCATCTGCGTAATTCGCGTAATCCGCGGCTGTTTTACGCCTTGGGCTTTTCGAAGTTGAACATCCAGTTGATGCCGAACTGATCCGTAAGCATGCCGAACCGGGCGCCCCAGAACGTATCCTGGAGAGGCATCGTGACCTTTCCCTTTTCGCCGGTCGCGTTAAAGAACCTTTCGAGTTCTTCCTGACTCTGGCAGTGCACAGAAATTGCAAAGTTGGTCCCTTGCTGGAACGGCATGCCGGGCATGGTGTCGGACGCCATCAGCACTGCGGACCCGTTGGTTAACCGCGCGTGCATGATTCTGTCTTTAGCTTCCGGCGGATGGTTGCCGGGCACCTCGGAGAACGGCATCATCTGCAACTCACCGCCGAGGCATCGCTCGTAAAATTTCATCGCGTCGCGACAATTCCCGTTGAAGTTCAAATACGTAACCAGTTCTTTCATGGTGCGCTCCTTAGTACTTTTCGATCTGAGCCCGAAATTTTTCTCGTTATTGCCAGAATGCCACACCCGATGACCCACGGCAGCACGCTGCCAATGGTTGTTCCGATGAAAACGTGGGCGCCGAGATGAAGCCATGATTTGCCATCGCCGCCGAAGGCATATTCGGGCGCACTGAAAATGTTGTCGTTTCCAGTAAACATCGCGATGGCTATGCCGATAATCGCGATCACCTGGGCTGTGATGTTTAGCAAAGCGACAACCGGAAGCAGTTGCTTGTAGCTTCCGAAGCCGCTGGCGTGTATGCGGAAGGAATAGTAGATGACACCGATCCAAACCAGCACAGTCATGCTGAGCCATTTGGCGGTGGAATTGGGTACGCCGCCCAGTGAAACCGCCAGGCGGACGAGCCCGACGACCGCAATCAAGATCAGGAACGGTCTGCAAAACGCGACGTAGTCTGACAGACGTTTGCCGAAGATCACCACAGAACTCTCCTTTCCTACTTGCTCTTATTGAACTTCGATTCCAATTTGCGGGCTTCGTCGATCGCGGGGCTTGGAGCGAAGTCTTCAAGTTCAAAAAACTGCCGGACCTCGATTTCACCCTCCGTATTTTTGCCGTGCGGAGCGGGTATCCGCTTTGCCCATTCCACCGCCTCTTCTCTCGACCTCACGTTGATGATCCAGTAACCGGCAATCAGTTCCTTGGTCTCGGCAAAGGGACCGTCGATGATGGTGGGCTTACCGCCGGAATAGCGCACTCGGAAACCTTTGGAACTTGGCTGCAGCCCGGATGCATCGAGGAGGACGCCTGCCTTTACAAGCTGCTCGTTGTATTTCGTCATTGCTGAAATCAATTCGTCACTTGGCATTACGCCGGCTTCGCTGTCTTTACTGGCTTTGACAATCATCATGAATCGCATTGGTGTGTGTCTCCTTTAAGAAATCCCTCTCCCTCTGGGAGAGGGTTGGGTGAGAGTCGAAGCCCCCGTCACTTTCAGTCAACTGGCAGGCCCGAAATTTCCATGACCGGCCGTATCTCGATGGTCCCGAAACGCGCCGCGGGGATTCGTTCCGCAATACCGATCGCTTCGTCGAGATCCTTCGCATTGATCAGGTAATATCCGCCGAGTTGCTCGCGTGTTTCGGCGAAGGGCCCATCGGTTACGAGCCGTTTGCCCTCGCGTACCCGAATACTTGTGGCCGTCGCAATCGGATGCAACGGTGACGCATCCAGATATTTCCCATTCGAATGAAGGTCCTGGGCCAGGTTGGCCGACTTCACGTAGCAATCCTCGCGCTCGCTTTCGCTCAGAACCTTTTCATCGAGATAAACCAGCAACATGTATTTCATCTGTCTGTCTCCTCTGCCTGCTTCCATGTGTAAGTCGAACGGCGCGCCCGCAAATCGACACCGCACCAGGAAATTCTTTATCCTCTGAGTATGCTCCTGGACGCAAACCTTGCGATTGAGAAGGTCTATCAGAGTGACTGGGGCCGAATCATCGCCACGCTGATCCGGCTGTACGGGGATTTCGAACTCGCGGAAGATGTCGCCCAGGAAGCATTTGCCGCGGCGGTCGATCAGTGGCGATCCGAAGGCATTCCCGAAAATCCGCGCGCATGGATCATCCAGACGGCTCGCAATAAGGCTGTTGATCGCATCCGGAGGCGAATCAATTTGACGGAGAAACTCGAATCGTACGCGTCGGAAATCAAAACAACCACAGCGCCACCGGAAATCGATTCGAGCGATATTCCCGACGATCGGCTTCGGCTGATCTTTACGTGCTGCCATCCTGCAATCGCGCTCGAAGCGCAAGTCCCGCTTACGCTCCGCACTCTTTGCGGCCTCGAAACCGATGAAATTGCACGCGCATTCCTCGTACCAACGCCGACGATGGCTCAGCGCCTCGTTCGCGCAAAGCACAAGATTCGCGATGCGGGAATTCCATACACCGTACCGGCCACGAGTGAGCTGCCGGCGCGGCTCGATGCGGTGCTCACGGTGATCTATCTGATTTTCAATGAAGGCTACGTTGCAACGCGCGGCGCTCCGCTCGTACGAGCCGATCTGTGCGTGGAAGCCATCCGTCTTGCCCGCCTCGTCAGAGCATTGATGGCGCCCAGGATTCCGGAAGCTACAGCGTTGCTCGCTCTGATGCTGCTGCACGATTCTCGGCGCCCTGCTCGCCTCGATGACGCCGGCGATCTCGTTCTACTCGAACACCAGGATCGAAGACGCTGGAACCAGGAGCAGATCCGGGAAGCGCTTCCGCTGGTTGCGGAATCATTCCGAGGCGGGGCAGGCCGATTCGCGATCCAGGCGGCAATCGCGGCCGTGCATTGCCAGGCTGCGCGCGCGGAAGACACCGATTGGGCAGAGATCGCGAACCTATACGAACTTCTGGAACGCGTGGAGCCTTCGCCCGTCGTTTCACTGAACCGGGCTGTGGCGATCGCTATGTCGGAAGGACCCGCACGAGCCCTGGTGCTGATCGACAAAATCGCTGCAGATGGCGCTCTCGAGCAATATCATCTGCTCCATGCCGCACGCGCGGATATGTTGCGGCGCCTTGGCTCGAATGAAGAAGCCGCGAAAAGCTACTCGCGAGCCCTGGAGCTGGTTACGAACGACAGCGAGAGACGATTTCTCGAGCGCCGTTTGCGCGAAGTGCGTTAAGGATTGCTAATGGATCGGATCATCTACACACCGCCGGACGGACCGCCCCAGGGCCCGGGCCCGAACAGCGCGATCTACAGGGCCATGGGCGAAGCGAACATCTTCAAGATGATGGCGGATTTTTATAAAGAACTCGAGAAATCCGAAGTGCGGCCGCTCTTTCCGGCAGACATGGAGGAAGCATCGAAGAAATCTGCTGCGTTCTTTGTGACCGTCCTCGGCGGTCCGCCTCTTTACGCACAGAAGTACGGGCCTCCACGCATGAGAGCGCGGCACATCCCGTTTGAGATCGACGAGCGTGCGCGGCAGGTGTGGCTTGCGTGCTTCGACAAAGTCCTGGAAAATGCGGATGTGAAGTATCAATTCCCGATGGAGCACATGGAGGGATTTAGAGATTTCCTGAAGAGCTTCTCCGCCTGGATGGTCAACAAGGTGTGACCATCGTAAAGCTGCTACCAGTCCCCTCCTCCAGAAGCGGATCGTCCAATTTCGAACTTCGAATTTCGAATCGGTTCCCCTGATGCGGATTTGTCCACTCGTCCAATACGTCCAATTTCTATCTTAAAAATTGGACGAGTGGACAAATCCGCATCAGGGGAACCGATTCGAAATTCGAAGTTCGAAATTGGACGGCTAGTTTGAGGTTAACTTCTTCCAACAAGCCGTGACTAGCAGCACTCCCCGCACCTACGCCAACACTCTCTGCAGCCGATCCAGGAATGCCAACTCGGCTTCCTTCGCGGAATGGCCGGAGTCATCCTTCGGCCGCTGGTCGCGTTCCCCACCATGCATTTCCTCAATGCGAGAAATGAAGAACGGCTTTCCGGTCGAGCCGACGTTTATTTGGCTACGGACAACTTCCTGTCGGGCCGGCAACCACCTTAGAAATTCGTCAACGCCTGCCGGCTTGTGACTTTCTATCAGGTCGAGGAACCAGGTCGCATCCGAGAGATCGTAAAGGCTGCGCGCGCCCGCGTTCGTCACGTATCGAGTAAGAATTTCCCGACGGGCCGGTACCTCCCACACGGCGCGACGGGCGATGGCCTTCAGCAGCGGCCGATCGCCTGAAGGCTGGACCGCATCGATTCGCTCGAGGAGCGGTTCAGGAATCGTGCCTTCCAGGCGCAGGCGATGGACATAACGCTCCAGCGTTACTTCTCTTAACGGAACCAGATGAGATTGCCCGTCCATCGTGATGAGCGGGGCTCGCGTCGGACGCGCCATGAGCTGCTGAATCAACGCGGGCCATTGGTCTTCAGAAACAGAGTCACCACCGAGCAACTCCGCAAAGATCGCCTGGTCCGCCAACTTTGGAGTAAAGACGGGTGAAAGGATCAGATCGATCTCGTAGTCTTCAAGCTTCGGCAATTCCTGAACCAGAAAAGCTCCGATCGCAGCTTGATCAACTTCATAGTTTCCACTGATGTAGTTCAGTACTCGCCCTGACAGTTCGCGTGGCCGTTCGAGTTCGGCCGCAAGGGTTTCAAGCAGTGTCGACACCTTGTCAGTATCGCCCATACCTTCAAAATTCATCGCATTGGAAATGGCTTTTTCAAAAGTGGACTAAACCTATCATTCAGCTTGACGAACTTCGGCCTCTCGGGATTAAATGCACGTATTCTCTTTTGGAGTCCGGACAGAATCGAGGAGGTACCTGTGAGAACTTCGCGGTCGGCAACAGCGGCATTCGTTACGGTTATGGTCTTCACACTGCTTTGTGGCGTGGCTATGGCGCACCATGGACGCGCGGGATACGCCGACAAGGTCAGCACGGTGACAGGCGTCGTTAAGACAGTTGAATGGAAAAATCCGCACGTTTATATCAACTTCAACGTGAAGGATCAAAGTGGCAAGGTCACAGAGTGGGTGGGTGAGCTGTCTTCGCCGTCCACGATGTTGGCTGCGGGAATGAGCCGAACCACGCTGAAACCTGGCGACGAGATCGTCGTGAAGGGTAAGGGCGGAGTCGGCGGAAATCCAGTCGTCCTTATTGACTCCATCACGAAAGATGGCAAACCGATCGTTGGCGATCCCAGCGCGGAAGGCCGTTTCATCGAAAATACTCGCTAATAACTTGCCGACATATTGAACCGGCTGCCCTCTGCGAGGAGGAACAGCCGGTTTCTGTTTTTTAGCACCTACCTCCACGAGCGGACGCGTAATGTTTTGTCCTCGATGCAAGGCAGAATACCGGCCGGGATTCATTCGATGCTCTGATTGCGACATCGAGCTTGTTGATCATCTTCCGGAAGAGCAGCACAACGATCTGGAAAATCCCACCAACTATAAAAATACAGGTCCGCACGACTTCATCGTTGTCGCTACCGCATACGATTCGATCGAAGAAGGTCAGATTTGTTCGTTCCTCCAGGCGCATGGAATCCCGGCCCGATCTGCACGCGAAGGCCTCCGAAGACGCGTAGCAACCGAGCCTGCAGATATTCTCGTCCCTCGCGACCTCGCCGAAACCGCTCTCGACCTCCTGAAACGGGTCGACCGCGGAGAATTCGGCATCGACGCGTCAGACACCTAGACCACGATGATGGATGATTCGTCCGTCACGCAGCGTGTACTCCACAGCCGCCAGGGATTCTATGTTCCGCGAAGGATCACCTCGCAACACAACAAGATCGGCCTGAAAGCCCGGAGCGATTCTGCCAAGCCGGTGCGACTCGCCAAAACGCTCGGCCGGTTCGGTGGTCAGTGATGCGAGGATCTCTCGAAAGGTCATCCCGGCCTGGGTCATCAACGTGTACTCTTCCGTGGGATCAGGATCCACTGCTCCGAGATCCGTTCCGAACAGCACGGCGCCTCCCATAGAGACCCACGCTCGCAATTGCTCGGTCTCCGTCTTCACGATGTGGTCCTGCATCGATGCCCGGTCGTGCCGTGCGTAGTATTTCCATATCGTGAGTGTTGGTGTAAGAGCCACGCGATGTGCCTTCATCTCTGAAAGAATTGTTTCGTCCCAATCACCGGATTGCGGCGTCGTGTGCGCTATGACGTCGGCTCCGCCTCGCACCGCGGTCAACACGTCAACGCCGTTGTTGGGATGAACGAAGACCGGCTTACCGGCCCGATGAGCCTCCTTCGCCGCAGCCTCGATGGCGCTCTGCGCCAAGGCCGCACTTCGTGGTGAGGACGCGAACAGCTTGATCCCGTCCACGCCCTGGTCCAGAAGCTTTCTCGTAGCGATCGCCGCTTCCTTCGCATTCTTCACCTCGGGAACCGGCACATTCATCGCGCCCATCATGTGGAGAACGGTTTCGGATGGAACAGCGCCTGGAGGAATCAGTGCTTCTCCCGTCGAGCGGATTCTCGGGCCTGGCACTTCCCCGGACTCGATCCGGTCGCGAATATTTCGCGTGTTCTTCCACTCTGACGCCAGATCGAACGCGGTCGTGAAGCCGTACCGCGTGAGCATCTCCCGCAATTGCCGGCGTAATTCCAAAGCCGGGATCTCC
>Ga0075424_100008250_pt1 | contig 10164 bp, 9 predicted proteins | sample SoiMethybrSBSTD3_FD_75301 | JGI IMG/M metagenome (GOLD analysis project Ga0075424, IMG submission 75301) | Bulk soil microbial communities from a Populus tree surrounding site in Tennessee, USA - Soil MetaG P. TD hybrid SBSTD3 | ecosystem: Environmental > Terrestrial > Soil > Tree plantation...
GTTGTCAGCGTCCACACGCCACTCAGCGACGAGACGCGTGGCATGATCGACGCGGATATTCTTGGCCGGATGCGCCCCGGATCGTACGTCGTGAACACGGCGCGTGGCGCTATCGTCAATATTGACGATTTGCTTGCGGCACTCGATAGTGGAATACTTGCCGGCGCCGGACTGGATGTATTGCCGATCGAGCCGGTCCCCGCTGAGAGTCCGCTGCTCGGCCATCCGAGAGTGATCCTGACGCCGCATGCCGCGTTCTTCAGCGTGCAGGCCGAGGTCGAGCTGCGACGGAAAGCGGCGCAGAATATCGTCAGCTGGCTCAAGACCGGCCGGCCGGATTACGTAGTGGTCGCTGGCAGTAGACGCCCGGTTTAGCGCGTCCGCGCAGCAGCTCGCGAAGGAGGAAGATTGGCAGCCGTAGGAATCCGGGCGGTCCACAAGCACTTCGGCTCGACGCACGTCATTCGGGGTGTCGACGTCGACATCGCCGACGGCGAATTCTGCGTGCTCGTCGGACCGTCGGGCTGCGGCAAATCGACGCTGCTGCGCATGATCGCGGGGCTCGAGGAGATCAGCGAAGGCGAGGTCGCGATCGGTGGCAGGGTCGTTAACCGTGTTCCGCCCAAGCAGCGCGACATCGCGATGGTCTTCCAGAATTACGCGCTCTACCCGCACATGACGGTGCGCGACAACATGTCGTTCGCGCTCATGCTGGCCAAGCAGTCCAAGAGCGAGATCGAGATGCGGGTGAAAAAGGCGGCTGACATCCTCGGCCTTTCCAGTCTGCTCGAACGTTATCCGCGCCAACTTTCCGGCGGCCAGCGTCAGCGCGTCGCGATGGGCCGCGCCATCGTGCGCGACCCGCAGGTGTTTCTCTTCGACGAGCCGCTTTCGAACCTCGATGCCAAGCTTCGCGTGCAGATGCGAACCGAGATCAAGGAGCTGCACCAGCGCTTGAAGACGACTTCGATCTACGTCACGCACGACCAGATCGAAGCGATGACCATGGCCGACAAGATTGTGGTCATGCGCGACGGCGTGGTCGAGCAGATCGGCGACCCGCTGACGCTTTATGACAATCCGAATAACACGTTCGTCGCGGGGTTCATCGGCTCGCCGGCGATGAACATGATTCCCGGGACCGCGCGCGTGAACGGCGATGGCGCTTGCGTCGATTTCGGCGACGGCGCGACGCTGCCGCTGCCGCTGGGAACGCATGCCGCCGACGGCCAGGGCGTCCTCTACGGTGCCCGGCCCGAGCACTTTCTGGTGACCGAAGGGGCGGGCCTGCCTGCGGAGGTCGTCGTCGTCGAACCCACCGGCGCCGACACGCAACTCTATTGCCGCTTCAGGGGCCAGGAAGTCACTTCGTTGCTTCGCGACCGGACGAGCTGCCGCGCTGGCGACCGGATCAGCCTGAAGCCCGATCTCGGGCGCGCGCATCTGTTCGACGCCGGCAGCGGCGAGCGGCTGACCCGATAGATTTCATCGATTCGAGCCTGCACGACACGCAACGACTCGAAGCACAACATCCCTTGAGGAGGAGATCATGAGCAAATTCAAGCGTCGCGATTTTCTGAAAGCAACGGCCGGCGTCGCCGCCGGAGGCGCATTGGGCGCGGGTTCGGCGTTATTCGCCGACGAGGCGCTGGCGCAGCAATTCAAGATCACCCCCGAGAAAGGCGCGAAGCTCCGCGTCCTGCGCTGGAAGCGCTTCGTCCAGGGCGACGAGGACATGTGGGCCGAGAACACCAAAAAGTTTACCCGGGCCACGGGTATTGACGTTCGCATCGATGCCGAGGGCTGGGAGGACGTGCGGCCGAAGGCGGCGGTGGCCGCCAACGTCGGCAGCGGCCCAGACATCATCATCGGCACCTTCGAGGACGCGCACCAGTATCCCGAAAAGCTGGTCGACGTGACCGACCTCTGCAACTATCTCAGCGCGAAATACGGTGGTTGGTACGACGTGTGCAAGTCCTACTGCACGCACAAGGGCAAATGGATCGCGGTGCCCATGGGCTGTGCGGGCAATGCGCTGCCGTACCGCATCAGCGCCGTGAAAGCCGCGGGCTTCGACGAGTTTCCCAAGGATCTGCCGGGCTTCCTCAAGCTTTGCCAGGCCCTTAAGGCGAAGGGTCTGCCGCCTGGATTCGCGCTCGGCAACGCCACCGGCGACGGCAACACCTGGACCCACTGGCTGGTCTGGTCGCACGGCGGCAGGATGGTGGATGAAAAGAACAATGTCGTTATCAACAGCCCCGAGACCATCGCCGCGCTCGAGTACGGCAAGCAAATGTACGAGACGTTCGTCCCGGGCACGCTGTCCTGGCTCGATCCCAACAACAACAAGGCGTTTCTCGACGGCCAGATCGGGCTCACGCTCAACGGCATCTCGATCTACTACGCGGCGAAGACCTCGCAGGACCCGAAGCTGAGGGAGATGGCGAACGACATCGGCCACGCCAACCTGCCGGTGGGGCCCGTCGGCAAGACCACCGAGCTCAACCTCTTCTTCCCGATGATGGTGTTCAAGTACTCGAAGTACCCGAACGCCGCCAAGGCCTACCTCGCGTTCATGATGGAGAAGGAGCAATACGAGCCGTGGCAACAAGCCTCGATCGGCTACGTGACGCAGCCGCTCAAGGCCTACGAGTCGAACCCGATCTGGACCTCCGATCCGAAGCACACGCCGTACCGCGACTCGATGAAGATCATGCTGCCGAACGGGTACGCCGGCGAGATGGGGTACGCGTCCGCGGCGACCATGGCTGACTTCATCATGGTGAACATGGTGGCCGAAGCGGCGTCGGGGTCAAAGTCGCCGAAGGAAGCGGCGGAACGGGCGCAGAAGCGCGCTGAGCGCTATTACAAAGTATGACGTCGAGGCGGTAAACGTCATCCCTACGGCGGAGCTTTCGTCGCCGCGACGCCATACTTGCGCGGATTGAAGCGGGCGCCTCATTTGCAACTGAGGCGCCCCTTAATCCGCGCAAAGCCTGCTGCGGCACCCTCTTCGATAACTCATGGCGTCGCGCTCCAGCACACTCTCCCGCGCCCTCGATAACCGCAACCTTCTCGGGCTGCTGTTCATGCTGCCCGCGGCGGCGGTGCTGCTGCTGTTCCTGACCTACCCCCTCGGGCTGGGGACGTATCTCGGCTTCACCGACACCAAGATTGGCCGCGCCGGCGAATGGATCGGTCTCGATAACTTCGCGTTTCTCTGGGGCGACGCCGTCACGCGGCTGGCGCTGTTCAACACGCTTTTCTATACGACGATCGCAAGCATCATCAAGTTCGCGCTGGGTCTGTATCTCGCGCTGCTCCTGAACAAGCACCTGCCGTTCAAGGCATTCTTCCGCGCCGTCGTGCTGCTGCCGTTCATCGTTCCAACGGCTCTTTCCGCGCTTGCGTTCTGGTGGATCTACGACGCGCAGTTCTCGGTCATCAGCTGGGTGCTCGTCAAGATGGGCCTGATCGACCGCTACATCGACTTTCTTGGCGAGCCGTGGAATGCGCGCTTCGCGACCATCGCGGCCAACATCTGGCGCGGCGTTCCTTTCGTTGCGATCACGCTGCTCGCCGGATTGCAGACGATCTCTCCGTCGTACTACGAGGCCGCAAGCCTCGACGGTGCGTCGCCCTGGCAGCAATTCCGCCACGTGACCCTGCCGCTGCTGACGCCGATCATCGCGGTGGTCATGACGTTCTCGGTGTTGTTCACGTTCACCGACTTTCAGTTGATCTACGTGCTCACACGCGGCGGGCCGCTCAACGCAACGCATTTGATGGCAACCCTTTCGTTCCAGCGCGCGATTTCAGGCGGCAACCTCGGCGAAGGAGCCGCAATTGCAACCGCGATGGTGCCGTTCCTGCTGGCGGCGATATTGATCAGTTACTATGGATTGCAACGGCGCGCGTGGCAGCAGGGAACTACAGACAAATGACCACTGCCGACGCGACCGGCGAACCGCTCGACTCGCAGGGAATGAATTACCTGGTGACGCTCCCGCGGCGCGTCGTCACGATTTATCTTCCGCTCGGCGCGTTTCTGTTCGTCCTGCTGTTCCCGTTCTACTGGATGGCCATGACGGCGTTCAAGCCGGACGAGGAGCTGCTTTCGCACGAGGGCAACCCGTTCTGGGTCAGCAACCCGACGCTGGCGCATGTCAAGAAGCTGCTTTTCGACACGCCCTATCCGGAATGGCTGTGGAACACCGTCCTCATCTCGGTGGTAGCTACGGCGCTTTCCTTGTTCTGCAGCGTTCTTGCCGCCTATGCGATCGAGCGGCTGCGCTACCGCGGTTCGCGCTACGTCGGTGCGAGCATCTTTCTCGCCTACCTGGTGCCGCCATCGATCCTGTTCATCCCTCTGGCGACCATGGTCTACCAGCTGAATCTCTTCGATACGAGGCTCGCGCTCATCCTGACCTACCCGACGTTCCTGATTCCGTTCTGCACCTGGCTCCTGATGGGGTATTTCAAGACCATTCCCTTCGAGCTCGAGGAATGCGCGCTGATCGACGGAGCGAACCGGTTCCAGATTCTGGTCAAGATCGTCCTGCCGCTGGCGGTGCCGGGGCTTATCTCGGCCGGAATATTCGCGTTCACATTGTCGTGGAACGAGTTCATCTATGCACTGACCTTCGTCTCATCGTCGGAAGTGAAGACCGTCCCCGTAGGCGTGGTGACCGAGCTCGTCGAGGGCGACGTATATCACTGGGGCTCGCTGATGGCGGGCGCGCTGTTCGGCTCGCTGCCGGTTGCGGCGCTGTACTCGTTCTTCGTCGAGTACTACGTCTCCGGCCTCACCGGCGCGGTGAAGGAGTAGTGCGCGACTCAGTTGCCCACGAACCGTCCGACGAGCAAATGGCGCGGCGTCGGTGCGTGCGTTGGATCCTTCTCAGCAGCCTGGACTCTAGGCCTTGGGTGAGTAACCTGTACACCAACCATTGCGATTGATGACACCCTCGACAAGAGAGCATGTTCCAGTGTCGGCGCTCTTGCTATCGGGGACAAAGAATTTACATTCGCCACAGGATTGGCTGCCGTGAGGGCGGTCCTGATAGAGCAAATCGCTCTTTGCCGCTTTGGCCAGTGCCGGTTTGTTTGCCACCGGGATCACGGTTAGCACAAGACCAGCGAGAACGCCTGCGCTTCGCATCAGCGTGGCGCGACGGGAGATGCGGTTCGCATGTGCTTGCATTGCGCTATCCTTTCATTTGATCTCGCGGGGCGTGTGTGATCCGTTCGGTGACAATTGCGAGCCGCAGTCCGGTGGGATCAGCCGATTGCCATTCCTTACGCGAGCCTCAGAACATGAACCACCCCAACACATAAAGCGTGTTGTTGTCCTTTGCATTCCGTCCAAATCCATCGTAGTTGGTTCTCGACCCGTTGAAGTCTCGATATGCCGTGTATTGCAGTAAGAACCGCACATCACGTCGCGGCAACCAGTCCAGCTCGATGATGTAGCCGCTCGTCTTGGGACTGCCCGTCGCGCTGCCGGTGACGGCCTCTCCAGTGTTGTAGAGACTGTCGTCAACGCCCCCGGTGGTCCGGAAGTACGCCAAAGTCGCCCCGTACTGGTTGTCGTAGTAGTAGGTGGCTTTGCCCTTGAATGCCCGCAGCCGGTTGGATGGGTTGCTCGCGCCGCCCGCGCCAAAGGTCGCGTCCAGGTCCTGCTTCTCGTTGATCCAGTTGAGTTGCGTGGAGAAGCGATGAGGGTCGGTAATGTATTGATACTGGGCGTCGATCCCCACGTCGCGAAAGCGGTCGGTGGGTCCGGTGGGATCGAGGCTGTCAGGGAACTTCCGCACGTTGATGCCGTAGGTGCCGATCATCGCGGAATGCTTGCCTTCGCCCCATAGATGCTGGAGCGCCAAGCGCCAGTACGGTGCGTAGCCATCCAGGACCGCGTCCGTGGTTTTATCCGTGCCGGCGCGGAACACGGAGAAAGCGCGGTCCGCGGTGCGGTAGGCCGCGACCTCCGCGTAGAGGGTTTTATTCCAGAGCGTGTAAGCACCGAATCCCACGACCTGCTGGCTGAGACCACCATCGAGCAACACCGCCGCGTTGGGAGCCACCGCCACGCTCGAGGAAGCAAAGGGGAAGCCCCACGCGGGCGTCGTGTTGTAGATGTCCGAGACGGTCGGATTGTTGTTGACCGTCAGTCCGTAGGTAAGGTCCGTGCCCTCGCGCTTGAAGTGATTCGCATAGCGAATATCGACGTTATCGATCGAGCTGTGATGGGCAATGCCATCGTAGGTCCATTGAACGAAGGCGCCGACGTGCTCGACGATCCGGCCGGCGTAGAACAGGCTGAACTGCTGGAGCACAACACTGTTGTTCCTCGGGAAATTACTCGGATCGGCGCCAGCGGTGCTGTTGGTATTCGTCGCCGAGAGTTGCAGCATCGCGGCCAGCGGCAACTTCGGCGGCGGCCCGTCGCTCAGCATGGGAAGCCACGGGCGCTCCTCCTTCACCTCTTTCATGAGCGTATATCCACCCAGCTTGAATTCCCGGCCGACCGAACTGAGTTCGAGCCAACTGAGATGGCAACTGACGCAGTCAAGGCCAGTCTGACGGGCAAAGCTAGGCACTGCGTGAGCAAGGGCGGGGACCAGAAGCAGCGTCGCGACCATTGCGGTCCAATAAACGAGCTTCATATGCTTATAACCTCGTTTTTGGTACAGCCGTTGGTATCCGCTGGCGCGCGAACGAAACCCTAGCTTCCGCGAGACGCACGGAATTTGCGAGCAAGCCGTTTCGCAGCGCACCACAGCGCGTTGCCGATTCCGTAAACGGGTTCGCCAGATAAAGTATTCCGGGCGAATGGCGTTCTTGATGACGCCGGCAATATTTACACTCTCGGATCGCGCACTCGGACCTTTACGCGGTCGATGCTCATGCGAGCTTCAGTTCAAGAGTGGCCCAATTCCGCGAGCGGTTTCGGGAATAAATTCACGACAGACCTGTTTAGGTCGTCGTCACTCGTGTCGCTCGCCGCGCTGGCGACACCCTACCGCGCACCGGGAAGAGTCTGCCTCGGCGGTGGACGCTATCATCCCGCTCTGCAAGCCCTACGCCCGGGAACCGGAGCGTGGAAAACTCGATAGCCTACGCGTCACCCGACGAGCCGACGCCGCGGAATCCGTGTGCGTGCTGCGCGTGCCTCGCGGTTACAGTACAATGTGAGTATCAGGCAAGCTGGAGTAACTCGATGAGCACACAAGACACCATTCGCGATCAAGTGACCCAACACCCCGTCGTGCTGTACATGAAAGGCACGCCGCAATTTCCGCAGTGCGGCTTTTCGAGTGCCGCGGTGCAGATGCTGCAGGCCTGCGGCGTCGACCGGTTCTTCTCGGTCAATGTGCTGGCGGATGAGGCGATCCGGCAGGGCATCAAGGATTACGCGAACTGGCCGACGATCCCTCAGCTCTACGTGAACGGCGAGTTCGTCGGCGGCTGCGACATCATGCGCGAGATGTACGAGTCGGGTGAACTGCGGCAGTTGCTCGCCAGGCAAGCCGCCTGAGCGGCACGAACCTGCACTGTGGACGACGGCGGGAATCCCCCGCCGTTTTTCTTTGCGGCGGAACCTACGCGCCGACGGGGTAACGCAGGGCGTTGCAGCAGCGTCGCATTAGCCCGTCAGGTCCGCGCCCGATGCACGCGTTTAACTTCGGAAATCCGGCGCAGCGCGCGCATCACGTGGGCTAGGTGTTTGCGGTCCTGTACCTGGACGCTGAAAAACATATTGACGACGCGGTCAGTGTCGGGGCGCTCCATCGAGACGTATTCGATGTTCGCGCCGGCATCGGCGATCGCCGTCGCGAGCCGGGCAAGAAGCCCGCGCTGATCGTCGACCATAATACGGATGCCGGCCTCGAAGACGCCCTCCACCTTCGGCGCCCACTCGACATCGACGATTTGATCGCTTTCGACGCGGCCCTTCCGAAGCGTCTGGCAATCGCGGGTATGAACGAGCAGCCCCTGGCCGCGGCGGAACTGGCCGACGATTGCGTCGCCCGGTATCGGCCGGCAGCACTTGCCGTACTGGATCGCCACGCCCTCGACCCCACGCAATTGCAGCGCGCCAGCGCGGGGCGGTCCTTGCGGCGCATCGTCGGGCGCGCGGGTCGCCACACGCGTCAGCGCCTGCGCGACTACAAACGACAGCCGCTTTCCCTGACCGATGTCGGCCAGAATGTCGAGTCGACTCTTGGCGCCGTACTCCCGGGCGAGCGCCTCCCAGCGCTCCAAAGTGATCGAATCGGGCAGGGCCTTGAGCGACGCGAGCGCTTGCTCGAGCATGCGCTCGCCCAGCAACGCGGATTCCTTTTGCTGCAGCGTTTTCAGGAAATGTCGAATGCGCGAGCGTGCCTTGCCGGTCGCGACAAAATTGAGCCATGACGGGTTCGGTCGCGCCGTCGGAGCTGTGATGACCTCGACCTGATCGCCGCTTTTCAATTCCGTACGCAGAGGCATCAGCTCGTAATTGATTCTCGCCGCCGTGCAATGATGGCCGATGTCAGTGTGCACCGCATAGGCGAAGTCGACCGCCGTCGCACCGCGCGGCAGCGCCATGATCTTGCCCTTGGGCGTGAAGACATAGATCTCGTCCGGGAAGAGATCGCCCTTGATGTGCTCGAGAAATTCCTTCGAGTCCCGTGACTCCGATTGAATTTCGAGCAGGCTTTGCAGCCAGCGATGCGTCTGTTGCTGGGCTTCCGCAATGTCCAGCTTGCTGCCTGCCTTGTACAGCCAGTGTGCGGCGACACCGGCCTCGGCGATGCGATGCATGTCGTGGGTACGGATTTGCGCCTCGAGCGGCGTGCCGAACGGTCCGAACAGCGTCGTGTGCAGCGACTGGTAGCCGTTCGCCTTCGGGATCGCCACGTAGTCCTTGAACTTGCCGGGGATCGGCTTGTACAGACCGTGCAACACGCCCAACGCGGCATAGCAGGCCGTCGCGTCCTTCACCAGCACACGAACGCCGTAGATGTCGAAGACCTGCGAGAACGTGTAGTGCTTCTCGCGCATCTTCTTGTACACGCTGAAAGCCGTCTTTTCCCTACCCGTGACTGTCGCGGCGATGCTGTCCTGCTTGAGCCCGTCGCGAATGGTCTGCAGGATGCGATTCATCACTTCGCGCCGGTTGCCGCGTGCGGCCTTGATCGCCTTGGCCAGCACGCGATAACGGACCGGGTAGAGATGCTTGAACGACAAGTCCTGCAGCTCCTGGTAGAGCGCGTTCAGGCCAAGCCTGTTGGCGATCGGCGCGTAGATGTCCAGCGTCTCTCGCGCGATGCGCTCGCGGTGCGCAGGCGCCATTGCGTCAAGAGTGCGCATGTTGTGCAGGCGGTCGGCGAGCTTGATCAGAATGACGCGGACGTCCTGCGCCATCGCCAGCAGCATCTTGCGGAAGCTTTCCGCCTGCTGGTCCTCCCGCGACTGAAACTCGATCTGGTCGAGTTTGGACACGCCGTCGACCATGTCGGCGACAGGCTTGCCGAACGAGCTCTCGATCTCGGTCTTGGTAACTGCCGTGTCCTCCATCACATCGTGGAGGAGCGCGGCGGCGAGTCCTTGCGCGTCGAGGCGCCACTGCGACAGGATGCTGGCAACGGCCAGCGGATGCGAGATGTACGGGTCGCCGGATTTCCGGAACTGGCCCTGATGCGCGTGCTCGGAAAACGCGAACGCGCGCTCGACGAGCGCGACGTCAGGAGGGGGCAGATAGTTACCGAGGTGTCGGGTGAATTCGGCGATTTCCGACATACTCGATCACCCCGGGGTGCCCGTAGCCTGATCAGCTCTGCGGCTTGAGCAGCATTTCTATCCCAACCTTGCCGGCGGCGATTTCGCGCAGTGCAATGACCGTAGGCTTGTCGCGATCCGCGTCGAGCAGAGGCTGCGAGCCCGCGCTGATCTGGCGCGCGCGGTTGGTCGCCGCGAGCGTGAGCTCGAAGCGGTTGGGTATCTTGGCAAGAGCGTCTTCAATCGTGATGCGGGCCATGTGTCTCCAATTCAGGTCAGTTGCGCGAGCAGCCCCCGGTACCGGACGCACTGCTGTGCGCTGCGCAGTCGGGACGCCCTCACGATGGCGGCGAGGTCGGCGACCGCCGAAGCAAAGTCCTGATTAATAATAACATAGTCGAA
>Ga0075424_100008254_pt1 | contig 10162 bp, 9 predicted proteins | sample SoiMethybrSBSTD3_FD_75301 | JGI IMG/M metagenome (GOLD analysis project Ga0075424, IMG submission 75301) | Bulk soil microbial communities from a Populus tree surrounding site in Tennessee, USA - Soil MetaG P. TD hybrid SBSTD3 | ecosystem: Environmental > Terrestrial > Soil > Tree plantation...
AACATGATCCACAGCGGGACGTCGGTCACGTACGGCCGTGGGCGAGCGGTGGTGACCGCAACCGGCATGCAGACGGAGATGGGGCAGATTGCCGGGATGCTGTCCCGCGTGGAGAGCGCACCGACTCCACTTCAGCAGGAGCTCGATCGTGTCGGCAAACGGCTCGGCGTGGTGGTGATTGGTATCGCCGTCGTGATGATTGCGACGATCGTCGTCGTGGAACGCGTCCGCGGTCTGCCGGCGCTTCTCGACGTGCTCATCCTCGGCGTGGCGCTTGCGGTTGCCGCAGTGCCGGAAGGCTTGCCGGCGATTGTCACCGCCGTGCTGTCGATGGGCGTCCAGCGCATGGCGCGGCGGCATGCCATCGTGCGACATCTCAGTGCGGTGGAGACACTCGGCTCCGCATCGGTCATTGCGTCGGACAAGACCGGCACACTGACCCGGAACGAGATGACGGTGCGAGAGGTCGTGACCGCGAGCGGCCACGTCACAATCACGGGAACGGGCTATGCGCCGAGCGGTGATGTGAGAGCGGAAAACGATGGCGAAGTCACTGGCAACCTGCGGATCGAATTGGAACGTGCCCTGGGGGTCGCCGATCGCGCCAACAACGCGTCGGTGCGCGAGGAGAGTGGGCGCTGGATCATCGTCGGTGATCCCACCGAGGCCGCCCTCATCGTGGCGGCTCGAAAGGCGGGGCTGCAGTCGGCGGTGCTGCAGCGACGCTTCGCGCGGATTGGTGAAGTACCGTTCTCGGCTGAACGAAAGCTCATGAGCACCGTTCACACCGACGCCGAAACTGAGGGCCGCGTTCTCGTGTTCACGAAAGGTGCTCCGGACCTGTTGCTGTCGCGGTGCACGCACGAGCACGCCGGATCGGAGCATCGGCCGCTGTCTGACGACCGGCGGCGTCAGATTCTCGCGGCGAACGATGCGCTGGCAGCCCGCGCGCTGCGCACGCTCGGGGTTGCGTATCGCGCCTCGACGGATGGGACGCTCAGCGTGGCAGACATCGGCGAGCACGTCGAACGGGATCTCGTGTTCGCAGGCCTGATTGGGATGATCGATCCGCCTCGCCCGGAGGCACGGCAGGCGGTGGTCCGTGCGAAACGCGCTGGCATTCGCCCCGTCATGATCACAGGCGATCATCCGAAGACCGCCACGGTTATCGCGCACGAACTCGAGCTCGCTAACAACGGTGAGGCGGTGACGGGCAGCGAGCTCGAGGAGATGGACGACGAAGCGCTGGATCGGACGGTTGGCGTTGTCTCCGTGTACGCGCGCGTGAAACCGGAACACAAGCTCAGGATTGTTCAGGCGCTTCAGCGTCGAAAGGCAGTGGTCGCCATGACCGGCGACGGCGTGAACGACGCGCCAGCCCTCAAGATGGCCGATATCGGCGTGGCGATGGGGATTGCAGGGACGGACGTGTCGAAGCAGGCGGCCGACATGGTGCTCGCGGACGACAACTTCGCAACCATCGTTGCCGCCGTCGAGGAAGGCCGGGCCATTTTCTCGAACATCCGGAAGTTTCTGCGCTACCTGCTGTCGTCGAACATCGGTGAAGTAATGACGATGTTCTTCGGCGTCGTGTTCGCCGACGCGATCGGGCTCGAAATGCGAACCGGCGAGCTCGTCCTCCCGATCATGGCCACGCAGCTGCTGTGGATTAACCTGGTCACCGACGGCGCGCCCGCGCTCGCATTGGGTGTCGACGCCGGCGATTCGGATTCGATGGAGCGACCGCCGCGGCCCGCGACGGAGCGTGTGATTACCGGGCCGATGTGGCGCGGCATCTTCTTCATCGGCGTCGTGATGGCTGTCGGCACACTCTACGTGTTGGACGCCGATCTGCCCGGCGGGCTCTTTCCGGGAACCGGCAGCCTGCGACACGGGCAGACCATGGCGTTCACGACGTTGATGCTGTTCCAACTGTTCAACCTGTTCAACGCCAGGTCCGACGAGCAGAGCGCGTTTCGCGGGATGTTCAAGAACCGTTGGTTGTGGGGTGCGATCGCGGTGTCTCTGATCCTGCAGGCTGTCGTCGTGTACGCACCATTTCTTCAACCCGCGTTTTCGACGGCGCCGCTCACCGCGCCCGACTGGATGCGCTGCACGATGGTCGCCAGTACCGCTCTATGGCTTCGTGAAGGGGAGAAGCTGCTGCGCCGCCGGACTCAGATCACCGTTTGAGTCGTGTCTCGCCCGAGCCGGCCGAGAACAATGCATCGATACCGGCCATCTCGACCCGGTCGCGCGCGATCAACGCCTTGTTGAAGGCGCGGCGCAGCCGGATGGCGAGTGGTCCACCAATCTGGCGGCGGGGCAGCCCGAGGACGGGTGTCGCGGAATGAATGAGCACGTGATAGGCGATTGCGCCCCGCCGTCCCCAGATGCCCCTGGTTCCGCGGAGCGACATGACCAGAAGGGGCGAGCCGCGTTTTGTGAGCCGTGCGATCTCGTGCGCGGGTTCCCCCAGGACGACCGAGCAAGAAGCGCGAACATCGGCGCCGAGCTGCCGCGTCACGTGTTCCAGCGCACGGGTGGCCTTCGCAATCCGCTGGCGTTCTGTAGGAATGCCGATGCCACGAATCCAGCTGGGTGTCTGAACGGGAGGCAGGATGTGCACCAGTCGTATCGGGACTTCGAACATCCGCGCGATGACGGCGCCGCGAACGGCATCCGATGCCCATTCGCCTGCAAGATCGATCGGGACGATGATCGCATCGACCGCGAGAGGATCGTGGGAGTGGCTCCGGCCCGTCGTTTGTGGCGGGACTGCCAGCACCGGGACGGTCGTCCGCCGCAACACCTGTTCTGTCGTTGATCCGAAGACAAGCTTCTGGACGCCGCTCAACCCCTCGGTTCCGATGACGATGAGGTCGCTGCGAAGGCGTTTCGCGGTGGCGAGGATTTGCGAGGCAGGGCTTCCGGCCGCAACAATCGGCGGCATCCGTTCTGGTCCCCGAAGTGTGCGCGTGACGAACCGGACCAGCTCGGCTCGACTCTGTTCGATGAGTTGCCGCTCGTCGCCGTAAGCCTGGCGCGCTGCGGCGAGGAGCAGCGGATCGTTGACGAACAGCGCCGTGACCCGCCCGCGGAAGCGCTTTGCGACGGCGGCTGCGTATTGAAGCGCCTGTCGCGAGTGCACTGAGAAATCGACCGCGCAGAGAATCGATTGAAAGCGCGGTTGCAGTCGCCGGGCGGCCGTCGTCACAACAGAATTGTACGTCGTCCGTATCACCAGCGTGAATGGTGCCCGATTGCCGGCCTTGCGAAGATAGGAGACGATGGTGAGATGAGCACGCGGCGAATGCTGTATGCGATGGCTGGCGGTGTGCTCGGGCTAGGTGCGCCGGCGGGCCTGCTGTTGACGCGTCTCCGGCGCGACGCGTTCTCGATGCGGTCGGTGCTCGAAGAAATCGGGTCCGATCGCGAGACCTACACCTACACGGCCATGTCGACGACCGTGGCGTTCGCGGTCTTTGGCGGTGTGCTCGGCCACTATGCCGATCGACTGGCGCATCTCGCGACGACCGATCCGCTCACAGGCCTCTTCAACCCACGGGCGTTTCACGATGAGTTGCGCCATGAGCTCGGACGGACGGCTCGATATCGGGAGCCGCTCTCACTGCTGCTCATGGATCTGGACGGCCTGAAGCGTGTCAACGATCAATTCGGGCACGAGGCGGGCGATGCGGCCCTTCGGGCCGTGGCAGGAGCGATTGGCAAAGGTTTGCGCGAAATCGACCTGGGTGCCCGAATCGGCGGCGACGAGTTTGCCGTCCTCGCGCCGCGGACGGACGCGCAGGCCGCCGTCGCCCTGGCCGAGCGGTTGCGGGCGCTCGTGGCGAAAGGTGTCGACGATCGCGCGGGCCGAGGCTCGACAATCTCGATCGGAATCGCATCGGTGAGTCCCTCGACGGACGCACCACCGACAGCGGCTGCGCTGATGGCGGCGGCAGACGCCGCCCTGTACGCGGCGAAGCGCGCTGGCGGCAATCGAGTGTCAGCCGGAGGTTCGAGAGTTGACCCGGCGCTCGAGCAGGCACGTTCACGCCGGCGCGGAATCTGAACGCGGAGCCTCAGCCACATCCGCGATCAGCGCGTACATTTGGTTCGCCGTGATGCAAAGGAACCTGGCGTCGACGAGCCAATCCAGCGCTCGCTGGCAGACCGCCCGATCCAGGCCATAAAGCCGTTGCGCCTGTTCGCAGGTCAGACGCAGGCCGGGCATTTCCAGGAACTCGCCTCGAATGCGGTTGAGGAGTGCGTCAGTCGTCACGACATCACTCAGTGCTCGGGCGAGCTCGGTCGCAGTTCCTGCTCCGCCTGCAGCCAGTCGTCGAGCTGGTGGCCGGGTTCCTGGCCACGCGCAAGGTAGAGGTCGTAGGCACGACAAGCGATGTCGTGCTCTGAGATCGCGGGGGCGTCGACTCGCGCCTTCGGCGAGCGATCGGCAGCCGTGGTGACCGGAAGGTCGGCTCTCCGTCTCGGTGCTTTCGCCATGCTGTTACCTCGCTGCTTGCCAGAGCTTGACGGCTCACGAATACGAATGTCGTGCCACCGGTGAGTGGCATCACGATGTGATCCGGCTCGTGCAGACGGAATCGCGTCCAGAGCGGCTTCCTCTTGGCGAGAACGGTCGTCGGTGTGGTTGCTGCCGAGGACTGAGGAGACTTTCAACACTACCCTACGCTTCGCGGCGTCAAGAATCAACGACGATTTGTCGCCGTTCGCTAACGGAGGTTGGGAGTTTTCCTCACCGCAGGAAGCCGATTGAGAGGCCGATCGCCGTGGCCATGACGGCCAGCGTCGTGGCGGTCGGACGCAGGAAGCTTGGCGCGCCGAGTGCGCCGGCGAGCACGAGCTTCATCACACAATTGGCCAGGATGCCGATGGCAATGGCTTCGGCAGCGACCGCCGGCCCGTTTTCGGACGCCGCCGTGGTCGTCATCGAGATTGTCAGTGCGTCAACGTCTGTCAGACCGAGTACGGCGCCCGCTACGCGCAATCCGCTGTCGCCAAACGCGCGGCCGACGCCGCCGATGATGAACAGCACGACTTGAAACATCGCCGCCATCTGCAGGGCCGGGCCGACCTGCAGCGGATTGCCAGGCTGCTCGGGCTGTCGCCCGGCGCCGTCGCTCCGCCGCCACCAGAGTGCCAGGGCAACGGTCCCGATGAGGAACGGCGCCGCCAGATACGGCAGCAGCAGGCGCGCCACGCTCAGGTTCAGCACCGACGCCGCGATCATCACCCTGGGAAACAGCATCGTGCAGGCGGCGATGGCGCCCATCGCCAGCGGCGCTGCGAGCGTCGGTTCGCGGCGACTCAGCCGTGCGAACGTAAACGTGACGTTCGTGGACGAGATCAGGCCGCCGAGCAGGCCCGCGAGCGGATAGCCGCGTCCAGCGCCAAAGATGCGGCGCGCGAGGTAGCCGGCGAAGCTCAATCCACTGAAGAACAGCACCAGCTGCCACAAGGCGCGGGGGCGGATCCCGCCGAATGGGCCGAGAGGACCTTCAGGAAGGAGCGGCAGGATGACAACGGACATGACGCCGAAGCGCGCCGCCGCGTGCATCTCTTCGTCGTCCAGGCGTCCAACCAGGGCGTGGAGCCGCGATTTCTCGACGAGGAGGAGCACAGTGACGGCGACGACGCCGCTCGCGAGCGCGAGGTATCCGGTGCCCGCGGCGACCCCCGCGCCGATCGCGATCAGCGCCGCGACCTCGGTCGTCGCGTCGACGTCCTGGCGGCTGGCCGCGACGTAGCCCGACACGACCAGTGCGACAGTTCCCGCCACGAGGACGATTGCGATGCCGATGAGGTTCAGCGTGGCGAGCCAACCCGATACGCCAGCCAGACCGCCGATGAGCGTAAACGTGCGGACACCGCCGAAGCGCGCGCGCGGACCGCTTGCATGTCCCGATCGCTGCCGCTCGACGCCGATCGCGGCTCCGCCAAGGGCCGCGACGAGGATTCCGGCAAGATCGGCAGGCTCGGTCATCGGTCGAGGACCGGTTGCCGTGGTTCGACGCCGTGCGACACGTCGAGGGACCTCTCGGCGTCAAAAGTAACAGTGACGGCCCGCTCGTCCGGCGCGATCGGCTCCGCCGACCGCCGCTGTCGCTCGAGCACCTCGAGATTGGCTTCAGACGCATCGCTTCCGGCCTCGCGCCTTTCGAGAATCCTCGCGCGCAGCGTCTCGACGGACGCGACGAAGTCTACGATGGTGAACGGCACGTCGAGATCGGCGGCCAGCGCGCGGAACTGATCGCGATAGCGCCGGCGCAGAAACGTGCCATCGATCACGACGGGATAGCCAGCCGCGGCGACCGTGCGGGCGAGGCATGCGACATGCGCGTACGTCCGGTCGGTTGCCGCGGCCGAATACAATCCCGCGTCCGGAGCGGATTCGGTCCGAGCCAGTGGCGGCAGCCCGTGGATGCGTTTGCGCTCGACATCGGTCCGGATGCGGATCGCGCCTGCTTCATCGACCAGCGCCGCTGACCGTGTGGTCTTGCCCGATCCCGAGAGCCCGTGCGTGATGACGATGCCGGGAGCACTCAGCCGGGCGCAGCGCGCGGCCAGTGACAGGTACTCCCGATATTCGGCAGTCTTGCCGGCCCGGGCGGCGTCGTCGATCTGGCTCGCGCGCATGCACGCGACCTTCGCCCGGACCATGGCGCGGTACACGATGTAAAACCGGAGGATCTTGACGCCGTCGTAATCGCCGGTGCGCTCCAGGTAGCCTGACAGAAAGCGCGACGCGAGATCCGGCCGTCCGCGGTCGCGCAGGTCCATCACGAGAAACGCCACGTCGGCCATGACGTCGCTCCAGCGCATGTCTTCGTTGAACTCGATGCAGTCGAAGATCGTGACGAGCCCGTCGACCAGCGCGATGTTGCCGAGGTGGAGATCGCCGTGGCATTCGCGGACGAAGCCGCTGCGCTGACGCGCCGAGAAGAGGTTCGCGCACGCCGCGTGTTCCCGCTCGGTCCACCGCCGAAGATCGGCGGCCGCACGCCGATCAGAGTCATGTTCCAGCAGCGGTTCGATCTCCGTGAAGTTCTCGATCGCCAGGTCGAGAATCTTCGTGGGAGATCCAAAGCGCGAGCCGGGTTCGGCCCTCGGCGCCGACGTGTGGAAGGCGGCCACGACGGAGGCCAGCGCATCGATGTGCCCGGCCGTCAGTGCGCTGCGGGCGAGGACGCAGGTGAGCAAGGCGTCCTGGGGAAACTCACGCATCCTGACGGCGTACTCGATCGCCGGGCCATCTCCGCCGATGAACGGGGCGTCGATCGTGCCTGTGATGCCGACGACCTCGAGATAGAGAGCCGGAGCCAGACGTCGGTTCAGCTCCAGTTCTCGATCGCAATAGAAATGGCGGGCGGCCAGCGTCGTGAAATCCAGGAAGCCCAGATCGACAGCCTTCTTGATCTTGTACGCGTATCGCCCCGTGAGCAGGACGTACGAAATATGGGTTTCGACTACGCGAACCGCCGTGCACCTGGGGCCGTACAAGGCCGCATTCGTCAGCGCTCGAACGAGGCGCGACTGGTCGTCTGTGCCGGCGAGGGGGTCCGACACGGTGTCCATCCCGGAGAGTTCACAAGCAACCAGAGCAATTGGCAGGCCACGCAGGTTCTCACCTTTGAGCAAGGCAGTTGGAGAAGGCGCGCGGCATCAGCGCCGGAATACCGTCAGTCAGCAACGACTCACCGCTCTTTTCCGGCTCGAATCGCCCTACCTGCCAGGAGTCTGATTTGCAGGCATCTGTTGTGGTCCGACGCCAGCCGTTTCCGTGAGGTCCCCATGAGCAAGGAGCCAGGTCAGCAGCCGATGCAGGACCCGAATGGGCCGCTCGAGTCCGAGTTGATCAGCGAGTTTCTCCGAACGCGAGGCTACGACCTGCGATCTCTCGAGAGGCTTCCAGAGGATGACCGCCGACGACTGCTGCGGCAGGCGTCGATGCACGCGGCGGGCAGGCTGACCGAGATCGAGGCACGCGCCCATTTCGTGGACGAACTGCATGGCGACACCGATATGACGTGACCGCCAAGGAGATGCCATGAACACGAAAACAATCTGGGATTCGTTCAAAGCGGAGAGCGAAAACGTTGTCGAGAAGGTGAAGGAGCTGGTGCACGAAGGCAACGTCCGCCGTGTGATCGTCAAGCACGAGGGTCGTGTCGTGGCCGAATTCCCGCTGACGGCTGGCGTGGTCGGCGTCGTGCTCGCGCCGGTGCTCGCGGCCATCGGTGCGCTCGTTGCGCTGTTGAAGGACTGCACGGTCGAGGTCGAGCGCGCGCGGCAGCAGGAGCCGAAAGACCCGAAGACGCCGGTCGGTGTCGGATCAGCCGATTAACAGCACCAGGTTCGATTCGCAAGCGAGCACGGGATCTGCGTTGCCTCAGGGAGGGACACGCAGGTATGGTGGTGCCGTCCAGAGACGTCGTGAAAACCGCGAGGTGACGTGAAGGCGACCCTCGTTCGAATCGGCTGTCTCGCGCTCGGCATCGGCGCTGCGCTGACGGCGTCCGCGTGGCAAGAGGCTTCAGTATCGACGGCCACCGCGCCACTCGTGTACGTCGCTGAAGTCGACAGCATCATTCATCCGGTCTCAGCGGAATACATGATCGGCACGATGGACCTCGCCGATCGGAACGGCGCGACGCTTGTCGTGTTCACGTTGCGCACGCCCGGCGGCCTGGTCGACTCCACGCGCAACATCGTGACGCATATGATCGCGGCGAAGACTCCGGTCGCCGTCTACGTGGCGCCGTCCGGCGCCCGCGCGGCGTCCGCCGGTTTCTTGCTGACCATCGCGGCCGACATCAGTGCCATGGCGCCGGGCACGAACATCGGTGCGGCTCACCCGGTGACCGGCACTGGCGAGAAGATGGACGAGACGATGGCCAAGAAGGCCGCGGAGGATGTTGCCGCCTATGCTCGCACCCTGGCGAGCCGTCGCCATCGGAACGCGACGCTCGCCGCTGCGGCCGTGATGGAGAGCCGTGCCTTCACCGATGAGGAAGCGCTCGGTGCGTCGCCTCCATTGATCGACCTCGTGGCCGCGGACATTTCCGATCTGCTCGAAAAGCTCGATGGCCGGAACGTCAGCCGGTTCGATGGCGCGACCGTCACCCTGACAACCCATGGGGCTCGTCTGGTCCCCGTGACCATGAGTCTTCGACAGCAGGTGCTCAGCGCCATCGCGCACCCGAACGTGGCGTACCTGCTCTTGAGCCTGGGCACTCTGGGCCTCACCATCGAATTGTGGAGTCCCGGGGCCGTGCTCCCCGGCGTTGCGGGAGGACTCTGCCTGCTGCTGGCGTTCTTCGCGCTGCAGATGCTGCCTGTGAATTTCGCCGGACTGCTGCTGATCCTCTTTGGCCTCCTGCTCCTCGCGCTCGAAATCAAGGTCACGAGCTACGGGCTGCTGACAGTGGGCGGCCTGGCCGGCCTCGTCTTCGGGTCGATGATTCTGATGGATTCGCCGATTCCCGAGTTGCGGTTGAGCCTGCGCGTCGTGCTGCCGGTCGTTCTGGGTTTTGTCAGCATCGCCGTGTTCCTCGTCAGGCTTGGCGTCGCCTCGCAGCAGCGACCCGCCGTCACCGGCGTAGCCGGCATGATCGGCGAAGTGGGCCGCGCGCTGACAGACATCGGTCCCCTGTCACCCGGGCGCGTCGCGACACACGGCGAAATCTGGGAGGCGACGTCGGAGGAACCGATTGCGAAGGGCGCGCGCGTTCGTGTCACCCGGGTCGACGGTTTGCAGCTGGCGGTTCGCAAGGATTGAGGTCGCGAAATGGAAATCCCACCTCTTCTGATTGTGCTCTTCATCGCCCTGCTCTACGTCGTCAGCTCGATCAAGATCCTCGCCGAGTACGAGCGCGGCGTGATCTTCCGGCTGGGGAAACTGCTGCCGCGTCCGAAGGGGCCGGGCGTCATCCTGGTGTTTGCACCAATCGACCGCATGGTTCGAGTGGGGTTGCGCACTGTGGTCTTCGACGTGCCGCCTCAGGATGTGATTACACGGGACAATGTCTCGGTCAAGGTGAGCGCGGTCGTCTACTTCCGCGTGATCGATCCACTCAAGGCGGTCGTCGAAGTCGAGAACTACAACTACGCGACGTCGCAGCTGTCGCAGACGACG
>Ga0075424_100008256_pt1 | contig 10159 bp, 8 predicted proteins | sample SoiMethybrSBSTD3_FD_75301 | JGI IMG/M metagenome (GOLD analysis project Ga0075424, IMG submission 75301) | Bulk soil microbial communities from a Populus tree surrounding site in Tennessee, USA - Soil MetaG P. TD hybrid SBSTD3 | ecosystem: Environmental > Terrestrial > Soil > Tree plantation...
TGGCCCTCTGCTCGGCGAGCGCTTGCTGCAGCTGCTCGCGAGTGATCAGGCCTTCCTTGATCAGGATGTCGCCGAGCCGGTCGGGGCCGGCGGCTGCGGTCGCCATGATTTAGGTCGAGCTCACCGGTGCGGGGGTTGGACGGCGTTCGAGCCAATGGCGAAGAAGGCCAGGTGTCAAGAATTAAGGCACCTGCAACCTTTCGCGTACCCGCGCGAGCAAGGCAGGTTTAATGCCGGGCACCCGAGTCAGAGCGTCGACCGATGGGAACGGCCCGTTGCGCTCGCGATCCCGCACAATCGCCTCTGCACGCTTCGCCCCAATTCCCGGCAGTGAGTCCAGTTGGAAGATGGTCGCCTGATTGAGGGAGAGCCGCTGACCGGGCTCGACGGATGCCGCTGCGGGCGCGGAGCGGGGGCGAGCGCAAGCTGCTAAGGTGGCTGGACATGGAGCCATAGCGCGGCCACTGACTGAATCCGGTTCGGCAGCGAGCGTCTGGTTGTTGTTCGCTCCGCTGAAGGTTGCATGGTCGGCGATCGCGGCTAGCAGACCAGCCCCCACTCCACTTACGCGGTCGAGGCTCGCCAAGGCACCGAACGGCCCCCTGGCATCCCGGTCGGCAACTATGCGTTTCGCGAGGCCCGGCCCGACTCGCGGCAATCGGGCAATCTCCGCGGGGCCTGCCCGGTCGATGTCAATTCTTTCGCCCGGCCGGAGCGGCCGAGCCAGGGCCATGGTGCTCTCCTTGTGAGCCAGGGGGGACTGGGCGGGAAGGGTGCGCACCAGCTCGACCTCACCGGGCGCCTGGCTGGGAGCACTGACGACCGCCCGGACCACGTGACCGGCCACGGCCAGGCCCAGCAAGAGAAGGAGGGCTCGCCGCTCAGCGGGTTGCATGCCCGACGGTACGAACGAGAGCGCGGTGTGGGGGTGGCGAAAAGAGGCGGGCGGTGGCAAGAACCCTAGGGCAGGAGAAGCTCGGGGTGACGTGTGGGTTGGGTGGGGTGCTTCCCGGAAGGCTGGAGTTCGCTGTCCGATGGGGAGGCCGTGCGGTTGGACTCGAGAAACGATGGCCAGGGGCCGCCAAGTGACTGGCCCAGGGTGGTGAGCGCATCGGGGGCGCACTGTCGCACGCGTCAGTGAGCCCATATCGAAAACGGAGGTCGGGCAGCACCCGACCTCCGCACCATCAGCGAACTGCAGCGTCCGACGGTGCGCCCCGGATGCGCTCACCGCCCTAGGCCAGTCACTCGCCGCCGCGCCCCACGATTTTTTGAGTCCAGAGGGCCGGCTCGTTGCCATCAGCCAGTGAACGCCAGCCGTCCCCCGGAAGCACCGGCCCAGCCGATCGCCGCCCTAGGGCTTCTCCTGCCGCACCAGCGCCATCGCCACGTCCCCCACTGTCTGCAGGCTCGCCGCGCTCACCTTGTCGATCGTGTCGTCCGGTGTGTGCCACGCCGGATAATCGAAGTCCACCACGTCGATCGCCTTGATTCCGGCCTTCTGCAGCTCGACATGGTCGTCGGTCAGAGTGTGTTTGGGAGAGTCGATGAACGCCGACTGCTTCCCCAGCTTCCTGGCTGTGGACCAGACCAGCTCCACGATTTCCGGGGCGCCGGTGAGCGAATTTCCCTCCTGATGGATCTGCAGATCCTTATCGGCCACGAGGTCGAACAGCACAGCGTACTTCGGCGGCGCGCCCGGCGGCAGATGGGCCGCGAAGTATCGCGCTCCGATCAGCACATCCTTCGGATGTTCATTGAAGTCGCCGTAGTCTTCCCCGTCGTCGAATAGCAGATCCACCCCGATCGCCGGCGGGGTGCGTTTGAGAGCATCGGCCACCCCGAGGAGCACGGCGACGCCGGAGGCACCGTCGTTCGCTCCCGGAACCGGAGCTTTCGGATTCTTCGAGTTGGGACCGTCGGACCGCGGACGTGTGTCCCAGTGGGCGAGGAACAGAATGCGAGTCGTCGCCTTGGGATTGAACCGAGCGACGAAATTTCGGAGCCGGAGCGAGTCCCGATTCGCTGTCACGTGGGTCCAGGACTGAACGATCAGTGTGTCGGCCCTCGCTCGCAGGAGGGTGTCGAGCCAGTCGCCCATGTGCTCGTGCGGTGCGGTGCCGGGGATCCGCGTGCCGAACTCCACCTGAGTGCGGAGATATTCGAATGCTTTGGCTGAGTCGAACTCGTGCGGCGGAGGCGCCTTTTCACGAGCGCACGCACCGAGCCCGGCCACGACTCCCACGATGGCGAGAAGTGGCGCGATACGGAGGTTTGTCATGGCCCTCATTATAACGGGCCCCCGTAACCCTCCGGCTTGGCCCGCGCCGATCGGGCGGCCATCTTTCCTATGTGCGCCTTCTCGCGCGATATCTCCTTCGCCAACTCATTGCCCCGTTCCTATTTTCGCTGGGCGCGGCAACCAGCCTCATGCTGCTCAACCAGATCGCCAAGCGATTCGGCGCTCTGGTGGGAAAGGGCCTCCCCTGGTCGGTCATCACCGAGGTCTTCGTCCTGAGCCTGCCGTTCATTCTCGCAATGACGATCCCGATGGCGGTGTTGCTGGCTGTGATGTACGCGTTCAGCCATCTGGCGGCGGATAGCGAGATCATGGCCCTTCGGGCCAACGGGGTAAGCGTCGCTCAGATACTCCGCCCAATCCTCGGCTGGGGCATCCTGATGTCGGCGCTGACCTTCCTCTTCATCGATCAGGTCCTCCCCAACAGCAACGCGCAGCTCCGGGCGCTCCTGATCGATATCGGGCGCAAGAAACCCACGTTCGAGCTTCGCGAGCAGATCATCAACGAGGTGCCACCCTCGAAGTATTTCCTCCGGTCGAGCCGCATCGACGGGGCTACCGGGCGGCTCCGCGGCGTGACGATCTACGACGTGGGGGACGAGAACGTGCGCCGCGTGATCTACGCCGACAGCGGATTCATGGCGTATGCGCCGGGCGGGAAAGACCTCACGCTGCGTCTGTTCGACGGGGTCGTCCATCAATACAAGTCGGACGAGGCCGACCGCTTTCAGGTCACCCGCTTCGCGACCAACGAAATTCGCGTGCGTAACGTGTTCGACGAGTTGGAGCGCAATACCTCGGATCAGATCCGTGGGGACCGGGAGTTGTCGAGCTGCGCGATGCTGGCGGTGGTACGGGATGCTGACAGGGACCAGGACAAAGCGTTTGCAGACCGCCGTTTCTTCGTCGAGCGCGATCTGCACGAGCTGCTTGCACTGCCTACTCTGCAGCCGGACACGACGTCGCCAGAGCCTCCAGGCGACTATTGCCTGTGGCTCGACCGCCTCAGGACAGGGGTCCGGGCAAGGCTCGCCCCTCCGAAGCTCGCCGCCCAGGCGCCCGATTCGCATTCGACAGCAAACGTCGTGGGGACGACCAGCGCCCCTTCTCCGCCGCAGCCTCTGTCGGCAGTCAAACAGCCCAAATCGCTAACGACGCCGGCGGACACGCCGGTAACCGTCGCTCCCAAGGCGCCGCCGGCAACACCCGCCGCGCCACAGCGCACCGCACATCCGGATGTACCGGCGCGCAAACTGGCCCCGACTCGAGCTGTTCCCCAGTCCAAACCGGCGATGAAGAAACTGCGTGCCTCGGCGCTCGTGAAGTCGGCCACCGATTCGGGGCCGAAGCCAGCGCCACCCCTGCGGCTCACGTCCCGTGCTGAAGTGTCGCTCGCGCTCGATCGGGCCAAGGATGCGGATCTGAGGGCGGACCGGTACATGGTCGAGGTCCACAAGAAGTGGGCGATCAGTATGGCCTGCGTTTCGTTCGTTCTGATCGGACTGGCGATGGCGTTGCGGTTCCCCCGCGGCGGCATGGGGCTCGTGATCGGCGGCGGCCTGGCGGTGTTCTCGATCTACTACGTGGGACTCACAGCCGGCGAAGCCCTTTCCGACCGGGGACTGCTCTCGCCCGCTCTGTCGATGTGGCTGCCCAACATCATCCTGACGGTGGTCGGCGTTCTCGGCCTCATTCACGTGAACCGCCAGCCCGGATTGAATCGGGGAGGTGACTTCCGTGAGCTGTTCGACAGCCTCCGGTATCGCTTTCGCTGGCGGCGCCGCAGGGCCGCATGATCGGCAGACTGCTCGATCGATACACGCTGAGCCTGTGGCTTCGGCTTTTCGGGCTCACAGTGCTCGGCTTTCCGATCGTCTCCATCCTGATCAACCTTACCGACTCGCTCAACAAGCTGCTCGACCGCGGCCTCACTGTCCGACAGATCATCGTGAGCTACGTGTACTCAGTGCCGGAGAACATGTTCCTGGTCCTGCCGGCGGCAGTGCTCTTCGCCACCGTGTTCACGGTGGGCTCCATGGCCCGTCACTCTGAGCTCACGGCTGCCAAGGCCGGGGGCCAGAGCTTCCGGCGCCTCATGCTGCCGATCTTTCTGGTTGCGATCCTCGCCACCGGACTCGGCATCGTGGTCGGCGAGATGGCGCCGGGAGCCACGGCAAAGCAGCTCAAGTTGCAGAAGGCGCAACCGGAAGGCCCGACATCGGCACGCTTCAACTTCGTCTACCGGGCGGACCAGGGCTGGGTCTACACCATCCGTTCGCTGGAGATCGCAAACCGCAACCTCAAGACGGTACTGTTCGAGCGGCAGGGTACCGGCCTCCGCTATCCGGACCTGGTCGTCACCGCCGACAGCGCGACCTACGACAAGCAGCGTCGAGCGTGGCGGCTCTGGAACGGAACCAGCCGGGTCATTGGTTCACCCGAGCGGCAAGCCGCATTCACGTTCCGAACCCTGCGGCTCCGGACCTTCAGCCAGACACCGGCCGATCTCCTCGCCGAGCCCAAAGCACCGGACGAGATGCGGTACGCGGAGCTGGGGCAATACATCGAGGCGCTGCAGCGCTCCGGCAATGACGCCAACAAGCTGGTTGTCGAACGAGCGCTCAAGCTCGCGATTCCAGCCACGTGCCTCATCATCGCGATCTTCGGCGCTCCGCTCGCCATCACATCGCCCCGAGCGGGAACCGCGTTCGGGATCGCGATCAGCCTGGCCACAACCGTATTGTTTCTGCTGCTCATGCAGATCGCCAAGGCGGTCGGTGCCGGCGGCCTGATCGACCCGACGGCGGCCGCCTGGCTTCCCAACGGGGTCTTCCTGCTCATTGGAGTGGCGCTGCTGATTCGGGCGAGGACCTAGCCCACCGCGCGCCTTATATTCATGTAATGCAGGATGCACCGCCGCTCATCATCGGCTCGGGAATCGCTGGCCTTTGGACGGCGTGGCGGCTGGCAGCAGAGGGCAGAGCTGCCCGCCTAGTCACCAAGGAAGCGCTGGCGGACAGCGCCAGCGCCTGGGCGCAGGGCGGAATCGCGGTTGCGCTCGGTCCCGGGGACAATCCGTTGCAGCATGCGGCCGATACTCTGGCCGCCGGTGACGGGCTTTCCGACCCGGCCGCGGTCCGCGTACTCACCAATGAGGGACCGGATCGGGTGCGCGAGCTGCTCGCCATGGGAGCGGTGTTCGATCGCGCTCCGGATGGCCGGCTGCGCTATGGGCTCGAGGCAGCCCACACCCGCCCGCGGATCATCCACGCCGGTGGCGACCGCACGGGCGCCGCTTTGATTGCGCTGCTTACCCGCATCGTCGCCAACGATCCACTGGTCGAAATCCTGGAACACACCGAGGCGAAGGCTTTGCTGGTCGACGACGGCCGAGTCACCGGCGCTCTGCTGGTGCAGCGCAATCGACCGACGTTCGCCATGCGCGCCTCCGCCGTGGTGCTTGCGACGGGGGGCGTTGGTCAGCTCTACGCCGTCACCACCAATCCCAAGGTCGCCACTGCCGACGGGTGGGCAATGGCCGACCGCGCCGGTGCCGAGCTCCGAGACCTCGAATTCCTCCAGTTCCATCCCACTGCGCTCAAGCTCCAAGGCGTCAATCCGGCCCCACTCATTTCCGAAGCTGTCCGTGGGGCGGGCGCCTACCTGGTGGACACGACGGGTCGCCGGTTTGCGTTCGACTACGATGCCCGCGGAGAGCTCGCGCCGCGCGACATTCTCGCTCGCGCCGTCGCCGCCGCGGACGCGAATGGCGGGGCCTGGCTCGATGCCCGTGCGGTCAGCGATTTCAGGGAGCAGTTTCCGGGGATTTCGCAGATGCTCGCCAGCCACGGACTCGACCCGGCTCGCGATCTGCTTCCGGTCGCTCCGGCCCTGCACTACGCAATGGGCGGAGTACGAACCGATCTCGACGGTCATTCCAGCCTTCCCGGACTGTGGGCCGTCGGGGAATGTGCCAGCACCGGAGTTCACGGTGCCAATCGGCTTGCTTCCAACTCGCTCCTCGAAGGGCTGGTGTTCGCGGATCGAGTCGCGCGGTCGCTCCCGCCGCCGGCGGTGGTAGACTTGCCGACCGCCGCTGCTCCCGGTGAACGAGTACGGGACGTCACCCCGACGCCGGCAAGTGAGGCGATCCGCGCCAGGATGCGCGCGATCATGACCGCAGACGTCGGCGTCCAGCGGAGCGAGGTATCGTTGCTCAGAGCGGAAGAGGCACTCGCCGAACTGACACGCGAGCTGTCGCCGGATGACTGGCGAACCGCCAACCAGCTCCTCGTCGCCACGCTCATTACCCGAGCGGCCCGGAGCCGCCGCGAGAGTCGCGGTGGACACCGGCGCGTGGACTACCCTCCCAAAGCTCGACAGTCGAAAGTGGTCTAATGTCGGTTCCCCTCCCGGTCATCGAAGAGTTCGACCTCAGCGCCGAAGCGACGAGAGCGCTCCAGACCGAGATCCGCGAGCGGGCGCGGGAGCGCAACGCCGTCATTCTGGCTCACAACTACCAGCGTCCCGAGGTGCAGGATATCGCCGACTTCGTGGGTGACTCGCTGGGCTTGTCGCGGCAGGCAGCCAAGGCAGACGCGGACGTGATCGTGTTCTGCGGTGTGCATTTCATGGCGGAAACAGCGAAGATCCTGTCGCCGCAGAAGAAAGTCCTGTTACCGGATCTCCGCGCGGGCTGCTCGCTCGCGGCCACCATCACTGGAGCGCAGGTCCGCGAGTGGAAAGCACAATTCCCTGACTACGTCGTCGTGGGATACGTGAACACGACAGCCGAGGTGAAGGCCGAGCTGGATTACGCCTGCACCAGCGGAAATGTCCTGGACGTGATCGACGCGATCCCTGCGAACAAGGGCATCCTGTTTCTGCCCGACTTCTTTCTCGGCTCGCACATTCGGCGAATGCGCCCCGACCGGAAGGTCGAGGTGTGGCTCGGGGAGTGCCACGTGCACAAGGGCATCAATCCGAATGTGCTCGAGGCACAGCGCGCCGCTCACCCGGAGGCCGAAGTGCTGGTGCATCCCGAGTGTGGCTGCGCCGGACAGCTCATCTACGAAATGGGCCGCGGCGCCATCGCGGCGAATGGGCTCCACATCGCCTCGACCGAGGGGATGATCAGGCTAGTGAAGGAGCGTCCCGCCAATTCATTCATTATCGCCACCGAGAGCGGCATCATGCACCGCATGAAGCAGATCGCGCCCGACAAGCAATTCTATCCGGCGGATCCCGAAGCGGTCTGCGCGTTCATGAAAAGCATCACCCTCCCGGGCGTACGGGATGCGCTTGCCCTCGATCGCTACGAGATCACTGTCCCAGAGGACATCGCTCGCCGGGCCCGATTATCGCTTGATCGTATGGTGAGCCTGGGCAAGTGACGCCCGACTTCGCAGCCGACGCCGACCGGCTGGCGGCGATCGCGCTGGCGGAAGACGGATCCCGGGATATCACCAGTGAAGTGACGGTCGCCGGCACGGCACGCGGAACCGGGCGGCTCGAGTTTCGGAGCGGTGGTGTGGTGGCGGGGCAACGATACGCGCAAGCCGTAGCGCAGTTGTGCGGCTGCCGAATCGAATGGGCGACGGCGGAAGGCGAGCAGCTCCCAGCCAAAGCCGTGCTCGGCAACGCCACCGGCCCCCTCGGCCCGTTACTTCGCGCCGAACGGCCTCTGCTCAATCTTCTGCAGCGTGCTTCCGGCATCGCCACGACCACTCGGGCATACGTAGCGGCGGTCGCCGGAACTCCGACCCGCATTCTCCACACCCGAAAGACTGCACCAGGCTTGCGCCTGCTCGATGTCGCCGCCGTGCTGGCAGGAGGCGGTGCGTTGCACCGGCTCGACCTCACGGAGACGGTTATGGTGAAGGACAATCACTGGCAGGCATTGGCCGACCAGCGTAAGCCGTTGAGTGCAGCCCTTGCCGAGGCTCGGACCAGTGGAGTTCGGGGTCTTCAGGTCGAAGTGGAATCGGAATCACAGCTGCGAGAGGCGTGTGATGCCGGCGCGACCCGCCTGCTGCTGGACAATCAGTCACCCGACACCGTGCGGCAGTGGGCCGCGCTGGCGCGGCGGCTCGCGCCGGGAATCGAAATCGAAGCTACGGGTGGAATTACCCTGGAGAACGTGCGCGCCTACGCCGGGGCGGGCGCCGACTTTATCTCGGTGGGGGCGTTGACCCACTCGGTCAAGGCAGCGGATATAGCGTTGGAGATACTGCGTGAACGGTGAACGGTAAACGGGGGTTCCGGTGACTCGGAGGCTCCCGTTTACCGTTCACCGTTTACGCTGTTGCTTCCAGACGTAGAAGACTGGCACCCCCGCCCCGATAACCGCAAACGTGATCCCGGTATTCACAGGATCCGTTACCAACGCGTTCAGCACCATTCCAACTGATGCGAGCAGGAACAGAGCCGGAGTCACCGGGTACCCGACGGTACGATACGGGCGCGGCAGCTCGGGTCGGGTCCGTCGCAGCACGTACACGCCGGCCACCGAAAGAGCGTAGAAGGGCCAGATCCCCAGGATGAACTTGTCGGCGAGCTGCTGGAAATCATTAAGCAGCACATAGACCACGCCGAGTCCGGTGGCGAGCCAGATCGCAACGGAGGGACTCTTGAACCGGGGCGAGACGCGCGCGACCCCCTGAAAGAAGAGGCCTCGATCCGCCATCGCGAAGAAGATCCGCGGACCGGCCATCATCGACCCGTTCAGCGAACCGAAGCACGAAACCATGACGAGGGCGGACACAAGAGCGGCGCCACCCTTGCCGAGTAGTGGGATTTGCTCTGCCGCTGTCGCCGCAACCAGGCGCGATTGGGCCATGACCGGCAACGGCAGCAGGTAAACGTAGGCGGCATTGATAAGGAGATAGATGGCAACGACCGTCACCGTCCCGGCGATGAGCGCGCGAGGAAGCGTCCGCCCCGGGTCGCGAACCTCGCCGCTCATGAACGACACATCGGCCCAGCCGTCATAGGTCCACATGATCGGAACCAGAGCCGTCGCGAGCAAAGACAGCGACACCTGGCCGCTCCACACCGGCGTAAAGTGCTCGGCTGTGCCGCTGCCGGCGGCAAAGGCCAGGAGGCCCAGGAGCGCGATCGCGGAGAACTTGGCGACGGTAACCAGGTTCATTATCCCGGCGGCTGCGCGAACGCCGGCATAGTTGAGCAGCCCGATGCCGATGATGGCGATTGCAGCGACCCGTCGGACTGTGGCTGGATCGAAGTGGACGAAGTAGCCGAGGTACTCCGCGAAGATCGTTGCAATCGCGCCCAATGCTGCCGCCCGGAGCACCACGAGCTCGGACCAGCCGAAGAGAAACGCGGGTAGTGGGCCGAATGCTTCCAGAAGGAAAGCGAAGACGCCGCCCGATCGTGGCAGCGCTGCGGCCAGCTCCGCGATGGTGAGCGCGCCGGTAAGCGCAATGGCGCCCCCCAAAACCCAGGCGAGCACGACTGCCCCTGGCACGCCAAGGATGCCGGCCGTGCCTGCCGGGACCCGGAAAATGCCGCTGCCAATAGTGATGCCCACCAGCACGGCACCAGCGCTCCACAAGCCGAGGCGGCGCGGGAGCCGCTCACCCCACGGATCAGCGGTCGGAGAGGTCGAGTCGGCAGGGGAGACGCGAAGCATGTCGGTCATGGCCCGGTTCGCCTTGACAAGCAAGATTGAGGCACCGTTCTTTTCCGCGTTCTCACCCTGTGATCCGGAGGCACGTTCGTGGAGGCTCCCTCCCAGGCCGTGGACGCTCGCCGGCCCTCGCTGGCAGCCGACCTGGTGACGCTCACCAAGCCGCGCATCATCTCGCTGCTCCTGGTCACGACGGTCGCGCCCATGTTCGT